>Ga0307374_10005995_pt1 | contig 19393 bp, 16 predicted proteins | sample OX3MG_FD_202532 | JGI IMG/M metagenome (GOLD analysis project Ga0307374, IMG submission 202532) | Soil microbial communities from Risofladan, Vaasa, Finland - OX-3 | ecosystem: Environmental > Terrestrial > Soil > Coastal area > Acid sulfate soil | place: Finland: Risofladan, Vaasa | collected...
AAGGCACCTCGTGGCCGACCGTCGACCTCCGTTCCGCTCGGTGACCTGGCCGCGGAGACCTTCCGTCCCCGCGAAGGGCGCGGCTTCCGCGCCGACCGGAGCCCGAGGCGGAGCGCCGGCGCCGCTGCCCGTCCGTGGGCGCCGGTGGGCCCTTCCGGTGCTCGTGCTGCTCATGGTGGTCGCGCTCCTCCACCCGTTCTCCCGCTCCAGCCCGTCGAAGGTGTTCAGCTACTCGGGCTTCATCAGCGCGGTCACCGCAGGAAACGTCTCGACCGCCGCGATCTCGTCGACGGGCGCGGTGTCGGGCAAGCTCCACGACGGCGTCGCGTACACGTCGCAGATCGCCACGGCGCTCAACGACAGCGCGCTCTCGTCGCTGCTCCTCGCGCACAAGGTCACGGTGACCGGGGGCGCGGCGGCGTCGACGTCGTTTGCGAGCTCCCTGCTACCGCTCCTTCTGCTCGCACTCTTCTTCGGGGCGATGGTCTGGCTCGGCCGACGGGCCCAGGCCAAGCTCGGCGGGGGGCTCGGCGCGGGGCTCGGCGGCGTCATGGGGATAGGGAAGTCGAAGGCGAAGGTCTACGACGAGGAGAAGCCCGCGACGCGCTTCTCCGACATCGCGGGCTACGAGGGCTCCAAGGCCGAAGTCATGGAAGTCGTCGACTACCTCGAGCATCCCGACCGGTACGAGCGCGCCGGGGCGGTCGGCCCGAAGGGCGTGCTCATGGTCGGCCCGCCCGGAACCGGCAAGACCCTCCTCGCGCGGGCGGTCGCGGGCGAGGCCGGCGTGCCCTTCCTCGCGATCAGCGGTTCGGGCTTCGTCGAGATGTTCGTCGGGGTCGGCGCATCGCGCGTCCGCGACCTGTTCGCGGAGGCCCGGAAACTGGCGCCGTCGATCGTGTTCATCGACGAGATCGACGCGATCGGGGGTCGTCGCGGTCCCGGCGGATTCGGCTCGAACGACGAGCGCGAGCAGACACTCAACCAGCTGCTGTCGGAGATGGACGGCTTCGAGCCCGGATCGAGGGTCGTCGTCATGGCCGCGACGAACCGGGCCGAGATACTCGACGCCGCGCTGCTCCGCCCCGGCCGGTTCGATCGCACGGTCGAGATCCCGCTTCCCGGGATGGCCGAGCGTGCGGCGATCCTCGCCAGCCACGTCCGCGGCAAGCAGGTCGGACCCGACGTCGATCTCGACGTCGTCGCCCGTGGAACCCCTGGGTTCTCGGGCGCGGATCTCGCGAACCTGGCGAACGAGGCGGCGATCAACGCGGTGCGCGACCATCGCGCGACGCTGAGCCGCTCGGACTTCGACGCGGCGCGCGAACGCCTGCTCATCGGGCGTCGCGACGGGAGCAACGCGCTGCTCCCGGAGGAGAAGCGCTCGGTAGCGGTGCACGAGGCGGGCCACGCGCTCGTGGCCATCCTGTCCGAGCACGCCGACCCGGTCGCGAAGGTGACGATCCTCCCCCGGGGGGCTGCGCTCGGCGTGACCGAGCAGCTGCCGGAGGCGGAGCGCCATCTCTACCCGCTGAGCTATCTCACGGACTCGCTCGCCGTGCGGCTCGGAGGACGGGCGGCGGAGATCGTCGTGCTCGGGGAGCCGTCGACCGGCGCCGCGAACGACCTCGCGGGTGCGACGGAGCTCGCGACTCGGATGGTGCGCGAATGGGGGTTCTCCGACAGCGTCGGTCCGATCGGCTACGGCGTGGCGGGACCGAGCCGCGACAACCCGTTCGCAGGCCGACCGTACGCCGAGGAGACGCAGCGCGCGATCGACGAGGAGGTCGCTCGGCTTCTCCGTACCGCCGAAGCGGTCGCCACCGACCTGTTGCGGGAGCATCGGACGGTGCTCGACCGGGTCGTTTCGCTGCTGCTCGAGCGCGAGACCGTCGACGGCGCGGATCTCGCGGCGATCGCCGGCATGCCGGTGCGTCACGGGGCGCCGGAGCGCACGTGGGCGCCGCGCGCGGTTGCGATGGTTCCCTCCCGGGTACTTGTCCAGGAGCGGCCCGGCGCGAAGGAGAGCGCGTAGGTGACGAGCCGAACGAGCAGCGACCGGTAGCGCGACCGGTGGAGCGTGGCGCCGCGTCGCGCCGCCGTGCGCGTCTCGGCCGCGGCAGCCGCGCTGACCTTCGCTCGCGTCGATCAAGACCGCTCGCGTCGATCAAACAGAAAGGCAGGTCTTTGCCATGGGTATCGGAACCAGTCTCGTGGTCTTCGCAGTCGGGGCCATCTTGCGGTTCGCCGTCTCGGTGACCGCCACAGGGTTCAGCATCCACACGGTCGGCGTCATCTTGATGATCGTCGGGGTCGTCGGGCTGCTCCTGTCGCTCGGCTTCTGGAGCTCGTGGGGCGGCTTCGGCGGCTCCAGCCGGCAGCGACGCACGTCAGTCAGCGGTCCCGGCGGGACGACGACCACGACGACCGAGGAGCACAGCTCGTGACTGCCGGCCGCCGGCGACCTTGCTCGCACGCGTGTGCCGGAGACGGCGCGGGCGCGTGCCGCGCCGCATAGCGCACCGGACCGCCCAGCTTCCCGCTGCGAGCCGGTTCCTCTACCGGATCGAGCACTACAGCGCGCTTCCCGCGGTCGCCGTCACGGTGACGGCCGCCGTCGTCGCGCTCGTCGTCGCCGGCGCGGGATTCGGCTTTCCGAGCCACTGGGCCGGCGAGCTCGAGGCCGTCGGCACGTCGGTGACGGTCGTCATGGTGTTCGCGATCCAGCACACGCAGGGTCGCGAGCAAGCGGCGACCCAGCGCAAGCTCGACGAGCTCATCCGTGCGTTGCCCGGCGCGGACGAGTCCCTCATGTTGCTCGAGGAGGCACCTCGGGCGGTCATGCTCGGCGTCGAGGAGGAGCACCGCGAGGTCCGGCTGATGTCGCCCGACGTCGGCACGGTGCTTGCCGATCCAGCGGCACCGTGAGCAGGCGTCCGCCGGGCCGCCGCCCCGCCGGCCGGGGTGCCGAGAGGTGTGCAGGCTGGCGCGCGCCGCGTGGTCAGGATGCCGTCTGGTCGCCCGTCGCGAGGCCGATGACCATCTCCGCGTAGGACGCGTGCGCGATCGCGAGCTCGGACGCGAGCAGCTTGTGGCTCGCGGTCACGAACACGTGGCGGTCGCGGGGGTAGTCCTGCGGGATCTGGGCCATGACCGTCGAGTCGACCGCGGCGGAGTCGGCCGCCGCGCTGTTCACGAGGCGGACGAACGCCGTGTACTCGTGCGTCGCGCGCGCGTAGCCGGGTTGGCCGGAGAGCGAGTTCACGCTCGCCTGGAGCGCGGTCTCGTTGGCCTCGAGCGCGGCGACCTGGCTCGCGACCGAGTCCGCCTCGATGGTCTCGAACACCTGCGGGACCATGACCGCGTAGACCCGGTTGGCCCGGATCATCGAGGCACGGTCCGTGTTCAGCTGCGCGAAGGTCGTGTCCGTCGGGACCTTGGTCACGAGCGCACCGATCGCGGTCGTCTCGTTCGCGAGCCGCGTCGTGAGCGTGGTCTTGTCCGAGGCGCTCAAGGTGGTGGACGCGCCGACGTCGGTCGTGAGATGGCCGAGCGTCGTCACCCGGAACGAGAGCTGCTGCTCGAGGCGCTGCTGGTCCTGGACGAAGTGCGGGCGAGCGGTCGGCGCCGACGCGCCGGCTGCCGTCGTCGCCGACGCGACGGCGGCGGGTAGCGAAGCTGCGACGGCGACCGCGCCGACGAGGCCGGCGCGAAGGGAATGCTTCGTCATCGTGTCACTCCTCTGTCCGGCCCGGCTTCCAGGCACGACGCCATCGTGCAGCGCGGGTATGTGGGGAGAGGGATCAGATTGTCATGGGACTGTCATGGCCGGGCCGGGCCGGGCCGACGCCCGGCCGCCGTCGCGAATCGCGAAGGAACACCTCCACCCCGCACCGCTCGGGCGGGTCTCCGCCGGGAACTGTCCATCTCGGGTTCACCCGTTCGTCGTGAGTAGGACCGGACGGACGCGGCGCTGCGCAGTGGAGCGTGCCGGACCGACGAGACGAGGAGCGAACCTGTGAACGGCTTCGACGCCTACCGGATGCACCAGGTCGAGCGGGAGCAGACGGCCGCCGACCTTCGAGCTGCCGACCGGCGTGCCGGCGAGCTCTGCGCCGCGGTGCGCCGTCGCGCCCGGAGAGCCGGTGCCGCCGCGACCCGCGTGCTGGCGGTCGTGCGCCGTCACGAGCGCCGCGAGCACGGAGACGTGGTGGCGGTTTCGGCGCTATGACGGGAGCGTCGCGCAGCGGCCGAGGAGTGGGGAAGGGGTCACGATGCGTTACCTGATGCTCGTGTGCGTGGAGGAGGGCGTCGAGCTCACGCCGGAGCAGGCGGCCGAGATGGGCCCTGCCACCGACGCGTGGGTCCGCGAGATGGACGGCCGTGGCGTCCGCGTGCGCGGGGACCGGCTGCGCCCGGCAAGCGACGCGACGACGGTCCGGCTCCGCGACCAGGAGCTTCTCGTGGTCGACGGGCCGTTCGCCGAGACCAAGGAGCAGATCGCGGGGTTCGACCTGCTCGAGTGCTCGGACCTCGACGAGGCGATCGAGGTCGCCTCGCGACACCCGGTCGCCCGCATCGGCGCGCTCGAGATCCGCCCCCTGTTCGACCAGTGACGAGGGACGCCGCGGCCGCGTCCGCGGCCGCGGTCGCCGAGGCGTTCCGCGCCGAGTGGGGCGCCGTCCTCGCGACGGTCATCCGGGTCACGGGCGACTGGGACCTCGCCGAGGAGTGCGCCCAGGACGCGTACGCGCGCGCCCTCGAGCGGTGGCCCGTGGACGGGGTGCCGGACCGGCCGGGCGCGTGGCTGACGACGGTGGCGCGCAACCGCGCGCTCGACGTGCTCCGCCGGTCGGGCACGGAGGCGCGAAAGCTCCGCGAGGTCGCCACGGGAGCGAGCGACGAGTCGCGCGCAGGGCCCATGCCGGTCGACGAGCCGGAGGAGCGCGCCGGAGACGACCGGTTGCGGCTGATCTTCACCTGCTGCCACCCTGCGCTCTCACTCGAGGCCCGGGTCGCGCTCACGCTGCGCACGCTCGCCGGGCTCACGACGGCCGAGATCGCGCGCGCCTTCCTCGTGAGCGAGGCGACCATGGCGAAGCGCCTGGTCCGCGCGAAGCACAAGATCCAGCACGCCGGGATCCCGTACCGGGTGCCGCCGCCCGAGCTGCTCGCGGAGCGCACGGGCGGCGTGCTCGCGGTGCTCTACCTTCTCTTCAACGAGGGATACGCCGCCGCGCGCGGCGACGACCTCCTCCGCGCGGACCTCTGCGGGGAGGCGGTCCGCCTCGCGGAGGCGCTCGCCGCTGTGCTCCCCGAAGAGGTGGAGGTCGCCGGTCTGGTCGCGTTGCTCCACCTCCACCACGCTCGTCGCGACGGTCGAGTCGACGAGCGTGGGGACCTCGTGACCCTCGACGCGCAGGACCGGAAGCGTTGGGACCGGTCGGAGATCGACCGGGCGCTCGCCGTGCTCGACCGGGCGCTCCTCGCGGGCGGCGCGGGTCCGTACGTGCTCCAGGCGCAGGTCGCCGCGTGCCACGCGCGCGCCGCCGACGCGTCCGACACGGACTGGCCCGCGATCGTGCGCCTCTACGGGCAGCTCGCGGCCCTCCAGCCGTCGCCGGTGGTCGAGCTGAACCGGGCCGTCGCGATCGCGATGGCCGAGGGTGCCGGTGCCGGACTCGCGGCCGTCGACGGCCTCCCCCAGGGCGCGCTCGCGGGGTACCACCTGCTCCACGCGACCCGCGCCGACCTGCTCCGGCGCCTCGGCTGCCGTTCGGAGGCGGCGGCGAGCTACGCACGCGCGCTCGAGCTCGTGACGAGCGAGCCGGAGCGCCGGTTCCTCGAGCGCCGGCTCGAGGAGGTCGCCGACCCGACCCGCTGAGCGCCCGCACGCCGGCCGGCCGTGCAGCTCGGAGCTGTCGGCGGCGCACGAGGGACGTCGCGTCGCCTCCGTGGCGGCCTGCGAAGCCGAGTGCACGGGCATCTTGACATGAACTTGCAACGTCGTTACTGTCCGGATTGCTCGTAGTTGGGGGATGAACCGCAGGCAGTTTCTTGCCGTTGTGGTACACCGCAGTGTTAGCGCTATCAAGTGTCGTGTCAGACGTTCTGGTAGCGATAACACGAAGTGCCGGGCGAAATGCGACGTCGCAGCTCCGAGGGGGAGCGGGGGAGGATCAAGTGGCGTGACGGCGGATGATAGCGATATCAGCGTCCGCCGCGCCCAATGCCGGAGCCGGTCGGACCGAGCTGTCGCCCGCATCGCGGGCGCGCCGCTCGCAGGTCGCCCGGGCTCGCAGCAGCCGACACGGGCAGTCGTGGGTGCAGTGGGCAACGCGCAGGGTCCCGGGGGCCGCCCGACGGGCGGCAGGTGCGGCACCTCCAGCCCCGGGGGCGCACAGGACAAGGGGGATGGCGAATGAACATTCGGAACCATTGGCCGACGAAGCGGCTCCGCATCGGAGCGCTCGTCGGCGGTGCGGCGCTCGTCGCCTCGGTCGCCTCGGTCGCGACCGTCGTGCCGAGCTCCGCGTCGACGCACCACGCGGCCGCGAAGATCAAGGTCGCGATCGTGCCGAAGCTGCTCGGACTGCCTGTGTTCGAGGCCAACGTCAAGGGCGCCCAGGAGGTCGCGTCGAAGCTCGGGATCAGCCTCAAGTACACGGCACCCGCGACCGCGTCGGCCGAGGGTCAGGTGCAGATCTTCAACAGCCTGATCCTCCAGCACTACAACGTGATCACGTTGTCGTCGGACGACCCGACCGTGCCGGCACCCGTGCTCGAGAAGGCGATGAAGGCAGGCATCAAGGTCGTGACGTTCGACTCCGACGTCATCCCCGCGGCCCGGAACTTCTTCATCCAGGACACGGCGTACAACACGATCGCCCAGGGCGTCATCGACGCCGCGGTGAAGTTCGCGGGCCCGAACGCGCAGGTGGCGATCATGTCCTCGACGCCCGATGCGACGATCCAGCTCGCGTGGATCGGCGCGATGAAGTCGTACATCAAGACGAAGTACCCGCACCTCAAGATCGTGACGATCGGGTACGGGCAGTCGAACCAGGCGACGTCGCTCACCCAGGCCGAGGACATCATCCACTCGTACCCGAACGTCAAGGCGATCCTGCCGATCGACGGCGCCGCGGTGGTCGGCACGGCGCAGGCGGTCCAGGAGCTCGGCGACGCGGGGAAGATCGGGGTGTTCGGCATCGGTGACCCGCTCCCGAACCAGAAGTACTTCGCGAACAACTCGCTGCAGGCGCTCTTCCTCTGGAACGAGGTCAACCAGGGCAAGCTCGTCATGTACGTCGCCAAGCTCGCGTACGAGAACAAGCTGAAGCCGGGTGGCACGTTCACGGCGGGACCGCTCGGGAAGTTCACGGTCGCGGCGCGGCCCAACGCGGTCACGGGTGCGACGAAGGACACGATCATCTTCTCGAAGCCGCTCGAGTTCACGAAGGCGAACTACAAGAAGTACGACTTCTAGGCGGCATCGACGGCCCGGCAGCGGGCGGCTCCCTCGTTTGCTCCCGCGGGGGACCGCCCGCTGCTTCCCGCAGCACGAACCGACCCGCTCGCCCGTGGGCCACGGACGCCCGTCGGCACCGAAGAGAGGTGTGCTATTCCTTTGAGCCAGGCCCACCGGCACAGGACGCGGGCCGACCAGCCCGACACGTCCACGATCACGGTCGATGCGTATGGCGAGCGGCTCGTGAGCACATCGCCCCCGGCCTCGACACGGTACGTCGCGTCCCACGTCTCCAAGGCGTTCAACGGCGCACCGGTGCTCCACGACGTGTCGGCCGTGCTCGAGCCCGGCGAGGTGCACTCGCTGGTGGGGGAGAACGGCGCGGGCAAGTCGACGCTGTTCAAGATCATGAGCGGCCTCTACCGGCCGGACGCGGGCGAGCTCGCGCTCGGCGGCGAGCGGCTCGCGGACCTCACGCCGCGCGGCGCTCTGCAGAAGGGCGTCTACCTCGTGCCGCAGGAGCCCACGTTGATGGCGCACCTCTCGGCGGCCGAGAACCTCTACGTCGGCGCCCTTCCGCACCGGAGGATGCCGTTCGTCGTCGACTGGTCACGCATCCACCGCGAGGCTGCGACGTACTTCGAGCGCGTCGGGCTCGACATCGACGTGGAGACGCCGGCGCGCCAGCTCAGCATCGCCCAGCAGCAGCTGCTCGAGTGCGCGCGCGCCCTCGTGCACAACTGCAGGGTCATCATGTTCGACGAGCCGACCTCGCCCCTCACCTCGCACGAGACCGGGATCCTGTTCGACCTCATGCGTGCGCTGCGCGGCGAGGGCCTCGCGCTCGGATTCATCAGCCACCGCCTCGACGAGGTCTTCGAGATGAGCGACCATCTCACCGTCCTTCGCGACGGGCGGATGGTCGCGTCGGCCGGGCGGGACGAGATCACCCGGGATCAGCTCGTCACCGCGATGATCGGCCGGCCCATCGGCGTGCGGACCCGCGTCCGGCGCACGTCCGACGTGACCGACCGGCGGGAGGTGCTGAAGGTCGAGGGCCTATCGTCGCGGCCGAGCTTCGAGGACGTCTCGTTCGTCCTGACCAAGCACGAGGTCGCCGGCCTCGCCGGCCTCGTCGGCAGCGGGCGCACCGAGATCGCGGAGACGATCTTCGGTCTGCGAAAGGCCGACAGCGGCGAGGTGCGGCTCGACGGCGAGCCGCTCGAGCACCGGACGCCGAGGCGGTGCATCGACGCCGGGCTGGTCTACCTTCCCGAGGATCGCGGCCGGAACGGCATATTCTCCGACGTCGACCTCGCGCGCAACGTGACCGCGGGGATCGTCCCCCGCCTGCCGCTGCGCTGGCGCCTGATCAGCACCGCGCGCGAGGAGGCCGTCGCCCGGGACTCCGCCGCGCGCACGTCGGTGCGCGCGGCCTCGCTCGGCGCGAGCATCAGCACGCTCTCCGGCGGCAACCAGCAGCGCGCGATGTTCTCCCGCTGGCTGCTCGCGGAGCCCCGGGTCGCGATCTTCGACGAGCCGACCCGCGGCGTCGACATCGGGGCGAAGGACGACATCTACGACATCATCTCGGACCTCGCGACGTCCGGGCTCGCGTGCCTGATCATCTCCTCGGACCTCGAGGAGCTCGCGCTCACCTGCGACCGCGTGCTCGTGATCTACGAGGGCAGGATCGTGGGCGAGGTCCGCGACGAGGACGTGACCACCGCCCGGCTCGGCGAGCTCGTCGTCGGCGGGGGCCGTAGGTGAGCGCCACCTTGAGCGTCGAGAAGGCGGAGCCGGGCGGCGCGATCCTGCGCGACGTGCTGCGCAAGGCGATCCGGCTCCGGGAGCTCCAGCTCGTGGTCGCGATCGCGGTCGTCGTCGCCGTGAGCGCCCTCGCGCACCCGAGCTTCGTCTCGCCCGGGAACATCTCGTTCATGCTCGCCGACTCGGTGGTGACCGCCGTGCTCGCGACCGGGCAGACGATCGTCGTCCTCGCGAAGGGGATCGACCTCTCGGTCGCGCCGATCCTCGGGATCGCCGCGGTCGTCGTCGGCTTCCCGGCGCAGAACCACAACCTCCCGATCGTCGCGGCGCTCGGTCTCGTGGTGCTCGTCGGCCTCGTGCTCGGCGTCGGCAACGGGCTGTTCGTGTCCGTCACCCGGATTCCGCCGATCATCGCGACGCTCGCGACCCTGAGCGTCTACGGCGGCCTGCAGTTCATCATCGCCAACGGCCAGGAGGTCGTGAACATCCCGAACGCCTACGACGCGCTCGGCAACAACGACGTCGTGAGCGGCATCCCGTGGGTGCTCGTGATCGGTGTGGGAATCGCGGTCGTCGTCGCGCTCTTCCTGCGCCACACGAACGTCGGGCGGGCGATCTACGCGGTCGGCAACGACGCCGGCGCCGCGCACCGCTCGGGGATCCCGGTGCAACGGGTCATCTTCGCGACCTACGTGCTCTCGGGCGTCCTCGCGGGGATCGCGGGGCTCCTCTACCTCTGCCACACGGGTTCGGCGGACTCCACGACCGGCACCGACTCCAACGTGAACCTCACCTCGATCGCCGCGACGCTGATCGGCGGGACGACGCTCACCGGGGGGCGCGGCGGCGTCGTCGGGAGCGTCATCGGGGCGGTCTTCCTCTCGGTCGCGCTCACCGCGATGGTGTTCGCGCGCATCCCGGCGATCTGGGAGCCCGCGGGCGTCGGCCTGCTCATCCTGCTCGCGATGGTGACGGACCGTCACTCGAGCAACCTCGCCGCCCGGGCGCGGCGGCACCGGCAGGGGAGCACGTGACGGCGGCGGCCGCGGCGCCCGGGGCGGAGCTCCGGCCGGCCGTCAAGAGCGAGGCGCGCGGCGACAGCCGGCGCCGGGACCGGAACTGGGTGCTCGCGCTCGTCGCCCTGCTCGCGGCCGAGATCGTCTACTTCTCCGGGACCGTTCCGGGGTTCTTCGGCGGCGGGACCGGCCTGCTCGCGCTCACCGAGCAGTTCCTCGACGTCGGCGCGATCGCGCTCGGGCTCGCGGTCGTGATCCTCACCGGCGAGATCGACCTCTCGGCGGGCACGATGTCGAGCTTCGCGGGGATCGTCATGGCCGTGCTGTGGCGGGACGGTCTCGAGATCTGGGTCGCAGTCGTCGTCGCGCTGCTCCTCTCGGCCGCCGTCGGCGCGCTGAACGGCCTCATCATCACGGTCTTCAAGGTCGACTCGCTGCTCGTGACCCTCGCGATGCAGTTCATCCTCGGCAGCGTCGCGACCGCGCTCGGCGGCGCCTCGCCGCCCTACGGGTTCCCGAAGTCGTTCGTCTCGATCGCCGGCACGGGCACGATCGGCCCGGTCCCCAACCAGCTCATCGTGTTCGCTTTCCTCGCGCTCGTGATCTCGCTGCTCGTCGGGCGCACGCGAGTCGGCCGCTCCCTGACCCTCGTCGGGTTCAACCGCCCGGCGGCTCGCTACTCGGGGATCCGGGTGAACCGGACGATCGTCGGGGCGTTCGTCGTGAGCGGCCTCATGGCGGGGATCGGCGGCATCCTCGTCTCCGGCCTCTACAACGCCGCACGCGACGACATCGGCAACTCGCTGCTGCTCCCCGGGATCACGATCGCCGTGCTCGGCGGCGTCGACATCTTCGGCGGGAAGGGCCGGATCAGCGGGGTAATCGTCGCGACCTTCGTGCTCGGGTTCCTCACCGAGGGGCTGCTCGTGGCGGGCGACAGCTCGCTCTCCGCGACGATGGTGACCGGCATCCTGCTGCTCGTCTGCCTGGCGTTCAAGATCGGGCTCGACCACCGGCGCGGCGTCGACGTCCGGGCGCTCGTGAGCCGCCGGTTCCGGCGCCTCCAGAGCATCGGGGACCCGTCGTGACCGCGGCGGCGGAGCGGTCGCGACGGCGCTCGTGCTGCGCGCGCGTCCGTTCGGGCCTCGGCGGGCGCGCGTCGCGCACCAGGGGACCGGGCTGCCGGTCGCACCGCACACCACCGTCGCGGCTCCTCGTGTTAGGAGGCTGGTACTTTGATTGCGCTAACACCCAGGTCGGGTGCGCGCGGCGCAATCGGAGGCTCGACGTGGAGCGAGACGACGACGCAGGAGCGGCGAGGCCGCCCGACGAGGCGGCCGGCGAGCGTGAGGCCGCGCGCACCGGTCGTGTCGCCCCGGTCATGTCGGACGTCGCACGGGTCGCGCGCGTCTCGCCGATGACCGTCTCGCGCGTGCTGAACGACCATCCGTCGGTCCGTCCGGAGACCCGCGAGCGGGTCCTCGCCGCGATCGCGGATCTCGACTACCGGCGCAACCCGGCGGCGCGCGCCCTCGTCACGCGCCGGTCGCAGACCGTCGGCGTCGTCGCGTTCGACGCGACGCTCTACGGACAGGCAGCGACCGTCCGTGGCGTCGAGCACGCGGCGCGCGACGCGGGCTACTTCGTGAGCATCGCGAGCGTGAAGGAGATCGACGCTCGGTCGATCCGCGAGGTGGTCGACTCGCTCGTCGGTCAGTCCGTCGAGGGCCTCGTCGTCGTCGCGCCGCGAGCGTCGACGCTCCAGGAGCTGCGTGACCGCACCGTCGGCGTGCCGATGGTCGTCGCGGGTGGGTCGCACCGCAGCGGGCTCCCGACGGCGGGCGCGGACCAGGAGGCCGGCGGCCGGCGGGCGACGAAGCACCTCCTGTTCCGCGGGCACCGGACGGTCTGGCACGTCGCCGGGCCGGAGGACTGGGACGACGCGCGCGGCCGGCTGGCCGGATGGCAGGCGGCGCTCGCCGACGCCGGCGCGATCGAGCCGCGTGTGCTGCGCGGCGACTGGAGCGCCGCGTCGGGCTGGCGGGCGGGGACGGAGCTCGCTCGCCACCGGGACGTCACCGCGGTGTTCGTCGCGAACGACCAGATGGCGCTCGGGCTCATGCTCGCGATGAAGCAGGCCGGCAGGCGCGTGCCCGAGGACGTGAGCGTCGTCGGCTTCGACGACATCCCCGAGGCCGCCTTCTACGACCCGCCGCTCACGACGATCCGACAGGACTTCGAGGAGCTCGGCAGGCGCAGCGTCGGGCTCCTGCTCGAGGTGCTCGCGACCGGCGTCACGACGTCGAGCCCGCCGGTGATCCCGGAGTTCGTCGGCCGGCTGAGCACCGCCGACTTCGTCCCGGAGGGTACGCATGCCCGCCGCTGACGCGCTCGTGCGGCCGCCCGGGCCCACGCGGGACCGGCCGGGGGGTCCGCACCCGCGCGCGCGCGGTGAGGACCGAACGTGACGACCGTGTGCAACCACGGCAACTACCTCGTCGAGCGCGTGACGTTCGCGAGCTCCCGCCTGCAGCTCGCGGGCGCGCTGCACGTTCCGGACGGCGTGCCCGGCCCGCTGCCCGCGGTCGTGATCCTCGGCCCGTTCGCGTACGTGAAGGAGCACGCGCCGCTGCAGTACGCGACGCGGCTCGCGGACGAGGGTTACCTCGCGCTCGCGTTCGACTGCTCGCACCACGGCGAGAGCGCGGGGGAGCCGCGACGGCTCGAGGAGCCGCTGCGCAAGGTCGCGGACGTGCGCGCCGCGATCGACTACCTCGCGGGCCGGCCGGACGTCGACGCGGAACGGGTCGTCGGGCTGGGGATCGGCGAGGGCGCGGCCGAGATGCTTCGGGCATCGGTCGACGACGAGCGGGTGCGGGCGGTCGTCGCGATCTCCGGCGTCTACCGGGACCGGGAGAACGACGTCGAGCGCGCGGGCGGCGACGACCTGCGGGGCGGGCGCATCGGGTTCGCCGACGCCGAGCTGCGGCTCGCGGCGCGGCTCGAGCGCGCACGCGCGGCGACCGCCCGGTTCCGCGACGTCGACGAGGTCGACTACCTGCCGGTGGTCGACCCGAAGCGCGACGACGTCGCGCTGCCCGGCCGCGACGCGTGGGACTGGTACAACGGGCGCTCGGGCCGCGGGCTGTGGGAGAACCGGTACGCGGTGATGGGCGACGTCGCGTACCTCGAGTTCGAGTCGCTGTCCGCCGCGCGCGACCTTCGCGCGCCCCTGCTCATGGTGCACGGGGAGCACTCCTACGGGCCGTCGTCGGCACGCCGGCACTTCGACGCGGCGACGCGCGTCCCGAAGCAGCTCCTCTCGGACGCCGGCACCGTGCACTACGACTACTTCGACGACCCGTCGACCATCGACCGCACGGTCGCGGGCGTCGCCCAGTGGCTCCGGGGCCACGCCTGAGCGCTGGCGGGCGGTGGGTCAGGCGGGCGGCGCGCCGGTCGCGACGACCGCGTCGAGCGCCACGACGCCGTCGCCCTCGGCGCGCACGAGGAGCGGGTTGATCTCGATCTCGGCGACGCCGGGCGAGCACCGCAGGAGCGCGGCGACGAGCTCGGCGGCCCCCAGAAGCGCGTGCACGTCCCGGGGCCGGCTCCCGCGCGCGCCGCGCAGCACGGCCGCGCCGCGGAGCCCGGCGATCGCGTCGGCGATCTCGTCCCGGTCCGCGTCGGCCGCGACGACGGTCGCGTCGCCGAGGATCTCGGTCCACACGCCCCCGAGCCCCACGACGAGATACGGGCCCCAGGCCGGGTCGCGCCGGGCGCCGAGGAGCATCTCGACCCCGTCCGAGACCACGCGCTCGACGAGGACCCCGTCGACGCGCGCGTCGGGACGCGACGCGGACACTGCCGCGAGCACCGCCGAGTAGGCCTCGGCGGCGTCCTCGGGCGCGTGCACGAACGCGACGCCGCCCGCGTCGGACTTGTGCGTGATGTCCGGCGACGAGATCTTCACCACGACCGGGCAGCCGAGCTCCCGCGCCGCGTCGCGCGCGCCCGCGGGGCTCGTGACGAGCCTGCTCGGCGGCGACTCGATTCCCGCGGCCGCGAGCATCGCCTTCGCCTCGAGCTCGCCGACGATCGTCCCCGCCGCGGTGCCGGGGCCGCCCGCGCCGAGCGGGGCGACGTCGCGCGCGCGTGGCGCCCGCGCGCGGGACGCGGCGGCCCGCGCGGCCCGCGCGGCCGACGCGAGGTCCCGGGCGGCCCGGAGCGCGCGCTCGGGCGAGCGGAACAGCGGGACCGACGCGTCGAGGATGAGTAGCCGGTTTCGCTCCGGGATCGGGCAGTCGCCGCCCATGATCGTGTAGACGACGGGCTTTCGTGCCGCGGCGAGGGTCGGGAGCAACGCCTCGACCTGCTCGGTCCCCTGCAGCTCGGACCCGGGCATCGCGGACACGACGAGCGTGCCGACGTCGTCGTCCTCGAGCAGGACCGACGCGACCCGCGCGTACAGCGAGGGGTCGTTCAGTCCCATCGCCGTGATGTCGACCGGGTTGCTCGCGGTCGCGAACGCCGGGAGCTCGCCCGCGAGCTTCGCGAGCGTGGCCTCGCCGAGCTCGGGGAGCGCGGCGCCCTCGGCCTCGCACACGTCGATCGCGAACGTCTTCGCGGCGCCGGAGTCCGTCATGAACGCGACGCCGTCCGCGTGCGGCAGCCCCTGGCGCGCGATCACACCCGCGGTGTCGACGAGCCCGTCGAGCGAGTCGACGAAGAGCACGCCCTCGCGACCGAGCACCGACCGGAGCACGTCCTGGTCGCCCGCGATCGCGCCGGTGTGGGTGAGCGACGCGGCCTTCGCCCGCTCGCCACGCCCGGTGTGCAGCACGCAGACGGTGACCTCGCGCTCGCGCGCCTCGCGTGCGAGCGCGAGGAACTCCGCCGGGCGCCGGATCTGCTCGACGAGCATCACGACGGCGCGCGTGCGCTCGTCGGCGATCACGAGTCGGAGGTGGTCCTCGACGCCGAGCACGGCCTCGTTGCCCGTCGAGATCGCGTAGGTCACGCTCGTGTCCTGCGCCATCGCGGCGTAGGTGAGCGCGAGCGACATCGCGCCACTCTGCGCCACGATCGCGACGCCCGGGCCGCCCGGGCGTCGGTTGGGGGCGACGTCGCCGAAGGTGAGCGGGACGCCGTCCGCGAAGTTGACGAGGCCGAGGCAGTTCGGGCCGGCGAGGGCGATCCCGTGGCGGGCCGCGGACGTCGCGAGCGCGCGCTCGGCCGCGGCGCCCGCGGCGTCGAGCTCGCCGTAGCCGGAGGAGAAGACCACGACCCCGCCGACGCCGCGCCGGCCGGCCTGCTCGACGGCGTCCGCGACGCCGGCCTTCGGGATCGCGAGGATCGCGGCGTCGACGCCGAAGGGGAGCTCCTCGATCGACGCGACGCACGCGCGGCCGCGGATCTCCCGGCGCGAACGGCTCACGAGGTGGACGTCGCCCTCGTAGCCGAACCGCTCGAGGAGCACGAGCGGAGCGCCGCCGATCGAGGCCGGCTCGTCGGAGGCGCCGACGATGGCGACCGAGCGCGGGCGCACGAGCCGCTCGAGCGCGTCGGGCGCCGCTCCGGTCGCGACCCGCGGCGTGCCGTCAGGCACGCGAGTACGGGCCGAGCCCCGGCCGGAATGACTTCTCGTCGAGGAACTGGCGCATGCCCTGCTCGCGCCCGTGCTCGGGGTCGTTCGCGATCGACTGGTCCAGCTTCGCGTAGAGGTACTCCTCGGAGACCTCCCACTCCATCGAGGACGCGCGCTTGAACCCGGTCTTCGCGGACTCGAGGACCGTCTGGTTCATCCCGGCGAGGTGCACCGCGAGCTCGAAGGTGTGCGCGCGCAGGCGGTCGCGCGGCACCGCCTCGTTCACGAGGCGCATCGCGGCGGCCTCGGTCCCGGTGAACGTCTTGCCGGTCATGATGAGGTAGAGCGCGTCGCGGGCCGGCATCACCTCCGCGAGCGCCCGCGACACGACCGACCCGGGCGGGATCCCCCAGTTGACCTCCGACAAGCCGAACACCGCGTCCTCGGCCGCGATTGCGAGGTCGCACGCGACGAGCGGGGTGAAGGCCCCGCCGAAGCACCAGCCGTTCACCATCGCGATCGTGGGCTTCGGGAAGAACATGAGTCGCCGGTACTGCCACTCGTTCGACGAGCGCCGGGAGCGGATCCGCGCGGTCGGGCCGCCGGCGTCGACCTCCCGGAAGTACTCCTTCAGGTCCATGCCGGCCGAGAACGCGTCGCCGGCCCCGGTGAGCACGAGGACCCGCGCGCGCGCGTCGGCCTCGACGGCGTCGAGGACGTCGAGCATCTCCTCGTTGAGGCGCGGGTTCATCGCGTTCCGCTTGTCGGGGCGGTTCAAGGTGACGAGGGCGACGCCGGCTCCGTCGACCTCGGCGAGCACCGTGCTCCACTCGCCGAGCGGCTCCGCGTCTGCACCCGTCGCAGGCATCGAGGTCATACACTCTCCTCCACGTTCGACAAGGCCGGCGCGGCGGCCGCTCGGAGTCCCGGCGCCTCGGCGCCCGCCCCCGGTCGGCGTGCCGCCACGGCGGCTCGGCTCCGCCGCGCAAGATATCAGGCAGCTTGATACAGGGTCAACGGCGGAGCGCGGCGGCGACGGCGAGGCGGGATGGCGCGTCCATGGCAGATGCGGCGGTGACGAGGTTCAGCTACATCGTGAAGCGGCTCGAGGCCGCGGTGCGCGCGCACCTCGACGTCGTCTGCCGCGCGCACGACGTGACGACGAGCCAGTACGTCGCGCTGAGCGTGCTGCGCGTGCACCCGAAGATGTCGTCGGCGCAGCTCGCGGCGCGCTCGTTCGTGAGCCCCCAGTCGGCCAACCAGCTCGTCGCGGCGCTCGAGCGCGCGGGGCTGATCGAGCGCGCCGCGTCGGCGCGCAACCGGCGGGTGCTCGAGATCAGCCTCACCGACAAGGGCGCCGAGATGCTCGCGTCGTGCGACGCGGCGGTCGACGAGATCGAGGAGCGCATGCTCGACGGCCTGAGCGACGGCGCGGTCCAGTCGAGCCGACGGGCGCTCCAGCGGTGCATCAAGAACCTGAGCCCGGTCGCGGAACCGGCGGAGCCGGCCGTGGCGGAGCCGGGCCGGTGAGCGCGCGCGCCCGCTGGGTGCGCTTCGCGCACCCGCAGGGTCGCGAGGGTTTCGGGACGCTCGACGGCGGCGTCGTCACGGTGTTCGACGGGGACATGTTCGCGGGCTGCGAGCCGACCGGCGAGACGCTCGCGCTCGACGCGGTCGAGCTGCTCGTGCCCTGTACCCCGACGAAGGTCGTCGCGCTCTGGAACAACCTGCGCGCGGCGGCGGACAAGCAGGGACTCGCGGCACCGAAGGAGCCGCTCTACTTCATCAAGCCGCCCTCGTGCCTGCTCGCCGACTGCGGGGCGGTCGTCCGCCCCGCGTCGTACGCGGGACGCATCCTGTTCGAGGGCGAGCTCGGGGTCGTGATCGGCACGACGTGCGTGGACGTGGACGAGGCCGACGTCGACGACGTCGTGTTCGGCTACACGTGCGTGAACGACGTGACCGCGCTCGACCTCATCGCGGCGGACCCGTCGTTCGCGCAGTGGACCCGCGCGAAGAGCTTCGACACCTTCGGGGTGGTCGGGCCCGCGATCGCGACCGGCCTCGACCCGGACGCGCTCGTGGTCACGACCTCGGCCGGCGGGCGCGTCCGCCAGGAGTACCCGGTGAGCGACATGTTCTTCCCGCCCCGACGCCTCGTGAGCCTGCTCTCGCGCGACATGACTCTCGTCGCCGGGGACGTGGTCGCGTGCGGGACCTCGCTCGGCGCGATGCCGATGAGGCCGGGCGTCCCGATCGAGGTGACCGTCGAGCCCGTCGGGACGCTCACGAGCACGCTCGCCTGAGCACCCCGGCGGGCCGCAGGCCGCGTCGGGACGCTCAGAGATCGAGCTTCTGGGCGAGGCCGATCCGCTGCAGCTTGCCCGTCGCCCCCTTCGGGATCTCGGGCACGAAGACGATGCGCCGGGGGACCTTGAACGCGGCGAGGCGCGCACCGGCGTACGCGCGAAGGTCGGCCTCGGTCGCCTCCTGCCCGGCGGCGAGGACGACCGCGGCGCCGACGTCCTCGCCGAGCTTGTCGTGGGGGATCGCAAACGTCACGGCCTCCGCGACGGCGGGGTGGCGGAGCAGCACCTCGTCGACCTCGATCGGCGAGATCTTCTCGCCGCCCCGGTTGATCTGCTCCTTGAGCCGGCCCGTGAGGAACAGGTACCCCTCGTCGTCGAGCGTGCCCTCGTCCCCCGTGCGGAACCATCCCGCGGTGAAGGCCGCCTCGTTGGCCCCGGGGTTGTTCTCGTAGCCGTCGACGACGGTCGCGCCGCGGATCGACACCTCGCCGCGCTCGCCCGCGGCGAGCGGCTCGTTCGACGCGTCGAGGATCGCGACCTCGATCCCGGACGCGAGGCCGACCGATCCGGGCTTCGTCCGCCCGGGAGGCAGGGGGTTCGACGTCATCTGGTGCGAGGCCTCGGTCATCCCGTACGCCTCGACGACCGGCACGCCGAACAGCGCCTCGACCGCCTCGAGCACCGGGCGCGGCATCGCCGCGGACGAGGACCGCGCGAACCGGAGCGAGGTCGGGCGCGGCTCGGGCGCCCGGGCGAGCACCATCTGGTGCATCGTCGGGACGGCGCTGTAGTAGGTCGGCGCGAGCTCGTCGACCCAGCGGTGGAACCTGAACGCGTCGAACCCGGGCGTGCACACGACCGAGGCGCCGGCCGAGAGTGGTGCGAGGAGCCCGGCCATGATGCCGTGGATGTGGAACAGGGGCATGACGTTGAGCGAGCGGTCCGCGGCTTCGAGGTGCAGCGAGGCGGCGATGTTGCGCGCCGAAGCCGCGAGGTTGCGCTGCCGCAGCGGCACGATCTTCGGCCTCGAGGTCGTGCCCGACGTGTGGAGTACGAGCGCGCGGTCGTCCGCGGTCGGGCGCCGGTCCGGCGGGCTCCCGGCGCGCCCGGTGTCGAGCTCGACGTCGAGCCCCGTGCCGCGCACCGCCACCGCGAGCGTGCCGCGTGGGGCGGCCGCGTGCGCGGCCGGCGACGCACCCTCGAACGTCAGGAGCGCGGACGCGCGCAGGTCCTCGAGGTA
>Ga0307374_10005997_pt1 | contig 19386 bp, 18 predicted proteins | sample OX3MG_FD_202532 | JGI IMG/M metagenome (GOLD analysis project Ga0307374, IMG submission 202532) | Soil microbial communities from Risofladan, Vaasa, Finland - OX-3 | ecosystem: Environmental > Terrestrial > Soil > Coastal area > Acid sulfate soil | place: Finland: Risofladan, Vaasa | collected...
TCTCGGTCAGCGGCATCATCTCCTTCGTCGGGTTGATCGTGCCGCACGTGTTGCGGCTGGCCTTCGGCGCCGACCATCGTTTGCTCTTGCCGGCGTCATTCCTGGGCGGCGCGGCTTTCCTGGTGCTCGCCGACCTGCTCGCGCGGGTCGCGATCGCGCCCACCGAATTGCCGGTCGGCGCGATTACCGCGCTCTGTGGCGGCCCGTTCTTCATCTATATGCTGCGCCGCGAGGGACGCGGCCCGCTCGCGCTGTAGCCCGCGCGGTCAATCAGGGATAGCGTCCGATGGCCAACGCTCAAGATACGCCGCGAACCGCGTCCCACGCCAGGTCCGCCATCCCGGGCGCTGCGGCGCTGCGCGCTTCGCACCTGGTTGGCGGTTACGGCGAACGGGCCGTGCTGCACGGCGTGTCGCTGGCGGTCGAGCCGGGCGAGATGCTGGCGATCGTCGGACCCAATGGCGCCGGCAAGTCGACGCTGCTCCGGCTGCTCGGCGGCTCGCTCGATCCGTGGCAGGGCACGGTCGAGCTGCTCGGCGCGCCGCTGGCCTCCTTCGAGCGGCGCGCGCTCGCGCGCCGCCTCGCCTTCGTCGGGCAGGAGAACCCCGTTGCCTTCTCGTTCACCGTGCTCGAGGTGGTGCTGATGGGCCGCGCGCCGCATCTGGGGTCGTTTCACTTCGAAAGCCACGGCGATCTGATGCTGGCGCGCGAGGCGCTCGAGCGCTTCGATCTGCTCGCGCTCGCCACCCGCCCGATTCAGGAGCTGTCCGGCGGCGAGCGCAAGCGGGTGTTCCTCGCGCGCGCGCTCGCGCAGGAGCCGCGCGTGGCGCTGCTCGATGAGCCCACCGTTCACCTGGATTTGCGCCACGTGGCGGAGATTTTCGCGCGCCTGGGCGAACTGCGGACCGAGCGCGGCCTGGCCGTGGTCGCGACGCTGCACGATCTCAACGCGGCGGCGCTCTACGCCGACCGCGTGCTGATGCTCAAGGACGGGATGGCGATGGGCTGGGGCGCGCCGCACGAGGTGTTGACCGAAGAGAAACTGCGCGAGGTTTACGAAACCGAGGTCTACGTCGGGCGCAACCCGGCCACCGGCGCGATCGCCGTGCTGCCGGGTGCGAGGGCCGCGCCGCCGCCGCGCCGATGAATGCCGCGGCCCTTCTTCTAAATTTAATGCCCTCGCCCCCTTTTAGGGGGAGAGGGCATGGTGAGGGGATCTGTGGCAACGGCAATGAGGTTCGGGACTGTCGAGACACCGGGTGAAAAAGTCAAGCGGTGAAAAAATGAGACGTTGTTGCGTAGCGATTATTCTCGTCGGCTGGTACCTGATAGCTCCGCCGATGTACGAAAACTACAACTCCAAGCACAAGCTGCTTTCGACCCGCGCCTACGTGAATGCGCCCCTTCCTGCGTGGACCAAGTTCGGCACCTACCCGACGCGCGAGAAGTGCGAAGCGCAAAAACACAACAACTTCGACGACGCGGTCAAGGCGGGTCCGGGCAACACCGCCCGGGACAAGGCTCTGTGGGAAAGCTCGAAAAATGCGATGTGCGTGCGCGCTGACGATCCGCGTCTGAAGAAATAATCGTCGTCAGGTAAATACCGTCCTACTGCGAGCGCGAGGGCAGGCGCACGATGCCCTTCGCGCGCACCGACAATTCGCCGTCCTGGTTGGTCGCGGTCTGTGCGATCTCGGCGTAATGCGCGCCGTCTTCGGTGAAAACGCGGGTCACCTCGCCGTTGATATAGAGCGTGTCGCCGACCGGGTTGTGGCGGCGGATCTCGACCGACAGATGGCGCAGAAATCCGACGTCGCCCATCCAGTTGGTAAGCTGATGCGACATCCAGGAGCATCGCTCCGGCCCGTAGTCGTATGCCGCCGGCGTTCCGACCAGCGTCGCGAGGTCATCTTCCCAGTGCACGCGCTCGGGAACGTCGGGGATGCCGAACTTGTTGGGAATGCCGACGCCGGGATGCTTGCGCAGTTGTTTCCACGCGAGCTTGTTGGCGCGAATGTAAAGTCCGCCCCATCCCTGGGCAAAGGCGATGAAGCCGGTGACGGTCATCGGCCCTTTCGCCATCGTCTGCAATTTGTCGCCGACCTTCACGTCCTCGATATAGCGCGGATTGGCGCCGCGGATTTCCTCGGCTTCGTAGAGCGCGAAAATCTTCGCCAGATCGTCGCGGGAGTAATGGACCGGCTCCTTCTTTTTGACCTCGTCGTACTTCGTGCCGCGCTCGCGCGCCGTGTCGCGCTCGGTGCGAAAGCACCAACTGTCGCCCTCGGCGACCAGCTCGCCGCGCTGATTGTGAAATTCGCAGCGATAGATTTGCTGGACCGCGCGGCCGGCGAAGCGGGTCTGATGCTCGACCAGCTCCTTGAGCCACGCCCTGGTCGTGAACTGGTCGCCGAGCAGCATCGGGCGGTGCCACACGGTGTCGATGCCGGCGAACATCGCGTGCACACCCGGCAGGCCGCCCACGTAGCCGCTGAACGAGCGGTTGAGCGCGAAGATAAACGATGGCGGCGCGGCGGTGCGCCCGTGCGCCTTCGCCGCGTACTGGGGCTCGCACCACAGCGGATTGTCGTCGCCGATGCCGTGCGCCCAGTGGCGGATATTGTCGCGCGTCGCCTCGTAGCACCACGGCTCGAGCGAATCCTCGATCGGCACGCCGACCAGTTTGCGCAGGTCGGCGAGACTCTTGTCGGTGATCAATGAAAAGCGCTGCCGGGGTTCCGCCATGACAACGAATCGCTCCTTGTGCGAGACTCTCGCCCCATATGCATTGCACATTTTGGCCGATCTCAGTGCGATCGCTCAAACGGCTCGCGCGCCGGCCGCATTTTGCCCCGATGGGGGAGCTCGCTAAGCTGGTCGAGGAGATTCGCGCGTTGTTTCCAACACCATGTCAGACGGGCGTGTTTGCGACTTGACCAAATCAAATCCGCCGCCCAGGCATCGTCCACCCCGTGAGCCGCGCCGCGCCACGGCGCATCCGGCGCCGCATCCGGATAATCCGCGCCGGCACCAACCGCTCGGCGACGGGCGTCCGCTTCATCTGATCTTCGACGCCGACGACACGCTGTGGGATTCCAACATCCATTTCCTCGAAGCCGAGGCGCGCTTTGTCGCCGAACTGGTTGCGGCACGGGCGGGAGCGATCGAGGCGGTGCGCGCGGCGATCCGCCGGCGCGAACGCGAAATCATCAAGAGCCATGGCTACGGGCGCGAGCCGTTCGTGGCGCTGATGCGGATGGTCGCGGCGGAACTTGCGCCCCCGGGCGCGCGCGAGCGGCTTGGCGCCGCGGTCGAGCGGATAGCCGCGCATTTCCTCGCGCGCGAATGCGAGTTGCTGCCCGACGTCGAACCGACGCTCATCGAGCTCGCCGCTCGCCATCACTTGACGCTCTTTACCAAGGGGCAGCCGCGCGAACAGTTGCGCAAGCTCGAGCGCTCGGGCCTGCGGCGCCATTTCAGCCACGTCGAGGTGCCGCCCGAGAAGGACGAAGCGGCCTACCGGCGGCTGCTCGAGGCGGCGGCGCTCGACCGCACCCGCGCTTTCATGATTGGCAACAGTCCCCGCTCGGACATCAACCCGGCGCTGCGCGCGGGCCTGCGCGCGGTCTTCATCCCGCATCCGCATACCTGGGAGTTGGAGCACGAAGAGCTCGATCTGGCCGACGAGCGCGTCACCGTGATCGCCAACTTTCGCATCCTGCGCGAAATATTCTAGTATGAGAGCCTGATGGCCAAAGCTGATTCCGCCGCGAGCGTATTGGACGAGCGGGTTGCCGAAGAGCAGCCGCACCGCGCGCGCCGTTCCAAGCCTCCGATGGCGCTTCGCCCGCTCCATCGCATCTGGCGCCGCACGCTCGATGAAATCGACGTAACGCGCATTCGCCTGCCGGTGCGCGGCCTGCCCCCGGCGCTGGAAGGGATGGTCGCTTGCCAGTTGAGCGATCTGCACGTCGATCGCGACGAGGATCTCGAGCGCCTGGTGCTGGCGGTCGGCGCGGTCAACGCCGAGCGGCCCGATCTCGTATTCCTGACCGGCGACTACTTCACCGGGCCCGAGACGATGCGCCGTTACCTTGGGGGATTTCGCGAGGCGATAAGCGCGCTCGCCCCGCGCCTGGGCGTTTTCGCGGTGGCCGGCAACCACGACCATTGGTCTTCGGTCGAGCGGATTGCCGGGGCGCTCGAGCAGGCCGGAGTGCGCGTGCTCGCCAACGAGAGCCATCGTCTGCACGTCCGCGGCGAATCGCTGGTGGTGGTTGGAATCGACGACCTGTGGTCGCGGCGCGCCGAGCCGTCGCGCGCTTTCGCGCAGGTGCGCCCGGGCGAATGCACGATGGTGCTCGCGCACAACCCGGACACCGCGCTCTACGCGCGCCATCTCAAGCCGGGCGTGATGCTCTCGGGGCATACGCACGGCGGCGTGGTGCGGCTGCCGTTCTACGGCTCGCCACTCAAGCTGCTCCGGATCGGCAAGCAGTTTTACGCGGGGCTGAATCGCTACCGCGATTTCTACATCTATACCAATCGCGGCCTGGGCACGTACTGGCTGAGAATCAGGATCAACTGCCGGCCCGAGGTTTCACGCTTTCACCTGACGGCGTTGGGCGATGCGGCCCAGGGCGCTTCCGATACGCGGGCTCGCACCTCGGGCGCAAGCGGCGCGCATGTCGCGACTCCGGCGCGGCCGCGGCGGCGCCGGGTTCGCCGCCGGCGCGCATCGTAGCCACTCCTTAGCGGCGATTTGCCGTGCCGTATCAGGCCGGCGTTTTCCGGGCGAACGTGGACGTGAGCATCTGAACCACGAGCATTTGACGCGAGCACTTCAATGGACCGTATCACCGTGGCGATCGCCGGCGGCTCGGGCTTCATCGGTCGGGCGATTGTGCGGCGGCTGGGCGACACGGCTCGCGTGCGTGTCCTGACCCGCAATCCCGATGCGGTGCGTGTGCGCCTGGCCGGAACCGGAGCCGAGTTCGTCCGCGCCGACGTGACCGACGCGGCCTCGCTGGAGCCTGCGATGGCCGGGGCGCAGGTCGCGATCAACGCGGCGCAGTTCGACGGCTATCCGATCGAGAATCCCGGTCGCGGCCTGACCTTCGAGCGCGTCGACTACGGTGGCACGGTCGCGATGATCGCGGCGGCGCGCAAGGCCGGCGTCGGGCGCATCATCTATATAAGCGGCGCGGCGGCCGACGAGCGGAGCCGCCAGCCGGGCTTTCGCGCCAAGGGACGTGCCGAGCGCGCGATCCGAGAATCGGGCCAGGCGGGCCAGGCGGGAATAGACTTCACCATCTTCCGCCCCGCGCTGGTCTACGGCGCCGACGACCGCGTGACCAACCTGCTGGCGCGCGCGATCAAGTATGCGCCGGTCTTCGCGATTCCCGGCACCGGCAAGCAGATCGTGCAGCCGGTGGCGGTCGATGACCTTGCCACGTGCGTAGCGATGGCGGTGGGCGGGAGCGGACGCAACGCCACCTTCGCGATCGGCGGGCCGGAGCCGTTGAGCTTCGAGGAATTGATCCGCCTGATGATGGAGCTGAGCGGCCATCGCCGGCCCATCGTGCACGTGCCCGAGACCCTGATGCGCCTGGCTGGGACGCTGGCCGAGATGCTGCCGCGGCCGGTCTTCTCGCGCGACGCGGTCGATTTCCTGCTTGCCGACAACCGCTGCGACCTCGGTCCGTTGATTGCCGAGTTCGGAATTCGCCTGACGCCCGCGCGCGCCGGGATGTCCTACCTCAAGCCCAAGGCGTGAGCGCCTGCGCGCGCGTTTCCCGCAACCTAAACCGCACGGCGCCAGCCGGCGCCCTCGTGACCGAAGCGGAACAGCTCCGGATGGAGTATCTCGGCGAGGATTTCCAACGACTCGGCGATTCGCGGTCCCGGCCGGTTGAAATACTGGCTGCCCTCGGCGACAAACACCCGGCCCTCGCGCACCGCGCGCATCGAGGCCCATCCGGGACGCGCGCCCAGCGCCGGCAGTTCCTCCATCGTGTGCCGCATGTTGAAGCCGCACGGCGCGACCAGCACGACCTCGGGATCGGCGGCGCGCAGGGCGTCGAATTCGAGCCGCCCCGAGTGCTCGCCGGCGCGGCCGAACAGGTTTGCGCCCCCCGCCATCTCAACCATCTCGGGCATCCAGTTGCCCGCCGACATCAGCGGGTCGAGCCATTCGATGCACGCCAGGGTGGGGCGCGTGGCGGTCCGCCGCGCGCGCGCCGCGACCGCGTCCATCCGGGCCATCAGCCGCCCCACCAGTTCGGCGCCGCGCGCGGGTTCGCCCAGGGCGCGGGCGACGCGTTCGATATCGGCGAAGATGTCGGCGAGTCCGTAGGGCGCGAGCGAGACGATCCGCGGGCGCACGCCGAGCCAGCTTCCGACCGCCTCTTCGACGTCGCGCTCGCTGACCGCGCACACCTCGCATTGCGACTGGGTGACGATAACGTCGGGCGCGAGCTCGCGGAGCTTTCGCGCGTCGACGCGGTAGACCGAGAGCGCCTCGCCCACGATGCGGCGCACCTCGCGATCGACCTCGGCGCTGGGGCGGTCGGGATTGAACTTGGGCTCGGTGAGGACGGGCAGGCGCGTGACCGCGGCCGGATAGTCGCACTCGTGCGAGCGGCCGATTAGTTCTGACTCGAAGCCCAGCGCGCAGACGATTTCGGTCGCGCTGGGAAGAAGGCTGACGATTCGATGCACGCGGGACTCCTTGCGGCTCGGCGATAGGGTCAGATTACTGCGCGCGGCGGGGACTGTCATCACGGCGCGAGGTGGTTCCGCTCCATTGGCGCGATCGGCGGATGCTGCGCTATACAACGGACACAGGATCGGGAGAAGCGGCGCGCTCGCAAACGGGAGGATAAAACAATGCTTCACGTACACTATTTCATCGCGCGCAAACCTTCGATGGGCGATGCGGAGTTCCATCGCTACTGGCGCGAGACCCACGGGCCAATCGCGGCCAGGATTCCGCAGCTCCATCGCTACGTCCAGAGCCATCGCATCACCGCCTTCGGCGCCAACTCGCCCTACGACGGCGAGGCCGAGGTGTCGATCGACGGACTCGACGCGATGGCCGCGCTCAGGCGCAGCCCCGAATATCTCGAGGGCGCGCTGGCCGACGAGCGCAACTTCATCGATCTCACGCGGGTCGAGTGGATGGCGACGCGCGACCACGTGGTCGCCGATGGCCCGACCGGCGGCACGCTGGTCAAGGGCATATGGCAACTCGTGATCAAGCCCGGGATGACGCTCGCGGAGTTCCGCAAGTACTGGCTCGAGGTGCACGGGCCGATGGCGCTCAAGCTGCCGGGGTTGCGCCGCTATGTTCAGTCGCATCTGATCGACGAGGCCTACCTCTACGCCACGCCACGTTTCGACGGCGTCGCGCAGTTGTGGTTCGACACCCCCGAGGCGTTCGCCGCGGCCTTTGCCTCGCCGGCCGGCAAGGACCTGCTCGAGGACGGCCGGGTCTTCATCGATGCGCCCCGGATGACGTTTTTCATGGCACACGAGCACATCCAGATCGCGTCGCGATGAATCCGGGGCGCGCGCGCTCAAGCTGAACTTTCGGAGGTACGAAGATGGCAGGGCTATTGGAAGGAAAAGTCGCAATGATAACCGGCGCCGCGAACGGGATCGGCCGCGCCACCGCGCTCGCCGCCGCGCGCGAGGGTGCAAAGGTGCTGGTGGTCGACGCGGTCGCCGGCGGCGAAGATACGGTCAAGGCCATAAAGCAGGCGGGCGGCGAGGCCGCCTTCCACAAGTGCGACGTGACGCGCGCCGCCGAGGTCGAGGCGACGGTCGCCGCCGCGGTCAAAATCTTCGGCCGCCTGGACTGCGCGCACAACAACGCCGGCATCATCGGCAAGACGCTGCGCACGGCCGAGGACACCGAGGAGAACTTCGACCGCATCATCGCCGTCGACCTCAAGGGCGTGTGGCTGTGCATGAAGTACGAAATCCTGCAGATGCTCAAGCAGGGCGCGCGCGGTGCGATCGTCAATACCGCCTCGGCCGCCGGGCTGGTGGGCTCGCACGGGCAGCCGGCCTATACCGCGGCCAAGCACGGCGTGGTCGGATTGACCAAGGTGGCGGCGCTGGAATACGCGCGCCACGATATCCGCGTCAACTCGGTCTGCCCCGGCGTGATCGACACCAATATGGTGGCCGAGATGGTGACCGGGCATCCACGGCTGCGCGACCGCCTGATCTCGGTCGAGCCGATCAGAAGAATGGGCAAGCCCGAGGAGATCGGCGAGGCGGTGGTGTGGCTGATGTCGGACCACGCGTCATTCGTGACCGGCGCGTCGCTGCCGGTCGACGGCGCGATGACCGCGCAATAACGGACCGCTCAATAGGCATTGACCGCGCAATATTCATGACTGAGTAACCAGGGAGTGCACAATGGACCGGCTCAAGGGCAAGAACACAATCATCACCGGGGCGGCGGGTGGCCAGGGACGGGTCGCCTGCCGGATGTTCGCCGGGGAGGGCGCGCGGATCCTGGCCAGCGACTTAAGCCCGGGCGCCGCGCAGGAAATCGAAGCGATCGCGCCCGGCACGATTACCTACGTCGCCGCGGACGTGACCAAGGCCGACGGAATTCGCACGATTGTCGACGCTGCCCTGAAGGCGTTCGGCGGGCGTATCGACGTGCTGTACAACAACCACGGCGTGATCCTGGGCAAACCGTTTCTCGAAACCTCGCCCGAGGAATGGGACCGGGTGCACGACGTCGATCTGAAGTCGGTCTATTTCCTGAGCCAGCGCGCGGTGCCGGCGATGCGCGCGGGGGCGTCGATCATCAACCTCTCGTCGGTCGGCGGGCTGGTCGCGATGCAGAACATGTCGGCCTACTCGGCGGCCAAGGGCGGAGTGGCGATGCTGACCCGGGGGATGGCGCTCGACTTGAGTCCGCGCGGAATCCGGGTCAACGCGATCGCGCCGGGAGCGATCGATACGCCGATGCCGCGCGACTTCCTCAAGGACCTTCCCGACAAGGAGGGGATTTGGGCGGCGATCGAAGAGCGCCACATGATGAAGCGGTTCGGGCAGCCGCAAGAGGTCGTCGCGCTGGCGGTGTTTCTCGCCAGCGACGAATCGAGCTTCATGACCGGCAGCGTGGTGACGGTCGACGGCGGCTGGAGCGCGTTCTAGGCCGCCGCGGCGGCGGCGGCGCGGTCAGCCGGGGAGCGAAAAGCCGTAGACCCGCGCGCAGTTCTGGCGCACCAGCTTTCGCCGGTCGGCCTCCGGGAGCGCGCCGAAATCGCGCTTCAGCACGTCCATCGTATGGGGCCAGGTCGCGGCCTGATGTGGATAGTCGGTCGACCACATGAAGTTATCCGCGCCCAGGTAGCTGTAAATCTTGAGTCCCAGCGGATCGTCGATGAAGGTGGCGAACACCTGGCGGCGGAAATACTCGCTGGGCTTGAGCGACAGCAGGGTGCCGTAGCCCTGCTTGAAACGGCGGTAATACTTGTCGGCGCGCTCGAGCAGATGCGGGACCCACGCGATGTCGTTTTCGGCCGAGACGATTTTCAGTTCCGGAAAGCGCTCGAACACTCCGCCGAAGATCATCGAGCACAGCGAATGCTGCGCCTCCTGCGTGCGGATGACCATGCGCGCGTACAGCTCGCCGATATCCGACTCGTCCTGCTGCGCGCTCTTGGTCCGTCCGGTCAGCGTGTGCAGCGAGAGCGGCATCCCGAGCTCCTGCGCGGCGGCCCAGAACGGATCGTAGGCGCGCTGGGTATAAGGCCGATCCTCGGGCGGCGCGGCCCAGATGAGCGCGCCCTTGAGCCCCATCTTCGCCGTGCGCTCGAGTTCGCGTCGCGCGCGATCGACGTCGAACAGCGAAATCATCGCGAGGCCGGCGAACTTGGCCGGCGCGTAGGTGCAGAATTCGGCCAGCCAATCGTTGTAGACGCGGAAGCAGTCTTGCTGGAATTCGGCGTCTTCGATCCAGAACAGAACGAAGCCCATCGTGGTGTAAAGCACCGCCGCGTCCACTCCGTCGAGCTCCATGTCCTTAAGGCGCGCCGCCGGATCCCATCCGCCCGCCGGCGCGCTGTCGAGCCCGGCCTCGAGGAATTTCTTGTCGAACGTTTTGCCCGCGGCGAACGCGCCCGAGATGCGCAGCGGCGGTAACCGCTCGCAGACGAAGAACAGGCCCTTGCGCCCGTCCGGGTCCTTTACGATTCGCGGCGCGCGGTCGCGAAAGCGCCGGTCGAGTCCTTCGGTCCACAGGCCCGGCGGTTCGAGCATGTGGGCGTCGGCGTCGATTATCCTGAGCGTGTCCATAGGCAAGTCTTGAGGCAGGGCTTGGTGTGATAAGCCTTGGCGGTCAGGGTTTCGCGCCTGAAGATTCGCGCCGAACGCGAGCGTTACAATTCCAGCTCGATCACGCGGTGGTCGCGCTTTTTGAGGTCGAGGAATTCGATGTATGGGCGTGCGCCGGGCGCTTTTTGGGCGCCGACTTCCGTCTCGAGGTCGGTGGTGCCTTCGCCCGGATTTTTGCGCGTGACATTGATGAACTGGCATTCCGCGCCGAGCGCGACCACGTTGTGCCAGGTGCCCTTGTCGATGAACGCGGCCTGGCCCGGCTCGATAATGAAAGCCGCGAGCTTCTCGTATGTCACCTCGAAGCGCGCGTGACCCTGTTCCCGGTTGCGCGGCGCCGGCGCCACGATCAAAGCCATCGATCCGCGCACTGGAATGAAGGTCTGGTTGTACGAAAAATGAACCGCCATCTGCGATAGCCGTCGCGGATTCACCGGTCGCTTGAGCGTCAGCAGTTCGATCGCCACCCGTCCTTCGCCGGGGTCGACTTCGGGAAACACCGGCTCTTTGTTCTCGAGCAGGCGGCCGAAAGGGCGGAACGCCTCGGCCGTGATCGGCTCCACTTTCACCTTGATCGTTTCTTCCATCGGGTGTTCGCCCTCCACGACCGGTGCGCCGCGCGGCATCGCGAGCAAATCATTCGGCCAGCGTGTCGATTCAGAGGTCTAGCAACTCCAAATTCGTTTGACAACGAACGCCGCGCTGGAGCATAGCTCGAAAACGATGGCCTCCGGCAATCCGATCGCCGCCAGCCCCAATCGCCTCAAACTCGGAGTTTTCGGGCTCAACGTGAGCGGCGGGTGCGCGATGACCAGCGCGGCCGACACGCTCAAAATCGAGTGGGAAGAGTCGGTCAGGATCGCCCGCGCCGCCGAGGCGGCGGGGATCGAGGCGTTGGTGCCGGTTGCGCGATGGCGCGGGTTCGGCGGAGCGACCAACTTCAACCATCGCAGCTTCGAGACGCTGACCTGGGCCGCGGGCCTGGCCGCGGTGACCGATCGCATCGGGATTTTCGCCACCGTGCACGTGCCCACCGTGCACCCGGTGCGCGCGGCCAAGGAAATCGCAACCATCGATCATATCTCGGGCGGCCGCTTCGCCCTCAACATCGTGGCCGGATGGAACGAGCCCGAGATTCGGATGTTCGGGGTATCGCAACGCGAGCACGACCAGCGCTACGCGTTCGCCGATGAGTTCACGACGCTGCTCAAGCGGTTGTGGACCGAGGACCAATTCGATTTCTTGGGAGATTTTTTTACCGTACCCGGCGCCTACTCGGAGCCCAAGCCGGTGCAGCGGCCATGGCCCCTGATCATGAGTGCGGGCAACAGCCCGGCCGGCCGCGATTTCGCCGCGCGCCACGCCGATCTGAATTTTGCCCTGGGCCCCGATTTGCCGACGCTCGCCGCCACTTGCGCCGACATCAAGCGCCTTGCGCGCGAACGTTATGGGCGCGAGCTCAGCGTGTTCACGATGGGTTACGTGGTGTGCCGCGAAACCGAGCGCGAGGCACTCCGGTATCGCGACTACTACGTCAAGGAAAAGGGCGACTTCGCGGCCGCGCACAACCTGCTTGAAACCCTGATTCCCAACTCGCAAAGCGCGCTCGGCGAGCAGTACCGGGCGATGATCGAAAACTTCATCGCCGGCTACTCCGCCATGCCGCTGGTCGGAACCCCCGAGCAGGTGGTCGAGGGCATGAGCGAGATGGCGCGCGCCGGATTCGACGGCCTGACCCTTAGTTGGGTCGACTACGACGAGGGCCTCGCGCAGTATCGCGACCGGCTTCGCCCGCTGCTGATCCAGGCCGGCCTGCGCGTCGAATAGTATCCTTCTTCGCCCCGGATCGGCCAATGATCGCTGGAATCTCCATCGCGGCCCATGCCGTCAGACTACGCATAGACTCAAATAACAATGTCTTGACCCTATTTGTATCTGCATAGTAGCTTGCTATGTGCAGGCTGCCCCTGCTGCGGCATCGAGGTCTGGACGTGCCGTGAAGCCGGGTGCGCCGGCCATTTCGACGCGGGCGTCGGTTGCACGGGAGGAGACGCAGAAGCCCTATGTATTACAGCCACTTCGGTCTCACGGGTCCGCCGTTCCAACTCACTTCATCGCCCACGCAGCTCTACATGAGCAAGGAGCATCGAGAGGCCTACGCCGCGCTGGAATGGGGCCTGCTGCACGAGCCGAGCGGCTTTACGGTCCTGATCGGCGAGGTCGGGACTGGCAAGACTACGCTGGCGCTGGCGATCCTCGCGCGTCAGTACGAGAACGTGCGCACCGCCTATCTGAGCAATCCCAAGCTGACCTTCGAAGAGATGGTGAAGGTCATCATGAAGCAGTTCGGGATCAAGGCCCGCAGCCGGAGCAAACTCGCCGACCTCGAGGCGGTGAACGATTTCCTGTGCGCGCTGAAACCGGGCGAGCGCGTCGTGGTATTGATGGACGAGGCGCAGGGGCTGAGCGACGAGGCGATGGAGCAGCTGCGCCTGCTATCGAACGGCGGAAAGCCCGACGAGAAGCAGCTCCACTTCGTTTTCATCGGACAGCCCGAGCTGTTGCGCCGCCTGACCAATCCGTCGCTGCGCCAGCTCGAGCAACGTATCGGCGCCAAGACCGTGCTCAATCCCCTGCAGCGGGCCGAATGTTACGAATACATCGAGCAGCGGCTGCGGGCGGTCAACGGCAACAGCCGGGGAATCTTCAAGCCGGGTGCCCTGCGCTACCTCATTCGCCACGGCGGCGGAATTCCGCGCCGCATTAACGTGTTGTGTCACAACGCGATGCTGCTGGCGTACTCCGGCGGCGCCAGGATGGTCGATACGCGGATGGTCGAAGCCTCGGTCACCGAGTATGACAGCCTGTTCTCGACGCTGCGCTCGCAGGCGCCGGGCGTAAACGGCGCGCCGATTCGCCGATGGCTCGGGCGTGGGCTCGAGTCCGTAGCGCTCAGAATGCTCGCGCTGGCGCGCCGGCTTAACCCCCGCGAGATTCACGCCTTCGACGACGAGCCCGCGAGCGAAGCCGATCCGCACGCGGACGGTCACGCGCTCGAAAAGCCCGGCCCGATGGCGCAGACCAGTTAGCCTCAGGCGGTCCGTTTTCCGCTCGATCCGGAGGCTTGCAGTTCCATGAACGGGTTGAGCGCCTCGACCGCCTTGTCGAGCCGCCCGATTTCGTCGCGCACCGCGTGCACGCGCTCGCCGACCGGCTTGCCCAGTTCGGCGTCGCGGCGCAGGAGATCCAGTTCCGAGCTGATCGCGCTTAGCGGGTTGCGAATCTGGCGCGCCACGTCCGAGATTACTTCGCCGAGGCTCATCAGGCGGTCCGAATGATCGACCACGTTGCGCAGGCCGCGCACCGGCTCGAGATCACGCAGGATCACCAGCATTCCGGGCGCCGGCGGCGCCAGTCCCAGCGCCAGGACTGTGACCAGGAAATGCACCCGCCGCGCGTCGTCGCCCATCGTGATCGGCACATCATGGACTCCCTGTCCGGCATTGCGCGCGGTCTCGACTATCCTGACCAGCGGATTGTCGGCGCCGAGCAACCGTGCCAGCGGCTTGCCGTCGGCGATCCCGCCCGCGGGCAGCCCCAGGCGGCCCTCGGCCTCGGCATTGGCGAACAGCACCGTCGCGCTCATGTCGAGCACCAGCACCGCGTCGCTTATCGAGTGAAAGACGTTCACCAGTTGGCCGCGCTCGGCCTCCCATTGGGCGTGGTTGAGCCGGACTTTTTCCGAGAGCTGGTTGAACTTCGCGGCCAGCACGCCCAACTCGTCGGCGCCGGCGACCGGAACTCTGACGTCATCGTCGCCGACCGTCATTTGCTCGACGCCGCTGGTGATCGCGGCGAGCGGGCGCAGCACCAGGACGCCGAAAAACAAGGCGCCCAGCAGGCTGAGCGCGAGCGCGCATCCGGCCACGATAAGAATTTGTCTCAACGCGCGATGGAGTTCAGGCGCGATCAAGCTGGTCGAGACCCCGACCGCGATGATCGCGATGGGCTTGCCGTTGGACTGGACCACGCGGTCCAGCTCGTAATTGCGCGCCGCCCACAATTCGCGAATCGCCGCGAGCGGCCACCATCCGTTGGCGATGGCCTGAAGGTCATCTAAGGGCGGCGGTGCGCCGACAAAACCCGACGCCCCGATTGGCCCGCCGGCGATAATCGTGCCGTCGAGTTTCTCGATTCGTAAGTAGACCACGCCCTTGCCGAAAGCCTGCGCGGATTCGATGAAGGCCCGCATCGAAGAGCTATCGCCGATCGCCGTTATCACATGCTGGCCGCCGCCGGCGGTCGCGGCGCGCACCTGTTCGAAGGTCAGATCGATCAGAAGCGCCGCGGAATCCCCCAGATCCTCGACCATCACGGCGATCGTGCGGTCGAGCTCGAGCGCCGTGACGGCGATTATGGGCGCGACGAGCAAAAGCAAAAAGACCGCAGCGAACTTTGCGCGCAGGCCCATCCGCATGTATCCGATACGCGGCTAGGTAAACATCGCCGCGAGGCCCTTGGGCCGCACCAGTTTGCCGGCCGGCTTCAACTCCGTGGCCAGCCGCGCGAGCCGCTCCTTGAAGGCCCCGAGTTGTTCCGCCTGCCGGCGCTCGAATTCGGCGCGGTCGAGCTTGAGCTCGCCGCGTTCGAAGGCCTCGCGGGCGCGCTTGCGAGGCCCCCAGAAGCCCTCGAACACTTTGCGCATCCCCTTGGCGATGGTGGTGTTGGGGACCCATGAGCCCTGGCACGACGGGCAATGGAAGACCACGCCGGCGTGGAAGTTGCGGTAGGGCACGACGAAGGGTTTGTCGCAGTCCTTGCAGACGATCGGCACGTCCCATCCGAGCGGATCGAATTCGTCCACTGGTTGGGGCTTGGACGGCGGCGGTGGCGCGGCCGCCTTGGCGGCGGCAGGCGCTCCAGCCGCGGCAATCGGTTTCACCGCTGTGGGCGACGCGGCAGCCTTGGCTGCCGCGTCGCCCACAGCGGCAGGCGCTGGCGCGAGAGCCGGCGAACTTGCGCCGCCGCCGGCCGCTGCGCCTGCCGGCGCGGCAGGCGCGGCAGGTGCGCCTGGCGATGCGTCGCTTTGGTCCTGCGGGTTGTTTCTGTCCTGTGGATTTTCGGGCGTCATCGATGCGTCGGCGCGCGCGCGGCGCTCTTCTCATTGGCAATTTATCAATGGGTCGATAATCCGGCAATTGCAGGGCCGGCGATTGGCGCGCCGCGCCGGGCGGCGCGCGGTTTCGGCTTTCAACCGACCGCCGCTTTTGACTATGCTTGGGCGAGCGCTCGTCCCGGAGATTCGATTGCCTGCCGATGGATCTCGAATTCACGGCCCACCATCGCGAACGCGTGGCGGCGCTCGGCGGATATTGAACATCATCGGGTGCATCGAGTGAAATTCGATCTTTTCTACCAGTTGCCGTCGGCGGACTCGCAAAACCCGGTCGCGCGCTGCCGTGAGTTGGTGGCGGAAGCGGTCGAGGCCGACCGGCTCGGCTTCGACACGTTATGGCTGGCCGAGGTCCACTTCACGCCGCGCTTTTCCGTGATGCCGGCGCCGCTGCTCCAGCTCGCCGCGATCGCCGAACGCACGACGCGGCTGCGCCTGGGGATAGCCGTCAACCTGCTCCCGCTGCATCATCCGGTGCGCCTGGCCGAGGAGATCGCCACGCTCGACGTGCTTTCGGGCGGGCGGGTCAACTTCGGCGCCGGGCGCGGCGCGTTTCCCAGCAACTACCACGGCTACGGCGTCGACATGGCGACGGGCCGCGAGCGCTTCCAGGAGATGCTCACGTTCATCAAGCGCGCGTGGACCGAGGATCGGCTGAGCTTTCGCGGACGGTTTTACGAAGTCGACGGGGTCGAGGTAATCCCCAAGCCGGTGCAGCGTCCGCATCCGCCGTTTCGCCTCGCCGCCAACAGTCCCGACACCTTCAGCTTCGCCGGCGCCAACGCCTATCCGATTTTCGCCGGCGGCGCGGTGAATCCGATCAATGTGCTGCCGGAGCGGCTGGCGGTCTATCACAGCGCGCTGGCGGCGGCGGGCAGGAAGCTGCCGGAGGACTGGCTGGCGGCGATGTTCCTGACTTTCGTGGGCAAGGACCAGGCCGCCGTGCGCACGACCATCGAACCGAGCCTCGGAAACTACTTCCATACCATCACCGAAACTATCCGCCCCGAGAGCATTGCGCAGCCCGACGAGTTCCAGCGCGTGATCGAGCGGATGCGCACGATCAAATATGAGGACGTGGACTCGCTGATGGGCGTGTTCGGTGAGCCGCAACGCTGCGTCGACCGGATCGCCGCGCTGAAAGAGAAATTCGGATTCACCCGGATGGTGTGTTGGTTCGAGATCGGCGGCCTGAGCGGCCATCGCAACCTGATCGACGCGATGCGCCTGTTCGCCGAGCGCGTGATGCCGCACTTCGGCTGAAAACAGTTCGATGGCGGGATGGTATGCGTGCCGGGCGGCGAGCGCTCCTCCGGCATTGCCTACCCGTCGCTGGAAGCGTCGCCGCCACTGGCGCCGTTACCCAGCGAGCGCAGGATGTCGGTCTTGGTGACGATCCCCTCGAGCGTTCCATCGCGCGATTCCGTGGCTGAGGTCACCAGCAGAATCTGCGGCGCGTTCTCGCGCGCGAGCTGGCGCAAGGCTTCGTCGAGGTCGGTGTCCGGTGTGATCCGGCTCACCTGGGAATCGGCGATATCGCCCACCCGCGTCTGTTCCCAGCTCTCCACCGGCACCTTGCTCAGCGCCCACACCGGCACCGTACCGACGGTGCGCGCACCGTCGTAGACCGGAAAAATCGCGTAGCGATGATGCGCCGCGACGCTGTCGGCAAACGCGCGCAGCGTCGAGGAAGCCTGCACTCCGACGACGTGACGCTGCATCACATCGCCGACCTTCATTCCGCCGAGTTCTTTGACGCGCGCCGTCTGATGAAGGTGTTGGTCGCCAGAGGCCGAGGCCTCGCCGGAGACCGCGTACGCGATCGCCGCGCCGATGAGCGTCGGGATGATGTAGGAATGGCTGCCGCTGGTCTCGGCCACGAACACGACCGCCGCCAGCGGGGTCTTATAGCCGGCCGCGATGAACGACGCCATCCCGACCGCTGCGAACAGGTCACCGCGTGAGGAATGCACCACCAACCGGGAGAATGCCTTGCCGATTGCGCCGCCGCTCAGAAACAGCGGCACGAACATCGCGCTCACTCCGCCGCAGCCGAGCGAGAACAGCGTCGCCAAAAGCTTCGCTATTGCGAATATCACCAGCTCACCTGAGCCGCGCGAATGGTTCAGGATCATGTCGACCGCCTCGTAATTGGGGCCCAGCGGGATGAGCTTGCCGGGATAGAGCGTGACGTAGGCCAGGCCGCAAATCCCCGTGAGCAGGCCTCCTATCAGCAGCTTGACCGTATGCGGCTTGCGCAGATTAACGAAAAAGTTGCGCGTGCGCCGGAAGCCAAGGACGAAGTTCATCGCGATGAGCCCGCAGATCACTCCGAGCAGCGCCGACCATAGCAGGTCACTGTCCGAGAAGGGCGCGGCACCGCCGAAGGCGAAGAGCGGTGCCGTACCCATGAAGGCGACCAGCACCGCGTAGGAAACCACCGAGGCGATGAGTGAGGGCAACAGCGCCTCGTGCGCGAGATCGTCTTTGTACGGCATCTCGAGCGCGAAGATCAGTCCGGTCAGCGGCGCACGAAACACCGCCGCCATCCCGGCCGCCGCGCCGCTGATCAGCATGATGCGCCGGTCGCGCGGCTCGAGCTTCAGCCCAAGGCGCTTGAGCTTCGTCCACAGCCACGAGCCGATCGCGCCGCCGCCATAGATGCTCGGCCCCTCCAGCGCTGCGCTGCCGCCGAAACCGACCGTGGTGACCGCGGCGAGCAGCTTGTACCAGAACGGATGTATGTCGATGTCGCCCTGATGCTCGTGGTACGACCGGATGATCTCTTCGCTGGAATGGTTATCCGGGTCATGCGTCAAGAATTGCATGATGAGTCCGGTGAGCAGGAAACCGAAGAGCGTCACCGGAATGATCGCGCCGTGATGGTTGAGCAGGAATGGGAGAATCGCGGCCCAGATGCCGTCGAGGATGAGCATCGCGATTGCGGTGATCACGAGGCCCGACGCTATCCCGATAACGGGTGCGACCAGCAACCACTTCCGGATGTCGCGCGAATAGGTCGCGGACAGATCCTCGCTGACCAGCGCCGAACATTTGCGGATCAGCGGGTTGTCGAACCATCGCGAATTTCCTATTGACGCCAGAAAGCCCACCCCGAAAACCTCCTTCGCCTGATGGCCGCCGGACTGCGCGCGTCGCGCCCGCGGAATCCGGCGAATGCTGTGCCGATGTGCAACGTTTGTTGCGATAACGACCTACGGCGTATCGTTCGCGACCCGGGAGTCCCGCGCCGCCCACTCGATACTGAAGTGCGCGGCTGACTATCGCTGTACTTTATAGCGAGCCACAAGGGGTTTGCAGCTAAACTTTGTCAATGATTTCGCCAGCCGCCGTTCTCGCGGCGGAGACCACTGGGTCGGGTAAAATTGAACGTGGACAGTTCAAGCACATGACAGCGCGCACGCCATGATGGCACGGCAATTGTATTAAAAATTGTGACGCGGACCAACGTTCCGTGGGGACGCGGCCCTGAATCGCGTTACTTCCGCCGCGATTGAATGTATAGTGGAGGGGGGCGAGGCAGTATGGATACCAACGAACAAGCGCCGCCGGAATTTGGCGTCCGGGTCTTCCTGGTCGAGGATAATCCCGAACACTCCTTCATCGCGGTAACCGTGATTCGCCAGGTGCTGGGCGATGCGAGCGAAGTTATCGTGGCCGAAAATGCCGAGGAGGCGGTGGACCTGATTCAGCAGTTTACCGACACGGATCGGCCGGACCTGATGCTGGTCGACCTGCGTTTGCCTGACAACGGCGGCTTCGCCGTATTGTCGGCGGCGCGTGCGCACGACCCGTGCTCGCATGTGCCGATGTTCGTGATCACCAGCTCG
>Ga0307374_10005998_pt1 | contig 19384 bp, 20 predicted proteins | sample OX3MG_FD_202532 | JGI IMG/M metagenome (GOLD analysis project Ga0307374, IMG submission 202532) | Soil microbial communities from Risofladan, Vaasa, Finland - OX-3 | ecosystem: Environmental > Terrestrial > Soil > Coastal area > Acid sulfate soil | place: Finland: Risofladan, Vaasa | collected...
AGCAGCTTGCGCGCCTCAGCTTGCCGTTCCCGTGCCAACGACAGGGATACATCGGGATAGCTCCCGAAGGACATTAACTTCTCGCGCCCTTCAAAGCGGTACTTCCAGCGCCAGAGCTTGCCGCCTGGGGGCGTAACGAAGAGGTACAGCCCTCCACCATCGCTCATGCGATAAGCCTTGCCCTTGGCCTTTGCTTTGCGGATTTCGGTGTCCGTAAGCGCCATCGTAAGCCCTCCAATATGACCCGTCTAGGTAAAGTACCCCCAAGGAAAATAAGAAGAATACCCCCAAAAGTACCCATTGGATGTTGTGGGAAGTTTAAGGTGGCGGCGGAGGCAGTCTGGTGCGAACTATTCTCCGTGCGAATTCCCTGCTAACAGGGAAAAATACAAGGAATTTGAGTCTTTTCGGCGTGCCTATGTGGCGTGAGGGCACCAAAAACGCAGCCAGACCCGCTTTTTTGACGGATTGCAGCTAAAGATGCTCTGTTTCGGAACAGGGAATTTCAGGGAACGAATGCAGGGAATGAACAGGGAATTATTCGCTCTAAAACGAGCGAGTCTGAAGGATTGTTTTTTCTTGTTCACGCCAGTCCAGCGGCAGGTTGTGAAGAGCTCTTTTCAGAGTTAGGTTGCCAGGTTTTCCGGTGAGCAGAACTTCGGTCACTTTTGGAGAAAAGCTGGCGCACGGTAAAATTCGTTTGACGTAGCTGTGGGAAAATCCCGAGTTTTTAGCTAGCTCTTTAATTGTGCGGAACTTTCCAGAGAGAATACCTTCATACCAGTCGCGAGCGTGAATTACGGCCTTTACAACCGATGGCACGGGAGTCGTTTCGTCCGCGCGCTGGCCTGGAGCGATGATCTGAAGTTCTCCTGCCCGACGCTGCACTTGAAACCTGCCGGTGAGTTTCAGAACAGCTCCGAAGGCGGGAAGGAAATCCGAAGTTTGCCCGAGTAAATGAATCAGTAGGTTGCGCTTGTCAATCTCGATTGCGACCGCAGTAGGGCTTACGATGATTCGTTTTAGAATCTTTCTCAGGAACAGGTCCTGCTCGGTAATCTCAAGTTTCGTCCATTTGTTAGCGAGAGCTTGTGCTCGCTCTTGAATTGACTCGCTCTCGGGTCCATGTTCCAGTCCGGCTGTACATTTGGCCGGAGTCTGGAGTAAACCATGAATCTGTGACCTCACGAAGTGTTCCAACTCCTGAACCGGAAAACGGCTTATTTGAGGGCGGACCACTGCATGGTGGATGACGCTTTGCGAGGTGTAATACCGGTAGCGTTTCCGGCCCTTTAGGGCATGGGTGGGAGTGAACCGGATGCCTCTGTTGTCAAAAAGTATGCCGCAAAGCAGACTAGCCGTTGATTGAGACTTTCCCGTTCGCCGCGCTTGATTGTTCGCCTTGAGCCGCACGGCGACCTGATCCCATAACTTGCTGGAAATGATCGCGGGATGTTGGCCGGGATAAGAAAGTTTTCGATGGGTGATCTTACCGAGGTAGGTGCGATTATTCAAAAGATGGTAGAGGGCGCCGCGAGAAAAGGATGCTCCTCCAAAAATCTTGCCCGCAGTATTCGCGCGCACCTTACTATAAATCTGCTTTCCATGGAGATACCGTTGCAGTTTCTGAACGCAGCCCAGCCGCAAGTATTGACGAAAGATCGTACGCACCTTGGCCGCTTCTGCCGAATTAACCACCAGGCGGTGGTCCACACAGTCGTAGCCAAGCGGAACGAATCCGCCCATCCACATTCCTTTTCTCTTGGAGGCAGCGATTTTATCTCGTATGCGCTCGCCCGTAATTTCTCGTTCGAACTGGGCAAAGGACAATAGGACGTTTAGGGTGAGCCGGCCCATGGAACTCGTGGTATTGAACTGCTGCGTTACCGAGACAAAACTGACGTGAGCGGCATCGAAGATCTCAATGATCCGGGCAAAGTCGAGTAGAGAACGGGTCAGACGATCAACCTTATATACCACGATCACGTCGATCTTTTGGTCTTTCACATCGCGCAGAAGTTGCTCGAGGCCAGGCCGCTCCATCGTAGCGCCAGAGAACCCACCGTCATCGTAACGATGATTCAGCACCGTCCATCCTTCATGCTTCTGACTGAGGATAAAAGCGCGGCAGGCCTCATGCTGGGCTTCAATGGAATTAAAGGATTGTTCCAGACCTTCTTCGGACGACTTCCGGGTGTAGATGGCACACCGTTGCGGGCTGCTCATACGCCCTTCCGGAGAGCATGATATGGCTTACGGAGGCCGAAGAAGGCCGGCCCGGACCAACGTGTATGGGTGATTTGGCGCGCGATTACCGAGAGGCTCTCGTAGCAAACGCCGCGATATTCATAACCTCTTTTTGTCACCAGAACCTCGTGCATCTGCTCCCGCCATTTGCGAAGGATGCGCGTGCCAGGCTTGATTCTCATTCCCAAGCTACGGCCAGAAGCAGTCCCAAAGGCCTGCGTAGCCCGCCGAAGTTCCATTTGCTGTTCAGGGGTAGGGCCTCCGTACGCACGTTCCTGAAGCCGATAAGCCAAACACGGAATCAGCAGTTCGCGGCGTATTCCGGCAATAGCTGGTTTCCCGAACAGTTCCTGCCACAGCTTGAGCAGTTCTGGACGCGACAGAGCAGGCAATTCGGCGACTGTGCGTGAGAGCGTTTTCTTCATTGGTCACCAGACCCGTCACATTGCCGCCCTTTTGAAGTAGGAGACCCAACGTGGTGGGTGCATGGCCGGTCCTCCCAGCACCATTCCCGCTCTCTAACGGCACGAAGTCAAGTTGAGAGGCGTGTCAGAGCCGCATGTACGCAATTGTGTCTATTAGGCTTAGCCAATAAGCCGAGCAGGACGTTCGGATTTTCCTTCCATACCACAGGTTCCGTATGCATTCTCGCCTCTCCCACATAGGAAGAAAGAGGAAATTATGCTGAAGATTGAGCAGGTCACCATAGCAACACTAAAACCCAATGCCGAGAATCCGAGGGTGCACTCCTCGAAGCAGATACGGCAATTAGCGTACAGTATTCAAACGTTTCAATTCAACGTGCCTATTCTCATCGATGCCGAATCAAAAATCCTCGCCGGCCACGGCCGCATTCGAGCTTGTGAATACCTTGGCGTTAAAGAAATTCCTGCCATCCGAATCGAGCATTTATCGGAACGCCAGGTTCAAGCGTTCATGATCGCGGACAATCGCTTGGCTGAGAATTCCGTCTGGGATGACCGGCTCCTAGGAGAACAACTCAAAATCCTTTCGGAGTCCGACTTGGACTTCAGTCTGGAAGCGACCGGTTTCGAGGTCGCTGAGATCGACGTAACTATCGAGAACCTAGCATCTCAATCCGAAAAATCATGCGATGAGGCAGACGCAGTTCCGCCACTGTCACTTACACGCGTTAGTCAACTTGGTGACTTGTGGTCCTTGGGAAAGCACCGACTATTATGCGGATCCGCCATTATACAAAGTGAATATGAAAATCTCATGGAGGGTAAGAAAGCCACGATGGTTTTCGCTGACCCCCCGTACAACTTACCCATTGCCGGACACGTGAGCAAAAAAGGACATCGTGAATTCATTATGTGTTCTGGAGAAATGAGCGAATGTGAATTCACGCATTTCCTTGAGCAAGCATTTGCACACCTCGTTCGAGCGAGCGACAGTCCCAGCCTACATTTCATTTGCATGGATTGGCGCCATATTGCTGAGATTCTCGCCGCCGGCCGCGCAACCTATGACGAATTGAGGAACCTATGTGTTTGGACAAAAGATAATGCGGGGCTCGGTTCGTTTTATCGAAGCCAGCACGAACTTATTTTTGTGTTTCAGCGTGGTGAAGCGCCCCGCAACAATATCCAGCTCGGAAGATTTGGGCGGAACCGCACGAACGTGTGGCGGTATCCAGGCTCAAATTCATTTGGACGTGACCAAAGCGAAGGCGACCTCCTCGCAACCCATCCGACTGTCAAGCCCGTAGCCCCGGTCAGCGACGCCATTAAGGATTGCACAGCGCGAGGCGAAATCGTCCTTGATCCCTTCCTCGGCAGTGGCACCACCCTTATAGCTGCTGAGCGAACCGGACGAACCTGCTTTGGCCTCGAACTCGATCCCATTTACGTCGACACCATCGTTCGCAGATGGCAGCGATTTACAGGGCTATCAGCAGTCCATGTTCCAACAGGCTTTAGCTTTGATGAGCTGGAGGAGCAAGCCCATGTCCAACGATCATGAAATGGGATTTGGCAAACCGCCGAAAGAATTCCGATTTCGGAAAGGCATCTCGGGCAATCCCAAGGGCCGACCGAGAGGATCTTTGAATAAGAGAACGCTCTTGAGCCGCGCCCTCAAAGAGAAAATTGTCATCACGGAGAACGGTATACGGAAACGCGTCACAAAACACGAAGCTGTTTACAAGCAACTCGTAAATAAAAGTGTCGCTGGTGATTTACGAGCAATGGTCGAAATTATCAGGCTTGATTCACAATTTGATTTAGAAACTTCGAAGCCCTCGGAAGAGATGTTGCAGCGGGTGGATCAAGATATCTTAGAAGGCGTGCTGGAGAGAATGAAACAATGCACTCAGCCAGAAGACGACCAAAAGTAACCCAGCGCGAATACCGAAGTCTATTGCGTCAGGACTTCGTATCATTTGCCCACCGAAGTTTTCTCGAATTAAATCCGCAGAACGCATATCTGCATAACTGGCACATCGATGTGATTGCAGCGGTGCTTGAACGCTGCCGGGCGGCCAAGCTTAAGCGGCTCATCATCAACGTGCCTCCGCGCTCACTCAAGTCTCACCTGGCCTCGATCGCATTTCCCGCCTACCTGCTCGGACACAACCCTGCCACCCGAATCGTCTGCGCCAGTTATGCCCAGGATCTCGCAGACAATTTAGCGGGCGCATGCCGTTCTCTGATGTCGTCAAAGTTTTATCAGGATCTTTTTCCCGCCACCCGACTCGCTTCTACGAGGCAGTCCATCCACGATTTCAAAACAACCGCGCACGGTTGTCGGCTTTCAACCTCTGTTGGCGGGGGGCTTACCGGCCGCGGCGGTGATTTCATTGTTATCGATGATCCCCTCAAACCAGACGAAGCACTTTCGGAAACTCAACGCAAATCGGTAAACGACTGGTACAACCATACGTTGGTCAGTCGCTTGGATAATAAGGCCACAGGCTGCATCGTCTTGATTATGCAGCGATTACATGAAGATGATCTTGTTGGTCATCTCTCTTCTCAACCTGGATGGGAGATTCTGGCATTTCCCGCCATTGCTGAGCAGGACGAGTTTCATACGATTATGACCCCGTATGGCAGGGCGTCTTTCATAAGACGCATGGGCGAAGCTTTGCACCCCAAACGTGAGCCTCTTGAAATCCTCGCGGAAATCAGGCGAGTTCAAGGTGAATATACGTTTGCGGGCCAATATCAGCAAAGACCAGCACCGCTCGGTGGAGGGCTCGTCAAACTCGATTGGTTCAAGACTTATATGCTGACCGATTGTCCTCAAGCCTTTGAGATGGTGTTTCAGAGTTGGGATACAGCCAACAAGACTGGGGAGCGAAACGACTATAGCGTCTGTACTACCTGGGGCGTCTCCCAGAAGCGCTTGTATCTGCTTGATCTGCTCCGCCTGCGCCTCGATTATCCAGCGTTGCGGCGACTCGTAAAAAGCCACGCGGAGAGCTTCGGTGTAACAAACATTTTGATTGAAGACAAAGCATCGGGCACCCAACTCATTCAAGATCTCCAGGCCGACGGAGTTTACAGTACGACTCGATATGAATCCCCTCTCGACAAAGTATCGCGCATGAGCACTGCCAGCAGCATGATTGAAAACGGGTTTGTGCACCTGCCCGAACGAGCCGATTGGCTCGAAGCATATCGTCACGAGATCTCCGTCTTCCCCAACGGGCAGTATGACGATCAAGTGGACTCCACCTCGCAAGCTCTCGATTGGGCCAAGCGTGGAATGCTGGGGTTTTGGTTTCTCGAACAAATGCGTGAAGAGTTTCACAAGCTCAACGGCTCGATACCAACTATCGATTGGGGAGGCGAAGCGAGGAAATCTTCTGCTGAAACTAAAAAGAATAACTCCGCATCAGCATGCCCGGAGTGCGGAAATCGAAATCTCTCCCGTTGGCTCGTCGAAGGTATCACCGGCGATAAGCAGGAGAGTTGCGCATGTGGTTGGTCTCAAGTAATTGCGCGGCCGTGTAACTCGCCATCCGAATCGCCTCTGCCTACCGCTGCCAAACCGAGCTTTGCAACATCCAGTCTCAACGGTGCCGGCCTCTTTCCATTCTGAGATAAAGGACGATGTGGCCAAATGAAAGTTGAAATAGACGATCCGTTTTGCTGGGTTTCCGTCAGACACGTTGGTGGTATAGGCCACGAGTCCCAAACAGAACTATGGTCGTCAAGTTTGACAACCGATCTATTTGTTGGTTTCGGAACTGACAGGTTTCGTCGCCAAGGAGCGATGAAAACCGCTGGTAGCGAAAACCCAAACCACCCCACCCCTCTCTTGCACCAACCAGGCCTACCTCTCCTCAAATGGGCGAAAAATAGAATACGTTAAGAAACGACGCGGAGCAGATTAAGACCACGTCGCGAGATCGCAGTGGGCAGTTTTTACTCCTTGGTGCACCTGTGTCATTTCGGACAGATTTAATTCCGGACACCCGTTAAAGTGCTGCTGGCTGAAATTGTCCACCCAGGAGAAATTCATGACACCATGCACAATCACGTTAGCCGGTACCGTGCAAAAACTTATCGATCGTTCGGCATTGAAAGAACCCCAACAGGCTCAAATAACTCTCGCTGGTGCCGGCTATCTGTATGACGAATTGCGAATTTCCAACACACACGGCTGGAAAGAAGGCAACGCTGTTCGGGTGACGATTCAATTGATCTAGCCCAGTCGATGACTGTGCGCGTTCGTGGACAGAAACGGGCACTGATCAGCTTGTTTTGGAGAACCTACAAGGAGCAAGAGCGATGTCTCGGCACTGGATCGTTAAGAAAAACTATTAATTGATATGGGCGATTGTTTATTCTGCCGCGGGTATAGCCATCCTGATGTGCATAATGACGTTTGCAGCAATTTCAGCGGCAAAATGACTTCCCGCACCTTAGCGTTTCAAGCCGAGTGGGTGTGCCGAGATTGATAATTAAAAAAATGAGAAGGCTTTTTCACCGCAATTTGCATTGAGAGTCAAACTGGCGTTTGAAGGGTCGGATGAAGTTCGGCTGCGATAATTTAGCGTTTCCGATGCTCGCAGCATTCGACGCCAGCCTCCTGTCAATCCAATCCACTGGCTATTGGTAGCTTCGTTTTCATTCGCTTGATCCACAGTGTCTTTGTTGGCGGTACCGCACTAGCGCCTTGGTGTGTTGCCGCTTCCAGTTCTCCCGGGGCTGTGATCAAACCTTTATCGGCGTTCTCATAGTTTTGCCGGCCTTGTGCGTAGTTCTGCTGCGTGATCTGCTGTTGATTCGATGACAATTGTTTATCGATCTGCGTAAAAGCGTTCGGACGATCCGCCTGGATGACTCCGGATTCAACCCCCGGCACCGCGCCGTTGACGGCAGCTTTCTCGTCGATCTGCTGCTGAACTTGTTCGTTGGCAGCGGCGGCGCTGTTGAGTGCCTGAGAATGTTCCACGGCCAGGTCAGGAGGAGACATCCCTTGCTGATTTGCGCCAGCATTGAATTCTCAGTCAGGAGATTGGTCAAGTCGGTTAGGATGCCATTGTTCGTGCCCGCTGCGGCCCGAACTTGATGACTTATATATTTTGGTCCGCATGCGAAATCCTGATTGGTTTGACGCTTGGCGGACCAATAGAGGATGAACCCGAGTGAGCACGGTCGTCCGAACAATGCAAAGACGATTCTGTTTGCGTCGGGCCACGCTGTTCAAGCCGGATACGGTAAACTGCGTGTATTCCGCACGGGAGAGATTCGAATATGGAAGACAAGCAAATGGTCACCAGTGGAGTCGTCCTACACGTAGCGCAGGCAATGAAGGATGAAATCGAACGCAAACGTTTAAAGCGTGAGAAGATTCGCGGGATTGGAGAAGAAATCCGCGCATGAGAGTGCGTCGAGCTCGATCTGGGAGAAATTGAAAGATAATTGTGAATGAGGTCACAATAAAATCCGTGACGAAAGAGCGGCACGCGCTAGGGATTGAAACGGATACGGATCTTACTTATCGCACAACGTTCCCGGTCACAAATGGGGTGTGGCGTTGTGCGGAATGTCGCGAGCCGAAACCTGTGTACGCGTTTCCGTCGTCGAAAGATCCAGTATGCAGTCAGTGCTATAACTCGGGTCGAGTCGGTGAAGGAAAATAACCGAGGCCCAAGCCTAACAATGCTGAAGTCGTTCGGCAGTCACACTGAATTTAGTCGACCGCTTATTGAAAAGTATTCGCAAATTGCGACGGAGAATATTGTGAAGATGAAGAAGCCGAAGGTTCAGGAAGTTGCGACGATTATCGCGGGAGAGTTTGTAGCCGATCGCCGGATCGTTCGATCTAAAGCGAGGCGCCGCCAAGCGAGAAAGTTTGTCGTTACGATTCACCTGCGTTCACCGGAAGGCGTGAAGGAGGAATTCGCAGATGCGGTCACTTTAGCGACTAGAATCGTCGAGCCGGACGAATTCGGTGACGAAAATGGATCCGCGTTTAAGTGGTAAAAAAACTCCTGTCCATTGGTGGAAAGTACTTGGGCCTGGGATAGTCTCGGGCGCATCCGACAACGATCCCACGACGGTTGCATCCCTTGCCGTGATCGGCTCGACCACTGTATATGGCTTGAGCTGGCTGGTGTTGCTTATCATCCCGATGCTCTCTGTTGTACAGGCGATCAGCGCGCAAGTTGGTATGGTGATGAATACCGGCTTGGAAGATGCTGTGCGCAGACGCTACGGCAAGGGCTGGGCGTTGCTCGCGCTGGTTTCGGTACTGGTTGTGAACTTGATCACGCTGGCGGCCGACCTTGAAGGCGGCGGTGCAGCGCTCTCGCTGCTGATACATCTCGATTATCGCTGGTTCGTTATACCTCTCGCTGCGGGTGCGGGATTCATGCTCATTCTTGGTAATTATACAAAAATTCAACGAGTGCTCATCTATCTGCCGCTCGTGTTTCTGAGCTACGCCGCCGCGGCGTTTTTGGCGCAGCCGCATTGGAGCGATGTTTTACTCAATTCGCTCGTTCCTCAGTTTTCATTTACCGGGCCGATGGTCGCGGGCGCGATCGCGCTACTCGGCACCACACTCACGGCGTACGCGTACATTTGGGAAACGGTTGAGATGTCGGAGGAAGCGACGCCACTATCACGGCTGGGTTTGGTACAAGTTGACACAACGCTTGGAACGATCATTGCAGGCACGAGTTTTTGGTTCATCCTGATCGCCACCGGCGCGACGCTCGGAGTGCACCACAAAGTTGTGCAAACAGCCCAAGATGCGGCCAAGGCGTTAACGCCGTTTGCGGGCCACTGGGCCTCGCTTCTTTTTGGCATCGGCCTGTTGGCCTCAGCACTGATTGCAATTCCAGTACTCAGCGCAACCAGCGCTTACGTCGTGAGCGAAATGTTCGGCTGGATTGTTGGCATCGATAAGAAGTTTCGACGCGCGAAGAAATTTTATATGATCCTAGTCGCGGTACTTGTTGTTGGGGCCAGCATTGCACTGGCCGGAGTGCCACCAATTAAGTTGCTTTTTTTCAGCTCAATCGTAGGAGGTCTTGCGACACCCATTACGTTGACTATGATGATGTTGATTGCCGGCAACCACAACGCAATGAAACGGAAACCGCTAAACCCAATTCTGCTCGGATCCGGCTGGGTGGTAACGTTCGTGGTGACGGCCGCAGCGGCAATCTTCCTATTTCAGACAATCACTGGCAAAAACTAGACCGGCGAGATCCAGCTTTTTTGCTGCTCCAGCGCAACCTGGTATTTGATGGGTTCGGTCTTCATATATCTAGTCGATCTTGGCTGCAAAATAACCCTCGAATACCAACGTTAGTAGAAACAAGTGCATTAGCAACTATTGTACGTGGGGAATGTTAAAAGGAGCATCGGTCTCCATTAGGAAATTCGCACACGAGGTAGGGTTCATAGGACGACCTGGGGGCTGCGCGCCTGTCACCGTTGAACTCAGCTCCTTGCAAATCGACTTCTAATCTCTCTGATGCAGCATCAAGTTCAACGACAGTGCCCCTCAATCCCCGAATTGTAACTTGCCGGTCGTCTCCGAGACGCGAAAAATGCATTTGTACAACAGCTCCTGTCTTTTTTCAATCATCGAGAAGGCTCAAGGGTTCTTCGAGTGAAATATGCATGATTAAGAATGCCTTCAATGGGAGACGCGTCAAAATTCCGTCAATTTGATATCCAGATCAGAATTTCACTGTATTCTCAGGATATTGTAAGACACGGCCCGACATTCCGTTCGGCCGATTGGGTGAATAGGGGTTCCGACCTGCATTGAGGGCAGCCTAATCGAGTCAGTTCTCTCAGGGCTTTCCCACCGGCGATGGTACGACTTCGCAGCTGGGCTTCAGAGCCTCGCGGACTTTTCGAGTGAGATCCAGTTGTGTAAAAGGCTTTTGCAGCAGAAGACGTCCTTGCCGGGAAATCTGGTCGGGATCAGCCGCAAACTGTGCATACCCTGACATGTAAAGTGTCTTCGTGCTGGGGTGAAGCGAGGTTAATTCGTCAGCTATTTGCGGGCCGCTCATGCCAGGTATCACCACATCAGTCAACAAAAGATGGATCTGAACATTGGGGTTTTGCCGAACAATGTTCAGCGCTTGAACACCATTGGCAGCTTCGAGAACGCTGTAGCCGAATTTCGAGAGTAGGTTCGTGGTTAATTCCCGAACGCATGCGTCGTCTTCCACGACCAAAATCGTCTCTGAGCCACCCCGGCACTCTTCGGGGTTTGTATCATCAGTGAGCGACCGGACATTTTCTTTGCGTCGGGGCAAGAGGATCTTGAACATCGTGCCGTGCCCCTGTTCGCTATAGACCCAGATGAAACCGCCGCTCGGCTTTACAACTCCATAAACTGTCGCAAGTCCCAGCCCTGTTCCTTTGCCCAGTTCTTTTGTCGTGAAGAAGGGCTCGAATATGTGGGACTGGGTCTCTGCATCCATACCGGAACCTGTATCCGATACGGCGAGGATGATAAAGGGGCCAGGTGATATATGGCCGTGCAAGCGAGAGTAGGTATCGTCAACCTCCACGTTCGAGGTTTGGATCGTCAGCTTTCCTCCCTGAGGCATTGCATCCCGGGCGTTCACAGCCAAGTTCATGATGACTTGTTCTATCTGGCCTTGATCCGCTTTGACAGGCCCCAATACCGGCTCCAGAATGGTCGTCAGCTCAATATTTTCATGGATCAGACGCCGCAGCATCTTTTCCATATCTGTCACAATCGTATTGAGATTGACCACCGTCGGCTCAAGGTATTGCTGGCGGCTAAACGCCAGCAGCTGTCTGGTTAGTGAGGCAGCGCGCAGTCCCGCCTTTCGGATTTCATCCGCGTGCTTATGGAGCTCATGGTTTTGTTCCAGCCTATCCGCGAGGACCTCACTGTAACCAAGAATCACGGCCAGCAGGTTATTGAAGTCATGCGCGACCCCTCCCGCCAAACGACCTACGGATTCCATTTTTTGTGCTTGACGGAGCTGTGCTTCAAGAATTCTGTGATCGGTAATATCGTCGGCGATTACCTCAAAGTGAGTTAGTGTGGCTTTCTCGTCGCGAACTGGTCGACCCGTGAAGCTCACAGTGGTAAGTTTGCCGTCTTTTCGTTTGCATCTTACTTCATTGCCCCGGAATGATACTTGGGACTTGAACATCTCCTCGAGTCGCCTCGACTCTTTTGGATCGCTGCATATGTTGGCAAGTAAATCCGCCGTTATCAACTCCGAGTCCGACCCATAGCCCAGCATATCGACCAATGCGGGATTAGCGTCGAGAAGCTTTCCCTCTGCACTCGTTCGGAAGATTGCGTATGGTGAATTCAGCACGAGCGAACGAAAATTTGCCTCGGATTGGCGGAGGGCTTTCTCAGACGACCGCAGCGCCTGCTCCGCCTTCTTACGCTCGACCGCATATCGAACGGTTCGTTCTAACAGGCTTGCATCGACTCGGCCCTTGACGAGGTAGTCTTGTGCGCCTTCTTGGACTGTTTTGAGTGCAAGGGCTTCGTCACCTAAACCCGTCAGTACGATAATGGGTAGTTGAGGTGCATCTGCATGCACTGCAATGAACGTTTCATGTCCCTGGCTATCAGGCAACCCGAGGTCTAACAGGACTGCTTGGATGTCATCTTCATGGATCCGAGCGAGGCCTGCCGAAAGTCGGTCGGCAAACTCCAGTTCGAACCGAATCTGCGATGCTTCGCGGCACATCTCGCCTATCAGACGAGCATCTCCGGGGTTGTCTTCCACCAGCAGGATTTTGAGAAGAGCCTCGTTCATTGTCCTTCACGGTGTGGAAGTCTGACAATGGCTAACCAAAAATCGTCAATTGACTTTACAACGGCGGCAAATTGCTCCAAGCCAACTGGCTTTGAAATATAGCAGTTGGCATGGAGGTCATAGGTTTTGGCAATATCCTCTTCAGCTTTGGAGCTGGTCAGGATCACTACCGGGATGCGTCTCAGTGCGGGGTCACTTTTGATCGACGCCAGAACCTCGGAACCGTTCTTGCGGGGCAAATTTAAGTCCAGCAGAATAAGGTCGGGAAGCGGCGCATTTGGGTATTTACCTTCCCGGCGCAGAAACAAGAGTGCGTCTTCGCCGTTATCCATCACCGTCAAGCTGTTGTGAATCTTACTCTCTTTAAGAAGCTCTTTCGTCAGACGCACATCGCCCGGATTGTCTTCGACTAGCAGAATATCGATTGGGCGGCCCATCGTATCGCTCATGCGATTTGCTCCTCTTTTGCAGCATTGTTATGGTCCGGAATCGTAAAAAAGAGAGTGGAGCCGCTCCCTGGTTGAGAGTTCACCCAGATACGCCCGCCGTGGCGCTCGACGATTTTCTTGCAAACAGCGAGACCGATGCCGGTCCCAGGATATTCTTTCTTGGAATGCAGGCGTTGGAAGATCATGAAGATGCGCTCACCGTATTCCGGTGCGATGCCGATACCGTTATCGCGCACGGAGAACTTCCATCCGTCGCGTTCGCGTTCAGCCGAAACATGTATTCGTGGTGGCATCTCGCTGCTGAATTTGATGGCGTTTGCCAAGAGATTCTGAAACAGTTGGCCAAGTTGCGTGTCATCGCCCATGACGTTGGGTAGCGGATCGTGGGTCACGATCACACCCTTTTCACCGATCGCAAACTTTAGACTGACCATGACACGTTCCAGGACCGTGTCACAGCTAGTAGGCTGGAAGGTTTTTCCCCGAGTGCCAACTCGCGAATAGTTCAACAAATCTGTGATGAGTGCCTGCATCCGGGTAGCTCCGTCAACGGCGTACCCAATAAAATCGTGAGCATCGGCATCAAGTTTGTCTTGGTAACGTTTGGCGAGCAGTTGTGTATAACTTGCCACCATCCGGAGGGGTTCCTGTAGATCGTGAGACGCGACGTAAGCAAATTGCTCCAGTTCAGAGTTGGACCTCGCCAACTCCTCGGCACGCTGGGCCAGCGCTTCTTTTGCCTCCTGCCGTTGTTTTTCCAACTTTTTCTGCTCAGTGATGTCTCTGAATATAGCGAGTATGCACTTCTGTCCCCCAACGTCGACAAACTCAGCCGAATCCTGCCCGACGCGCCGTTCACCGGCTTTTGTAAGGAAATTGATTTCCACGTCGCGAACCGAGCCTTGGCTGTTAAGCGCCTTCATGAGCATCTCGCGATCTTCGGGTTTCTCCCAAAATCTTATATCTAAAGACGTGCGCCCAATAACCTCCTCGCGCCGATATCCCGTGATGCGAAGGAAGCTTTCATTCACGTCGATGTAACGGCCTTCCGAGGCAGCGGCGATGGTGATGGGTTCCGGGGTCGCATTGAAGGCTTTATAGAATCTTTCTTCGGCCAGTTTGCGCTCAGTGATATCGAGAACCACGCCCGAAATTCGGATAGGTAGGCCTGTCTCATCTCGGTCGATAGCCCCTCCCAGCATCTGCAAGGTCCGTTCTGAGCCATTGGGCCGAACGATGCGAAGCTCAAAGGCATCCAACGGCTTTCCGGAAAGCATATCCAAAATGGATTGTTCGTAACGAGCCGCGTCGTTGGGATGAATCAATTTCGTCACAGAAGAGGCTTTTAGGTCAAAGCGGTCAGGAGAAACGCCATAGATTCGATACATCTCGGCAGACCAGAAGAGAACATCGTTGATGGAGTCCCAACTCCAGTTCCCCATGTGGGCAATTGCTTGAGCCGCTGCCAGATTCGCTTCGCTTTTCTGAAGCTTCTCTTCTACCTGTTTTCGGCGCGAAATGTCTCTGAACGTAACCTGAGTTGCGTATTCCTCGCCATAAATGAATGAGCGTGCTGCGACTTCAACGTACATTCCTGTTCCGTCAAGTCGAAGCATTTTGGTTTCCGTTCGGCGTATCGACTCGGGATCATGAGAGAACCGTTCAATTCTCTGTTTGACAGCCTCTTTGTCATCTGGGTGTACAAAACCGAGGTGATGTTTACCCTGAAGTTCGTTGACAGATGAAGCGCCCAATAGCTTAGCGTAGGCGTCATTTGCAAAGATGATTGTCCCTTGGCGATGAACCAACATCGCATCCGGAGACTGCTCAACGAGCCAGCGGTAGAAATCTTTGCCTTCGGGCCGACTCTCTTTCGCTTGCTCGTTCCCGATCTTTTCAGTTCCCGGTTCTCGCTTTGCCAGTTCCTGCGTCATTGTCGTTGCCCGGTGCGCCGTGTGCGGGAACGGTCAGTTCTGGTCCGTTCTCCTGCGATTGGGCAGATGGAATGGTTTTTAGGCCGCGGAATCTCGAACGGAGGCAGTCACGAGGACAACCCCCGCCTTCCATGGCCCATTCTGAACTATACAAATACCTGGTAGGAAACTTACGGAACAGACGTGTGCAAACAGGTACGGGAGACGATTTTCTGCGACGAAATGCCATGACAGGACGCTGGAGACCTCAGTAGTCAAATGGTGTGTATTGGTAGCAAGACTGTCTTCAAAGTACAGTTATTTCATAACTTACTTAAAGACTTCCGGGTAGCAAGTGCTCAATTGCAACACTTACTTATAGGATGGAGGTACAGCCTTTTATGGCAACTCCCGTTCAGCGATCTAGTCCTCTAGTCGACGAATCAATTCCAAACGAAGCACTCTCTCGATGAGAATGTAGGAGCTATTGAGCCTACGACACGGGATTACCTGGAAGTTGTGAGAGCGTATGGAAGCGTCGGCATACCGCAGACTCCGCAGCAATGCACTAGCAACTTCATAAGCCGTTTTTGGGCACTGCAACGACTTCCCAGTTGGCTCCCTCCCATTTGCAGGCATCGCGCCAAAAGAACGTAAAAATCACTTTTCCTCCTGACGGCAGTTTCTTAGTCGGCAAGTCAACATAGTACAGTCCCAGTCCTGAGTCCGTCGTTTTTACATCCGCTACCGTTTTCCAATTGTCGATACTCCAGTGCACGAGTGCTGGTGCTAGTAACTCGATTTGCAGATTGGTCCCTTGCAAAAGATGTCTCGCCGTGTGATTGAAGCGCCAAGCGGAAAGCGAAGAACCAGTTTTTCGCACTTGATAGCGCTGCACCGCACGCCGTAACGTCGTTCCGCGAAGGACGAAGTAGCGTGGCTCATGGTTTCGACATCCGCCAAGCCAAAGGGCGCCCGGCCTCCATATGGTGAATTTTCTCCCGCGGCAGTTCGTTGCTCATGCTCAGATCGGCGACCAACGATTTCAGTCGCTGGGTCTCTAGTGCGAACCGCCGCAGACCAGCCTGGGGCAGTTCGCCGCGGCCTTCAATTCGCCGAAGCCGTGTCACTGGTTGCTCCCTGGCTCCGGAGGCGGTCCGAGGGGAATCACCTCACCGCCCGTCCGCGAAATTTTCCGGAGGTTCAAGACCTTCAGGCCATTCCTAGCGGGGAAGCCGGTAACGGTGATCTCGTCACCCGGCTTCAACTTCTTGCCGTTCCACCCGTATCGGACGAGGTGGTTCGGTCGCAGATTGAGGGGCCAAGTAGAAAGTCCGGGCCGTTAGAGGAAATATTTCATGCGACCATTTTGCCTGGCAGTTGTAATTGCAGCAGGGATCGCGATGTCGTCGTCCATAGGAGTGGCCCAGCATGCCCCAACTACAGGTCCTTATAAGGTGCTCAAGACAGCCAAAGTTGGCGGCGAGGGCGGCTTTGACTATATTTCCGCGGATGTCGAAGGCCGTCGTTTGTATGTCTCGCGGAGTGGTCCGATGGGGCAGTTGATGGTCTTCAACCTGGATACGTTGGAACCGGCGGGCTCGATTGCCGGCATCAAATCCGGCGGCGCGGCCGTCGACCCCAAATCCCACCACGGCTTTTCCACCACCAAGCCCATCACCATGTGGGACGCGAAAACTTTGCAGGTGATCAAGATGATCGACGTGGATGGCCGTCCTGATGGCATCATGTTTGACCCATTCAACGAACGCATCTGGGTGCTGAGCCATATGCCGCCCTACGCCACCGTGATGGATGCGAAGGAAGGCACAGTGGTGGGCACGATTGACTTGGGCGGACAACCCGAGCAGGCCGTGAGCGATGGCAAAGGCACGATCTACGTGAACATAATGGACAAGTCCAACATTGCCGTGGTGGACGCGAAGAAGTTGACCGTTACGACGCACTACGACCTGAGCTCGAAGAATGTCACCAACGGAAGCGGACTGTCGCTTGACACAAAAAATCACGTTCTTTTTTCATATTGGCGCCTGCCGTCGCCTGTAGTGGCGATTGTGAACGCCAAAGTGAGATCTATGTTGGCCGGGCAGACCTTCATGAGACAGGTACGTAAGCATGTTACAATCGGCCTGCGTTTGTTGCTCTTGTAACACCTTTAGATTCGATTGAAGGGGCTGCAAGTCTAGACTTGCGGCCTTTTTTGTTGTACGGCTGGAGGCGGTCGAGAAGCACAAATAGCTTAAAAGAAAAGTGGGTACATCAGTGAGAGAACAAGGAACAGTAAAGTGGTTCAACGCCGCCAAGGGTTTTGGCTTTATCCAGCGCCAGTCCGGCGAAGACGTTTTCGTACATTTCTCCGCTATTCAAGGAGACGGGTACAAGTCATTGAATGAAGGACAGGCCGTTGAATTTGAAGTAACAAAAGGTCCCAAGGGTCTACAGGCGGCGAACGTCTCAGCCCTATAGTGGTGGAGCGTGGGTCTCTCGCATGGGCGGGAGGCCCACGCCCGGCAAAGGTAGGAAGTCGCTGCGGGCCAGCAGTAACTCCCGATTAACGCGGTTAAACAATCTCAAAACTCCAAGGACAACCGAAGCTAGGCTGCATGGAGCGTCCTAGTAACTCGGTGCGAAGCGCTAGCGTGTGGCCTTTGGTTTGTGTGCCTTGAGGAATCGGCCACCCTTGTTTCTCCCTCGGCGTGGTATTGCTCCATCTTTAGCGTGAAGCTGCCTTTGCTTCTCAACGACATTCGCATCTCCGTATCTGTTTGGCGCGGCAACTGAGGCTTCCCGAAAATTGAGCGGGTCTCTAAGATTCTGTAATTCGCGGTAATAGTAGAGCGGTGCGGGCCGGGACCCTTTGAGTCTGAGCGTCTTCAGGAACTCGATTTCTTGCTCGGTAGCATCTCCGCTGAGGGAAGGGTCCAGAAGGAATTCCTTGAGCCCGGGCTCTCCTTCGGAAGGTTCCTCAACCTCCTTCTCAACAAACTCAAATCTCTTCGGATACCCTGGGGCTAGTCCGCGGCTCAACACAATCTCCGTAGCAAAGGTCGCGAGGTCGATATCCCATGATTCGATCAGCGGATCAAGGAAGGAAACACAGTTTTCAACGGAGACGTTAAAGACGTCCGTATCGAGAAACTCGAGGATGATGACTCGCATTTGTTCGTAGCTTCGACCGCTCAGTCGAGCTACCAGGTGCAACCAGTTTTCGCTGTCCAGTTCTTTTCTCGCCACTCTCTTGACCACGCCCAAAAGTCTTTGTGTGATTAGGCGTTCGAGTTCACCGAAGGGCTGTTTCTCAAAGATGGAGCGTACTTCCTTTGCCTTGTCGGGTGCACACTTACGCAGGACCAGCTCTCGAACTTCTCTCAACAAGGGCACGGGTGGGTCCCCCAACCTTCTCTTTAATTCCTCCTTGCGCTGGTGCTTGGCCAGCTCGGAGAGTTTAGTGGTGGGGAATTTCAAAAACTTGCCCATCGTGTCGTAAATGTCCGTTCGATCCGGTGCAGGAGGTAATTTCTTACGAGTCAGCAGTTGAGAAATATAAGAGTCCGTGACTCCCGCGGCATTTGCTAGGTCCTTTTGTTCGAGCCCCAATTCTTCCAGTCGCTGTTTGATTACCAGACAAACGTCCACCGAGCGCCTCCCGGCAATTAACTGCCAACAATAAACTGGGAAATATATTATCAGAATGTGATTGACAAGGTCAGTGAATTCACTAATTCTGGTTAACGGACAGATGGCTCCTTTAGTTTACCTAACAACTGGCAGTTATCTGAATCAACTCTTGGCCATGAAAAAACCCAAGGAGACCCACATGTTTGCACGCAGAGTGTATATGCATCTAAAGCCCAATAGCGTAGACCAATTCACGGAAAGGCTTGAAAGGGATGTTATCCCCACCCTTCGAAAACAGAGGGGGTTCCAAGACGAAATCACGTTCGTCGCCCAGTCCGGAACTGAAGCGTTCGCGATCAGTTTGTGGGATCGTGCGGAAAGCGCAGAGGCTTACAACCGCGGAAGTTACGCCGAAGTGGCGAAACTCCTTGCGACAGTGGTTGAGGGACCACCCCAGGTGGAAACATACAACGTTGCTAACTCCATTTTCCACAAGATCGCTGCTGCTGTAGCGGCCTAGAACCAAGGAACCAATCTCTGGCTTCGGGGCGGGAAATCCCGCCCCTCCCAGCCTCAGCATAAAAGAAACTGAAAGCAAGGCTCTCTCCGGTAGTAAAGCACTCCCGACATTCGGAGTGTTCCGCAGTCGTCTCAGGCGCACTAGATAGAGAACAAGGTGTCCAATGGTCACGAAAATCATCAGTGGATTTCCGCTGCGGCGTTGCTCGTGGTCGTACAGGCCCATCGTGCCTACCGCGCTGACTCGCAGAATGATTCGATGGCTGGATTCAGTTTGCCTTTAGCAGGTGGTTTTAAAGCGTGAGTTTGATGGTGCCAAGCACCACGAAAGAGCTCAAGGAGTCGCCAATCTGAAA
>Ga0307374_10005999_pt1 | contig 19383 bp, 8 predicted proteins | sample OX3MG_FD_202532 | JGI IMG/M metagenome (GOLD analysis project Ga0307374, IMG submission 202532) | Soil microbial communities from Risofladan, Vaasa, Finland - OX-3 | ecosystem: Environmental > Terrestrial > Soil > Coastal area > Acid sulfate soil | place: Finland: Risofladan, Vaasa | collected...
ACAAGGACCTGCGGGAACGCTACGGCGGGCTGTGGGAAGGCCTGACCGACACCGAGATCCGCGCCCGCTGGCCCGCCGAGCACGCCGAGTGGATGCCGCCGGAGGGCGAGTCGTCCGCCACCGTCGCCGAGCGCGCCGGCGGGGCGCTGGACCGCATCGCCAGCGGCATGGCATCGGGGACCCTGGTAGTCGTCGTCAGCCATGGCGCGGCCATCCGGCTCGGCGCGGCCCGCCTGCTGGGATTCCCGGAAGAGCTCTGGGGTGCCGTCGGCCCCCTCGCGAACTGCTCCTGGTCGGTGCTGGCGCGGCGCAGGGCCCGGTGGCGGCTGCTGGAACACAACGCCGGAACCCTGCCGGAGCCGGTGCTCAGCGACGACCGCTGATGCTCCCAGATCTTGTACACTGGCGTGGCGCTGTCGGCGGGTCGGCCGTGGCGTCGAGGGGCTATAGCTCAGTTGGTAGAGCGCTTGCATGGCATGCAAGAGGTCTGGGGTTCGAATCCCCATAGCTCCACCCGAAGTACCAGGTCAGGACCCAGTTCCTGACCCGTCGGGTTGGCTTTCAAGATCACTTGACCGCCATTTGACCGTCGTTCTGAGCCCCGCTAGTTGGCACTGAGCCACACGGATTGGTCGGCGACGGCAGGTGAGGCCAGCTCAGGCACCGCTTTCGTTGAACATAGAGGCAGGTATCCGGCAGTCCGGACCTGTCCCCACATGGCTCTCTGGCAAGCTCGTGATCCCCAGGGCCCGGAGCATCGCCGTGATCTGGGGCGAGCTGTCAGCTGCGGCCACCCAGCGGGGACGGGCTCGGCCAGTCAACGACACCTGGGTTGCCGCCTGCTGCCTCGCCTACGACCTGCCGCTCGCCACCCTCAACATCAAGGACTTCGCCGACTTCGCCGAGCGCGACGGACTTTCCCTGATCAGAGCCTGATACGGCGAGGTTAGCTACCAGAGGAGGGGCTCGTCTGGGATTGTGTCCCGGGAGGATAGCTCGAGGGGCCCTACCCGGCAGCGGTGCTCGAAGCCGTAGATCTAGCTTTAGTGCGCGAACGTTAACGGTCGCGACCTCCTGCTGCTTGGGCTTGCGGGACGTGATCTTGGCCTGGACCGCCGGTTCGGCGAAACATCGCGAAGGACGTCCTGCTGGCCTTCCTCGGCTTCATCGCCAGCGGGACCTCCGCTTCCGGATGGAAGCTATGCTGGGCCGATGGTGACTTTGTCGCGTCGGCCGGTGGATTAAGCCAGGCCATATAGAGCGATTCGTCGGAATGGTAGTAATATGGTGAATATATTGACATACCGCTTCAGCGGTACCTGATGGGAACTGGATGTCCGCGCATCTTGACGAATTCTCGCTGGCGACGCGGGCGACATTGAGTCCCGTTGTTCCTCGACGCTTTGCCCCAAATGCCTGAGGCGAATCGATAGACTGGCTGCAGCTGGTTCCCAACTTGCTGCCGCTGCAAGTACGAGCAGGGGTCGGATGGTATCTGCTTGGTGGCCGTTAGTACAAGAGCCGCGGGGGGAGCGCGTCGAGGTTGGATCTGGGCAGGCTGGGGAGCGACTCGTGAGGGGCCTATCTGGCGTGGTCGCCCGCGGAGAGCTGCGTTACGCCAGTACAGGTGGCCCTGTCGCGTATTGTCCTACAGCGCTCGACCTTGAACTGCTCGCCGCTGTCGATGCTGCCGCGGGCCGCAACCTGCCAATCGCGGTAGTGCTTCCCCTCGTCGGCGCGCGTCTCCCGGTATTGCTGGGGGCTGCTGCTCTGATAAATGTGATCACTCGCCGCGGGCGGCTTGACGCACACGTTGCGGTCGTCTCCAGCGTGTTGGCTCACCGCGCTTTCTACGACGGTCTGTATCTGCGCGACTCACGGCTTTCCGATCTCGTACCACGAGCGTCGATCAGCGCGAGCGGCGCGCTACGCCCAGTGGGTTCTGCTCTGCGGCGGGCGCACGGTGCTATGACTCTTGTCTCCGAACCCAGTCGGCTGGCGGCGCTGCTTGAGGCTGGCGTGCCGGTGGATGCCCTCGTCACTAACAGTGCGATTGCACCAACGGAACTGGGGCGGCTGCTCGACTGCCACATCAATGGCCCCTCGGTCTACCTCGCCTCTGGGCCGACCGACTCTGGCATCGCGGAGGTGCGCTCGCGTGGCGGACTGGTATGGGCCTTTGACGCGCCTGCGGTCTACGCACTGACGAGTACCTTTTCCGGCGACGGTGAGTCGCTTGTAGCGTCGGCTGCGCTTCTGGCTGCGGCTGCCTCGGCCCCGATAACCGTGCGGTCCCCGGCCGGTCCGGCACCGCTGGATGAGGCCCTGGCGGCCGCCTGGCGGGCCCTCGCAGCGGCCGGTCGGGCTTGCGGTGGAGCGTCAGTAGAGGCATTGCGCTGGGCATTTGGGGTGTATTCGGTTGCGGCAGCAAGTCCGGTGAGCCCGGCTGATTACGACAGGTTCGCTGCGGCCAACCCCTACGCGCTGCGCCTGACCGGGTCTGCGGGTTACGCGCGCGGGATCGCCCGGGCAATGCATGCCGCCAGCGCCGCTGCGTGGCTCGACGTGGCGGCAGCATTCGAGGTGCTACTGGCCACGGCCGCGGCTGCCTCCAAGATGGATGGAGTTGTAGCTTGGGTGGCCGAAACGGTCGCTGCCGGTGTACAGGCGACAATTGTGGCTAAGAGCGCCACCGCGGCAGCGGCATTGCGTGCCGGACTAGCGGAGCACCCGCAGGTGCCAATCGACGCCGATGCGCTGGTGACTGTCGTGAGCTTGCACGGTCTGGCTGCCGCTCGGGTTGATGCGGAGCCGCGACGATTGCTCTTGGCCGGACCGGTGCCTCGGCAAGCTGCGGGGCTCCTCGCGCTGCCGCCCGGAAGTGAGCTGACGGTGCTTGCCGCTGGGCCTTGGGAAGCGGCGCGGATCGTGCGCCAGGTCTCAACCGTGCGTGCAGGGCTGGCTGAGCTGCGCGCTCTGACCCATTGCAGCGCAGCCGAACTCATGTGTCCGGCCGCCGCTGGCGGACCCGGGTCGCCCGAGCAAGCGCTGATCGTCGGCGACCAGGCAATGCAGTTGCCTGTCGACGAGGGCGGCAACGCTTTCGAACCATTCGGCCTTGACGTGATTGCCGAACTGCAGGCCGTGCTGACGCGTGGCCCGGGGCACGACGAAGAGGGCATTCCCCCCGGGCGCGGCGACGGGCAAGCAACGGTTTCCGCATTGCGGATCGACTTCGCCGATGGGCTCATATTCGCCGACCCCTATGACCTCATTGACGTCCGTGATGGCATTGAGGTGCGACGCGTCGCAGCAAAGGGGCTGCGGCCTGGTGCCGAAGTCGTGCTGGTCGCCTCGAGCGCGCGCCGGGCGCTGTTCGACGCCATCACGGACAGCCTAGCCGGGCTGTCCGCGTACGCGCCGGTTGCCGAGCGTCTGCGCTTCTGGCGCTCGCGTGTCCGAACGATACCCGCCTCCGGGCTGAGCTACCAGCAGGTACTCGAAGCGATGACCGGAACTTCCCTGACCAGCTGGACTACCATCTACAGCTGGTACCGCGGGGTCACCCAGGGGCCAGCTAATCTCGATGACGTCGCACGACTCGCCGAGGCCCTGGACGACAAAGAGCTAGGTGTCGCGGCCCCGCACATCGTGACCGCACTCGCGACGATGCGCCGCATCCACGGCAAGGTGGGCCGGTGGTTGTCCGACCAACTGGCCGAGGCTCGGAGCGATCGGGACGACGTCTTGATCGATCCCGATCTGTCAATCCACTTCAGCGACCTGCTTGAAGCAGTGACCATGCACCGTGTGCTCGCCATCGGCGTCGACCTCGTTGAAGTGCCCGCTGCACACTGTGGCGTGTTGCTCCGGGCAGCGTCCGTGCCCGCGTATCCGCGCGCTGCCTCACCCGCTGTGGCCGGTGACTCGATGCCACCGATGACGGGCTCTGAGCCGATCAAGGAAGTGTCATGACTTCATCTTCCAACGTGTCGACCACTATTAATGGTGGCGCGCACGACCAACCGGGGCACGCCGCCGCCGTCGCTGAGCGCGAGCTGCTCGACCGCTACCTGGCCAGCTTGGCCGAGCGAGTGCTCGCCACCGCCAGCGGAGAGACCGTGCCGTCTCGCTCACGTATTGCTAACGCCGACATTCAGCGCTCGTTGTGGCTCGGCATGCTCGCCTGCCCAGCCGTCGCTGCGGCTCGGGGACGGTCGAGTACCTTCGAGCGATTCAACCCCGCAAGTCAGGGCTTTTCATTCCGCGTCCCGGCGCTCCCCGTGAGGTTGGAAGTAACCGTGTCAGCCGCCGTCTATGTGGCATTGCACCCGACCCTGGCGGAGCAGCAGGTCGCTGCGGCGTCTGAACGCGATGATGACGTCGGCGTAGCCGCCGCGGCAGCAGCCACCGCGGCATCGGCTTCGACCAAAGGCCGGGCGCTTGCCACGGTGTGGACAAAGCTTCCGGTAGGCCCAGTGAACATCCTGGTGCCGCTGGACTCCGAGGCTCTGGGAGAGGCAACTCATGGCACCGACGAGTTTCGTGCGGCCTTCCACGCGGCGGTCGCGACTCTCCCCCGTGGCGCGCAGCTACTCCGGGCACGTACACACCGCGGTAGCCTCCCCCGTGACGCGGACCTTAGCGATGAAGCGAGTTGGTCGAGCTACCAGGCGGGCAACCTGATTCCTGCAAGCGATGTTGTGGGGCCGGCGTTCGACTCCTCGATCGAGGTCGAGGTCAGCGCCTCCGAGGACGGCTATGAGGTATTTCTGACCGTCCTCAACCGTACGCCCGAGGAGGAAATGCAAATAGCGGACATTGCTGCCTCGATTCGGTTCCCGCCGCGCTCCGTCGATACTCGGCTCTACGAGGTGAAGATGGCCGCCACCGTAGACACCGATGTCGTGCCCTATTCGCTCGAGCAAGTCCCAGCCAGCTATCGCTATGACCGCGCGGTCGATTCCATGGGTCTGTCATGTCCGGTCGACGTTGAGCGGCAAACCGACTCGGATGGCAAAGCCCGCACGCAGGTTACCACCCGCTACGGCTCGATGACCACGACCGACCGGATTCTGCCGCGGGAGTTTGGAATCGATGGCGGCGCGCTCGACACCTCCTTCGCCGCCGTTGCCGCTGACCCGGTTGCAGTGGCCACGCGCCTGCTTGACGCAGCAAGGCAGTGGACCGACCTCAACTGGTCGGCTGCTGCCCTGGCCGACCGCGCAGTGCGCAAAGGGTGGGACGGCGACGCCCGAACCGAGGCCGCCGCCGACGCTGCGGCGGCGTACGCCGAGCTCGACTGGATCGCGGCGGGCACGGCCTTGCTCGCGGACGAGCAAGTGCGGCGGGCAGTGGAGTTGGCAAACGAGACAATGTGGCGGGTAGCCAAGCGTAACGACTACACCGCATGGCGACCGTTTCAGCTCGCCTGGCTGCTCGGATGTCTGCCTGGTGTAGTGAACCCCGCCGCCCACCCTGAGGTGAACATTGTCTGGTTCGCTACAGGTGGTGGGAAGACCGAGGCCTACCTGTTCCTACTGCTTGTTGTCTTGTTCTATGCCCGTCTGACAGGCACTACGACAGGGACTGTTGCCTGGGCGAGATTCCCGCTCCGATTGCTGGCGCTTCAGCAAACGGAGCGCTTCGCCGAGGTGGTGTTCCAGGCCGAGTTGGTTCGTCGTGATACAGCGGAGCTGAAGGCCTGTGAGCCGTTCTCGCTGGGCTACTTCGTCGGCTCCACATCGACACCCAACCGTTTCTACGATCCCCGTCGGCCGCACGCGTGGCCTGTAACCGTGGATCCTCGCGACCCCGCCGTTGCGGAGGGCTGCCGGGTACTAGCCAGCTGCCCAGCCTGCGATTCGCCCATCGCCGTACGTTTCGACGACAAACGCTGGGTAATGTCGCATATTTGCGACAATGCACAATGCGCTCTGGCGGGGTCTCTGCCCATCTACACCGTCGATGATGACATTTACCGTCACGCCCCCACCGTTCTGGTGGGCACCGTAGACAAGCTAGCTCAGCTCGCGCAGAACAGCCGCTTCAAGACGCTGCTCGGCCAAGCGGCGCGTCGATGCGTGTCACACGGCTATACGGTCAACCCGCGGTTTTGTGCGGTTGAGGGTTGCGAAGGGGTCTGGCAGGGGGTGCCGATAGAGCTTTCGGCGCTGCGACTGGAGATCGCCGACGAGTTGCACTTGCTGGACGAGAGCCTTGGCGCGTTCGACGGACTGTACGAGAGCCTGCTGCAGGCTATCGGTACCCGGCTGGGCAACGCTCCGCTCCAGATCGTTGGTGCTACTGCGACGCTAGAGGGGTACGAGGCCCAATGCCATCACCTGTATCGGCGGATCCCAAAGCGCTTCCCTGTGGCGGGGCCTGAGGTGGGCGAGACTTTCTGGGCGTTCACCGAGAAGGGGAATCCACTCCGCCGCTACCTCGGCGTGCAGCCGCGCGGAATCACCTACATCACTGCTGCCCGCGAGGTTGCTCGTCGTCATCATGAGATGTTGCGCGACACACTTGTTGACCCGGAGGCTGTCGCCCTCGAGGTCGGTGCAGACCCGGCCGATCCTTCGGTTCTCTCGACCCTGCGAATCGCCGCCGGTGATCTCTATGAGGCGCTCGTCGGCTATCTGCTGCGTAATGAGGATCTCGACAACTTCGTCGGCGACGTTGGCCCGGCGCTCGAGCTAACCGAAGCCGCCCAACTGGTCGAGATTCGCGGAGACGCGCACTTTGGCGATATCAAAGGGGCGGTTGCCAGGCTGACCAATCCGCCCAGCGACGACGATCACCGCGTCAAGCTCATCGCGGCAACCAAAGCGATCGGGCACGGTTTTGACGTGGAACGACTCGGCGTGATGGTCATGGTCGGTACGCCCACGTCAGCTGCCGAGGTGATCCAAGCATCGGCTCGGGTCGGTCGGCGTTATCCCGGGCTTGTTGTCAACATCGTCAACACGATGCGTGATCGCGACACCTCGATCTTCCGCTACTACGGCCCCTGGATTCGGCGGCTCGACCAGCTAGTAAGCAAGGTTCCGATCAACCGAGAGTCGCTGCCTGTGCTGCGCCGCGTCCTCTCCGGGGGGCTTATGGCGCTCCTTTACCAGCTCTACGAGCCGACCTGGCTCGCCCGCGGAGGCTCGGCGCGTCCATTGCGCGATAGCCGGGCCTTCAAAGCCGCTCTCGAAGCCGGAGCGATCGACCGCACTATGCTCATCAATGACCTTCTGGTCGCCTTCGACATTGATCCGGTTAGCGTGTATCACGCCGCGCACCGCGCAGCAGTGGAGAGCTTCGTCGACGAGACGATACGCAAGATACATCTGTCCGCGTCGGGCGAACGTGCTGTGCCGGACCTACTCGACCCGCCGGTACCCCGTTCCCTACGCGACGTCGGCACGCCCCTTGACGTGCGCGTCCGCTACTAGGAGGGCAGCCAATGGTCACGGAAGATGTTCTCCGCCGGGACGCAACCACGTCACTCTGGCGCTACCTGCCAGAGCAGCCCTTCGCTGCTGGTGGAGGCGCTGTGGTGAAAGGCGAGAAGCCACAGGTAGTCGGTGATCTGGACATCGACGAGCGCTTCGTGCGCCCAGCGCTACTGCGCCTAATCCGTCCGTTTGCCGAGGCTCGCTCGGGCATCCCGGGCACTGGTACGGACGTCGAGGTCATCGAGAACGGTCAGTACAGACTCGTGGAGCCAATGGAGCTTCGCGGGTCGAGGTTCCCCAACACGTTCCGTTGCGGCAACTGTGGCTGGTTTACTAATGCGGAATTGCCTCTGGGCGCGCCAAATTGCCAACGCTGCAATCGCTGCACCGAGCAGTTCGCATGGGTCATCGTGCACACCTGTGGAATGCTTCGTCCGCTCGCCCCTCCGCGGTGCATCAACAACTGCAGGGAAGGGATGGCATTGCGAAACACCCACCGCTTCTCTACGTTCGATTGGAGGTGGGTGTGCTTGGTGTGCTCGACTCGCTCGGACGCCCCGGTGGGGCCGTATGTCTGCCGTGACTGCAGCCGCAAGGGACCCCGCGTTGTGCGGGCGAATCAAGCGATTGCCTACAGGCCAATGTCGCTGACATTGCTCAACCCCCTCTCTCGCTCGGACTATTCGCACCTGACCACCGAGCACGCTTTTGCTGCGGGGGTCGCTTCGTGCCTGGGCGTGTTGCCGTCCGGCCTAGAAGGTCTCAAGACCGCGAGTACCGATGAAGCTGCAGATGAGACCAAAGTTCGCGAGGCCGCCAAGTTGTTGGGCTACAGTGACGACAGCCCAGAACTCGCGAAGATGCTGGCCGACCTTGCAGGGAAATCCTCACCGCGGACGAGCTGGCGCGATGCAGTCGAAGGACTCGGGCTCGCCGACGGGGCACTCGAACCGCTCGGTGAGGAATGCCTTCAGCTTTCGCTTGCCCGCGATGCAGGTGCGCTGTCTATACCCGAACTCACCACCATGTCGGTCGGCACGGCGCTCACGGCCAGGCACGCGACCTATCCGGCACTGCTGACCCGCTATGGGCTGGCCGAGGTCACCCTTCTGCGCGAGCTTCCCTTGGCCTTCCTCGTGCCGGGCTTCACCCGCCTGGGCAGCACTGCGGACGGGCAAACGCGGTTTAACTACTTCCCCGACACCCGCAAGTCCCGCTACGAGATCTACGGTCAGAAGGTCTCTACTGAGGGGCTTCTGTTCCGTTTTGACCCTGCTCGTGTGGTGCGCTGGCTCGTCACCTCTGGTGTCGTCGATGACCCCGGACTCTTGGACGCTCAGCGCTGGCTGATGCGGGTGAGCGTGCCGGTGGCCGACCTGTTTAACCCGACCGGACATCGCATAACGGACGCCGTGCTTGGCCTGGTGCATTCGGCCAGTCACAGAGCGATGAAGGCGCTCGGCGTCGCGTCCGGCCTGCACACGGATTCCCTCGCCGAGTATATTTTCCCGGCTAACGCCGCATTCCTCATCTATGCCAACTCACGAAGCGAGTTCGTCTTGGGTGGCCTGGAGCACGTCTTCCGTTACGCCCTTGACGAGGTGCTTACCGACCTCGACGCAGAGCGGCGCTGCGTATTTGACCCGCTATGCCGCCATGCATCGGGTGGTGCGGCGTGTGCGGCATGCCTGCATGTCTCGGAAGTGGCGTGTTCGCGATTCAATACGGTGCTCGACCGCAACCTCCTGTGGGGTACCGTCCCCGTGGCACATAGTGCTGGCACCTTGGCAGCCGACATGGCCCCGGATGGGCCCGGAGCTCTAGTGGAGCCACTGTGGCAGCCATTCTGGCCACGCTAAGCCCCCTAGCTGACCTCATTCTCCAGGCTGACGACCCCGTGCGGCTGGCCGAGATGGTGCTGGCCGACATCCAGTCAGGTACAACCGACGGCCAGCCACTAGTAGTCCGAATATCCGCCGCTGTACATGATGATGGGCTTGTCTTGCCCTGCCTGGCTCTGGCCGGCATCGCCGACTCGGCCACCCGCGTAGTTTGCCCCGGCGCTGTCGTGCCTGCCGCTCAGATCCTGGCTGTTGTCGAGACCTATATTAACTCGGACCACTGGCAACTAGCGCTGACCGTTCCCGCATTCGTCCGCTCGGCGTTTACCAGCATGGTCGCTGACCTGCCGCCGACGCTGTGTCCGATTGAGACAGTGCCAGCGATGCACGTTGTCGCTGCGAGCGCGTGCGAGCGCCTCGTGCTCGCTGCACCATACCTACACCAAGGCTTCGTCTCGACATTCATACCGCATGTCAACCGCATTATGCACGCGGGTGGGACGGTGGTAGTCCTCACCCGGGCGCTATCCGCACTATCGGCTCAGCAGTCACACGCCAACGTCGAAGCGCTCCAGACGCTGCACGCTGGTGCATCAAATCATGAACTATTGCTCGTGCGGTCGTGGGAGGAGGATGGCCTAGGAGTGCATCTCAAGGCCAGTGGTGGCCGATGAGCGCATGGCATACATCGGCTCGGCAAACCTGACGCCGACAGGTACCTCGACACACGCAGAGGCTGGCGTCCTATTGTCGGGTCCGAGCGTGATGGTTCTCGCGAGGTGGCTCGAGGTTGTCAGCGACGCCCTGAGTGAACGGCGCTAGCCTTATCTCAAACGATCATGATTATCAGATGAGCTCTCCGCTCAGCGTAAAATCACGGGCGGCGTTCGCAGAATCATTCTGTCCCGACTGAGTCACTACAGCACCACCTCACAACGGCAGGGAATGGTAACTGGTAGTGCGGTCAAGGTGCTGTCCACGCGAGCGTATCCACTGTGCTTTGACCGCGAAGAGCCAGGCGTTCCCGCAGCTGGCGCTGGCCGGGCGGTTCGCCGTGAACAAGCATGACCGTGCGGGGCGCGACCTTAGCCGTAATGGCGACAAGCTCGTCCGCTGAGGCGTGCGCGCCGAGCTTGTAATCAGCGACATGTGCCGCTACTTTCACCTTTTCGGGTGCGCTGTCATCTGTGCCTGGTAGCTCGAAGAGGCCCCCACCCGTCTCGGCGAGGGCAAGAAGCCGACGGCCTGGTGAGTCTTCATCTTGGTAGCCGACTACCATGAGCCCGCTCCGTGGATCTGGCAAGATGGCGCGAGCCCAGGCGACCGCGGGACCGGCGGTAAGCATTCCAGAAGTCGTTATGACAACACCGCTGCGTAGCATCGTGATCTCCGATTGCGTGCCGCCGTAGGGGGCGGGACGCACCCGGCCATCAAAGATCTGCATCAGGCGGCCGTCTGGTCCCATGTGCGATTGGTAGACTCGGCTTATCGCCCGGGCGAGTCCGTCGATAATCACCTCGGCGCCAGACAAGTGCTCGGAGCAAAGCAGCGCGATTTCCTGTGCACGGCCGAGCGCGAATGCAGGCACGAGTACCCGTCCACCGTGGTCCAACACCGCGGTGACATCGCGGACGAAGGCATCGGCCGCATGCCGTCGGGGGACTGGGCGGGACATTCCTGCGTAGGTGGATTCGAGCACGAGCAGGTCTGCGCCCACGGCCGCATCGGGTATCTGGATGCCTCCAACGGTGCGCTGGCCTGGGCCCGAGACATCACCGCTAACCACGACCCGCTGGCTGCCAGCATGCAGGACGACGCCGACCGCGCCCAGGATGTGCCCGGCGGGGAAGAGTTCAAGTTCGAGTTCACCCACACGTCGGCGGACGCCGACATCGAGTGGCTCGATGCGGCTCAGAGCATAACGGGCGTCCTCGCGAGTGTACGCAGGCCGATTCTCGGTCCCCTCGCTGCGACGACCGAGGATCTTGGCTGAGTCCATCCACATCGCTGCGAGCAGGTCTGCCGTCGCCTGACTCGCGAAAACGGGGGTATGCGGGCGCTCGGCGAGCAGCGCAGGGACCCAACCTGCGTGGTCATTATGTGCGTGTGTCACCACGATCGCATCGATGCGTCCGGCCAGTGCCTCAGCGATGCGTGGCGGGGCGAGGCTCTCGGTGTCGTCGCCGCCGGGTCGCGTCCCTGCGTCGATGAGTATGCGAGAGCCGCCCGCCGTGACCAGTACGCACGATCCGCCGATCTCGTGGCCGCCCCCGAGAACCTCGACGCGGGGAACGAGCACATCCCCGATGGTCACTCGCGGCGGATCGGCCAGAGCGCGCAACAGAGCAGGTAGCCAGATCGTGGCGCTGGCACAAAGCGCTTCAGGCAGGTCCACCGTGCGCGCCGCGGTTTCGAGTGCGTCCGCGAAGTCAGGCCTCTTAGGCCGCTCGTGACGCGTCGGGTCTACGCGAACAGGCTCGCCTGGGCCGATGCCGCGGGGGTCACGCGAATCGGGTGCGGGAGCCGCATCGAATGCGATGGCCAGAGAGCGAGCCAGGGCAATGACCTCCCGTCCGCTGGAGCGCTCAACTCTCATCTGGGTTGTTAGCGCCTCAACGCGATTGGCAAGTTCATCGACGCTGGCTGATAGTTCTTGCACCTGATTACGAAGCATCGTCGCTTCAGCGCGCGCGGTGTCCGCCTGCACTTGTGCACGGTCCCGTGCTGCCCGCAGCCTGGTCAGCTTGTCGGCCTCGCGCGCGACGGCCCTTTCGGCTGGATCGAGTTGGCGGGCGTGGCGTTCCTCCCGCCTCCGCGCGGTGCGTTTGGCGGCCAGGTAACTGCGAACTTGCTCTGCACCCTTGGCCACGAGGTCTGGTTTCTCGGAAACCAGGCTGAGCGCGAGCGGATCATCCAGAAGGCCGACGGCGCTGGCGACTACCTTTCGCAGACCGGCTGAGCCGCAAAGGAGCAGGAGCATCTGACGAATTGCCGTGGGGTTGTCCATGCCGAGCGGGTCGATTGGCTCGCCCGAACGTGCGGCGATGACGCGAGCTGCCTCGGTAAAGATTGCAGTGACCTGTCCGGAGATCGACGACCGATCCGTACTCACGTGTTGGCTGCCGTTACCGCTGTGGCCAACACGGGCTCTGCGTGAAGCAGGCCATTCGGTCCTGCTATCAGACACCCGAGCACTGAAAGCGCCGCGACGACCTCTCCGAGAGAGGAGTAGCCGCCTGCTCGGGCCGCGGCAACCAGATCAGCGGCTTCGTCGAGCGCGAGCAGTTCGGTGAGATACTCCGCATCCTCACCATTGACCGAGGTGAGCGACGCCACGCTCGCGAAGGCCTTGGCGAGCACGCCACCCTCGGTCCCGACGCCGGCAGCGTCGACAAGTTCACGGGTGCCAGGGCCGGAGAGCCACCTGGCGAGCTCGTCGAGGGCCTCAGCGCCAGGAGTGATCGGACCAGCTGTGCTTTGGTGCTTGGCGACTCGGCTCATAAGTTTGGGCCACCCCCCTGTGACGGTCAGCACCTCGGCGCGTGCTGCATCGTCGTGGTACGGGAGTCCATCCTCGTCGCACCATAGACGTAGCCCGATAGGGTCGAGCCGGGATAGCTCGACCAGGTCCTCCCTGTCGAACCAGGCAGCTGCGTTTGCCGGTCCGGCGATCAGCACAACACTGGCTGCGATGTTGGATAGCTCGGCGACGCTCACGGCGTCCGCTGCCGTCCAAAGCAGATCGCGGAGCATCTCGGTCTTTACGTCGCGCACATTTGCGATGACGAGCGCTCGGGAGGCAGTGAGCATCTCAATGGTTCGACGCAGACCATCGGGGGTAAGCGTCCGGGCTTGGACGAGTTGACCGAAGCGGCCGGCCCCCTCGGAGTGCGCGTTCTCGAGGGCGGTGCTTACCCGCTCGACGCTGAGTGCGGTTGAACCCGCAATGACGAGTATCCCAGTATGTCCACCAAAAATTCGGCCCAGTTGTGCTTCAGTCAATGGCGAGTGCACACTCGTACCCGGCAGATGGCGCCGGTAGAAGCCTGCGTCACTGATCAAGGGCATTGACAGGCGTTCCGGAGCACTGTAAAGGGCCTCAAGTATTTCTTCCTCTGTGCCCAGCAGTCGTAGCACCATGGGTGTCCGCATGCGGTAGCGGCCAGCGTCGGTCGCTAGCACACCTAGGTCTACGCACTCGGTGACCAGGCCACGGAGGTCGTCGACCCCGCAGGAAGCAAAGCCCTCTGGCCACGCCTGACGACAGACCGCGGCGAGTTCTGAGAACGATAGTGTGGTGTCGATGCCGTGCTCGAATGCCGCCTGAGCCACTGCATAAGCGATGACGAGGTATCGGTGATCGAGGTTGAGGGTGAGGACGTACTTTTCGCGAAATGCGTCGAGCAACTCGGCGTCGGATAGAACGGCGTCGACGTCGGCTTCCGTTACGAGGCCTGGGGGCTCACCTGAGCCGACCGGACGGTTGGTCAGGTGCGCGACTAGTGCACGGCCGAATAGCTGCAACAGTGCGGGCATGTTGTTCGTCAGGGCCAGGATCCGCGCCGGGATAGCTGTCTCGTCGGTGAAGCGAAATCCGAGTGCAGCCAGCGGGCGGGTGAGAAGGTTGTAAGCGTGCTGTGGTCGAAGAGGTCCAACCGAAACTGGACGGCCAAAATGGCTCAGTGGCTGGTTGAGCAACGATTCGAAACGCGCGGTGCGATGCAGGCCAGCGAAGACAAATTTCGCGCGTCGACCGGAATCCTCTCGAATCCTTCGACACCAGTCGACATTGGTAAATACGTTGCCCGCCGCATCTGCATCAAGAAATGCATCAGCCTCGTCGAGCAGGATGAGCAGCGCTCGCTCCGAATCCGCCTTCAGCCATGCGAGGATTCCGTCGTAAACGGTCTCCGCTAGCTCGCCTTCAGCTGGCGGCACTCGCCCGACCACGCCGTATGCCGCAAGCTTAGGCCATAGCGTCGACCAGAGCCGTTCTGCATGGCCGTCCGCCCCGACCGTGAAGATCGACGTAAGTACCGCAGTGCGTGACCGCCCCTCAGCGCGGAATCGACGCTCGGCGGCTCGGAGCAGGGCGGATTTTCCTAGCTGTCGTCCGCCATAGACGATCGAGGAGCCTGCTAGGTCGAGGACCGCGGCCATCTCCTCGGTACGCCCGTAGAACATTTCCGGCGCCACGTCGCCCGGAGTGTCGCGATAAGGGCTCATCGCGGTGAACGGCAGAGCGATCTCGGCGAAGGTCGCCCGACGCGGCTCAAGCTGGCAGATGAGGTACACCAGTGCAGCAACATCGAGGAGAAGCAGCGGTGGCCGTGGTCGACCTCGGGCTGCATTGGCAATCGTACGGCGACCGTCGGTCGAGAGCGGACCGGCCTGCCACAAGACGAGGACAGTGTGATCGGCTGGCTCCCCGCTCATCCACTCCACTACCGTTGCAGGGGAAGCGGCCCGTCGAACTATCAGGACCCGCAACGTGGCTCCATCCGGACTCATCGCTGAGCCGAGCGCTGGGTGCAACGCCCTCCCGGTGCCCTTGACCTTGCGCAACGTGATCCACCGTCGCCCGGTCTGGCCAGATACCTCCGGATGCACCTCTAGCTCGCCGAACTCGAACCCCGCTTGGCCGAGGATCCCGCGCAGTGCCTCCGTGGCGTCGATCCGAGTGCCTCTCTCGGGCGCCCCGGCCAGCGAGCGCCATCCCTTAATGGCCTTCACACCGAAGTCACGGCGCGCTTGAGGAAGCTTTGTCATGTCGACGCCAACAAGCTCGCTGAGCTGGCTCACAGGCGCAGTCGGCGAGTCGCCGTGGAATGCGGCGCGCAGCTGACTAAGTAGATCAGGATGCGTCATTACGAGTTCCGGGACAGCAGGGTGGAACCGGGAGAAATGGTCGGTCGTGCTTTGTAGGGTAGGCAGTGAACCGCCTGTAAGTGCCTGCTCGAGAAACTCCTCGGCACTGGCTATGTGCCCGCTACGGGTGAGGTCGAGGAGCGTTTCAGCAGCATCGGCAACGGTAGACGAGTCCGCTGCCCGTGCTTCGATGCGCGCTATCGTCTGCTGAGTTTTTGCGGTAAGCGCGTCCTCGATTTTGGCTCTGATAGCGCTCAGCTCGCGGCGCATCCGCCCGAAGTCTCGTCGCGTGGCATCGTCAAGCGCGGCGACGCGCGCTGACAGCGATGACCAGGCGTCGTCACTAAGTGCGCCAGCTAGGCGCCGGGCGTTGACGAGGGATGCGACCGCGGCGACCTCCTCGGCGATCGCCGTGCTAGCTTCCGCGACATCCGCATCACGGCGCAGCTGAAGGCCCGCCGCAACCCGGGGATCGCTGCGCTGCAGTGCAGTGATGAGTACTGCAGTCAGATCGTGATCACCTGCCTCTGCGCGTGCCGCGTAGACATCGGACCACCCAGGCCTGGCATCAGCGATGGCCAGCAGAGCCCCAACATCGGTGTCGGACAACCCCGCATCCGGGACCAGGGTCCGTGGGGAGAGCTGCAGCGCCGTGGCCAGCAATTCACCGTGTGCGGCAAATTCCGGCTCCACGTCGTCACCGCTCGGCGGTAGCCCGTCGCATATGCTCAACGCGTCGATCAGCAGCCGCGTAGCCCCCTCACCCGCACCGTCTAGTGAGTTTTTGGCGATCATGGCGAGTTCGCCGAGTGCTTCTGCCCGAGACTCTCGAACACGTGCGCGTAGCGTGGTCAGTGGGCTGGCCTGCCAGCGCCCGGCTCGCAGCCTGGACGTTCGCTCGGCAGTAAGTTCGGCGGTCTCAGCCCAGCGCGAGGCAAGCTCGATTGCCTCAGCCCAGCGGCTGATCAGCGTTGTGTGTGCTCCTGCGATGATCTTCGCGTGTGGGTTCCGGCGCTGACTGGAAAAGATGTCTTCGATCGACTTCTCCGCCCGGCCGCGCAAATCTACTACTAGTTTTCGGACAGCTGCGAGGTGACCAGAGTCATTCTTCGCCACCATGCCGAGCAGCTCGCCGAGCAGTCCGTTGGAATTCATCCAGATCTGGTAAACACGATTGGCTGGCGCGTACTTGATGCTGCGCTGCGGGGCGAGGCTCACCGTCTCCGCCGCCAGGCGGGCGAACTCCTCCGCTCTGGTTTCGACGGCGGACAGTGCCTCAACGGCATTCGCCACTTCCGGCAGCACAAGCAGACCGGATCGGCTCGCCTCCGCGAACGATTGCCCGATTTCCGTGAGTGCTGGATAGCCTGAGACGCACGCGCTGAGTTCGGCGATCAGTCCGGCCGCGCCGGCTGACGGCGAGAGCACGGCAATACGCACTGCGGCCGCCCAAGCCACCAATTGTCCTGGGCGGTCGGCCGCAAGCGTCTCGCGCGTCAGCGTCGGCGCCTCACGGGCGAATGCTGTGGCCAGCGGTCCTGTCGCCTGACGAAGGTCGGCAGCGTAAGCCGTGAGCAGCCGTGCACCGACCTCAGCCTCTGAGCCGCCGCGTGCTTGGCGCAGGTCGGCGGCGAGGCCGAAGCGGCCTAGGCGCAGCAATTCCGCCTCGACCTCGTCGGTAACAGGCTTCGGCGTATCGGTGCTCTGCTGTTTGGGGCCACTCGTCGAGGCGGTGGCCTCATGATTATGTGGTTGCTCCAGATTTGCGAGTGCTGACTTGACGGTGGTCGTGCGGCGCGCGCCGGTTGCCGCCGCGAGACTCGCCGCCGCACCGTCCGCGAGCATTCCGTCAAGGTCAGCGAGCGGGTCTTTCTCGGGTGCAACCTGGTCGGGCGGTATGACAATGCCGTATACGGGCTCTTTGTCCGAGTGCTCGACCGTCGCCATGGTTTCGGGCGGAGGGCGTTCGGCTGCTGACTCAGTCGGACCGATGTGGGCGGACAGTTCTCCCGGCGCCGACTCCCCTGTATGGATGTCCAGCTCGTTGTCGGGATTGCCGCTCACAGGCAGTCCTAGATCGCCGACCGCGGCGGCGAAGACGAGCTGGCTAGCCTCTGTCGGCAGATGCTCTATCGCGGCGGATTGTGCGGCAGCGACGGCATCGTAGTCGACTGGCGTGCCGACCCGGCGCGCCGCGGTCAGACCGATTAGGGTGTGCAGGCCACGCAACCCAGCGCGCACGCCCTCACCCGCATCACCTGCGATGGCACGCTCTGCTAGGTCGCGTATCAGTCCCGCGGTCCCTTCCAAGGTGCTCGGTGCTGATAGTTCCACAAGCTGTGCAAGCCACCCGCCATCGGGCTCAGATGGCTCGCGCTGCGCGTTTAGCAACTCAGCGGCGCGGGTCAGACCGTCCCTGCCCGCTTCAAGCGCATCTCCATTCTCAATGAGTTCTTTGGCGATATCGAGGACGGCGCCCGCTTCGTCTACGAATGAAAGCACACTCGCTAGGTCGTCCCGTGCCGGAAGCACTCCTTCGTGCATTCTGGTAGCCATGTGCGTCAATTTCTCAGTGGACGCATCCCAATCATCGAGCAGCGCCGTCGCCTCGGGCGCCAGGTCCTCCGCAGCATCCCCCGAGCGGACAGAAACGTCATCGAGTGTGGCGCCCTGGGCGGCCTCGTTCTCAAGGGCTGTCTCCAGCAGTCCTACGATCTGCTCGGGGCTAGGGCCTGGCCCCGGCGGAAGCACTCCTGCGCCCACGAGCCGCGAGGCCGGGCCGGTTGCCGCAAACGGCAGCGCTGGTATCCCTGGCATGTCAGGGAACTGGCGGCGTAGCGCTGTGTAAGCCTCGCGGGCATGTTCGTCATCACGGGCAAGAAACGCGAGCGCTACCGCGGCGCTTGCGACGTTCGCGCTGATCGCGGCAACGAGTCCAACCCTCAACAGGCTTGTCGGGATGACCCCGAGCACCTGGGCCAGACGCCGGGTGAACTCGTCATGTTCGGCCAGTGTGTGCAGACCGAATGTGCTGCTGTCCCCACCGAGATTGGCCCAGTCTTCTGCTGAGAGATCGTCGGAATCCAGCAGCGTCACGAGCGGCAGCACGATAGTGCGCAGCAGTGCGCCGCTCCCAAGCTTCTCCTGGCGCCGCATCTGCGCGAGCAACTGACTAGCCATACCACGGTTGACGCTCCCGGCCGAGTGCAACCCGATTGAGTGCACCACGAACTGGCGCTGCTGCGGCGGCATCTTCTGCAAGACGGCCAAGATGTCCTCGGCGCTCACGTCGGCGAGCCCCGCGAGCGCCGCAGTGTCGGCTTCAAACACTTCAATGATTCGCTCGCCGGAGGGCCAGCCAGCTGGGGTTACTGGGTGTGTCCCTGAGGCCCCATATCCCTCGCCTTGTCGCTTATTACGCCGTTTTGTCACCATAAGCGCTCCCCGCCTCTGTCCAAGATATCTAAGCCTTACACCAGGCATCCGTAGCCTGAAGCCTGACTTCCGGAGGAGCCTTTCCCTGGCTCCGTAGAAACCTCGGTGGCGACCCCAAGATCACCAGGCCGTTCAAGCTCCGAGTATCCCGCGGACTACTGACATTTGCATCAGTCCTGACATATCTGCTTTTTCTCCGCGCTTCCCTCTAGAACGTATCTTGGCCCCATGGCATGACATCACTGGTCCCTTACCTTGATGATCCACGCGGGCGGATGGCTGGCCCGGGACGGGCTGAACCACTGAACAGTTCCTGATTTTATGGTCGGGGTCTGACGGTGGCCCGGCTGGCGGGCCGGTGGCCGGGGGTTCCACAGCCCGGGGGTTACTCCTTCCGTATCGTGGGGGTGGCGGCGGGTGGTCAGGGTGCGTGTGGCAGGGCGGTGATCCGGGCCTAGGCGGGGTGGCTATGGCCTCTGCCCAGCGCCAGGTAGCCGAGAGTTCAGCCGCCGCCGCCGCCGGACCAGCTTCCCGGCGGCATGCAGTATCCGTCCTGTTAACCGAACTAGCGGAGTGTCTTGGGCTCGGCGTCGGCAATTGCCAAGTTCCGCAGCCGTCTCCCGGTGAGTGAAACGCCTGCGCGGATGATGCACCGGCCCGGGCGCTCGCCCGAGTTTCCGAGATTTGAGGTTCGGGCTGACTGTTTATGCTGGTCAGCCATGGCGCCGGGGGTGGTTTTCGTGTATTACCCACCTCAGCGTCTGGGGGCGTAGCGGGCGAGGCCGAAGGTGGCG
>Ga0307374_10006000_pt1 | contig 19382 bp, 17 predicted proteins | sample OX3MG_FD_202532 | JGI IMG/M metagenome (GOLD analysis project Ga0307374, IMG submission 202532) | Soil microbial communities from Risofladan, Vaasa, Finland - OX-3 | ecosystem: Environmental > Terrestrial > Soil > Coastal area > Acid sulfate soil | place: Finland: Risofladan, Vaasa | collected...
GCGGCCTGCTGCTTCGCGGCAATGAACATCCAGTGGTTGACCGCCTGGAGCGAGATCGGGTTGCCGGCGACGGACGCCACCGAGTTACTCGGGACCGCACTGCCGCAGCCGGCGATGATGGCCGCGATCACAAAAAAGGCGGCAAGCGCCGCGAGCTTCCGGGAGATTCGCATCGGCCGACGATGGTAGCGGCCCGTCACCGCTCAGGCGTGGCCGGTCTCCGTTCTTATGAAGTTCTTGACCTGCGGGGCGGGCCGCCTGCGGGGCGGGCCGCCGCCGAACCGGGTCAGACCGCCGCCGGCTCCGCCTCGGCCGCCTGCATCACCGACAGCAGCACATCAGCGACCCGCACGACGGCGACGAACTGCTTTCCGGCGTCACCCGGCACCCGCACCGAGAGCTGCGACTTGCCCGACTCGTAAAGCGCCTCCGGGATCTCGGCGCGGAGTGCCTTCACGCGTGTGGAGTCGAGCTCGATCGGGGTCACCGCCAGGCGCCCGCCCTTGAACGAGACCGTCGTCGCGCCGGCCTGCCCGAGCTTGATCCGCGCGATCTGTAGGAGCAGCAGGTTCTCGAGCGGCCCGGGCACCTCCCCGAAGCGGTCGATCAGCTCCTCGCGCAGCAGCCCGATCTCGGCGACCTCGCGCGCGCCGGCGATGCGGCGGTGCACGTCGACTTTCGCCTGCTCGTAGGGGATGTAGTCGGTGGGGACATAGGCGTCGACGCCGACCTCGAGCCGCACGGGCTCCCACTCCTCCTCCGCCTCTGAGCCCTCAGATGCCGCGCGGGCGGCCTGCACCGCCTCGTCGAGCATCTGCATGTACAGCTCGAAGCCGAGCGCCGCGACGTGCCCGGACTGCTCGTCGCCGAGCAGGTTGCCGGCGCCGCGGATCTCGAGGTCGCGCATCGCCACCTTGAAGCCGGCCCCGAGCTCGGTGTAGTCGCTGAGCGCAGAGAGCCGCTGAGCGGCCTCGGCGGTCAAAGCAGCCGCCGACGGATACAGCAGATACGCATAGGCGCGCTCGCGACTGCGGCCCACGCGCCCGCGGATCTGGTAGAGCTGCGACAGCCCGAACATGTCGGCGCGTTCGACGATCAGCGTGTTGGCCTGCGGGATGTCGATCCCGGACTCGATGATCGATGTCGCGACCAGCACGTCCGCGTCGCCGCGCAGGAACGTGAGCATCCGCTGCTCGAGCTGCGAGTCGTCCATCTGGCCGTGCGCGACCTCGAAGCGCATCGCCGGCGCCAGCGCCCGCAGCCGCTCGGCCGTCTCGTCGATCGACTCGACGCGGTTGTGCATGAAGAAGGCCTGGCCGCCGCGCGCGTGCTCGCGCAGCAGCGCCGCCTTGACGAGCTCCTCGTCGTACTCCCCGACGTAGGTCTTGACCGGCCGGCGCCCCTCCGGCGCCGTCTCGATCACGCTGATGTCGCGAATCCCCGCCAACGACATCTGCAGCGTGCGCGGGATCGGCGTGGCGCTCATCGCGATCACGTCGACCCTCAGCTTCATCTGCTTCAACAGCTCCTTCTGCTTGACGCCGAAGCGCTGCTCCTCGTCGACGATCAGGAGCCCGAGGTCCTTGGCGCGCACGTCCCGCGACAGCAACCGGTGCGTCCCGATCAGGATGTCCACCGAACCGCGCCCGAAGTCCGCGATCGCCGCCTTCTGCTCGGCCGGCGGGCGGAAGCGCGAGATGTGCTCGATACGCACCGGATAGTCCTTCAGCCGCTCTGAGAAGGTGCCGTAGTGCTGCTGGGCGAGGATCGTCGTCGGCACCAGCATCATCACCTGCTTGCCGTCCTGTGCCGACTTGAAGGCGGCGCGCAGCGCCACCTCGGTCTTGCCGTAGCCGACGTCACCGCAGATCAATCGGTCCATCGGCCGCGGCGCCTCCATGTCGGCCTTGACGAACTCGATCGCGTCGCGCTGGTCGGGCGTCTCGGTGTACGGGAAGGCGGCCTCGAACTCCTGCTGCCACTCGGTGTCGGGCGGGAACGCGTGGCCCTCGCGGCGCTTGCGCTCGGCATAGAGGTTGAGAAGCTCTCCCGCCATGTCCTGGGCGGCCCGCCGCGCGCGCGCCTTCAGCGTGTCCCAACGCGTGCCGCCGAGCTTGGACAGCGTCGGCCCGTGCTCGCCGCCGCCACCCACGTAACGGCTGATCTTGGCGAGCTGCTCGACCGGCATGAACACACGATCAGAGCCCGCGTACTCGAGGTTCAGGTAGTCACGCGTGACACCCGCGACGGTCTTGGTGTCGAAGCCGGCGAAGCGCGCGACCCCGTGATCCTCGTGCACGACGATGTCGCCGGTGCGCAGCTCCGCAAACGACCTCAGCGCCCCGCGCCGCCCGACCCTGACCGGCCCCTCCGGCGCCCGGCGGCGACGGAACAGCCGGTGCTCCGGGATCACGGCGAGGTGGAACTGCGGCGCGATGAAGCCCTCGTGTAGACGGGCCTGCGCAAACAAGAGTGGTCCAGCGGGACCACTCAAATCCTCAAGCCACGCGACCTTGAGGCGTCCGAGGTTGTACGCGGCGCGCTCACCCTCGCCGCGGACCGGGAAGGTCACGACCGTGCGGTAGCCCGAGCGCGTGAGCTTCTCGAGTTCGGGCTCGGCGTCGCGGATCCCCCGGGCGGCTACCTCGGCGGCCTGGCCGCGGAACTGGAAGGGCTGGTCCTGGTCGATCGAGGAGAGCCGGATCTTCGCCCGGGCCTCAAGCGCGGCAGCGATGGCGTCGGGGGCGACGTAGAGGTGGTGGGCCTCGGTGTCGTGGAAGGCCGTGGTCACGTCCTGCCAGTGATCGGAGAGCGCCGGCGTCACCTCCTCCTCGGCCGCGATCAACACGGCGGTGCCCGGGTCGACCAGCTCGAGGAAGGGCTTGAAGTCCTCGACCGGCAGCAGCTCGGTGATGTCGGGGCGGTTCTCCTGCTCCTCGAGCGCGGCGATCTCGGCGAGCTCGCGGTACTCGGCCGCCAGCTCGGCGGCGGGTGCGACCTCTACCTCGTCGGCGTCGCCGAGCGATCGCTGGGTGAAGGTCGAGAACCACCGGAGGGTCTCGATCTCGTCGCCGAACAGGTCGACACGGACGGCACGGTCCTCGGTCGACGGAAAGAGGTCGAGCAGGCCGCCGCGAATCGCGAACTGGCCGCGGTCCTCTACCTGGTCGACGCGCTCGTAGCCGGCGGCGACGAGGTCCATCGCCGTCTCGTCGAGGTCGAGCAGCTCGCCCTTGCGAAGCGTGAAGCCGTGCGGGCGCAGTGACGGATCCGGGACCTTCTCCGAGAGTGCGACGGTGCTCACGACGACGACTGGCGCGCCCGCGCGGTGTACGTCGCTGTCGAGCAGCGCGTCGAGCGCTGCGATCCGCTGCCCAATCAGGTGCGCGGGCGGCGCCAGGTGCGACTCGTATGTCACGCCGCGGCTCGGGTAGTAGCGCACACGGCGCGGCGCGAGCCAGGCGCGCAGGCTGCCGGCGAGCTCGCGCGCCTGACGGTCATCCCCGGCAACGACGATCGCCGGCGTATCCGGGTCGCGATCGAGCAGCGCGGCGATCAGATACGGGCGCAGCGACAGCGAGACGAAGGCGCGGCCGCCTCCGTCGTGAAGCCGCCCGGTCTGCGGATCGTCGTCCGCATGGCGAAGCAGAGTCGAGAGCATTGCTGCTCTCTAGCTAAGCACTTGTTCCACCGCGTCTGCCGCGGAATCGACCAGCGCCTCGACGGCGTCGCGCGGCTCGCGGAACTTGCCCAGCACATAGGCCGCGACCTCGTCGGGATCGGTGCTCGCCGGCCGCCCGACACCGACGCGGACACGCTGGAAATCAGGGGTACCGAGTGCTGCCCTGATCGACTTGAGGCCGTTGTGGCCCGCCAAGCCACCGCCAAGGCGGGTTCGGATCTCACCGAATGGCAGGTCGATCTCGTCGTGGACCACAACGACGTGGTCGGGCTCGACGCGCAGCTCGCCGCGCGCCGGCCCCACGGACCGGCCGGCGTCGTTCATGTAGGTCTGCGGCGTCAGGATCGCGACGCGCGGACCGCCGACCCCAGTACGGCCGTCGGTGATCAGGCCGCGGTACTTGGACTTCGGCTTGCCGAGCTCCCAGCGCACACGCAGCCGCTTGGCGACCTCGAAGCCGATGTTGTGCGGGGTGCCGTCGTAGGCGGCCCCGGGGTTACCGAGGCCGACTATCAACCAGTCCACGGGTGCGCTGCGGCGATGCAGCAGCGACATCTGTGGAAGCGCTACTCGCCGTCGGCGGCAGCTTCGGCGTCGCCGTCGCCCTCGGGCGCTTCCTCACCCTCGCCAACAACCTCGGTCTCGAGCTCCAACTCGGCCGCCTCCTCCGCCAGCGAGGCGCGCGAGGTGCGGATCGTCGCGATCACGGTCTCCGGGTCGCCGATGATCGTCGCGCCCGCGGGCGCCTTGAGTTCGGCGAGCGTGACGTGGTCACCGACCTCGAGGCCCGCGATGCTGTGCTGGATGACGTCGGGGATCGCGGTCGGGATTGCCTCGACAGTGACCTCGCGGATCGTGTTCTCGAGCACGCCACCGAACTTGACCTCGGACTCCTCGATGTCGATGAGCTCGATCGCGACCTGGGTCTGGATCGGCTTCGTGAGGTCAACGCGCAGGAGGTCCACGTGCATCGTCTCGCCGCTGACAGGGTGACGGACGCGCTCCTTGAGCACGACGGGCTCGGCGGCCTCACCGTCGATCTGCAGGTCGAGGACCGCGCTCGAGTGCGCGAGCGTGTTGCGCAGGACGCGCGCGTCGATCTGGAATGAAACCGCGTCCTTCCCACCGCCGTAGACGGTGCCGAGGACGAGGCCCCCGCGGCGGAGCCGGCGCGCACCGCGCGAGCCGACCGGCTCGCGGCGGGTGACGAGAAGGTTTGTGGATTGTTCAGACATAAGTGCGCTCGATGGTAGCGACGCGTGACGTTTTTAGGATTTCTCCTAGACGCGGTTTAGCTGAGCGATAACCTTTGCCTATGACGGAGTTTCAGATGATGCTCTTCCTCGTCGGAGTGCACATCTTCGGCTTCATCGCGATCGGATTGCTGATGCTGCCGGCGCTTCGCGATGACAACTCCGACCCGGGCGAAGACAGCGGCAGCTCGGACGATGGCTGGGGCAACCGCCCGAACGTCAAGCCTGACCCGAGCCGCTGGCCGGGAGGCGGAATCCCGCTGCCGGACGCCGAGCAGTCGGCGGTGCGCCTGCGCGAGCCCGGACGGCTCGCGGACAAGGTGCCTGCCCCCGAGCGCAGGCCGGCACGCCCGCCGGTTCCGAGCCGACCCGTCCGCGCAAACGACTGAAGCCGCGCCGCTCAGGCGGCGTCGCTCAGCTCCAGGAAACGCTCGAGCGAGGCTTCTTGGTGGGCGATCTGGTCGGCCAGCGCCCGCGCGTGCCCGGCTGAGCGCTCCATGAAGTCGGCCACGCAGTCCTCCGGGTCCTCGGCCAGCCGGTAGACGTGGGCGACGTCCTGCTGGATGCAGGCAATCCCGACAGGCGGCTGACCAGCGGCCAGCGTGCGGGCGTTACACACGGGTGTCACGACAATCTGCGACTCGGGCGCGAACAGCGCGGTCGGTAGCAGCCGCGGCAGCGGCGTGGGCGCCGGCAACTCGACGGACAAGCTGGTGACGACGCTCCCCAACAATGCGGCGAGCGCCTCGCGCCAGATGGCGAGCACCACGTCCGCGCCCAGGAGCGCGTCGCGCAACGCTCGCGCCTGCTCGCCATAGAGGCGCTCGGCGTCGACGCGGTCGGCGGCGTCGGCGAGGTCGAGGTCGCAGGGCACGCGCAGCAACTCATCCGGTCCGACTCTCGCGCCGGCACCGCGACTGCCCGGGGTCAGATAGGTCTGAAGCGTGCCGAGGTCCGGGCGCGCGTAGAAGATGACGGTGACGGCCTCACTCACCGGCAGCCCGTCGATCCGCAAAGACACGCTGACCGCCGAGGCCGCGTCGAGCAGTGCCCGTTTTAGCAGCTCGTCGGCACCGTCCGAGCCGTCGCTGCCCACAGGATCTTCGTCTCGCATTTCTCCCTCCAAAGCGTCGAAGGATGGGATATGCGTAGCCATTAAGGCAGGCTTTCCGGCGGATCCGGTTCGGATGGCGTTAGCCTGGAGTTGAGCTAGGCTCTTGCCCGCGATGAAGCTGTTCTACACGCCCTTCTCGATTGTCGCCGGGATCATCGGCGCACGCGCCGGAAGGAAGGCCTTCGCCACGTTGTGGGGTGAGATTTCGGACTCGCCGAAGCCCTCACCGAAGGAGGCCGAAGCCGGCCTTACGCGGGTGGCGTTCTCGGCAGCACTGGAGGGCGCAACACTCGCCGCGTGCTCGGCGGTGGTCAGCCAACTGTCGGTGCGGCTGTTCCACCATCTGTTCGGAATCTGGCCGGAAAAGCCGCAAGCGCCGGCGGCGTAGCTCCGCGCTGCGCGCAGGCGACGCTGGCGACATCGGCGGCGAACCGCGCCGCGTCGACGACCACGTCGACGGCGACCGCTGGCACACGCGTGACGGCCTCCGCGGTGACGACGGTCGCGCCCCCGGCGCCGGCGGTCAGCAGCACCACACGCGGACCGCGCTCGAGCAGTCCGCGAGCGGCGGCGAGCCGGGCTCGAGCCAGCCAGGTCATCGACGCTCAGCTTGAGCACGTCGGTCTGCGCCAGCATGCCCCACAGACGCTCGAGATATGCGGCGCGGTCCCCGATCAGCGAAGCGCGCACGTTCGGGTCGAGCATCACGACGGCACCGCGCCCGCGCGCAGCCTCGACCGCGCGTGCGAGCGCCGTCGCGCTTGGCTCGATCACGAGCGCGACCGCAAGCGTCGTCGGCAGCTCCGTCGCGACGACCAGGTCTAGTGCGACACCGGCCTCGAGGAGCCCCATGCGGAGACGCTGACCAAGCGGGTCAGCGGCGATCGAGCCCAGGAAGCCGACGTCAGCGCCCGGCCGCCCGAGCCAGCGAGCGGTGTTGAACGGCCCGCCGCCGAGGTTGACGCCCAGGTCTCCGGCGGGCGTCGGGATCAGGTCGACCAGCGCCTCTCCGGCGACGACGATCATGTTCAAAGAGTCGCAGGGGCGGGCGCTTGAAGCGCCCACCCCCACGCACGGGTTACGTCAGCAGCTGCTCTTGTAGATGTAGCGACTGTCGGCCTTCAGGTTGGCCTTGGTCAGGACGGCCAGGCCGGTCAGGATCGACTGGGTCTTCCTGCCCTTGATCGCGTTGACGGACTGCTGGACACCGTCGACGCCCTCCTGGTAGGGCTGCTGGGCGATCAGCGCCTTGACGATCCCCTTCTTCAGGTCGGAGACCTGCTCCGGCTCGGCGTCACGATCGTGCGAACCGATCCGTACAGGATCGGCCAGGTGGCGGCGCAGCTCGCGTTCAGCCGCATCGCCGGCGACGAGCGTCCGCCCCAGCGCGTGCTGCTGCCCGTCGACCTGATCGTGCGTGGCAGCGGCGAGATCAGCATCTGAGCCACCTCAGGCTTCGAGCACTCGGCTGGTCGAGCAGTACCAGCTCGATATGTGGACCGCCGCCGGGGTCACAGGTCGTCACCCTCAGCCGGCCAGCCTGCGATGTGATGGACGCTGCCGTCGTGGGCCACGAGGCGCGCAGGCAGGCCTCGCGCTTGGAGCCACTCGATGGCGCCGGCGCCGAGCACGATCGCCGCCGTGCTGGCCGTGTTCGCGTCAAGGCATGAGCCGGCGCTGACGCTGGCGGTTCGCCAAGGTCCGGCGGCGGGGCGGCCGCTGGCGGGATCGATCAGGTGATGAACAGCTGTCGCGCCCTCGCCCGAGCGGCGGACGGTGACGCTCGAGGTTGCGAGCCCGCCCTCCCGGATCGCCACCGTCTGTCCGGGGCCCTCACCGCGGCGGTGGTCATCGGTGACGCGGATCTGCCAGCCGGTGGCGGGCGGGCCGCCGGCGACCGCGATGTCGCCACAGAGGCCGACCAGCACACCGGTGCGTGTCGCGCCAGCTGCGGCCTCGGCTGCCATGTCGGCGGCAAGCGCCTTCGCGGTGGCGCCCAGGTCGAGCTGCACCCCGGCGGCGAGGGTGATGCTGCGAGCGGCCTCGTCGAGCTTGACGGCGGTGTAGCCCGGGGCCGGAGCGATCCGCACCGGGCGATCGCTGGTCGGCGGGTTGATCCGGTGAGCGACGAGCGTCTGCCCGACGGTGGGATCGACCGCACCGCCCGTCAGCCGGGCGGCGCCCAGCGCCTCGCTCACAGCGGTGAACAGCAGGGGGCTGACCACCACCTCCTGCTGCGGGGAGGCGTTCAGGATTGCCAGCTCCGAGTCGTCGCGGAAGCTCGAGCAGGCGAGGTCGAACGCGGCGACGGTCCGCTTGACCTGGGCGAGTGCGGCGCTGAGGCCGCCACGCTCGCACACGGCCACTACCGCCTGTCCGCCCCAAATCGGGAACTCCGCACGCCCGAGCGTCTCGGGCGACTGTGTATTCAGCATCTACGAGCGCTCGGCATCTATGAGCCCCCCAATACAACCGTGCTCCCGCCCGAGGAGGCGCTGGGGGTCGAGCCGCTGGACAGGCCCAAGGTGGCGGAATCCGAGCTCGAGCTGGTGTAGCCGGAGCTGTTGTAGCCGGAGCTGTTGTAGCCGGAGCTGTTGTCGCCAGAACTGGTCGAGCTATTCGCCGCCGTCGAATGTGTGGTCGCGCGGCGGGTGCTCGCAATCCTGTCGAGCACCGCCTGTCGCCGGCGCGCGGCCTTGGGGCGAAGTTGCTCGCGTTTGAGGTCTCGCTCCGTGGATTCGGCCGCCATGAACAGAGACTGCGCTCCGCGTTTGAGAAAAAGGTAAGACTGGCGGAAGAACCCGTGATGACCGAGGTCTCCACGCGACCAGCGGGTCGCGGGGAAGTCGATCAGGCCTTGGTCGCGCCGCAGACCTTGAAACCGTAGCTGTGTGCCAGCTTCCTGTATCGAGCCTCCGAGGCAATCTCGGCCACTGAGATTTGTTCGAGCTTCCTTGTATTCGTCGCCTCGATGGCCGTGATCGCCTCCTGGGTTTCCTGAATCCCGTCCGCGAGCGTGTTCCACAGCTTCGTGAGCAGGGTGGCACTCCCAAGCGGCTTAGGAATCGCCCGGAGCTGCCTCAGACCCGTCCGCTCAAAGCTGCTGGTCCTCCGGAGACCATCTACAACCTTCACGAGGAATGCCGGCGTGGCTGTCACGGGCTCAGACACCAGGCCCGTATCGACCACGAGGATCTTGGAGTCCACGGCCCCGCAGATCGGATCGGCCTTCGCGATGTAGCCAGCTTTGGTCGATGCCGACGCGAGCGCAACGCTGGGCACAGCGACGCCAAACAGAACAAGCAATATGCCCAGGGCGCGCTTCATGGCGTCAGCCTCCCACAATAGTCGGGTGTGAGCTGCGGGCCCGGTTGTGATCGTCGCCCGCTGGCGACAATCACCGCATGAGGCCGGCGGCTCCCCGTTTGCTTTCCAGTCAGCGATCGGAGAGGATCGCCACAAGACCAAACCGACCGGGGGGTAACGCAATGTCAGTGATCGTGACGCTTCGACTCAAAGCCGATGCGAGCAAGCTTGAGGCGTGGGCCCACGCCAACCCGGACGCGATGGCCGGGATCCTCGAGCAGGCCAAGCAGCACGGCGTGATCGCACACCGCTTCTACGGGAACGACGGCGACGATCTGATGGTGCTCGACGAGTGGCCCGACGCCGAGAGTTTCCACGCCTTCTTCGGCTCCACCCAGGACGCCATCGGGCCGATGATGGCCGCGGGCGACGCGCAGGGCGAACCGGAGGTCAACTTCTGGCACGAGCTCGACACTCACGACCAGTACGGCTGGGGCGCCTGAGCGGGGTTCAGGCGCCGCCGATGGAGGAAGGCTTCTGACAGCAGCTAGAACAACTGGTTCTCGCCGCCGAACACGTCGCTGACCGACCCGTCGGTGAAGATCTGGCGGATCGAACTAGTCAGCAGGTCGGCGCAGGACAGCACCTTGACGTTGTCCGGGGCGCCGGGCGGCAGCGGCACGGTGTCGGTCACGACCACCTGCTCGAACCCGGATGCGATCAGGTTCTCGAATGCGTTGCCGGAGAAGAGTCCATGGGTCGCGGCGGCGTAGAGGCGGCTGGCGCCGGCGTCCCTGACGGCGTCGGCGGCGGCCTTCAGCGTGCCGGCGGTGCCGATGATGTCGTCGACGATCACCGCCGTCTTGTCCTTGACATCGCCGATCACGTAGCTGATCTCGGCGACCTGCTGTAGCGGGCGCTCCTTGTTGAGGATCGCGAGGTCGGCGCCCATCTTCGACGCGAACAGCTTGTTGAGCTTGACGCGCCCGACGTCAGGCGCGACGACGACGAGGTCATCGAGTCCGAGGTCGCTGAAGTACTGGGTCAGGATAAAGAGTGCGGTCATGTGGTCGCAGGGCTTGTCGAAGAAGCCCTGGATCTGGCCTGAGTGCAGGTCCATCGTCAGGATCCGGTCGATGCCGGCGGACTCGAGCATGTGCGCGACAAGCCGGGCGCTGATCGGCTCACGCGGCGCCGACTTCTTGTCCTGACGCGAGTAGCCGTACCACGGAGTGACGGCGATCACCCGGTGCGCGGAGCCGCCCACGGCGGCGTCGACCATCACCAGCAGCTCCATCAGCGCATCGTTGGTGCTGAGCCCCTCATCGGGGTTGCCGCAGGTCGGCTGGACGATGAACACGTCCGCCCCACGCACCGACTCCTCGTAGCGGCAGTACACCTCACCGTTGGCGAACGTCTTGGTCGTCACCTGTCCCAGCGCGACGCCGAGGCGATCGGCGATTCGCGCTGCGAGCGCGCGGTTCGCACGGCCCGAGAACAGCATCATCCGCTTGCTCGTGTCGGCTCGCAGTTCGCTGTCTCCGATAGGCATTGCTGCGACGCTCATCGCCCCGCGGATGGTACGGGGCGGTGTGGATGAAATGCTGGCCGGCCCACGCTCAGTGCTCGGACGCGTGACCGGTGTCACTCGGCGCGTCGGCGTCGGTGTCAGTCGACGTGTCGGCGTCGGTGTCAGTCGACATGTCGGCGTCGCGCTCGTGGCGTGCGCGCACGCGCTCGGCATAGCCCTCGATGTTCGTCTGGCGGGCGCGCGCGATCCCCAACTCGCCGTCGGCAACGTCGTCGGTGAGCACGGAGCCGGCGGCGGTCCAGGCGTCGTCGCCGATCTCCACCGGCGCCACGAAGGTGGTGTCGACAGCGGTGTGCACGCGCGACCCGATCTTGGTGCGGTGCTTCGCAAAGCCGTCGTAGTTGGCGGTGATGGTGCTGGCAGCGATGTTCGTGTCCTCGCCGATCGTCGCGTCGCCGATGTAGCTGAGGTGCGGGACCTTGGTACGCGCGCCGACCTCGGAGCTCTTGATCTCGACGAAGGCGCCGACCTTGGAGCCCTCGTGCAGCACGGTTCCGGGACGCAGGTAGGCAAACGGGCCAACGCTGACGTGGTCACCGATCGTCGCACCGCTGGCGTACGAGTGGACCACCTCCGACTCGCGCCCAACGGCCGTGTCGGTCAGCGTCGTATGGGGGCCGATGGTCGAGCCCTCGCCGACGCTCGTGCTTCCGTGGAGTGCGGTGCCGGGCTCGATCAGCGTGTCGGACGCGAGCGTGACGTCGACGTCGATCACCGTGTTGGCCGGGTCGACGATCGTGGCGCCACCGAGCATCAACGCGTCGTTGATCCGGCGCTGCGCGACGGCGCGCACTGCCGCCAGCTGCACACGATCGTTGATGCCCAGCGTCTCGTCGACGTCCTCAAGCTCGAGCGCCGTCACCAGGTGCCCCTGGCCGCGGAGGATCGGCAGCACGTCCGGCAGGTAGTACTCGCTCTGAGCGTTGTCATTGCCGACCAGGGCAAGCGCCTCCAGCAGCGCGGCGCCGGCGAACGCGTAGACGCCGCTGTTGATCTCCTGGATCTGGAGTTCCGCGGGCGTCGCGTCGGCGGGCCGCTTGGTCTCCACGACCTGCTCGACGCTGCCATCGGCAGCGCGGACCACACGCCCGTATCCGGTCGGGTCCTCTACCGTCGCAGTGAGGATCGTCGCAGCGGCGCCCGCGCTGGCGCGTGTCTGTGCGAGAGCGGCGACCGTGTCCGTAGTGATCAGCGGGACATCCCCATTCAGAACGATGACCGAGGCGTCCTCGTCGATGTGCGCCTCGGCGGCGCGCAGTGCGTGGGCGGTGCCGAACGCCTGCTCCTGGACGACGCTCACGATGGCCGCGTCGAGTGACGCCCTGAGCGGCTCGCCGGGAGCATCCACAACCACGACCTTGCCCGCGCCGGCTGCTCGCGCGGCAGCGACGACCCAGCCGATCATCGGGCGCCCACATATCGGGTGCAGCAGCTTCGGGGTCCTGGAACGCATCCGCGTCCCCTGTCCAGCGGCGAGGATGACGACGACGGGCCCGCTCACGCGCCGGATCCTAGCTGTCCGTCCCCCCGTCCGAGGCGAAGCACCACCGCTCATCGGTCAGCGTCGGTGACGACCAGGACCGCTGTCGGACGCTCGATCAGCTCTTCGGCGAAGTCGCGCAGCAGTAGTCGGCCCGCACGCCGACTCGCATGATGCCCGCACACGATCAGGTCGAAGCCGTGCCTCTGGGCATAGTCGTCCAGCGCCTGTGCCGCCGGGTCACCATTGATGATCTGGTGTTCCACCGACACGCCTGCTCGCTCGGCGCGGTCCAGCACCTCTGCGAAGGTCTGGGTGAGATAGCGGTGGGCAGCTTGCTCGGTCTCCTCACGGTCGGCAGCGGTCTCGGCGTGAGCCGGCGAATAGGCGATCGAGACGACAACCAGTTCGGCGCCGTAGCGGCGGGTGAGGTCGATTGCGAGGTCGAAAGCCCGCAGCGCCACCTCCGAGCCATCCCACGCGACCAGAATCCGTTGGAACATCGGCTCCACCCCTCCATGCACGGTCAGAGGCCATAAGCGAAATCGCGGTTCGGAGCGAGCCGCATCGCCGGTGTCAGAGCCTAACGTGAGCCTTGTGGAGCTGGACGCAATGTTCAGCCCACTGACGTTGTTTCAAGAAGACTGTTGGTATTGTCCGCGCAGTCAGATGGAGCTCCTGACGTGAGGACAGCGCTGGCGTAGAACCAGCCTCGTTCTCCAAACCGCCCGATAACCGGGCTGATGGCTCCTTTCGCGAACGTCGACCACTTCCACGCGAAAGGAGCTAGTGGGCGTGCTGGTTCTCCCCCACTGGGTGATTCAGGTTCTCCAGGTCGTCGTGATCCTGGTGCTCGCACCGCTGGTCACCGGGATCATCGCCCGGGGCGAGGCGATCATCCAGCAGCGCCGCGGCCCGCGGGTGCTTCAGCCCTACTACGACATCGCGAAGCTGCTGCAGAAGGAGACGGTGCTGCCCGAGCCGGCCGGCCCGATCTTCCGGGCGGCGCCCTATGTCAGCTTCGCGGCCTACGCGACCGTGCCGCTGCTGATCCCTGTGCTTACGACCTTCGGGCTGCCGCTCGGATACATGGCCGACTTCTTCGGAGTCGGGATGATCCTGGCACTGGCGAGCTTCATCGTCTCGGTCGCGGCCGTGGACAGCGGCAGCCCCTATGCCCAGCTCGGCTCCAGCCGGTTGCGCTCGTTCGGGGCGTTCAACGAGCCGACCGTGATCTTCGTGACGTTCGTGCTGGCGCTGACGACGCACACCGACCTGCCGTACGCGTTCGGAGCGACGATCCGCTCCTCGACCGTCCAGGTGGTGAGGCCGAGTCACCTGCTGATGATCGCGGCGTTCTTCATGCTGGTGCTGGTCGAGACCGGCCGTATCCCCGTCGAGAATCACGGCGGGACGCTCGAGTTCGGTCAGATCGAGGAAGGTCGCGTCGCCGAGCATTCCGGCCCCGGTCTGGCGTTCCTGCGTTGGGGCTCGAGCGTCAAGCAGTTGCTGCTGTTCACGATCCTGATGAACGTGTTGGTGGTCCCGTGGGGGATGGCCTCCAGCGGCGACCTCGGCGCAGTGGCGCTCGCGATCGGACTGCTGTTCTGCAAGGCGCTGGGCGTCGGGGTGACCGTGGTGGTGATCGAGTCGAGCTTCGCGAAGCTCCGCCTCTACAAGATCCCCGAGTTCACGGTCGCGAGTTTCATGCTGGCCGTCCTCGCAGTCGTGATCTTCCTGTTCCAGCCCGGCTATGGCGACCTGCACCTGACCGTGTTCGGCGCCACTGCGACGATCTCCGCCGTCCTGGTGCTGCTGCTGGAGTTCGGAATGTTGAGATCGCAGGATGTCTGGGAGCAACTCCGGCTCTACGCGCTGAGCTCGGTCGTCGTGGCGGCGCTGGCCGTGATCACAGCGGCAACCGGCCACGGCAACAGTTCGCTGTACGCGCTCGGCGCGGTCACGATCGCGCTGAAGGCGCTCGTGTTCCCGCTCGGTATCCGATTTGTGCTGCGTCGACTCGACGCCGAGCCCCGGGTTCCATCGGTGATCGGCGTGGCCAGCGGCATCCTGGTGGCGATCGTGCTGTGCTGCTTCGCGTTCGTGGCGCTGCGTCCGATCCACATCGGCGCTGAAGCGGCGCTACCGCTATCGGCGCTACCGGTCGCCGTCGGAGGGCTGCTCATCGCCTTCCTGCTCATGGTTCTTCGACCCTATGCCCCGTCGCAGCTGCTCGGTTTCCTGGTCCTCGAGAACGCCGTCTCGGTGGCGAGCCTCGTGATCGCACCCGGCCTGCCGATCATCCTCGCGCTGTTGCTGTTGTTCGACGTGCTCATCGGGGTGCTCGTCTTCGTCGTCCTGGTGCAGTATCTGGCAGTCGAGCGGACGGCCATCCGGACCGACCTGCTGAACAGGTTGACAGGATGAGTGGGGCCCTTTATCTGATCCTGGCGATCCCGCTCGGCGCTGCGCTGCTGACGCTGATCGATGGCTGGAAGCTCGCGCGCGCTGCCACCGCGATCGCCGGTGGCTGCTCGCTGGGCCTGGCGGTCGCGATCGGACTCAGCGTCCGGCACGGCCAGGTACTCGTCGCAGCGGCGGGATGGCTGCGGGTCGACGCACTCGGCGCCGTGTTCCTGCTCGGTACCGGACTGCTCTATGCGATGGCCGCAGTGTTCTCGATCGGCTACCTCGGCGTCGAACAGCACACCGCTGGGTTTCCGAGCTTCGCCAAGCGCTACTACGCGCTGCTGAACCTGTTCGGCTGGTCGATGCTGCTGGTCCCTCTGGCGGCGGACTTCGGCACGCTCTGGGTTGCCGTCGAGCTGACGACGATCGTCTCCGCGCTGCTGGTCGCAATAGACCGAACCGATGCGGCGCTCGAGGCCGCCTGGAAGTACGTGCTGATCGCCTCGAGCGGTCTCGGGATCGCGCTGCTGTCGATCATCATCCTCTACGCCACCGGCACCCACGCGCTCGGCTCCGCCTACATACCCCGGTTCATCCGGTTCTCAGCCCACGCACGGCAGCTGTCGACCGACGCCGTCCAGGTCGCGTTCGTTCTCTCGGTTGTCGGGTTCGGAACGAAGGTCGGTTTCGTGCCGATGCACACCTGGCTGCCCGACGCGCACAGCGAAGCGCCTGCGCCGGTCTCGGCGCTGCTGTCGGGCTCGCTGCTGTCGGCTGCGTTCTACGCGATCCTCCGTTTCTTCCAGGTGGCCGTCGCCAACGGCGACCGCTCATTCGCGGAGCACGTCCTGATCGTGTTCGGGACGATGTCCCTCGTCGCCGCGGGTTTCTTCGTGCTCCGGCAGCGCAACTACAAGCGGCTGCTCGCGTACTCGTCCGTCGAGCACATGGGGATCATCGCGCTTGGAATCGGGTTTGGTGCGCCGCTGGCTGTCGCTGGAGCGCTCCTGCACGTGATCACGCACGCCGCGGCGAAGGGGCTGGCGTTCCTGGGAGCCGGCTCGCTGTTGCGCGGCTACGACTCCAAGGAAGTGGCGAGCGTCAGGGGCGCCGGCCGCACGATGCCATGGACCGGGCCGATGTTCCTGGCAGCCACGTTGGCGTTGTCGGGCCTGCCGCTCTCGGGAGTGTTTCGCAGCGAGTTCGAAGTCGTCGCGGGCGGGTTCGCGAGCTCGCAGAACGTGGGCGTCGTGCTGCTGTTGATCTTCGTCAACCTCGCGTTCTTCGGGGTCATCTGGCACGCCGGCAGCATGGTCCTGACCTCGCCGGCCGCTGCCGCGACGGGCACCGGCGCCGCGCCCGGCGCTCCTCTAAGTGCACATGCCCCGGGCGAGCGGAGTGTGTGGATGATCGCCGGGATGCTCGGCTGTCTGTTCGTCGTGGTTGCACTTGGCGTGCACCTTCCGAGCCAGCTGTCGTCGCTGCTCGGGCACGCCGCGGATCTGCTCAGGACGCCGGGGCGGTGAGCATGGCGAAGCCCAAGGCTGAAAGCGAGGCCGGCGTCCTGGACAGGATTGTCGCGGCAGGCCAGCCCGGCCCGGAAGGCGAGCTTCGCCTGTCGGTCCCGGCGGCGGAGTTCGAAGGCACGTTTCGTGAGCTGTTCCGCGGCGGCGCACGGTTCATCACCGTGTTCCGCGCCGAGACTCCAGGTCTCGTGTGGACGGGACTGTTCGCCTTCCGCGGCGAGCTGCTGGTCGTGCGGGCGCCGGTCGACGACAGGGCGCAGATGCCCGACCGCGGAATGGGCCGATGGTGGCCCGCGACCGAGCGCGCCATCTTGGAGCTCATTGACCGCGAGGGCGCTGCGGCCCAGGCAGGCGGCCGGGGAATCACCCGTCCCGATCCTGACCTCATCGAGCGTTCCGTGGAGGGCCTCGACGTCTTCACGATCCCGTTTGGGCCGGTGCGCTCAGGCATCTTCGAGGCTATCCAGTTCCAGATCGAGACCGGCGGCGAGGACGTGGCCAGTCTCCAGACAAGGACCTTCTTCAAGCATCGCGGTCTCGAGTCGCGGTTCGCCGGTCTGCGCCCCGAGGTGGCGGTCCACGTGGCCGAACGCGTCGCCGGAGTCGCGGCGACGGCTTACGCGTGCGCGTTCTCGCAAGCCGTCGAGCGAGCGCTCGGGGTCGAGCCGCCACTGCAGGCACAGCGCTGGCGGGCGATCTACTCGGAGCTCGAGCGGATGGCCTGCCACCTCGACGTGATCGCCAAACAGGCCGAAACGACCGCACTGTACGTCGGTCAGGCGCGCTTCCAGATCCTCAAGGAACAGGTGCAAGGGTTGCGAGCTCGGCTGACGGGCAGTCGTTTCGGGCGTGGCGTCGTCGCGCCGGGCGGGGTGCGAAGCGACAGCCTGATCGCCCTCGATGACCTGAGCAAGGCGATCGACGGGATCGAGCGTGACCTGCACCGCGACCGGCGGCTGTTCCTCGGCACTGCGTCGATGACCGACCGGCTCGTCGGCTCCGGGCACCTCGATCGGGCGCTGATCGAGCAATACTGCGCCGTCGGGCCGCTGGCCCGTGGCTCGGGTGTGTCGATCGATGCCCGCCACGAACGACCCTACGGCGATTATCAGCGGCTGGGGTTGCGGATCGTCGTGCACCGCGAGGGCGACGCGATGGCACGCGTCAATGTCCGCTTTGGCGAGTTGTTCGAGTCGCTGAGGATGATCCGTCAGGCGATCGACCAGCTGCGACGCCGCACCGGCGAGCTGTCAATGCCGCTCCCCGTGAACGGCAGCGGCACCGCTTGCGGCTGGGTCGAGGCGCCCCAGGGCGAGCTCGTCATCTGGGTGGAGATCACGGACGGTGTCGTCCGGGGGGTCCACATCGCCTCGCCCTCATTCCGTAACTGGGCGCTGTTCGATCACGCGTTCCCGAGTGACGTGCTGACCGATTTTGCGTTCATCGAGCACAGCTTCGGACTGACCACGGCAGGAGCCGACCGCTGATGCTCGAGTGGATCTACCGGGGACTCAGCCGCGGGCGGGTCACCACTCGCTACCCGCGCCGCCCGGAGCACGCACCGCACGGGTTCCAAGCTCGCGTAGAGGTGGTGCACCCAGAGGGCGGCGGACCGCAGCTCGCCGCCCTCTGCCCCACGGGCGCGATCGCCGTGGCCGTCGACGGACACGTGACGCTCGACCGCGGACTCTGCATCGTCTGTGGCGACTGCGTGCGTGCCGCGCCGGACCACTTCGCATTTGGCTCCGGCTACGAGACGGCAGCGCGCGCGCGCGCCGCCCTGATCGTGGGGCAGGCCGCGGGCTTGGACGCGTCGGCGAGTCCGCTGCGGCCGGCCCTCGCCGAACGCGCCGGCGGTCTGCGGCGGTCAATCCACGTGCGACATATCGACTGCGGCTCGGACGGGTCAGAGGAATGGGAGATCCAGGCACTGTGGAACCCGTACTACGACATCCAACGGCTGGGCTTCTTCTTGACGAGCGCGCCGCGCCACGCGGACGTGCTGCTCGTCACCGGACCCGTGACGACCCCGATGCGCGCACCACTCGAGCGCACCTGGGCGGTGATGCCTGAGCCCAAGGCGCTGGTCGCGGTCGGTACCGATGCATGCGGCGGCGGGCTTCGGGCGGACGACCGAACCGCGGTCGCCGCAGCGCGGCCAACCGCGGGCGGGGTCGACCAGGTCCTGCCTGTTGACGTCTATGTTCCCGGTTCGCCGCCGTCTCCGACCACGATCATGCACGGCCTCCTGCTGGCCGCCGGGCTGTTGCGCCCGCAGGAGGCCGCATCGTGAGCGCCGTGTTTGCAATCGCGATGGCGGCGCTGGCATTGGCGCCGGCGATCACGGCGCTATCGCTTCGCAGCTGGGGGCAACGCCTCGGCAACCTGTCGGCCAGCGTCGGCTCGGTGCTGCTTGTGGTCGTCGGCGTGTCCGCGGCGCTCGGCGCCAGCCATCCGATCCTGAACCTGGGCGGATGGCTCGGCTTCGGGCACAGCGCCCTCCGTGTCGACGGGCTGGCCGGCATCTTCCTGGGGGTGACGGGACTGACAGGCGGCGCGGTCGCGCTCGCGTGCCTGGATCAGCCGATGGGTCGGTGGTTGACGATCCTCACAACGCTGCTGTTGCTGTTCGTGGCCGTCGTGATCGGGTCCGACAACGGCTTCCTGTTCTTCCTGGCCTGGGAGCTGGTCAGCGTTTGCTTATATCTGATCGCGAGCGCCGGCGAGGATCCCAGGGACCTGCTCACCGGCTATCTCAGCGGCGGTCTTGCGAAGATCGGCGGAGCCGCGCTGCTGGCCGCGTTCGCGCTGCTCTACGCCCATACCCACAGCTTCTCCCTCGCCGCTTGGCATCACGCAGTGTTGTCGTCGGGGACGCGCGGCGTCTTGTTCGCCCTGTTCCTGATCTGCTTCGCCACCAAGGTCGGCCTGCTGCCACTCCAGGGTGGCCTACCAGCCGGCTACGGTTCCGCTCCGCGGCTCGGCGCAGCGTCGCTGTCGGTCGCGTTGTGCGCCGGCTTC
>Ga0307374_10006001_pt1 | contig 19381 bp, 19 predicted proteins | sample OX3MG_FD_202532 | JGI IMG/M metagenome (GOLD analysis project Ga0307374, IMG submission 202532) | Soil microbial communities from Risofladan, Vaasa, Finland - OX-3 | ecosystem: Environmental > Terrestrial > Soil > Coastal area > Acid sulfate soil | place: Finland: Risofladan, Vaasa | collected...
AGATGTACACGCCTGGCCCGGCGATGAGTTTGGCGACTGCATCTTTGTCCTTAGTGCAGAACGAGCAGCACAGGGTCTGGAGCCGGCTGGCGCCTGGCGGCGAGATTCGAGGATGCGTCATACCGTCAAGGTAGCCCTGACGTCCGTCGGCGTCAAGGTTGCCCTGACGAGGTTGTGGTCACATGAGGGCCACCCCGACCAGTGACAGGTCATGTGCGATCTTCGCAGGTGGCCCTTTCTTGCTGACCGCTGAATGACCATGCCTGCGTGGTCGCTAGCATTGAGCCGTTGCCGGATCTCGGAAGGGGCTGGAATGCCAGCGCCATCAGCGACCACCCTGGCGCCGATCCTCCTCTGGCTGGCGGTCCTTGTGGTTGACCTCTGGGTCTATGCGGACGCGAAGGCCCGGCGGGAACGCGGTACTCCCGTCGTATTCTCCACGGGAGCGTTCCAGGTACAGACGCCCGCGGCGTGGTTCTTCTGCTGCTTGGTCCTATGGCTCGTGTTCTTGCCGCTGTACATCATCAGGCGGGGCCAGCCTGGCTAGCTGGATCGCGTCATATCCAGGCCAGAACGAGGCCGGCGGCCGCCGCCGAGGTGGCTGCGATTTCGGCACGCGCTGTCTCCCAGCAGGCCGGCCACCGTTTCCACCCGCGTAACACCCCCGCGAGTAGCATGACCCCCGGGACTTGGCACCCTGGGGGGGTTGCGATGAAAGGCACAGCCATTCATCATGGCGTTTCTCGCCGCACCGTGCTGCGGGCGGCGGGAACTGGGTTAGCGCTCCCCTTCGCCGGGCTGGCGCCGGCCGCCAGTGACCGCAGGCGCACCCGCTCCCAGGCAGGCACGGTCACCGCCCTGCGGATGACGACCACCTCCGACCTGTCCGCGCAGATGATGGCCCGCTCCCCGCTGCCGCCATTCACGGCCGTCAACCCCGGGCCGTTCGATGTGGTGGTGAACCCGCAGGAGACGTTCCAGCTGTTCCTTGGCACCGGTGCCGCGCTGACGGACTCGGCGGCCTATGTGCTGGCGAACTACCTCAGCGCCAGGCAGCGCTCCGCGCTGCTGGCAGAGCTGTTCTCACCCCGCCAGTGCAACTGGCAGATGCTGCGCGTCTGCATGGGCTCCCCGGACTTCCGTGCGCAGCCGGTGGGCTACACCTACGACGACATGCCGGCGGGGCAGACCGATCCGCACCTGGCGCACTTCTCGGTGAGCCGCGACACCGCGTACATCACGCCCATCATCGCCCAGATCCTCGCCATCAACCCGGGCGTGAAGATCCTCGCCACCCCATGGACCCCGCCGGCGTGGATGTTCGCCTCGGGCACGTTCGAGGCAAATCAATGCACGTTCCGCGACTCGCGGATGGCCGCCTACGCCAGGTACTTCGTGAGGTTCCTGCGGGCATACCGGGCGGCCGACATACCCGTGTGGGGCATCACCTGCCAGAACGAGCCGGTGGCGGGGACGTTCATGAAGTTCAGCCAGAGCGAGGAAGAAATATTCATCGGCTCCCACCTTGGCCCCGCCCTGAAGGCGGCGGGCTTGCAGGACGTGAAGATCCTCGCTCTGGACGACAGCTGGGCAAAGGCCTCCTACGGCGAGGGCGTGTCCGCGAGCCCGGTGGCCGGCCCGTTCACCGCTGGGATCGCCTACCACGGCTACCGCGGTGGCCCGGCCGTGATGACCGGGGTGGACAGTGCCCACCCGCAGGTGGAGCAGCACCTGACCGAGTTCCGTTCCCTGGTGAGCGAGCCTCTCGATATCCAGATGGCCTCCGTGGCGGGCGGGTACGTGGCGCAGGGTGTCGCGAACTATGCCCAGTCGGTGCTGCTGTGGAACCTCGCCCTGGACCAGAACGGGGAGCCCAATCAGCAAAAGCCCGGCCGTCTCGGCGTGGTCACCGTCGATAACACCACCAGCGCGGTGACCCGCACCGCCAGCTACTACGCGCTCACCCACCTGGCCATGTTCGCCCAGCCAGGGGCGGTCCGGTGCGCCGCCACGACCTTCGGCACGGCCTACGTGGCGTACCGGGCCTACCCGGACGCGGTGACCACCACGGCGCTGGCCAACCCGGACGGGTCGGTGGTCCTGTACGCCTACAACGGGCAGGGGGCAGATGTCGCGTTCCGCGTCGTGGACGCCCGCACGGGACGCGGCACCGTCGTGACGATGGTCCCCGGCGAGCTGTCCACCTTCATCTGGCCCGCCGGCCATTAGGCCCGCGCTGCCAGCTCGCCAGTCAGTGATCTGTGAAGAAGATCCCCCGGACCTCTACGACGGCATAGCCGACCAGGACATAGCCGGCCACTGGGTCGGCCTGCCACCAGCCGGCCGCCGCGTTGAGGATCAGTCCTGCCATGACGGCGGCCGCCAGCAGCCCGTCGATCAGGGTGACCCGTCCCTCGGTGCGCAGCACCGGGTTGCCGAGCGCCTTGCCGGTGCGGGCCTTCCCGTAGGCGAGCGCGAACATGACCACCGCGGTCACCGCGGTCCAGCCGATACCGAGCGGGGAGTGCCGGGGGTGGTAACCCGTGACCAGCACCCAGGTCGACTGCACCGCCAGGTAGGCGGCCAGGGCGGCGAAGGCGGCACCGATCATGCGCAGCGCCCGCCGCTGACGGTCGGCGCCGGTGCCGGACAGTTCCCAGATCACGACCGCGGACGCGCCGATCTCGATCAGCGAGTCGAGGCCGAACCCGGCCAGCGCTACCGACCGGGCCGCGACCGCGGCGTAGGCGAGCACCACGATCCCGGCCACGTTCCAGCCCAGCGTCGTGTACTCCAGGGCGAAGCCCCGCAGGAGCAGGACCTGGCGGCCGGGCTGGTTCTGTGCCGCAGTCACCGCCGCAGTCTGCCAGAGGCGCATGGCCTGCGAATGGACCGGGCTCTGCCGGTGGGCGACGTGGCCCTGACCGGTAGGCGACATGGCTCCTACCGGTGCGCGACGTACCGGAGATCGATCGTGTCCTTGTGCCCGTTCCAGGCGAGCGTGAACTGCCAGCAGCCCGCCGTCGGCGCCACCACGTCTGACGGGTAGATCTCGCCGGGCGAGGAATTCGCCGGCCAGGTGGACGAGACCACCGGGGAGCCGGCACCGAGCGGGTGCCCGGTGATCTGCAGCGGCAGCCCGCCCCTGGGATACCTGACGACCCAGAGAACCTTGTCCGAACGCTGGCCGGAGTCCCCGGCCAGCAGCGGGTAGCCGAAAAGGAACGCCGCCGCGCCGCCCGCGTGGGCGAGGCCATAGCGCAGGTAGGTGGGCGGGTTTGCCGGGCTCGCCCAGCCAGGGGCGGCCCCGGTCAGCAGCGGTGTCGTACCGCAGCCGCCGCCGACATGGGCCGCGCCCTGCCCGTGCACAGGGCTGGCGGGAGCGGGGGTGGCCGGGCTCGCGGGGGTGCCCGTGCCTGCCGGGCTGGCTGTGCTCGCAGGGGTGCCCGTGCACGCGGCCGCGAGGAGAGCGCACATCGCGCCGGTGACGGCTAACACACGCGGGGTCATGACTCGACGATAGCTCCGGGCACCGGTCATGTCGGTGGCAGTACGTACGCTCGCATCATGGCTTTCTTCGCGGTCACGATGATCCACGGCCCGTCCTGGGACGCCACGCGGGGAATCCGGGAACAGGACGGCTGGGACGAGCACGCGGCGTTCATGGACGAGCTGGTGGACGACGGTGTTGTCATACTCGGTGGCCCGGTAGGTGACGGTGACCGGGCTATGCTCGCCGTCGAGGCTCCCAGCGAGGGCGATATCCGTGCGCGCATGGATGGCGACCCGTGGGCGCCGATGGGGCTGCTGGGGATCGGGGAGATCCTGCCCTGGACGATCTGGCTCGACGGACGGCACCGGAGCCGGCTGCGTGGCTGAGTGCCCGCAACAGGTTGTTGAGTGTCTCTTTGCATGCTCTTAACGCGATTCACGCTGCCCTGGACCCATGAGTGGGGGGTCTGATGACTGCGGCCTGGCCCGGGGCATCTGGTCAGACCGGGAGCTTGATGAGTTCCTGCGCAGATCGCTGCATGCGGCGGTGCAGTCGGTAGAGCCGGCCGCGAACGGCCTGGATCAGATCTTCGCCGGGCTGCTGCAACGCAGCCAGCCGGCCACCGTGCGGCTTCGCCCCGTCTGCTGGCCGCGTCTCAGTGTCGGGCCAACGACCCCCGGTGGTGTCGGTTCCTAGCCGGGCGGGAAAGGGGCCATTATGACAGCCTGGGCTCACGAACCATTTGCCGGGAACCCCCCGTTGCCATCCGGCCCGGCCGGGCCGCACGCGGCCATGAGCGGGCCGGTGGAGGAGGAGTTCAACTACCGTCTGCCGTTCGAGCTCGACCTTGGCCGCGCAGCCATCATCGCGGAGGCACTGCGCGAGTACGGGTACCAGCTATGCACCGCCGATACCGTGACGGCGGAGCTGGCCCGGCCCGACAGCGAGCGCACAGACATCGGCCGGTTCGCCGCTGACGCACTGGCCAGGGCGGGCTGGCGCCCGTAAGCCCGGCAGCGGCCCTGCTTCCGTCAGCGCCTGGTTCCCGCAGCGGCCCGGCTTCCGCCCAGCCCGGCTTCCGCAGCGCCCTGCTTCCGGCGGCGTCCTGAGCCCAGTGGCCGGCTCCCGGCCCGAGCCGGCCGCTGGTCCGCTACCGCTGACGGGGAGCGATGAGCAGCGCCTGTGCACCGACTCCGACCTGACCGTCGAGGTCGGACAGGACCGATGTGGCCAGGCCTGCCCCAGCGGTGGAGATGACGGTCCGGGCGTCCAGGCAGATCCACTCACCCGCCGCTTCGCGGTGCAGGTGAACGGTGAGCTCGGGGTTGATGAAATGCCACTGGAGCAGATCCAGTTCGCCAGACGCGCCGTTCCCGCTGTCCGCGATGGCGAGCACCCGTTCCAGCGGGCCGGTCTCCTCGTCCGCGACCAGCGGGTAGCGCATCCTGGCCCACACGGTCGCGGGGCCGCGTTCGGTGAAATGGCCATGGACCGGCCGCCATTCGATGGCCGACAGATAACCGTCCACCCAGCCACCCGGCGCCAGCGGCGATGATTGCGCGGGCAGCGCGGGTGGCGCCTGCGGGTGCCCGGCCGGCGGGCTGGAGGTCCGCCGCACCCGCCACGCGCTGGCCCGGGCGACCTCACGGCCGTCCACGCTGGCCACTGCCTCCAGCAGTTCCACGCTCCGGCCCGGGCGGGCAACGCGGGCCCCGACCCGTATCTCACCGACCGGGACGGCGCCCAGAATCTCGCAGGTGAAGCGCGCGACGATCATGTCGTCGCGTGGCGCGCACCGCTGGATCGCCCGGCCGAGCAGCGCGGCCGGCGGCCCGCCGTGCTGGGCGCGGGCATCCCATGGCCCGGTTGTATGCGCCGTGGCCAGCCAGGTGTCCTCGCCGGCGGGCAGGTAGAAGCTGTCGGCCACGGGTGGATGCTACCGGCAGCGGACGATCGGGCAGCCGGGCGGCCCACGAGCCCCAGAGCCCCAGAGCCCCAGGAGCCCGGGAGGATCAGCATCCCGGGAGGATCACGAGCCCGGGAGAAATCAGCCAGCCGGTCCGACGATCACCTTCAGGCCGGTGCGGGCGGCAGCGGCGGCCATCGCCGCCGGCGCCTCGGCCAGGCCGAAACGGTGGGTCACCAGCGGGGCCAGGTCCACCTGGCCGCCCGCGGCCAGGGCGATCGCCCGCGGGTAGGCGTCGTTCATGCGCCGGACCATGGCGATGGTGAGTCCCTTACGGCGGGCGGCCGACGCCTGGAAGGTGGTCTGGTCGCTGGCCGGGATGCCGCCGAGCACCACCCGCCCGCCGGGGCGGACAGCGGCGATCGCCAGCCGGACCGCCTCGTCGGTGCCCGCCATCTCGAAGGCCACGTCGGCCCCCTCCCCGGTGACCCCTGCGGTGCCTGCGGTCCCTGCGGTCCCTGCGGTCCCTGCGGCCCCGGCAGGCCCGGCGAGCTGCCCGGGCGTGACCAGGCCGGTGGGGTCGACCGCCGCCGCCGCGCCGAACCTGGTAGCGGCCGACCGCCGGTGGGGCAGCGGGTCGAACGCGGTGACCAGCCCGGCTCCGGCCGCCCGCAGCGCCTGGATGAGCAGCAGCCCGATCGGCCCGCAGCCCGCGACCACGGCGGTGGCGCCGAGCCGGACATGGCCGAGGTCGAGAGCATGCAGGGCGACCCCGAGCGGCTCCAGCACGGCGCCGTCGGCGTCGGTGAGGCTGTCCGGCAGCCGGTGCAGCAGGTGATCCGGCCAGGCCATGAACTCGCGCATGGCCCCGTCCTGGCCGCCGTGCCCGGCGAACCGGATGCGCAGGCACAGGTTCCGGTAGCCGTCCAGGCACGGCCGGCAGGTACCGCACCAGATGGCTGGATCGATCGCGACCCGCTCCCCCCGCCGCGGCCCGTCCTCGATCACTCCCGCAGCCTCATGCCCGAGGACAAGCGGCCGGGTGAGGACGGCGTCACCGATCCCGGCCTCACCCCACCAGTGCAGGTCCGACCCGCAGATGCCGACCGCGGTCACCCGGACCAGGCTGTCCCCCGGCCCGGGCTGCGGCACCGGCTCGTCGGCCAGCCGCAGATCGCCGACCGCGTGCAGCCGCGCGGCCTTCACCGGCACCCGCCGGTCACGGCTGCTCCGCCGAGCCCGGCCGGGTCAGCCGGACCGGGACGACCACCTGGTCATACAGGCCGGCGTCGACCCCGGATCGCAGCGCGGCCTCCCGCAGCGTCAGGTCCTGCGCCACCGCGAGATGGGCGATGGCCGCGGCCCGGTCGTAGCCGATCACGGGGCTGAGCGCGGTCACCATCATCACCGAGCGCTCGACGTCCTGCCTCAGCCGCGCCTCGTTGAGCAGCGCGCCCTCCACCAGGAAGGCACGGAAGCTGTCGCAGGCATCGGCCAGGATCCGGGCCGAATGCAGCATGTTGCTGATCGCCACCGGGCGGAACGCGTTGAGCTCGAAGTTGCCTTCGGCGCCTGCCAGCGTCACCACGGTGTCGTTCCCCATCACCTGCAGGCAGACCATGAGCATCGCCTCGGCCTGGGTTGGGTTGACCTTGCCCGGCATGATGGAGGACCCGGGCTCGTTCGGCGGCAGGATCAGCTCGCCCAGCCCGCTGCGCGGGCCGGAGCCGAGCCAGCGCATGTCGTTGGCGAACTTGAACAGCGCGACGCTCAGCCCGCGCACCGCGGCCGAGGCCCGGACCAGCGCCCCGAGCGAGGCCTGGGCGGCGAACTTGTTCGGCGCGGTGACGAACTCGTGCCCGGTGAGCAGGGAGATCTCGGCCGCCACCGCCTCGCCGAAGCCGGCCGGCGCGTTCAGGCCGGTGCCGACCGCGGTGCCCCCGATCGCCAGCTGCCGCAGGCCGGGCAGGGCCGCGGTGATGGCCTCGGCCGCCTCGTCGAGCTGGGCGACGTAACCCGACCACTCCTGGCCGACCGTCAGCGGGGTGGCGTCCTGCAGGTGGGTCCGGCCGATCTTGACGACATCGGCCCACTCCTCGCTCTTGCGCCGCGCCGCCTCCCGGAGCCGGCCCACGCTGGGCAGCAGGCCCTCGGCCAGCGCACGCAGCGTCGCGATGTGCATCACGGCCGGGAACGTGTCGTTGGAGGACTGGCCCGAGTTCACATCGTCGTTGGGGTGGACCGGCCGCTTGCTGCCCAGCTCGCCGCCGGCCAGCTGGATCGCGCGGTTGGCGATGACCTCGTTGACGTTCATGTTCGACTGGGTGCCCGAACCTGTCTGCCAGACATGCAGCGGGAACTCATCATCCAGCGCACCCGAGCTGACCTCGTCGGCCACCTGGCTGATCAGGTCCGCTTTCCACGCCGGGAGGCGGCCCAGCCGGGCATTCACGATCGCGCACGCCTTCTTCACCTGCCCGAAGGCGTGGTAGACCGCGGCCGGCATCCGGTCCTCGCCGATGCTGAAATGGATCAGTGCCCGCTGGGTCTGCGCCCCCCAGTAGTGGTCCGCGGGGACCTCCACCGGGCCCAGCGAGTCGCTCTCGGTCCGCGTGCCGGTGGCATCGAGCCCGATCGGGATCGCCAGCACGCGGGGAGCCCCGTCACTGGCTGCCGGATCCACGCCCATCCCCTCCCGCCGGGGCCCGCCTCCCTGCCGGGCCTGCGACCAGGGTAGGCGACCGGTCTTCAGCCGGATCGGCCCGGCGGGCGCGGCTCACCGCAGCTGCGGCACGCCAGCCTCGTCACCGTCCGACAGCAGACCGCCCTGGAGCACCGGCGGTCCGGCGGCGGCCAGCGCCGCGGGAGGCGGCACGGCGGGCCTGGCCGCCTCGAGCCGCAGGGCCAGCGCCGGGCACATCTCCACCGCCTGCTGGGCGTCCCGCTCCAGCCAGAACGGCACCGGCATGTCCAGGAACGTCGGATAGCCCTGGCTGTCCAGCTGGACCAGCTCGGGCACCAGCCGGCCGCACAGGCCATGGCCCTGGCACCTGGTCCAGTCCACCACCAGCCGGGCCTCGTCATGCTCGGGATCGAGCGGCAGGATCTCGCGCACGGGCCTGCCACAGCTGCCGCGGAAGGCGTGCGCCGCCAGGTCGTCGGTGAACACCTCCAGCGCGGACAGCACGAACCGGGATGTCCCGTCCGGGTGGCTGCACGCCCCGCGCCCACGGACCGCGGAGGCGGCCCGCCGCGCCCTGTCCAGCGCCTCCATTCCCCCCGAGCCGTCGGCGAGGGCGCTCAGGGAACGGGCGATGCCGGGCAGGCCCAGCTTGCACGGCCCGCACTGGCCCGACGACTCCTTGGCGAGGTAGCGCGCGATCCGCGCCACCTCCCCCACCGGGCAGGTGTCCTCGCCCAGTGGCAGCACGATGCCGGCCCCGAGCGAGCCACCGGCCGCTTCCAGCCCGGCCCGGCTGACCGGCACGTCGTAGGCGATCTCGGCGGGCAGCCACGAGCCGTGGTAGCCGCCGACCAGCACCGCAGCGGCCGACCTGGTCTCGCAGATGTCCAGCACGGTGCCCAGCGGCATCCCGGTGGGGACCTCGACCACCGCGGGCCGGCCCTCGAACCTGTCCGGCACCTCTGCCACCCGCAGCAGGCGCCTGAGCTCCGGTTCGGCCCTGGCCGCCGCCACGACCGACCGCGCCACCAGCCCGTCCGCGGCGCCGACGGCCACCCCGACCACGATCTCCCGGGCGCCCAGCGCCCGGCACGCGAGGAGGGCACCGCCAAGCACCAGGTACGGCGACCTGATCAGGAGCATGGCGTCCTTGGCGCTGCCGGGCTCTCCCTCGGTGCCGTTGACGACGATGACCGTGGCAGACTTGCGCGCCGCGGCGCTGGCCAGCACGGCCCGCAGCTTGCGGGCGAACGGGAAGGCGGCACCGCCCCGGCCGCGCAGGTCGGCCCGCTCCGCCAGCTCGATCAGCTGGCGGGCCGGCAGCCGCCTGATCGTGCCGAAGAGCTGCCGGTGAGCGGCCAGATCGATGCGGGCGAAACGGTCGAGCCCGGCGGTAAGCCTGGCCTGGCCGATCCGCATCGCCTCCGGCACCGGAAGCGGGTTCACCGGCCCCACCCGAGCCGCGATGGCGCGCTCCCGTTGCCGTACTGGCTCCCGCTGCCATACGGCCCGGGGTCGGTATCCGGCTCGGGACCGTACAGATCCGGGTCGTACTGGGCGGGACCGAAGATGTCCTGCTCATCGTGCCCGGATTCGATGGCGGGCAGCGCGCGGCGCCGGTCCTGTGCAAGTCGGCCGGGGGCCAGCCAGCCGGGAGCCAGCCAGGGCGCCTGCGCGGGAACGGGGCTGGCTGGTGTCTCCCGCACCCGTGAGGCCACCACGAGCCGGACGACGAGCGCGAGCCCGACCGCTGCCGCACAGGCGCCGTAGCTCCAGTCCACGTACGGCTTGGCTGTCCGGCCCGCCAGCAGCCCGTGCAGGATAGCCAGCGGCCAGGCGAGATAGGCGGCGGCGTGCAGTGCCCGCCACGCCCAGGCCGGCCCGACGACGGCGAACCGCCCGCGCAGGATCCCGGTCATCATAATCAGCACGAGCAGATCGGATGAGATGGTCCCCAGGCCCAGGTACAGCGTCCGGCCGTGGTCGAGAAACGGCACCACGGCGTCGTCGGCGCCGGACCGCCCGGCCAGCACCTCAACCGCGATATGAATCACCAGGAAACCCACGGCGCCGAACGACACTGCGCGGTGCACCGCCTGCGCGATGATCCGGCCACCGGGGAGCATGACGACCCGGTCGGTCGCGACCAGCCCGATACCCACTGCGGCAGTGAGCCCGATGAGCGCGAAGACCCCCGCATAAAGAAGCAGGAACCGCATCACGGCGATATCAATTTTATGGCCGGGCCTGGTCATTCCGGCAGCAGCCATGCAGCCGATAAGAATGATGCCGCCGATAGCGGCGGCAAAGGCAGGGCCCCGATTACCTGTGAACCGAACACCGAAGAACTTCCGGGCGGGTACCACCCGGCGTCCGGCGTCACTGCCAGCCCTGTTATGACGTGAAGGTCCACGGGAACGGCCACGTGCTGCTGGCAAGCCTTCCTCCTGGCGGGTTAACCGGTCGGTAATCATGCGTTAACACGAACTGGGCACGACCACTTACCGGGGGATCCCGCCACTCCTCCGGAGCTGATAACGATACTATCGCGATAGTTTCCGGCCGGCAGCGATATGGTCCATTAACTGCCCGCTTGGGCGTTCTCGCACGTGAGGCGGGGTGGCGGGCCGGGTGCCGGCCAACCACACGATCCTGCTGACCGCCGCCGAGACCCTCCGGGCCCGCCGCCTGCTGTTCACCGACCTCGCCAACCCCACCAGCAACGCGCTCTATCAGCGGCTGGGGTTCCGCCCGGCCAGCGACCGTGTCCAGCTCCTCTTCACCCCGGCCCGGTGATCGCGGCGGGGATGTATTCGACCGTGACCGGGAGATGGTCGGAGGCGTGGCGGGTGAGGCCGGTGTCGGTCACGCAGTGGGCGCGCAGCGCGGGGATCACCTCGGGCGTGACCCGGATCGCGTCGATCCGCCGCCGGACGCCCCGGACCCCGTAGCCGTCGCCTGGGTGGTGGCCGGCGGTCGCCTGCCAGGGGGCCTGCAGCACCGCCGCGGCGTCGTGCAGCCCGCCGGCCCAGAGCACCTCGCCGGCCGCCCGGTCCACCCGGTGCCGCCGCCGGCCCTGGGAGTCGTAGTCCCAGTCGCACTGGTGGACCATGTCCTCGAACCAGTCCACGCCCTCGTACGGGTCGGTGGGCTCGTAGTAGTGCCAGGCCCCGGTCAGCACGTCCCGGACCCGGTCGGCGCTCTCCCCATTCCAGTCCGCCCCGACCAGGGCCGGGATCCGGCCAGCGGGGCGGGCCAGGCTGGCCACGAGGATCTCGTTCTGGTCAGCCCGAATTTTCCGGCCGAACGGCGGTGCGTGGTACACCGCGTGCCGAACCGCCGGCCCGCCGACATCGAGGGTGACCCAGCCCAGCGCGTGCCAGAAGTCGCGGTTGCGGCTGTGGAACGAGCCAGGGACCGGCTCGATGCCGTCCCGCCACATCAGGCCGAGGTGGTAGCCGCGCGCACCAGGGCACAGGGCAGGCACCGGGTCACCGCCGGGACCGTCCACCAGGCAGCGCAGCCCGGTATCGTCGGCCAGCCGCTCCAGCAGCTGGCGGGCCGCTGGCAGGCCGGGGGCGCATATCTCCTGGACGGCGAGTACGTCGCTGCGCAGCCCCCGGATCGACTCCACCACGGCCCGGTAGTGCTCCTCACCGCTGGCGCCGCTGTCGGCGCCAAGGTCGAGCAGGTTGTAGCTGGTGAACAGAACCGAATCCGGCGACGAGCGCGCCAGGTCCACCGGTGGCCTCCGGTCAGCGGGCCGCGAGCTCCGCGGCGACGAGTTCGGCGATCTGCGCCGTGTTCAGGGCGGCGCCCTTGCGGAGGTTGTCACCGCAGACGAACAGCTCGACCGCGTGCGGGTCGTCGAGTGACCGGCGCACCCGCCCGACCCAGGTCGGGTCTGTGCCCACCACGTCGGCCGGCGTGGGGAACTCGGCCTGGGCGGGGTCGTCGTTCAGCACGACTCCGGGTGCGTCGTCCAGCGCCTGCTGCGCGCCCGCCCTGGTCACCTCGCGGTCGAACACCGCGTGCACGGCTACCGCGTGCGTGGTCACCACCGGCACCCGGACGCAGGTGGCGTGGACCTTGAGGCCGGGCAGGCCGAGGATCTTGCGTGACTCGTTGCGGATCTTGAGTTCCTCCGAGGACCAGCCGTCTTCCTTGAGCGACCCCGCCCAGGGGACCACGTTGAGCGCGAGCGGGGCCGGGAACGGCCCGAAGTCGCCGACCGCGGCCCGCAGGTCACCGGGCCGCTGACCGAGCGCGCGGGAGCCCGCGATCTTCTCCAGCTGCGTGTAGAGGGTGTCGATCCCGGCCTGGCCAGCGCCGGACGCGGCCTGGTAGGAGGACACGACCATCTCCCGCAGGCCGAACACCCGGTGCAGTGCGCCCATGGCGACGATCAGCGACATGGTGGTGCAGTTCGGGTTGGCGATGATGCCCTTGGGCCTGCGGGCGATCTGCTCCGGGTTGACCTCGGGCACGACCAGCGGCACGTCGGGGTCCATCCGGAAGGCGCCCGAGTTGTCCACGACCACGGCGCCGCGCTGGACGGCGGCGGGCGCCCAGGCGGCCGAGACCTCGTCGGGCACGTCGAACATGGCCACGTCCACGCCATCGAAGGCCCCGGCGGCCAGCGGCCGGACCTCCAGCTGCTCGCGCCGCACCCACAGCCGCCTGCCAGCCGACCGGGGTGAGGCGATCAGCCGGATCTCCCCCCACACGTCGTCGCGGGTGGACAGCACGTCGAGCATGACGGTCCCGACCGCGCCGGTCGCGCCCACCACGGCCAGGGTGGGGCGCCCGGCCCGGTCCGGGGCACCCGGGTGCGTGCTCATCGCCCGGTCCCGCCGTACACGACCGCCTCCACCTCACCGGCCCCCAGGTCGAAGGCATTGTGCGCGGCCGTCACCGCCGCGTCCACCGCGTTCTCGTCCACCACGACCGAGATCCTGATCTCCGAGGTGGAGATCATCTCGATGTTCACCCCGGCCTCGGCGAGGGCGGTGAAGAACGTCGCGCTCACCCCGGGGTGCGACCGCATCCCGGCCCCGATCAGGGAGATCTTGCCGATCCGGTCGTCGTAGAGCAGGGACTCGAAGCCGATGTCGGCCTGCACCGCGCGCAGCGCGGTCATCGCCACCTCGCCGTCGGCACGCGGCAGGGTGAACGAGATGTCGGTGAGCCCGGTAGTGGCCGCGGAGATGTTCTGGACGATCATGTCGATGTTGATCCCGGCGCCCGCGATGACCCGGAAGATCTTGGCTGCCTCCCCGACGATGTCGGGGACGCCCGCGACCGTGATCTTCGCTTCACTGCGGTCGTGCGCCACCCCGGAGATGATCGGCTGTTCCATTCCGGACTCCTCCTCCGCTTGCTGCTCGGCGTCGGTGACCCAGGTGCCGGTGCGCTGGCTGAACGATGACCGGACATGAATCGGCATGCTGTACCGCCGGGCGTACTCCACACAGCGCAACTGCAGCACCTTGGCGCCGCACGCGGCCATCTCCATCATCTCTTCGTAACTGATCACCGGGATGCGCCTGGCGTTCAGGACGATCCGGGGGTCGGCGGTGAACACCCCGTCCACGTCGGTGTAGATCTCACAGACGCCGGCCTCCAGCGCGGCCGCCAGGGCCACCGCGGTGGTGTCCGAGCCGCCCCGGCCCAGGGTTGTGACGTCCTTGCCGTTCTGGGACACGCCCTGGAAGCCGGCCACGATCGGGATCGCGCCGTCGGCGAGCGCGCTGGCGATCCGGCCCGGGGTCACGTCGATGATCCGTGCCTTGCCGTGCGCGTCGTCGGTGATCACCCCCGCCTGCGAGCCGGTGAAGGAGCGTGCCTTCAGGCCCAGGTTCGCGATCGCCATGGCAAGCAGGGCCATCGATATCCGCTCGCCCGCGGTCAGGAGCATGTCGAGTTCGCGGGCCGGCGGCAGCGGGCTCACCTTTTTGGCCAGGTCGTGCAGGTCGTCGGTGCTGTCGCCCATCGCGGAAACCACCACGACCACCTGGTGACCGGCCTTGCGGGTGGCGACGATGCGCTGCGCCACCCGCTTGATGCCATCGGCGTCGGCGACCGACGATCCGCCGTATTTCTGGACGACAAGCGATCTGTGCCCGGTAAGCGCCACCGGCGCGTCGCTCCTCCCGTTGCGGCTGCTGGCGGCTTGAGTGTACCTACCATGGTGAGGCAACCCTCCCGGGTTTTCCCAGGCCTTCGGTCAGCCCGGTGTGACCTCCTCGGCCACGTCGAGCAGTGCGTGCGCCACGATGGCGTGCAGCGCCCGCAGCGCCGCCCCGCCGTGGGTGCCCCAGTGGTTGACGTAGGAGTACTGCCACCACCACAGCGCTTCCAGCGGGCGTCCCGCCTCGTAGTGCTGCAGCCCGTGGATGAGGTCCGCGGCCACGGCCGCGAGATCGTCGGAGAGCCGGAACCGGGTGGGGCGGCTGTCGGCGTAGGGGTCGAACAGGTCCCCGTACTCGTCACAGCCGGCCAGCCGCACCGCCAGGCCGCTGCGCAGCACGTCCAGGTCGGGGTCGGCGCCCACGTCGGGCTCCCAGTTGCCGGGCGGGATCACATCCTTGCTGGCCCCCAGCTGCGCGCCGGCCAGCAGGATCTGTGACACCTCCAGCAGCAGCAGCGGCACCATCTCGTCGCCGCCCTCGCCGGTGGCCAGCGCCCCCACCCCGTCGAGGAAGTCCCGCGCCTGGCCGGCTACACGTTGGGCGAGCGGGTGCCAGCCGTCGCCTGATCCGCCGTCGTGCGCCCCCGGTGCGCTAGACATCAAGCAGCCTCCGTCCTTCGAACGCCCGCCCGAGCGTGATCTCGTCGGCGTACTCCAGGTCCCCCCCGACCGGAAGCCCACTCGCTGGCCTGGTCACCCGCAGCCCCAGCGGCTTGACCAGGCGGGCCAGGTAGGTCGCGGTCGCCTCGCCCTCAAGGTTGGGGTCGGTCGCCAGGATCAGTTCGGTGACGCTGCCATCGGACAGCCGCACCATCAGTTCACTGGTCCGCAGATCCTCCGGGCCGATCCCGTCGATCGGGCTGATCGCACCTCCGAGGACATGGTAGCGGCCGCGGAATTCGCGGATCTTCTCAATCGCCGCCACGTCTTTCGGTTCCTCGACCACGCAGATCACCGACAGGTCGCGGCGCGGGTCGCGGCAGATCCGGCACTCCTCCTCTTCCGCCACATTCCCGCAGATCCGGCAGAACCGCACCCGCTCGGTGACCTCCACCAGCACCGCGGCGAGCCGGCGCACGTCGGCCGGGTCGCTGCCCAGCAGGTGAAAGGCGATCCGCTGGGCGCCTTTGGGCCCGACGCCGGGCAGCCGGCCGAGTTCGTCGATGAGGCTCTGGACTACTCCCTCGTACACGTCAGGCCCTCACTGCCGCAGGCCCCCGGTGCGTGTGCCCGCCGGGGCTCCTCACGTGCCAGGCCGATCCGGTTCATCGCCCCCGTCGCCGGCCGCCCCGTGGTCAAGGGCGCGGTGGTCAGGTGCCCCGTGGTCAGGTGCCCCGCCGAAGAACTCGGCGAGCCCGGGCACCTCGGGCGTCCCGCCGCCGAGGCCGCCGCCCAGGGCCGCGAGCGGTCCCATCTTCTCCTGCTGGAGCTCGCTGGCCGCCCGGTAGGCGTCGCGGACAGCGGCCAGCACCAGGTCCGCTACGGACTGGGCCGTCTCCGCCGGGTCGGTCATATCGATCGCGGCCGCGCTGATCGCCAGATCCACAAGCTCACCCTGGCCGTTGACGGTGGCGGTGACGAGCCCGCCGCCGGCGGTGCCTTCCACCTCCGCGTCAGCCAGTTCCTGCTGGGCGTTCATGAGCTGGTCCTGCATCTGCTGCGCGGCCGCGAGCAGTTGCTGCATGTCCATCTGACCGCCTGGATCCACTGTGGCCCCCACTCGGTTGGGTCAGCCGTTGTCACTGCGTGTTTCGAGCCTACGGCCTCGCGGTCGCGGGACACTACCACGCCGGGCGGTGCCGGGTCGCGGCGGCGCTGCTCAGCTGCCGTGGCTGACCTCGGGCGGCCGGCCGTGGCGCTGGCGGTGGATGCGGTCAAGGGCGTTCAGCGGCTTGCCCGACCCGTCCAGGTCGGTCCAGCCCGCCACCTCCCGCGTGGTCCGGTGCACCCACTGCTCGGTCACGTCGAGGAACTGGGTGAAGTAGTCGACGACCAGCGTGCGGATGTGCACCTGGTGCTGGAAAGGGGCCTTGCCCGCGCCGTACTCGGCGATGATGCCCGCGGCCCTGGCCGACCTGCTGGAGAAGCTGACGGCGGACTCCCCGGCCCCGGCAAGCTGACGGCTGCCCCGGGTCAGCCCTCCTCGATCTCCTCGATGACCTGGCCGCCGAGCTGGCGCTGGATGAGCTCCATGCCGACCAGGCCGCCCGTCCCGCCGTCGGGCCCCGTGGCGTCGTCCGGCCACTCCTCGCCAGCCAGGCCGGCCTCGGGTGGATCGGTGCGGGCACGTCCCGGCTGGCGCGCGCGAGCGGCGGCCGCAGCGGCCGAGCCGGGCGGGCGGGCCTTGCGGCCGTTGCCGGACTGGCCCGGCGCCCGGCGCGGCGAACCTTCCGGCTGGGACCCGGTGTCCCGGCCCGAGCTGGCCGGGCCTGCGGCAGCCGCGTCCCCCGGTGCGGCGCCGGGACCTGGCCCTGACCGGCCGGACTGAGCCGGGCCGGATTGGCCGGTGACCGCCTGGTTCGCGGCGCCGGACCCGGTGGACCCGGTTGCTGGCCCGTGCACACTGGCTGGCCCGTGCACACTGGCTGGCCCGTGCACACCGGCTGGCCCGTGCACACCGGCTGGCCCGTGCACACCGGCTGGCCCGTGCACACCGGCTGGCCCGGACCCGCTTGCTGTGCCCGGGCGGCCCGGCCCGGCCGGCGGAGCGCCGGCGACCGTCCGCACCCGCACGTTCAGCTCAAGCATGGCCGCCAGCGCCCCGATCAGGACCTGGTCATGCCCGCTGCTGGCGAACCCCCGCGCGTTGCCCTCGCTGGGGAAGGCGATCGTCAGCACGCTGCCCTCCAGGTCCTGCACGCTCGCGGTGTTCAGGAGGATCCAGGCCACCTTGCTGTCTGCCCGCACCGCGTCCAGGATCTCCGGCCAGCGCTGCCGGAGCAGGTCAGCGCTCACCGGGCCGGAACCGTGCGGGGCGCTGACGGAGTGCTTGGCGGCTGCGCCGGGCTCCGGCCCGTCATGGCCGGACGGCGGCTCCGTGTGCCCGGACGGCTCCGTGTGCTCAGAGGGCCCCGTGCTCCCGGATGGCTCCGTGCGCCCGGACGGCCCCGTATGCCCGGACGGCTCCGTGCGCCCGCGCGGCCGCGGCGCCTCCTGCGGCGCATCCGGTGCCCTGGCGGGCCGCCCGGCCGCCGCGCCCGGGCCCGCCTGCATGCCGTCCAGTTGATGCTCCAGCCGTTCCAGCCGTGCGAGCAGTGCCTTCTCGCCGGTGCTGGCGGCAGGCAGCAGCACCTGCGCGCACATGAGCTCCAGCAGCAACCGGGGCGAGGTCGCCCCGCGCATCTGGATCAGTCCCTCGCTGACGAGCTCCGCCGCCCGGGTGAGTTCCGCCTGGCCGAACCGTCCCGCCTGCTCGGCCATCCGCTCCAGCCGGTCGGCGGGGGCGTCGAGCAGGCCGGTCTGCCCGGCCCCGGGGACCGCCGACAAGATGATCAGGTCCCGGAGCCGGTCGAGCAGGTCGGCGGCGAACCGGCGCGGGTCGTGCCCGCCTTCGACCACCCGGTCCACCGCGCCGAACACGGCCGCGCCGTCCCCGGTCGCGAAGGCGTCCATCATCTCGTCCAGCAGGCTGTCGTCGCTGTAGCCGAGCAGGGCCACGGTGCGGTCGTAGGTCAGCCCGTCGGCGCCGGACCCGGCCAGCAGCTGATCGAGGATGGACAGCGCGTCCCGGACCGACCCGGCCCCGGCCCTGACCACCAGCGGCAGCATCGCGGGCTGGTAGGCGACCCCCTCCGTGGCCAGGATCTGCTCCAGCAGCTCACGCAGCACCGCTGGTGGCACCAGCCGGAACGGGTAGTGGTGGGTGCGCGACCGGATCGTCGCGATCACCTTTTCCGGCTCGGTGGTCGCGAACACGAACTTCAGGTGCGGCGGCGGCTCCTCGACGAGCTTGAGCAGGGCGTTGAAGCCCTCCCGGGTGACCATGTGCGCTTCGTCGATGATGTAGATCTTGAACCGCCCGGAGACCGGGGCGTAGAACGCCCGCTCCCGCAGGTCCCTGGCGTCGTCGACGCCGCCGTGCGAAGCGGCGTCGATCTCGATCACGTCGATGCTGCCCGGTCCGGACGGGGCGAGTGCCACGCAGGACGCGCACACGCCGCACGGGTCCGGGGTGGGGCCCTGCTCACAGTTGAGTGAGCGGGCGAGGATCCGCGCGCTGGACGTCTTGCCGCATCCCCGCGGCCCGCTGAACAGATACGCGTGATGGACCCGGCCGTTCCGCAGGGCCTGCTGGAGCGGCTCCGTTACGTGTTCCTGGCCTTTGACCTCGGCGAAGGTAGCCGGCCGGTACTTGCGGTACAGCGCCAGCGGGGCAGCGGGCGCAGGGCCGCCGGGGTGGGCCGGGTTCAGGGGCGCGTCGCCTGCCATGGTCTCCATCCTCGCCAGGACGGGAAGGGACCCCCCGCACACCCGACAGAGCCCGCGTACCCTTGCTGCCTTCCGGCCCTGGGGGAGTTGGCGAGATAACGCCGTGCGAGGGGTCTGCCGCCAGTCTAGCCGTGCCCCCCGACAGGCCGCGCCCGATCCCACCGGCCGCCGCTGGCGGGTAGGATTCCCGGCGGAGGATTCGCCTAGTGGCCTATGGCGCACGCTTGGAAAGCGTGTTGGGGGCAACCCCTCAAGAGTTCGAATCTCTTATCCTCCGCCATCTGACCTGCGAAAACACCGGCCGGGGCAGCCGTCGGCCGGGGGCCTCGTGCCTCCGGTGGTCTCAATTACTGTCTCAATTGCCAGCCGCGGAACCGCCCTGCCGCGCGGTAGGCTACCGCTGTTGTGCCTGGTCAGCAGCCTGGGGAACGCAAACGTACACAGCGGGCACACGCCGCCAAGGCGTGCACCCGCGGAACCGCTGAGCTGGGCTATGGCGGCTAGATATGTTCACGGAATATGACTGGTGGGGCCACTATTACCGCACCAGATCCGCCTTACCTGCATCGGCCAGTAACCACAACCGGACCGATTTGGGTTTTCAGGCATTGTGACCCCCGTTTCGGGCCGCACTGGTCTGCTCCCTGTCCCTGATAGCTGCCGGGTTCTGCGAGCGGGCGG
>Ga0307374_10006002_pt1 | contig 19379 bp, 21 predicted proteins | sample OX3MG_FD_202532 | JGI IMG/M metagenome (GOLD analysis project Ga0307374, IMG submission 202532) | Soil microbial communities from Risofladan, Vaasa, Finland - OX-3 | ecosystem: Environmental > Terrestrial > Soil > Coastal area > Acid sulfate soil | place: Finland: Risofladan, Vaasa | collected...
TGAGGGGAATGCAGGGGACTGGAACCTGTTGCGAATCAGTAAGTTGCTGATTCCTAAGAGTCTTCGGGCGGTTCAAAAGCCCATCGAGGGTTCGAATCCCTCCCTCCCGCCAATTACCGATTTCACGAGACCTCAGGTGGTCTCAGAATCGCTGAAAAACCCTTCATTCCTCGGGTTTTTTATTCTCATGCGGTCTCGTATGCTCTCGTAGTGACTCATGAAAATGATGGTATTTTTGATGGTATCTGCGCCGGGCAGCCCGGAGATACCATCAAATGTTGACGGAAAGCCGAATTCGCGCTGCCAAACCGTCGGATCGGCAGTACAGGCTTGCCGATCACAGCGGGCTGTATTTGCAAGTCGAGCCCAGCGGCGGCCGGTACTGGCGCTTTAACTACAGGCTCCACGGCCGGCAAAAGACGCTCGCCTTGGGCGTCTACCCCGATGTGTCCCTGGTGAAAGCCCGCGCGCGTCACCAGATAGCCAGGGAACAGCTCACGGCAGGCGTCGATCCTTCCCGGGAGAAGCAAGCGTCGGGAAAGTCCTTCGAGGACGTGGCTCGCGAATGGTTTGCGCGCTGGAAGACCGACCGGAACGAGCGGCACGCCCACTACGTCATCAGGCGGCTGGAGGCCGACATTTTCCCGGAGATCGGGTCGCGGCCAGTCACCGAAATACCGACCTCTGCGTTCCGTAACGCGGTAAAGAAAATTGAGGCGCGCGGTGCCTTGGACATTGCGAAGCGCGTGCTCCAGACCTGTAGCCAGATCATGCGCTATGCGGTGGCCAACGATGCGGCAACGCACAACCCGGTTGCCGAAGTGAAGCCGGCGGACATTCTGAAGCAGCACAAGCGACGGAACTATGCCCGCGTCGAGGCGAAAGACTTGCCTGATCTTTTGCGGTCGATCGATACGTATGTTGGCGGTCAACATACTTGCCTGGCAATGCAGCTGATGGCCTTGACCTTCGTCCGCACGTCCGAGCTGATAGGGGCGCGTTGGTCAGAGTTCGATATGGAAGGCGGGCGCTGGAACATTCCGGCCCAACGTATGAAGATGAAGACGCCGCATATCGTACCGTTGAGCAGGCAGGCGATAGCACTGTTGGCCACGCTGCGAGAGATTTCGTTTGATCGTGAGCTGGTATTTCCGGGCGACGTGAATCCGTTGAAGCCGATGAGCAACAACACCATTCTCTACGCCTTGTATCGGATGGGCTATCGGGGTCGAATGACAGGACACGGCTTCCGCGGCGTGGCGTCAACCATACTGCACGAGCAAGGCTGGCCGCATGAGCACATTGAACTGCAGCTCGCGCACCAGGCGCGGAACGAAACGAGTGCCGCCTATAACCATGCGCTCTATCTCAAGCCTCGTGCCGCGATGATGCAGGCTTGGGCGGATCAACTGGACACGCTTCGCCGACTAAAGCCGGAGCAAGAGCAGAAACTCGCGGCCTGACTTCACTATGTACCGCGTGCAGCTGCTCACGCGGCGTACTTGCGGGGACGGCCCCGGCTCCGTTTGGCCACGGAGTCGGCAGTCTGCGCGGCGCAGTAACCCTCCGGATCGGCGATCCAGGCCTGCAGCGCTGCGTGTGGCCATCCGCATGCGCGCCCACCCAGGTGAACAGGTGGTGGAAATCTCCGAACGGCGATTCGGCGATACAACGTCGGTCGGCTCAGCCCTGTTAACCGAACCACATCGCGAATTCGAAAGTAGGCTGGTGCTGGAAGCGAGCGATAGCTGCTGCTTTCACAGAGTATGTGGTCCGTCGCTTCGACCTTCATTCGGCATTCTCTGCAGGTATCACCAGTAAGCGCACGTCACTTTCCAACGCGAATAGCCAGGTCGCGCTGGCGGCGAGAAGAAAAACACGGTTTCACGCAATCTAGCGGCAGGCACGGCTGCAGCGGGCGACGTCTCGCGCAACGACGGGCAGGAATCTCTCGCACTTGATCTGCCCGTTCGAGCGTCAGCTCCCGAGTCATCCAGGCGAGAACATCGGAGCGCAGCCAGCCGATCTGGCGTCCACGATACTGGCATTTGTTCGGGAATCTGCCGAGCAGTGTCAATCCGCAGAGTATCCAGGTCGGCCGCCGCGTCAGTCGCGCGACGTCATGTGCGCTGAGAATGTCTTGCCACACAGGCGGCGGTTCGTTCACCCATCGTGACAGTGCCACGCGGGCACATGGAAGGCCGAGCCGGGAATCTGGGTCAGCATCTTTCAATTCGATATTCATACAATCCTCGTCGAGTAGTGAGTGCGATTCAACGACAACCTGTTACTGACGAGCAGTGTTGCCTAAGATGCACGCGAAAAGGATTACTGAGAATCGAGCGAAAAATAGCCTAAACATTGGACTATCAGCGCGTAAATACAGCAGCGCCCCCAGGTATCAATGCAATTTCAATGCATACCCGGCAGATGAAGCTCGATACGGATACGACTATTCGGGGGAAGCTGTCTTCGGCGCGCGCCGTCGACAGTAGGAGCACGTTGACCGGCCCGATCCCATTTTGTCGATGAGCATGGGAGCGCGACAGCTGTGGCAACGCTTCAGTGTTACAGACTTCTCGGCAACCACGCCGCTTGCCAACAGCACTGCCTGTTCGAATTCGATCTTGGCGCTCGGCGCCCACTCCTTCAGTAGCTCAAACGCCTCGCACAGCCGTTCGCCGTTCTCAAGCGACGGCAATCCGTCGGCTGCATCTTTGCCGCGTTGGGACGGAATCGCACCGACAATCTGACAAAGGCTCGCAAATAGTGCGGCATGGTTAGATGCACGCGCAGAAGTGAAGAACACTTCACTTGAACTGGGCGAAGGGCCTCTGGGGCCTTCTTCCGCAGTGATCGACCAACGGCGACGTAGGGTGACGAGTTGGTCGCGAGTCAGGCCACTCCAGTCACGAACGGTCTGTGGGCGCGCGCCATGAGACAGAAGGCGTAGGCCCAGCTGTCGACGACGGAAATACCGCCCAATCTGATCGTCCGTAACGTGTATGTCCAAAACACCCTCCTAACACGATGCCCTAGCCGTAGCTTGAAACTGCGCAAAGCACCTAGTTCAGCGGAATTACACCCGATACCCAACCCTGTAATAACGAGCTTCGCCACTGAGAATTCCGGCTCCTATATGTGGAGTCCGGTATGCCCAATGAGTCGAGCGGTAAGCGCGCGGCGCAAGCAGCGGCTCTGTCGCCGCCCCGTTGGCGTGGTGCGCGTTCACTTGAGCTTGTGTATCAGTTGAATGATCGATGCCTGGAATTCTTGTCACAAATGGCTGCCGGGAGCGACGATGACTGCCCACTGGCGCTGGTAAATTTGCATCGAGAGCTTTGGCGACAACTCGATACGAGTGCTCGTCAGCGCGCGGCGCGGCTGCCGTTCGTTATCGTGGATGTTCATTTCGCCGATGCCAGTTGGTGGCATCAAGCACGGAAGCCTGCAGTGCAATCGGCCGTGCCGACTGCGGCTTGTCTCCCGACAAAAATCGGGGAGCAGCTGATGAACGAAACCCTGATGTTCGTTTGGCATATCGCCCAATCCGATTCGCGCGCTGCGTCCCCCATTGTCGGAATGTCGCCCGATGTTTCTGCCATCGTGGCGGGGCTGAGTGCGCATGAATTACGCGACATCGCCGCGCAAAATGCGGGTGAAATCGAACCTCGCTGGCGCGACTCGCCGCATTGGTGGGGCGCGCTCTTGGCTGCCGCCATCAGCGACGACCAGCTTGCATTGGCTGACATTCACTTGCAGGCCAAACTCCTTCTCTGTGGCGTGCTCCTCTCCTCCGACAGATAGACCATGGCCCACCAATTCAAGCTTTGGTTACCGTTGGCCGACTCCCATCCGGAATAGCGACTTCTATCGAAATATTCACGCAGCCAGAGAAATACTCAATCGGACAACACACGAATACACGCGTAGTAAAAAACTATCGTTAATAGGCAACCGGCGCTGAGGGCCATCATCGTCCAAAACGGAAAATGTTTGACGGGCGTGGCGAATTCGAAGAACAGTGCCGTCAAGAAAATAAAGAACGCCAGTCCGCCCAGAACGGTCTGTACGGCACCTTCGAACAGCACCAGTACGCCAAGGATCGGCAAGCGCACGCCGGTCCACAGGATTCTGAACACCCCACCAACTCCGCCGTTCGTTTGCCGCACTGATTCCATTTGTTGACCGCCCTGCATCCCATCAATTGGCGCTCGCGCCGCCGTTGATTGATACCACTCCTTCGGCGGCGGCGCCAGACCCCTGAGGTATTGCAGGCTTTTCCCCCGATTCTCCCCGTGCCCGGCGCGCTTGCGGGGTGATTCGATACGCGGACTAAAGCAACAGGGGACAAGACAGTGGACAAGGTCGATACCCAGCCAGCGCGCGTCGGCAGAATCTGGCTGCTTTCCCTGATATCGGCCGCGCTACCCACTGTGACCTGGGCGCAGGCCTCGCCCTTCGACACGGGCGCCAACTCGCTGGTCACCTTCGCGTTGACCATCGCGACGCCCATTGCGGTGCTGATAGTGATCGGACTCGCCATTGCGGCTGCCGTTGGCAAGATCTCCTGGGGCTGGGTCATCGGGGCGTTGGTCGGGATTGCCGCGATTTTCGGGGCGCCCCAGATCGTGGCCTGGATTCGGACGCTGTTCGGCGTGTAGGAGGGCGTTCGTGCAAGACCGCAATGCCGGGTTGACCGCCGATACGCTCTTCGTGGCGGTCACACGCCCGCCCATGCGCTTTGGCGTGACCTATGTCGCCATGCTGATGAACCTCGTGTTCACCATGGAAGCGTTTTTGTTGACCAAGAACCTGCTGACGCTGCTCCTGGCGCTGCCGATCCATGGGGTGTGCGCGTTGCTCTGCGCGCGGGATGCGCGCTATTTCGATCTGTTGCTGGTGTGGGGAAAGACCCGTCTGCTCGGCCATGTTTCTTCCTTAAGATTCTGGAAAGGCGCCAGCTACAGTCCGTTGCTGCTCGATATGCCGGCGATCACCGGGCGACGGCGGGCTCGCGGAGCGGTCGTGGTCCTTGGGCCGCAGTCATGAAGCGCGCCACGGCACTACGACGTGAGAGTCTGGCGGCTGAGCGAATTCCCTACACCGCGCATGTCGCGCCGACCGTTGTGTGCACGGTCGACGGCGATTTTGTGCAGATCTTCAAAATCGACGGGGCGAGTTTCGAGAGCGCCGACGATGAGGTGCTGAACAACTGGCACGAGCGCCTGAACGTGCTGTGGCGAAATATCGCCAGCCCCCAAGTGGCGTTGTGGACGCATGTGGTCCGGCGGCGCTCAAGCCATGCACCCGTGGGCGGGCAGGGCAGTGCCTTTGCGGATGCTCTCGCAACCAAGTACCGCGAGCGGCTCTCGCAAGAGACGCTCATGGTGAATGAACTGTATCTGTCCGTGGTTTATCGTCCGGTAAGCGGGGTGGCCTCGAACTGGGCCTCCAGACTGCTGCACGGCGCATCAGTTGAGAACCGAACCGCGCAACTGGCCGATGCGCTCGATGGTTGCGAGAAGCTCAAACAGACACTGCTCTCATCTCTGAACCGTTACGAGCCGGAGTGTTTGCGCGTTGAGGAGCGGGACGATCGTCGCTATTCGCAGGTCCTGGAAATCCTGTCGTTCCTGATCAATGCTGAGTGGCAATCGGTGCCGTTGCCGCGTGCCCCGCTGAATGAAGTCCTCGCGACGACGCGCGTGATCTTTGGCAGTGAGGCGATTGAATATCGCTCGGCGACGGACACGCGCTTCGGCGCGATGCTGGGCATCAAGGAGTATCCCACGCCCACGGTGGTGGGGATGTACGACGCGCTGTTGTCAGCGCCCTTCGCATTTGTCCTGACGCAATCCTTCACATTCTTGAGCAAAGCGGTCGGACAGAGCCTGCTGCAGCGGCAATACCATCAGATGTCGAACGCGGGCGACTTCGCCGTCTCGCAGGCCGAGGAGTTGAAGGATGCCCTCGATGACCTCAGCGGCAATGCGTTCGTCCTGGGTGATCATCACCTGACACTGCACGTCATGACCGAGGGTGGCCCGAAGCGCGCGGACCGGTCCCCTGATCGACAGCTACGGCAACTGAACGATGACGTGGCGCTGGCTCGCTCAATGCTCGCTGACACTGGCATGACTGTGGCGCGCGAGGACCTGGCGCTGGAGGCCGCTTACTGGGCGCAGCTTCCTGGATGCTTTTCTATGCGAGCGCGCAAGGCGCCGATCACGTCGCGGAACTTCTCGGCGCAGGCGGCGTTTCACAACTTTCCCTCAGGCCGTGCCACCGGCAATCACTGGGGCGATGCGTTGACCCTGCTGATCACCAGCGCTCGCTCGCCGTATTACTTCTCGCTGCACGCCAGTGATCCGAAGGACCCTGACGGTGGGAGCCGAAAGGACACGGGGCATACTTTTGTCTGCGGCCCGACGGGTTCCGGCAAAACGGTGTTTATCGGGTTTCTGGTCGCGATGCTGTCCCGCCAGGGGGTGACCCAAGTCGTCATCGACAAAGACCGAGGACTCGAAATTCTGATCCGCGCGATGGGCGGCACCTACTTGCCGCTGAAGAACGGCGCGCCGACGGGCTGCAATCCCCTGCAGCTGGCGCCGACGGCCGGCAATATCGAGTTTCTGAAAGGGTGGCTGCGCAGTCTCGTCGGTGGTTCTGCGCCGCTCTCTGTTCGCGAGGAAGCGGATTTGGATCACGCGTTGCGCGGCACCCTGGCGTTGGATGTGGAGGCGCGCCGACTCTCACGGCTGATTGAATTCACCGATGCAACCCGCAGCGACGGCATTCACGCCCGGCTCAAGCGCTGGTGCGCAAGTAGCGGCGGTGACTACGCCTGGGTCTTCGATCACGCGACGGACGAGATCGCCGCCCGTCTCGCCGGGACGACCTTGTTCGGCGTTGACGTCACCGAGTTTCTCGATAACGCGACGACCCGCGCGCCCCTGACGTTGTATCTCTTTCATCTTATCCGTCAGCTCCTCGATGGGCGGCGACTGGTGTGCTGGATGGACGAGTTCTGGCGGTTGCTTGCGGACCCCGCCTTCGAAGGTTTTGCGAAGGATGGCCCGAAGACCTGGCGCAAGCTCAACGGGGTCATGTGCATGGCCACCCAGAGTCCGAGCGATGTGCTGGGGAGTGCCATCAGTCGCACGATCATTGAACAGACGCCCACCAAAGTGTTCTTCCCGAACTCGGAGGCGAATGCCGAGGAGTACATGGAAGGTTTCGGTCTCTCGGAGCGTGAGTTCAAGTTGATCAAAGAGCAACTGGAGCCGGGCTCACGGATGTTTCTCGTCAAGCAAGGCCATCACAGCATCGTCTGTGAGCTGGACCTCAAGGGGTTCGATGCAGAGCTGAAGGTGATCTCGGGGCGCCGACGATCCATCGACGAGCTGTACGGGCTCATGGACGAGGTGGGGAGTAATCCGGCCCTTTGGTTACCGCGATTTCTCGCGAACGATCTCAAGACAACGTAGGAGGATCGAGTCATGCAGAAAAGTCATTCGATGATTTCAGTGGTGGCCGTTCTGTCGTTGATGGGACTGTGCTCCACCGCCCACGCGCAATGGGCCGTGGTCGATGTCGGCGCCATTGCGCAGCTCATGACGCAAGTGGCGACCTTGAAGCAGCAGCTCCTGACGGCCGAGGGCCAGCTCACGCAGGCACAACAGCACTTTCAATCCATCACCGGAAGTCGCGGCATGGAAAGACTCCTTGCTGGCACTGTGCGCAACTACCTGCCGCCGGACTGGGCGGCGCTGGACCGCGCCGTACAGCAGGGCGGTGCGCAGTTCGGCGCTCTGGCCTCGCAAGTCCAGGCCACTATCAATGGCAATGCAATTCTCGATGCCGCGCGTCTCGCGCAGCTCTCGCCCGAGGAGCGCTCGCAGATCGAGGCGGCGCGGCGCTCGGCTGCCATGTTGCAGGTTTCGACGAGTCAGGCCCTGCAAACGACCAGCAGTCGTTTCAACGCCATTCAACAGCTCATTGATGCCATCGGGGGTGCGCAGGATGAGAAGGCGGTGCTCGATCTGCAGGCCCGAATCTCCGCCGAGCAGTCGATGCTACAGAACGAGCACACGAAGCTCGATCTCATTTACCAGGCAGCGCAGGCGCAGGAATGGGCGCGTCGTCAGCAAGCCCGCGAGCAGGCCATGGTCAGTTTCGGCTCGCTGCGGCAGTTGCCGCCGATGGGATTGGCTCAATAGGCCAGTGAGATGCGCGCGTGTCACTTGCCCGTTTCCGTGCTCGCCGTCGCGGCTCTGTGCGCTGCGAGCGGTTGCTCGCCCTCCGCAGTGACGGCACACCACACCGTGTCGGAGTATCGGGCAGATGCCGGGCTCCGGCACCAGCAAATGGCGGTGTGCGCGAATGACCCCGGCACGCTGGGGGCAACGCCGGACTGTGTCAACGCGCAGCAGGCCGCACGGATGGAGGACACCCAATCGCTACGCCAACTGCCGCCGATCCGGCTGCCCGACAAAAAACAGCCCACCGCGCAGGACGCGCAGAGGCATTAGCCCATGGGATTCTTCGCAGAATTCAGTCGGTGGCTCAATACGATGCTCTCGACCTACATTGGTGATAACACAGCGCGGATTGCCGCGATCCTGGAACCCGCCGTTGTGTCGCTCGCCGTGCTGTACATCGCGGTGTGGGGCTACCTGCAGTTGATGGGCAAGGTGGAGGAGCCCTTTCTCGAAGGCGTCAAGCGACTTGTGACGCTCGCGGTGATCTTGGGCGTGTCGCTGCAGCTGTGGCTGTTCAACAGTCTGATCGTCGATACGTTCTTCAATGCGCCGGCCGAACTCGCGGCTGGCATCGTCGGCGCGCCGGACTCAGTGAGCACCGTCGATCAGCTGCTTTTCGATGGGGATGATGCCGGACGACTGCTCATGGAAAAGGGCGGCATCTTTGACGGGAACTTCAGCTTCTATCTGGCCGGAGCTGCCGTGTACCTGATCGTGGGGCTGACGGCTGTCTACACGATGTTCTTGCTGGCGCTCTCGAAGATTGCGCTCTCCGTGCTGATCGCCCTGGGGCCGCTATTTTTCGCGTGCCTGCTCTTTGAATCCACCAAGCGATTCTTCGAGTCCTGGATCGCGCAGATGGCCAACTACGCATTCGTCACGATTCTGACCGTACTGGTGGCTACGCTGATGATGCAAGTCGTGTCGGCCGCCGCTCGTCAAGCGGTGGCGGTGGGCGGAGGGATTCAGTTTGCAAACGCGGTGCAGGTGTGTATCGCGGCGGCGCTGACGTTTCTGATCATGAAGCAGGTTCCGCCCATGGCGGCCGGATTGGCGAGTGGCATTGCCCTCTCGTCATTCGGCGCGGTGTCCTCAGCGATCTCCTGGGGATTGAGCCGAGCGCGCGGCACCGGGAAACAGGCCGGTCAATTCTCACGCGGACTCCTGATGGATCGCGAGACGACGCGGTGGGACAGTCTGTCGCGCAAGGCGGGCTTCCATGCGCAGCGCGGCATTCGCCGACTCGCCCGGCGCGATCACTCCATTCGGCGCGCGAGGACCGCATGAGACGTCTGTGGCAGCAATCGAGTTGTGTGGCGGCCGTGATGCTGGTTTCCGCGTTCGTCACAGGCTGCGCGACCCACGCCCCGCGGGTGAACTGCGGTGGGCGGCTGGAGCCGATCAATGCCCCCGCGCCGGCGGCGAAGCCAGTGCCTGCCAAAGCGGTGCCCGCGCCATGAGCAAAGACAAGGAACTCGAAGCCTATTTCGCGGAGGCCGTCTCGTGGGATCAGAATCGCGCCGCCTTGAATGAACGCAGTGTCCGCAACGCCTGGCGGGTCGCGTTCGCCGCGCTCATCGTGACGATCGCGGCACTGGTCGCGCTCGCACTGCTGATGCCGTTGAAGCGGGTCGATCCGTTCGTCATTCGGGTCGATAACGCCACTGGCATTGTCGATGTGGTTCCGGTGTTCGCAGGGAATGAGCCGATGCCAGAGGCCGTGACGCGCTATTTTCTCGATCACTACGTGACGGTGTGTGAGCGCTTCAATGTCGCGACCGCCGAGAGCGACTATGAAGAGTGTTCCGCGTTCCACAGCCCGGCCCGTAACCAAGCCTGGGCGGCGCAGTGGGATCGAGCCAATCCCAACTCACCCCTCAATGTCCACAAGGATGGTTCATCGGTGCGGGCGCAGGTGAGCGCGGTGAGTTTCTTCAAGCGCGGCAACGGACTTGAGGATCTCGCCCAGGTGCGTTACGTCCGAGCGCAGCGCGCGAGCGGAGGTGCGGAGGGGCAGGTCTCGCACTGGATCACGACTATTCAGTACACCTACGCGGCACCCTCGAATTCCGCTGCGCTGCGGCGCTGGAATCCGCTAGGGTTCAAGATCATCGAGTTTCGCACGGAGCCCGAGGCGACCGTTGCTGAGGGGCCCACGACGGCCCCGCCTCCGGCGGCACGCAGCGCGGCAGGCGCGCGACCATGACGCGATGGTCGTGCAGGATCGGCTCGCGTCTGCTGGCGTTGCTGCTCGCCTCGGTGATGGTGTCCACGGCAGCGGCCGAAACGCTGCCCTCTAAAGGCAGCGTCGATCCTCGCATTCGCACGGCGCTGTACAACACGGATGAGGTTTACAAACTATATGGCGTGGTGGGGTATGTGATTGAACTCATCTTCGCGGAAGGCGAGGTGTTCACCGGCAAGGCGGGCGGGGACTTGGAGGCCGTCACGATTGACGGGTATCAAAATCAGGTTCATCTGAAACCCAAGGCGGCGATCGTCGCCACAAACCTCATCATCTACACCAACCGCCGGGCCTACCGCTTCGACTACTCAGCCTCCACGCGAGTGCCGCCGCACTACTCCAGTGAGTGGATGTATGCGGTTCGCTTTCAGTACCCACCCGAGCCCAGCGAATCGACGGCCAGCAACCCGTCGCGCGTCGCTGCCGAGTTAGCGCGTGCCAGCGCGACGCGCCCAAAAAACAGCGACTATTGGTTTTGCGGGCGACCAGCACTAAGACCTGTCGCGGCTTCCGATGACGGCGTGCAGACACGATTGACGTTTGCTGCGCGCACCGAGTTGCCGGCCATCTTTGTGCGCAACGAGGACGGGTCGGAATCGCTGCTGAACTTCAACGTCGAGACGGGCGATGTCGTGATTCATCGCATCGCCCAGGCATTCATCCTGCGGCGGGGCCGATTGACGGGTTGTGTAGTGAACAAGGGGTTCGCCGGTGCCGGCGAGCGATTGGAGTCCGGCACGCTCTCGCCCGAGGTGCAGCGAGCGCGCAAGGAGCCGCCGCCATGAGCACGCGCCGACCTGCCTCGCGCCCGCCAGATCCCACCGAGCGTGGCGAGACGCCTGAATCCTTCAGGGCGGAGGAATCCGCTAGGTCAGACGATGCGAGAGACGCTCATGCGCCGAGCGCGGAGGATGGAGTTGTGCTCGGTGAGCGTGGGTCAGCGGCCGTGAATCGGCCGCCCTCACTCCAATCACGGGCCACCAATCTTCTCGCTGCCGGGCTGATGAGTGCCATGGCCATTGGGCTCATAGGCTGGTATTACGTGCACACGTTCGCGAATCGTTCGGCGGCCAGGCAATCCCCGCAGGCGAATGCAAAAGGCAATACGCAAGGCGAGATGGTATTGCCACCGCTGGGGCGTGTTGATCCGCCGCCAGCGCAGCCTTCTTCGGTTGGGGCCGTGCTGGGCTCGGCGCCCGATGAATTGCCCCCGCTGGATGAACCCAGTGTTGGCGGCCGGGCAGCCAACTACGCACCGGCGACAGCCTATGGGGTCGCTCGTCCGGCCCCACCGACGCCAGAGGAACGTGCCGAAACCCGCAAACTCTCCGGCGCTGTGTATTCGAGTAGTGCGAAGGCTCAGGCGATGACGCAGGGCGAGGGTGCCGCAGAGGTGCTGCTCACCGACTCGTCGCGGGGCGCTGGCAGTGCCAGTGGTGGCGACTTCGATGCGCTGCTCCGACCGAGCGCCACACCGGCCGCGCGGGCGCAAGTGCTGCCCACGCAGACGCTGCTGTTACCGAAGGGCGCGTTCATCGACTGCACGCTTGAGACCGCGATTGACTCGACGCTGGCCGGCATGACGACCTGCGTGACGGCGACTGATACTTTCGGTGCCGACGGCACAGTGGTCTTACTGGAGCGCGGTACCAAACTTGTTGGTGAAACGCGCGGCCAGGTGCGCCAGGGTTCGGCGCGCATTTTTGTACTGTGGACCGAAGCGCGCACGCCGACGGGCGTCGTCGTGCCACTGGCGTCCCCGGGCACGGACGAGCTAGGACGTTCGGGATTGCCGGGTGCGGTCAATCGACACTTTTGGGAGCGCTTCGGCGCAGCGATCCTGATCAGCACCATTAATGGCGCCATTCAAGCCGAGGTGCAATCGCAGCGCGGTAGCGGCGGCACCGTCGTCCTCAACCCACAAGGGTCAAGTGACATCGTGACCGAGGTGTTGAAATCGACCGTGAGCATTCCGCCCACCGTCGTGAAGCCCCAGGGGGATCGGATTCAAGTGCTGGTGGCGCGCGATCTGGATTTTCGCAGTGTCTACGCACTGCGCATGTCGCCATGAACGCCGAGGTCTCGGTTATGGCGCCTTCGGTCGTGCCGATCCATGGGGCGCGATCAACGGTAACCTCAGAATCCTCGGCGCTCGATCTCACGCTACGGCCGCTCAGACCGTTCCTTCGAAACCCCGAGGTCACCGAGCTGTGCATCAATCGGCCCGGCGAAGCGTTTCTCGAAACCCGCGAGGGCTGGGTGCGTGAGCCCTTAGCATTTGCGACGTTTGATTGGTGCGTGTCGCTCGCCAAACTGGTGGCGAACGCCACGCGGCAGCGTATTGACGCCGAATCCCCACTCCTGTCCGCCTCGCTTCCGAGCGGAGAGCGTATCCAGATCGTACTGCCGCCGGCGACGAGCGCTGGCACCGTGGCGATCACCCTTCGCCGCCCGGCGGATGAGGTGTGGTCCATCGAGGAGCTGGAACGACGCGGCGTCTTTGCCGCCACGCGCCGTGCGAGCGATGCGCTCGATGACACGGAAACTGAACTTCTGCGACTTCTGGCCGCTCACGACTATGCCGCGTTCATGCGCCTGGCCGTGGCCAGCCGCCGCAACATCCTGGTCTCCGGACCCACCGGCTCCGGCAAGACAACCTGGACCAAGGCGTTGATCCGCGAAATCGCGCCCCATGAACGGCTGATTTCGATTGAGGATGCGCAGGAGCTGGTGCTCGATCGTCATCCCAATCATGTGCGGCTGTTTTATTCGAAAGATGATCAGGGTCTTGCGCGCGTGACGCCCAAGCAGCTCCTGGAAAGTTGCTTGCGCATGCGACCTGATCGAATTCTGCTCGCCGAGCTTCGCGGCGAAGAAGCGTTCGACTATCTGCGTAACGTTAACAGCGGGCATCCGGGTTCCATCACCAGCATTCATGCGGCGAGCGCCTCGCTTGCCTTCGAACAGCTCGTGCTCCTCGTCAAGCAAAGCCGAGCCGGCCAGGAACTGTCCCGCGCCGATATCAAGAATCTTCTCTATTTGCTCATCGATGTCGTTATTCAGTTTGGCGTCGAGGATCGGAAGCGCTGCATCAAAGAGATTTGGTATGACCCAGAACGTAAGCGCCGCGGCCTGGCAGCGGCCGGTTAGGCAGCCGCGACTTGGGGGCGTCCTCAAGATCGGGATGGGCGTCGTCGGTGCGCTCATTCTCTCGCAGTACCTCGCGGGCTATCTTTTTCTGTGGTGGGTGCATCGCGATCCCTTGCAGGCAACGCCCCTGACCATCGCACGCTACAGTCACTATTACGGTGACCGGGCGGATGTGCGGCGGCGACTACAGTGGTCGTCTGCAGCAGGCTTGGCGCTGATCAGCCTCACGGCACTGGCGGCGCTGCTTCGCAAGTCACGCTCGTTGCACGGCGATGCACGTTTCGCGCGACGCTCCGAGATCGCCCGCGCGGGACTGTTCGCCGATCACGGTCTGTTTCTCGGTCGCTATGGCCGGCGGTATCTGGTGTTGGGTGGCCAACAAGGCGCCATTGTGTGTGCGCCACCGCGTGCGGATAAGGGTACGGCCATTGTGGTGCCGAATCTGTTGTCCTGGCCCGGCTCGCTGATTTGTCTGGACGTGAAGCTGGAGAACTGGCGGATCACGGCCGGATTCCGCGAGAGCATCGGTCAGGTCTGTCACCTGTTCAACCCGCTGGACGAGGCTGGCAACACGGCCTGCTGGAATCCTCTGAGTTACGTGTCGAGCGATCCGAACCTACGCATCAACGACGTGCAACGCATTGGGGCCATTCTCTTTCCGGACGTGCCCGGCACCGATCCGTTCTGGATCGCGAGCGGGCGCAGCATGTTCTTGGGCATGACGCTGTACGTGCTGGAAACCCCGTCGCTCCCCGCCACCTTGGGCGAAGTGCTGCGCCAAGGCATGGCGAGCGATGCCGAAGGCTTCAGCGCCCACTGGAAGCGCGTGATCGGTGGACGTCAGAGCGGCAAGTATCCCTTGAGTCAGCAATGCGTGCGCGCCATATCGGACCTGATGGACCTGGCGCCGGTCACAGCCTCCTCGATTCGCAAGACTTTTACCTCGCGTCTCGATCTGTTCGCCAATCCATTGCTTGATGCGGCAACCTCACGCAACGACTTTGATCTGCGAAACTTGCGGAAGCACCCCATCTCGATATATTTGGGAATCAATCCGGGCGACCTTCAATTGCTGCGCCCGCTGTTGAACCTCTTCATCGAGCAGACCTTGAGTTTGCAGACGCGGGAACTGCCCGAGCACAACCCAGAGCTTCGCTATCAGCTGCTGGCCTTGCTGGATGAGGCGGCGGCGCCCGGCCGCATTCCGATTCTCTCGCAGGCGATTTCCTATCTGCCCGGTTACAACGTGCGGGTGATGTTGGTGATTCAGGCGTACTCGCAGTTGCGTGAGATTTACGGGCTCAACAATGCGGACACGATGATGAAAAGTTTGGCGGCGCGCATCTTGTACGCGCCCAAGGACTTCGCGGAAGCGAATGAAATCTCGCAAGAACTGGGCATGACCACCGTGAAGGTCGTGAGCCGCTCCAAACCTGTCTTCAATCTGGCGGACATGAAAGCGAAGCGCTCACACAGCGTCACGGTGAATGAGCAAAAACGACCGCTGCTGCTGCCCCAGGAAGTCAAAGAACTCGGGCGCGATCGGGAACTGATCCTGTATGAGGGCTTGCGACCAATTCTAGCTAAGAAGAATCGCTACTTTGAGGATCGACTGTTTCGCAAGCGCTTGTTGCCGCCACCGACGCGGGCGACGCCCGAGCGGTCCCAGTCGCCGCGTGGCCCGATCGAGCCCACAGCGATGGCGTTGCCGCCGGAGCCTATACCGGCGGTCTCGGCCAGCGACACGCGCGTCACTCGCGAATCGACCGTGGCCGATATTGAGCGCATCGATGCTCTGACGCTGGAGGATTTCGACGCCACGCTGCCGCCCGCGAACGCTCGGGACCGGGACGAGAACGAGCCTCAGACGCGCGAGGAACTGGATGCCGATGTTGCCGGGTTTTTGAAGGCCTTTGATCGATAGGACGATGCATGGCGAAGACTGCTGATGAACCCGCTGATCCGCCGACCACGACGGGGAAGGCGCGCACGAGACGGGCTGATCAAAAGGCCGAAAATGCCATTCGACCGGTGAAGCGGCGTCCACCCGTGGTTCCCACAGAACCGGGGTCGCGCGCGGCTGCGCTGCAGCGCTCGTCCGGGTCGCCGAGGGTTGCCCAGAAGGCCGCCACCACCCCGGCGGCGAATGCGGTGCCACCCGAAATCTGGGAGCGCTTTATTGGCATTGGCGCCAAGTACTACTTCCCCGATGGCACGCCCGCCTTTGTGGATCGCGGAGTCAAGCTCACGACGCCTTCTGAAAACACCGAAGTCATCCGCAGCCTCATCACCATCGCGCAGGCGCGCGACTGGCAGCACATTAGCGTTACCGGCACCCAGCGCTTTCGCAAGGAAGCCTGGTTTGCCGCTCAACGAGTGGGTATCACCGTGCGCGGCTACAAACCAAGTGAGATCGAGCAGGCGCAGCTGGTGCGCGGCCTCGCGGAGGGGCGTAGCCCCAGTGGGCGACAGGAACACCAGAACACCGAGGGGCAGGCGTCCACGAGCGCGCGCGGCGACCGCCGCGGCGCAATCCCAGAACGCGCTCGTGAAGGTACCGAATCACCAGGTGGTCGGCGCGGGACGCTGTTCGTCGGCCGACTACTCGATCATGGTCGAGATACGTATCGTCACGATCCGCGAGAGCAAAGCTCCTACTTCGTCAAGCTGCAAACCCCGGAAGGCGAGCGCGAAATCTGGGGCGTGGATCTGGAGCGTGCATTGCGTGATTCGCTCAGCAATGCGCGGGCTGGGGACGACATAACGGTGCGCGCGGTCAGTCGCGAAGCCGTGACGGTGCCCAAACGTGAACGAGACATCGAAGGCCGAGCCATCGGAGAATCATCAGTGTCGACGCATCGCAATGAATGGATTGTTGAGCGCACGGATTTTATCGCAGGCCGCGAGAGCGCAGCGCGAACCTTCCGCAATCCGAAGATCTCCGCACAAGAGGCCGTGAAGAAGCACCCAGAGCTGCAAGGCTCGTATTTGAAGCTTCAAGCCGTAAAGCTCGGCGCCGAGCGGGATTTCAAGAACCCGGTAGACCGTGAACGGTTGTTGGTCCGCGCCCGCGTGCTCATCGCCCAATCGATCGAGCGCGGCGAGCCACTGGAGCCAGTGCGGCTGCGCGAGCCGGTCGCCAAGAAACCCGTGAACGAGCACGAGATCAAGCCGGAACTGCAGCGCGCGCGGTAGTGGGCCACGCCGCACGCGTTGCAGTTCCGCGGACTATTTCACCAGCTCGGGCAGGCAGTCCGTGAATTCCCGCTGAATCCGACTCATCGGTGTCGTTATCGCCTCGTCGCCGGTCAGGATGGCCAGCGTCATGGCAGTCATCGTCGACAGACCGTTGGAGTTGCATAGGATTTGCAGAGCCAGCGGGATCGGAAAGCCTTCGGCATGTCGGCGCAGCGGATGGATGCCGCCATGCACGAAGGAGTTCATCGCGTGCCACGAGACGTCTTTGAACCGTACCAGCATCTGGTAGGCGGGCGCCGGCGCGCTTGTGCCGACGCACTTGCCGATCTGTTCGATCATTTCGTTGACCGACGGTAGGCTTTTGGCGGCTTGCTCGCTTTCGATTGTGAGTGGTGCCATTAGCTTCGAAATGGCGGCATCGCTCGCCGCATATAACAGCCACATGCCGCGGGTCAGCGCCTCGAATTGCAGCCGTATCAGGCCAGTGGCCGACGTCGCCAGCCCCATTGCCATCAAGACTCGGAGGCTTGTCGCATGCTCCAGCGCTACTGAGCACATGCCAAAAGACACCTGTGCCTTGGGCGAGGAGTCGAATTCGGCGTTATCAAGATGACGCAGTAAGGCTTCATGCAATTCGTCGGAACGGCGAAGCATCGCATTCATGGCGTTGGTGTCGGTATTCGGCGATGGCGGAGTCATCAGAGCGTGGCATTCCTGTGGGGCGTCTTGTGGACAGGCACTGGAAACAGAGGGAAGTCCGAAGGGGGGATTGCCCTGTTTCTTGTCACGCTACCACGCCGGTCACAGCCGTCAAGGCGACCCCTACGGGGCTCGCTGCGCTCGGCCTGGACGGCTGCGCTGCGGCGTGAATTCCCGATACACGTGGGCAATCCCGCCCACGCAAAGATCGAGGAATCGACCATGACAACATTGTACGTTCGCGACGGCGATCAGTTTCGGGAAGCCGACCGCCAGGATGTTCTGGATCGCGCTAACGCGCTCATCGCTCAGCGCTACCGCGCCGGATCGCCAGTGCTGGATTCGCCGACTCGTACGCGGGAGTTCCTGCGCATCAAGCTCGGTGCCTTGGAGCATGAAGTTTTTTCAGCTTTGCTCCTGGATACGAGGCATCGTTTGATTGCCTACGTCGAGCTGTTTCGGGGCACCATCGATGGGGCTTCGGTGCATCCGCGTGAGGTGGTTAAGGAGTGTCTGGCCCGCAACTGCGCGGCTGTGATATTCGCGCACTGTCATCCTAGTGGCGAACCTTCGCCATCGCAGGCGGACGAACTCATCACCCGCCGATTACGGGAAGCCTTGGCACTGGTGGACATACGTGTCCTTGATCACCAAATCGTCGCTTGCTCTCAGGTCTCTAGCATGGCTGAGCTGGGTCTACTTTAACCCGGAGCGTGATCGCATTCGGGTCGCAACCCGCGTAGTGAAGCTGCGCGGGTTGCTCTTTGCGCTGCGAATTGCACATCGCGCGCCACGCAAGGCCGTGTCACGCGATCTGCACAGTTTGGCGCTGCCGCTGAGCTTCGATAAACCACAGTGCCCCAAAATCCGCGCCAGCGCGCAAAGCCGCGCTGCTTCGCCGGCGAAGCGCCGGTCACGGATTTTTCTAGTCCACTGGTGGCGGCTTCGGGAGGGGCGGTTAAGACAGTTTTCCGGGTGTGCGAGCGGGGCAAAAATGCTTACCGCATACCAAGGAGACTTTCCATGACTACTGCAACTCATTCCCAAACGGACACCCGAAAAGTCGAGGCCTATCAGGTTTCAGAACATGCACGCATGGGCACCCTGCCGCGCCATTTCGGCTCGCGCATGATGACCGTGGAGCAGAAAATCTATGACTTGATGGACCAGTTTGTGGCCGGCTACGACGGGGGTTACTGGGAGTTTTTCGAACTCAGCAACGGCGGATTTTACATGGCGCCCCGAATGCCCGCCGTGCGGCTCTCGGTGGATAGCAACGGCTACGAAGGCCGGTTGTCCGCCGACGCTGCCGGAATCACGGTGTGCCTGTTCGCTTTTAGCCTCCTGTCCTTTGAGCGCCTGGGCGAGGTCTACAGCCGTCATTTTCACTGGCTGAGGGATTTTGCTCTGGGGCATGTCGAGGCCGCCGAGATTTTCGCCGCGATTGACTGAGCCTGACCGGGTGCGCCGATCCTTGACCCGTGCAGGGGTCGGCGCTCCTGAATCCCACTGATCCACACCATCGAAGGATTGCCGCCCATGAATAACCAAAGCGACCGCGCCGATGGCCCTACAGGCGCCGTAGAGGAGCGCCGCCGCCAGACTGAAATCTGCCCCCTTGCTGATCGCCAGTACCGCACATGTGACCGTAGGCGAGGCTCAGGCGCTCACGGACCACGGTTACTGTCGCGGGCAGTACGGATGACTCTTTTACGTCGGTCAGCCCGGTGAACCGATACTCAGCGAGATCGAGCCTGTCAGCGCCGGACTGGCAGAGGTCATCCGTCGTGCGCGCGTAGAGGGCTGTCCATATGTGCTGCTGG
>Ga0307374_10006003_pt1 | contig 19377 bp, 16 predicted proteins | sample OX3MG_FD_202532 | JGI IMG/M metagenome (GOLD analysis project Ga0307374, IMG submission 202532) | Soil microbial communities from Risofladan, Vaasa, Finland - OX-3 | ecosystem: Environmental > Terrestrial > Soil > Coastal area > Acid sulfate soil | place: Finland: Risofladan, Vaasa | collected...
GCGAGCCCGGCGTGGGCAAGACAGCTATCGTGGAAGGTCTGGCGCAGCGGATTTCCGATGGCGATGTGCCGCCGTTCCTGGCTGACAAGCGCATTTTGTCTCTCGATCTTTCGCTGATTGTGGCGGGCACGAAGTACCGCGGGCAGTTCGAAGAACGGCTGAAGACGATCATGAAGGAGCTGATGGAAAGCCAGAATGCGATCGTATTCATCGACGAACTGCACACGCTGGTGGGCGCCGGATCGGCGGAAGGCTCGCTGGATGCGGCGAATATTTTGAAGCCGGCGCTGAGCCGCGGCGAAATCCAGTGCATCGGGGCGACGACGCCGGGCGAATACCGCAAGTCGGTGGAGAAAGACCGTTCGCTCGAACGACGATTCCAATCCATCAAGGTTTCCGCGCCGAATGAAGATGAGGCGATCCGCGTGCTTCAGGGCGTGCGCGACCGTTATGAGAAATTCCACGCGGTGAGCTACACCGAAGACGCCATCCGCTATGCGGTCTATCTTTCGAATCGGTACATTCCGGACCGCTTCCTGCCGGACAAGGCTATCGATCTGCTGGACGAGGCCGGGGCACGCGTAAAGCTGCGCCAGGCCATGCTGCCGGACGAAGTGTCGGAAGTGCAGAAGCGCGTGAAGTTCATCACACACCGGATGGAAACGGCCATCGCGAACCACGAGTTCGAGAAGGCGCGGTTTTATTCGGAAGAAGAGCGCAAGGAAAAAGAACATTTGCGGGCGCTGCGAGAGAAGCTCAAGATCGACGATTCGGCGGCGGGCATCGTCACGCGCGAGGATATCGAAGAAGTGGTGGCGCGGTGGACAGGCATCGCGGTCACCTCGATCAAGGAAGATGAGCAGCAAAAGCTGCTGCGTATTGAAGGCGAACTGCACAGACGCATCATCAGCCAGGACAAGGCGATCACCGCGCTGGCGCGGGCCATCCGGCGCAGTCGCGCGGGCCTCAAGGCGCCCGGCAGGCCGGTGGGCTGCTTCCTATTCCTGGGCCCGACGGGCGTGGGCAAGACGGAAGTGGCACGCAGGCTGGCGGAGTTCCTGTTCGGCAGCGAGAAATCGCTGATCCGGTTCGACATGTCGGAATACATGGAGAAGCATTCCGTTTCCAAGCTGATCGGAGCGCCTCCGGGATACGTGGGATACGAAGAAGGCGGGCAATTGACCGAGCGGGTGCGGCGCACGCCGTATTCGGTGATCCTGCTCGACGAAATCGAGAAGGCTCATCCGGATGTTTACAATATTCTGCTACAGGTGTTCGAGGACGGGCAGTTGACTGACGGGCTGGGGAATACGGTAGACTTCCGGAACACGATCATCATCCTTACTTCGAATCTTGGAGCGCGGCAATTACAGAAGCAATCGGGACTCGGTTTCCAATCCGCGGACGAAGTGGCCGCGGCCAAGAGCCAGGACGACATGGTGATGGCCGAGGTGAAGCGGGTATTCAATCCGGAATTCCTGAATCGTTTGGACGAAGTGATTCTGTTCAATTCGCTCACGGACGATGATCTGTTGCTGATCATCGACCTGCTCGTGGGACAAATCAACGAAACACTGGTGCACCGCCAGGTGCAAATCGGAATGACGCCTGAGGCGCGCCAGTGGATCCTCGAGAAGACCTGCAGCGATCGGAACTATGGCGCGCGGCCGCTCCGGCGCGCGTTGCAGAAGTACGTCGAAGACCCACTGTCGGAAGCCCTGATCCAGGGCGGACTGCAGCGGCCCGCAACGCTCGAAGTGTTCCTGTCGAGCGAGGGCCTTGCGTTCCGTCCCGTGACGGAAGCAACCCCGGTGGCCCACTAAGAATCCTACACGCGCAAGCCGGGTAGGAGCGATCCGGCGGGGGAGCAAGAAATCTTGGGCGGGGAACTGCGGCCTTGATTAGAGCCATGGCCGCGAGCAGGAAAATACTTCTGCGCACACTGGGAATCCTCGTAATTGTGTCCCTGGCGTTCCTCGCGGTGGTTCAATCCCTTTCGGCTCAGCAGCCGAACGCGACCGGCGAGCCCTCCTCCGTTATCACGCACATCGAATTCATCGGCAATCGGCGCATTCAGCGCGACACGCTGCTGGCGCGAATTTTTTCGCGCATAGGAGATCCTTATAACGAAGAAGCGGTGCGCCGGGATTTCCAGGCGCTGTGGAATACGCAATTCTTCGAGGACATCCGGCTGGAAGTGGAGAACGATCCCAATCAGGCGAACGGGAAGATCGTCGTCTTCTACGTGCAGGAGAGGCCGATCATCCGGCGGATCATCTACAAGGGAAACAAGTCGATTTCAGAGTCGGATATTCTGGATGCGTTCAAGGACAAGAAGGTAGGCCTTTCGGTGGAGAGCCAGTTCGATCCCACGAAAATCACGCGCGCGGAAGTGGTGATCAAGAGCCTGCTGGCAGCTCACGGCCACCAGTTCGCCACGGTGAAGCCGACTTATTCACGGGTGGCGGCCACGAACACGGTGGAGCTGACGTTCAATATCGACGAAGGGCCGAAGGTGAAAGTGGGTACGATCACCATCGTGGGGAACAAGGCGTTCTCGAGCCGAAGGATCATCCGCACGATGCGCAACGACCGGCCGTACGGAATCCCGCTGTATCTGACCACGATTCCGGTGTTGAGCAAAACGTTCGACCAGCCGAAACTCGACGAGGACCTGGAAGTGGGCATTCGCGGCCTCTATCAAGACAACGGATATTTCAAAGTAGACGTCAACGTGACGGACCTGAAGACGGTTGACGTGAATCGGAGCGGAATTCCCGGCCCGTGGCCATTGATCGGCAGTAAGCACGGCAAAGCGACGAATATCACGATTCGAATCGACGAGGGCGAGCAGTATCGCATGGGCACGCTGGCGTTTCGCAGCGCCGATCCCGATCAGGGGCTCGTTTTCAAGCCGGACTTTCTGCAGCGGGCGTTTCCGCTGAAGGCGGGAGATCTGTTCTCGGCGGCGAAGATCCGGAAAGCGCTGGATGACTATAAGAAGCTGTACGGCGAGTACGGGTACATCGATTTCGTGGCCACGCCGCTGACCGACGTGGACGACGCGAAGAAGATCGTCAACCTGACGATGGAGATGGACCAGCAAAAGCAGTACTTCGTGCGGCGCATCGAATTTTCCGGCAATACCAGCACGCGGGACAAGGTGATCCGGCGCGAACTGTTGCTGGACGAGGGCCAGATTTTCAATAACCGGCTGTGGGAACTGAGCATCCTGCGGCTGAATCAGCTGGGTTATTTCGATCCGATCAAGCCGGAGAACGCGGAGCTGAAAAGGAACGTGAAGGCGGGGACGGTGGACATCAACCTGAAGGTGAAGGAAAAGGGGAAACAATCGATCAGCTTCTCGGGTGGGGTCAGCGGAATCATGGGCAGCTTCTTGGGAGTGTCGTATCAGACGAACAATTTTCTGGGGCTGGGGGAAACGCTTACGGCTTCGGTGCAATACGGCGACATCCAGAAAAGCATCACGTTCGGCTTCACGGAGCCGTATCTGTTCGACCGGCCCATATCCACCGGATTCACGGTGTTCTTCAACCAGTTCGACTACAACACGGCCCAGCAGGAAGGGCTTTTGTTCGGCCAGCAGGTGGCCATCAATCCGGCACTGCAGGAAAACTACAACACGAATTCGAAGGGATTCACGATTTTCGCGAGCTATCCGCTGCGAAAGCTATCGTTCACGCGGCTGGGGCTCACCTACGGGTGGAGCACGACGGATCTGCAGCCGTTCAGTCAATCGGCGACGCTGCTATTCGAAGAGACGAAGTTCACGAGTATTGCGGGGCCGAACGCGCTGAACGGGATCCGTGAGAGCAAGATCACGCCCACGATCACATATAACACCGTGGATAATCCGGAGAATCCAACGAACGGAAAGAGCCTTTATTACGGTCTGAGCTTCGAGGGCGGCCCGCTGCAAGGGAACGTCAACACGGTATCGAATACGTTCTCCATGACGTACTTTCGGCCGAACTATCACCGGCGAAATGTGATCGCGTTCAAACTGACTACCGGATCGATTTCGGGATATGGCGGGAAGGATGTGCCACCCTACAACAGGTTTTATCTGGGGGGAGAGCAGGACGTCCGCGGCTTCGATTTCTACACGATTTCACCCTTTGTAGCCATTCCATTTTCGACGACCACGACCATCAGCTTCGCGAACCCGAGGCTGCTGAACCAGCAAGGCGCTCCCACGATCCAAACCCTTCCGGTAAACGTGCTGGAATATATCCCCACGCGGCCTGGCGGAGATTTGCAAACGGTGGTGAACCTGGAATACCGCATTCCCCTTTTCCCGCGGACCACGCTGGACCTGTTCAACGATTTGGGAGTGAACGGGGTGCTGCAAAAGTCGCAACTCGCTCTGGACCCTGCGGCGTCATCCCAATTGCAGCAGCAGTTTCCGAATCCTGACTTTCCGAACCTGAAGATCTCCAACAATCTGCCGATTCTGGCGGGCACGAATTTCCAGCCGCACACTTCGGCGGGAGCCGAAATAGTGGTATTCCTGCCAATCGTCAATGCGCCCTTCCGTTTCTATTACTCCTACAATTACTTGCGTTTGACCCGCACGCTGGTGCCGCCGCCGGGCGCGTGGTATTTCACACCGGCGGTGGAAAATTCGCTCAAGCAACTGGGTGTGTACAATACTCAGGTCACGCCGGCGTTGCAGACGTTCCTCGAGCAACTGCAGTCGTCGCAGACGATCCCGCCGGGTTTGCTCGAGCCAAAGAGCACGTTCCGGTTTACAGTGAGCCGGACATTCTGACGAAAGAATGCCAGGCGCCAGGAAAGCCTTGGCGAACCAGGCGCGTCGCGACATGAAGAGAAGAGCAGGCATGGCCGGAGGAAGCAAGATGAGATTCGAGACACTAGGTGCGGTGTTACTCCTCGCCGGGATGGCCGCAGCATGCGGAGGAAACTACGGAAACTACGGAAACTACCCAGGAGCCTACCCAGGAAGCTACGGGGGAAATTCCCCGGCAATCGGAGTGACTGTGAACGGTCCAGGCATTGCCACTGGCTCGACAGCCACGATCCTCACGAATGGAACGATGCAGTTTTCGGCGACGGTCGCCGGGGCCTCGGCTACAACCACGTATTGGCAGGTATGCCTGCCTGCCGCCTCATCGCTTTATCAGCCGACGGATTGCACGGCGATTCCCAACGTAACACCCGTGAATACGAAAGTGCTGACGGGATATGGAACGATCACACAAACCGGGCTATACACGGCTCCTCCGACGCCTCCGTCACCCAACACGTTCGTGATCATGGCGATCAGTACGATCAGCCCATACATCAACGAGATGAACCCCAACGTGAACGCGTACTTCGGGGTACTGAACGCGCTAGTCGATTCCGGGGTACGCGTGCAGGTATTTCCCGCGACGGCGACGATCGGCGCTGGAGAAGCATTCCAGTTCAAAGCAAGCGTCAGCGGCACAACGAATCCGGGTGTGACGTGGGCGGTTGACAACAACATCGGGGGCGACTTGACCGATGGGTACATTTGTCCGAACCCCCTTGCTCCTCAACCATGCACCCCTGGTGAGTATTTTGCTCCCGCGACGCCTCCCTCTAATGTGACGATCACGGCAACCTCGGGAGCCGATTCATCGCAATCGGGCACGGCCACGCTGACCGTTTCTTCCGCGGCGGATGCCACACTCACGAGCATCGACCCGATCAGCGCGGAGGAAGGTTCGGCGCAGCAGGACATCTATCTGACCGGAACGAATTTCTTTTCGAACGATACCGTCTATATAGTGCCGCCGGGCCAGACCGCGACAGCGGTGCCTACGACATTTATCAGCACGGCCTTGCTGCGGGCCACCATTCCCGGAAACCTGCTGTCGCAGGCAGGACAGGTGCAGGTGGAAGTGCAGCGGCAGAATGGCAGCCTCAATACGCCGGGTCCAGCGACCTTGTCGGTGGCCCCGACGCGCCCCGCGCTGATTGCGTCATCGCCTGACAGCGTGTCGCAAGCGACGGGGACCACGAGCGTGATTCTGGCGGGGGGATTTTTTACACCCAGGACCACCGTGCAATTCAACGGCACCTCGAGTGGCATTTCCACGACCGTCAACAGTAGTCGGCAAATGACGGTGGCGCTACCAGCCGGATCTCCCGGGACGCCGGGGCTGGACTTGCCGGGGCTCTATCCAATCACGGTCCAAAACTCCGACGTTCCGTCGGGCCAGCCGTCGATGGCGTCGTTGAACTTGGCGGTAACACCCAATCCGAGCCTGATTCCGGCGGGACCGACGACAGCCGTCGGAGTGGGAACGAGTCCGTCGGCGGTGGCCATTGATGACGGATTGGGCGAGGCGATCGTTGCTAACACTGGGAGCAACAGCGTATCAATCATAGACTTGAGCACAGACAGCGTGACGACCACCATTCCGGTCGGACAGCATCCCACGGGCGTAGCTGTGGACGATATGCTGAATCCTCACATTGCGCTCGTGGTGAACAGCGTCGACCAAACGGTTTCCACCATCAATTTAACAACGCAAACGGTGATCGGGACTCCTCTAACGGTTGCGATTGGGCCCCCAGGCGGCTCTCCCGCCGGCCCTTCGCCGGTGCCTTATTCGGTGGGCGTGAATCCCTCGACGCACCGTGCAGTCGTGGCCTACGAATCATTTAACGAGGCAACTATTCTGGACGTCTCCACGGGACTGCCCACGCTTGTTCAGCAAATCGGCGGCGATCTAACCGCTCCGCTCGGAACGGGCACGAGCCCCACCGTGGCGATTGACGAGCGGCTGAATTGGGCCCTTATCACGCCGGGAGGCGGAGGGGCGCAAACGACGAACATTGTGGACCTGGGACAAAATGGCAGCCCGGCCGATGGCGGGCGCTCGCCGGAGGTGGTCGCAAGTCTCGCCCTGTCGAGTTTCGGAGTGGGCATCAATCAGGAAACGCACCAGGCGCTGCTGACCGATCCGAATGGCGGCAACATGCTGTCATTCAGCCTGCTGGACAACCAGGTGAACTCGATCTCGTTCACCAACAATGGAATTGCCTTTAGCCAAACGGGCCTCGTTGCTGCCGCGGCGGACTCGCTGGAAAACATCGGCGTGGCAATCAACACGGACGGAACGGCCACGATCGTGGACCTGGAAAAAGGTACCGTATTGCAGACCGTTATGGGGCTGGGAACTTTACCGCAAGCCGTGGCCATCGATCCGGCCGGCAATCAGGCCGTGGTGGTGAATCAGGGAAGCAACAACGTCTCGATTCTTGCGCTTGGCCCGGGGGTGAATCCGCTACAGATTGTGGAGGCGAGCCCGGCGGTGACGTTCACGTCCGCCACACCTTTGACGCTGACGATTACAGGCAACGGATTTTTGCCTGGTTCGCAGGTGCTGCTCGACGGCACGCCGATCACAGTGGTGTCCGTCACAGCGAATGGCCGGCAGATCGTGGCGAGTGTTCCGGCGAGCATGCTTGGCTCGGCAAGACACTATGCGGTACAGGTGCAGAATCCGTCGAGTGCGGTCTCGAACGTCACCGATCTCACCGTGGTGCAGCCCATTGTGGTGGGAAATTCTCCCACCGGAGTAGCGGTGGATACGGACCGCGACATGGCGGTGGTCACAAACTCCGGCAGCGGGACGGTGTCTCTGGTGGCCCTGTTGCAAGCCACTCCAGTTGGGATCAGCCAAACCCCTGCCGGCACGGTGGGGACGATTGGAGCGCCGATTCCGGTGGGGACGAACCCGTTGGGAGTGGCGGTGCTGCCGCGGCTGGGTTTTGCGGTAGTGGCAAACAATGGAAGCAACAACGTGTCGCTTGTAGACTTGACCCAAACGTACGTGCCGCAAACGCTGGCGACTTGTTCTTCGGGCGGCTCGTGCACGGGCCCGACCGGCGTGGCGATCAACCAGGATACGGGCGTAACGGTAGTGACGAACACCGGTACCTTGACGGATACCGCCGCGCCGTCGAGCCTCAGCTTCGCCACGATCACGCCGGCAGTGAGCGGGACAGTTCCATCGTTGGCGTCGCCGAGCAACGATACGAACGTGGACCAGAACCCCATTTCGGTGGCTATCGACCCATCGCCCATCGCGGAGAACTTGGGGCTAAGCTATCTGGTGGTAGGCACGGCGACGCAGGCAAGCAGCGTGCAAGTGATCGACTCGTCGACGTTGGCCGCTCAGCGCATCACCGGATTCCAAAATCCGAGCGGGATCGTGTTCGATGCGCTGAACAAAGTTTTTCTGGTGGCGGACAGCCTGCAGAACAGCCTGGAAATCATCGATCCTCTCACACTGATTGAAACGCCCGTACACGTGGGGATCAATCCGACGGCGCTCGATTACGACCTCCAGACAAGCACGATTATTACTTCGAATTTCACGAGCCACACGCTGTCGGTGCTCGATTATGCCTGCCCGCCACCGGCCAGCGGCGGGTCGCCGGTGTGCCTAAATCCGCAGGTGCGCACGGTGCTGGGGCTGGGAAGTTCGCCGCAGTTCTCGGTTGCGGTCGACCCGAAGCTGAATCTCGCGGTCGTGGCGGACCAGGCGAATAACCGTATCCTGCTGGTCCCGCTTCCGCATTAAGGTGAACGGAACTGCACCGCCGAGGCCAACCAGCCTCGGCAGGCTGGCATCTGAATGTTGGCAAGCGGCGGCCGGAAGATCGAGGAACGCGCCACTCGCTGGCGTTTCCAGGCTCCGTTTGGAGCAAGCCACGCTGCGGAAGACCGGCTTTCATCGAGCTGCGCGGGGAATTCCGAAGGCGAAAGCGATTGACCGTTTTCTCGGTATGAAGCTATAATCCACGCTCTTCGTTAGAGTGGATTTCCGAATAATTGCGAATAATCGCGGATAATAAGGAGTGCGAATGAAGATGCGATTGGCAGTTTCCGCTGTGGCCGTTCTTTTGATGGTGCCTGCCGTCTGGGCACAATCGAGCGGAGCGCAGGCTCCCGCGAAGGTGGGAGTCATCAACGTGCAGGCGGCGGTGACGAGCACGGCGGAGGGCAAACAGGCTGCGGCCGAGTTGCAGTCGCAATTTGCTCCGCGGCAGGCGGAACTCGACAACATGCGCAAGCAGATCGATGACGTGCAGACGCGGCTGCGCACCGGGCAAACCACCCTCAGCGACGACGAAAAAGCTCGCCTGGCGCGGGAAGGCGACCAACTGACCCGCTCTTATCAGCGCAAGCAACAGGAAGCACAGGACGATTTCAACGACGCACAACAGGAAGTGGTGAATCGCATAGGCGGCAAGATGATGACGATCCTGGATAAGTACTCGAGGGACAACGGCTATGCGATCGTATTCGATACCTCCGCGCAGCAAAGCCCGGTGATTTACGCGTCAAACCAGATTGAGATTACACAGGACATCGTCCGGCTTTACGATGAAAGCAATCCCGTGAAGGCGGGCGCGGCGTCCCCAGCGCCAAAGCCGGCAACTCCGCGAGCGGCGCCTAAGCCGTAAGGAACGTTCCGGATTCCATAACGTTTATCTGTTAGGCCTTGCCGGTGAAAGCCGGCGGGGCCTTTTTCTTTGTGGAACTATTTTCTTCTATTCGAGGGCTGGTCCGTGCGTGCATGGGCCAGCGATCCAGGTCGTCGGAGGGGCGCACGGCGATTGCGGACTGGCTTTGTGCGGGCTGCGGAGGTCGGCTATGATGAGTGCTGAGCAGTCGCGATAGGCGTCATCTTAAGAATTCTTCGCGAGAGCGAACGAGGAGGATCGTACATGACAATTTCTGTGGGCGCTGCGGCGCCGGACTTTACGCTGAAGGATCAGAATCAGAAGGAAGTCAAGCTATCGGATTTCAAGGGCAAGAAGAACGTGGTGTTGGTGTTCTATCCGCTGGACTGGAGCCCGGTGTGCACGAACGAGCACCAGTGCCTGGTGAACGACTTGAAGCGCTTCGAGCAGCTCGACGCGCAGATCCTCGGAATCAGCGTGGACAGCGCGTGGTCGCACAAAGCGTTCGCCGAAAAGATGGGCATTCAGTATCCGCTACTGGCGGATTTCCAGCCGCGCGGAGCCGTCGGCGATAAGTTCGGCGTGTATCTTGCGGACAAGGGAATCACCGGGCGCGCAATCGCTATCGTGGACCGCGGGGGCAAAGTCGCGTGGTTCAAGAACTACGATATCCCCACCGTGCCGGACGTGAACGAGGTTTCAAACGCGCTGTCCGGCGTGAAGTAGACGCGGAGCCGCGGCAAGCAGGGATGCTAGGGCTGCTTGGCCTTGGCCGCTCCAGGATCGGCGGGAGCGGCCGAGGCAGGATGCTGGGAGAAGCTGCGGATGTAATCGACCACTTGCCAGCGTTGCTCGGTTGTGAGTTTGTCTTCAAACCCAGGCATGGGCTTGCGGCCCTTGGTGACTTGCCAGTAGAGCTGGCCATCGACGAGGCTATTCATTTTCCTGGCGTCGGTGAAATCGCTGGGCGCAACCGAAAGCTGGTCGGCCTTCTCGCCCTTGCCGTCGCCCTTGTCGCCGTGGCACGGGACGCAGTGATCGAGATAGACCGACATTCCCGCAGCCCAGGCGACATCGGTGGGCGGAATGGGGTTCTTGAGCCGCTTGGCCTTCTCCGCGGTGGACCAGTTGCTTATCGCTTCTACCAGGGCAATGCTGACGACGATCATAATCAACAGCAAAGTCGTGAAGTAAAGCATCTTGCTCTTCTTTTTCGATTCTTGAGCTGGCATGAAGCTTGAATTTTCGCACAATCGTTCAGGATTTCCCAGTAGCGATGGCAAACAGTAGCCAGACATTCATGGTCAGGATGACGAACGTCGCAAAGGCGGCGAGATAATTGATGATGCGACGGTTCACGTGCGCGCCCATCAAATCCTTTCTGCAGGTCAATATCAGAAGCGGAATCATGGCAAAAGGCAGGCAGAAGCTGAGGACCGCCTGGCTGAGCACAAGCGTCTTGAGAGGATCCAATCCCCAGGCAATGACGGCGATCGCGGGAATCATGGTGACGACGCGCCGCAGAAAAATGCTGATGCGAAAGTTCATGAATCCCTGCAGGATCACCTGGCCGGCCATCGTACCCACCGTTGCGGAAGACAGGCCCGAACACAGCAAAGCCACGGCAAAAGCCACGCCGGCAAACGGTCCGAGCAGAGGGCCGAGCGTGTCGTGGGCGGCTTCAATCGAATAGACGTGGATTCCCCCGCTGAAAAAGACGGCCGCTGCCATCACCACCATCGCGGAGTTGATCAGCCAGGCGCCATTCATGGCAAAGAGAACGTCGAGAAGCTCCATTTTGCGGTGATGATGCTCGCTGCGGTCCTCGGGAGTGCGCCGCGGGAGCACCAGCGCGGAATGCAGATAGATCACATGGGGCATCACCGTCGCGCCCAGCATGGAGACGGCCAGGTAAATCGAGGAAGAGTGAATCTCCGGCAGCACCATGTGGGTCACGATCGGCTTCCAGGCGGGCTTGCTGAGAAACATCTCGACGGCGTAAGAAACGCCGATGACGCCGACGAAGAACATAATGATGCGCTCAAGCCACTGAAATCCGAATGTCTCGATGGCCAGTATGAGCAGCACGCACACGCCGGTGAGAATGGCGGCGGGCATCATGGGAATCCGAAAGAGCAGATAGAAACCCAGAGCAGCGCCGAGAAATTCGGCGAGATCGGTGGCCATGGCGGCGATTTCCGCGGCGAGCCAGAGGCAGACGGTCACCGGATGCGAGAATTCGGCGCGGCAATTTTCGGGTAGGGTGCGGCCGGTGGCGATGCCGAGCTTGGCGGCAAGATACTGCACCAGAATGGCCATGGCGTTCGACCACAGAAGAACCCAGAGCAGTTCGTAGCCGAAGCGCGCACCACCCTCGATGTTGGTGGCAAAATTCCCCGGATCCATATAGGCGACCGAGGCCACGAAGGCGGGGCCCAAATACCACCAGCATTCACGCAGGATGTTGCGAGGCGGGGTGGCCGGCTGCACTGTCTCTGTCGATGCGGGATGGATGGAAGAACCGGCCATAGGTTAATGCTACTGAACTTGATATATAAACTACGCTTAACAGGGGCGTTCGTCAACGCCCGCGTGCGGCCTGGGTTACCTAGAAATCATCCAACGGTGATTGGCCGTCTGCTATAGTGGGCATGCGAAAGCCCCCAAGGAGACGGTGATGACCGAACCGGCGAAACAACCTCAACAGCAGCAGGTGCAGATCAAAGCCGACGAGAAGGAGTTGCTGGGTCAGTATTCGAATCTCGTTGTCGTCCACCACAACGCGGAGGAGTTCACGCTGAATTTCGTTTATATTTTCCCCACGGTGCCGCACGGCAAGCTCGTCGGCAGTCTCATCGTGAGCCCGGCGCACGCCCGACGCCTGATGCGCGCGTTGCAGGAAAATATTGCGCGCTATGAGGCGGAGTTCGGGCCTCTGCCTGAGGGGCCAGCGCCCGGTGCCGAACCGACCGTTGGTTTCGTGCACTAAGGTGGATTACAAACAGGCGGCAACGTTGCCCAGACGGAGCTTCTTCTTCGAAGGGCGGCGCTTCATTTGATATAAGTCTCGATCGGCTGCCCCAAAAAGGTTTTCGATGGTGAGCCCATCGGCCGGATAGATGGAAACGCCCACGCTGACGGTAATGTGCGGCGCCTGGCCGTCCTGTGCAAGCCGGTCGCAAATCCGCGCGGCCACTCCGGTGGCGTCATGCTCTCCCGTCTCGGGAAGGACCAGGGCAAACTCATCGCCGCCGTAGCGGGCCGCCGTGTCGATTGACCGGCTGTTGACCCGCAACGCATTGCCGAGCCGCCGGATCGCGTGGCTTCCCGTGAGGTGGCCGTGTTTGTCGTTGATCATCTTCAGACCATCGAGATCAAAGAGCAGAAGGGCGAAGCTGCGGCCCGTGCGCCGCGAACGGTCAATCTCGTTATCGAGCACCTGGAGCAGGCGGCGGTGATTGGCAAGGCCGGTGAGTGAATCGGAATCGGCCAAACGGCTGACCTGGTCGAAGAGCTGGGCATTATCGAGCAGCGTTCCCCCCAACACGGCGACATAACTCAGCACCATCAGGGCATTCGCGAGAGTAAAGGGGGCGTCGAGCGCGTGCTGCGACTGGCTCATGGTGATGTGGCAGATAACGTTGAGCCCCGCGGCGATGAAAAGCGCGCGGTCGAGCGCGGAGTGCGCACGTCGCAAGCGCAAGCCATATCCCACGGTTGCGGCGACATAGATCGCGGCAGGAAGCAAATCCCACGGCCGGGGCACGAACGTTCCGGGATGAATTCGTAGCGCGTTCGGCAACATGAAATAAAAGACGCTCGTAAGATAGGCGACCGCGCCGACCACGAGCGTAGCCCCGGCAATTTCCTTCTCAGGATCGCGAGACACGGGAATCCGGCGCTCCACCACCAGGGCCGCGAGTAGCAGAACGCCCAACAGGGTGCGTCCGGCGAGCCAACCGATAGAAACGCTGCTGCCACCGGGATTGGCGACAAGCATCCCGCGGTAAAAGGTCATGCTCGTGGCGGCCTCAACCAAGCCGGCAAGGACAAAACCAAAAGCGAGAATCAGGGAGATTCGATCACGCGTTCCGCGAAAGCGAATCATGGCATTGGCAGCGAAGGTGAAGGCGATCAGGCTTCCAGCCATCACCAGATAGATGTCAAGGAGCGGATCGGCTGAAAAAGAAGAATTGCGCAGTACCCACAGAAAGATGCAGTATGCCGCGGCCGCGATCAGCGCGAGAAGAACGAGCCGAAAGCGATGCACGACCCTCCAGAATACGGCGGAACGGCCCATCCTGCTCCCAAGCGTAAACACTTGCCCCGCGATTATGGAGCACATGCAATGCCAAGTTTTTTTGTTGGGATAATCTCGTCGTAAGCTATGGCTAATTATGAGGTTAGATACAAATGTAAGCAGGAGCCGAGGGGTGCGGCCGGCTCTGTCGTTTCGATCTTGTGTATCAGAACGTTACAGACTCGAACGCCTTATGCCCAGCGCTCGATTTAGAGTTTGGGGGCGGCAGGAGGGAGATCGTAGGCCTGAATGGTGCTCTGGAAGCCGATCCTCTTGTGCGCACCATCGCAGAACGGTTTGGTCTGCGAATGGCCACAGCGACACAAAGAAACCGATGTGCGGCCATCGAGGCCGAAGGTTTTGCCGTCCTGATCGACGATTTCGAACTCGCCTTCGACCCGTACTGAACCGTCATTGCGAACCGTGATTTTTGTGCCGGCCATTCGATCCTCCGAGCGACTTTTAGAATTGTTTTCGATATCGCGAACGAACTTCCACCGAAATCATGCCCCTCAGTATTTTGGAACCGAGGGATCCACCTCATCCGACCAAGCCAAGATGCCGCCTTTCAAGTTCCATATCTTTCGGAAGCCAGCCTGACGCAGGTATTCGACTGCTTCGGCCGAACGCTTGCCGCTGCGGCAATGGGCCACGATTTCGCGGGAGCTGTCGAGTTCACTCACGCGGCGCGAAAGATCGCCGAGCGGTATGAGATGACCACCCAGGTTGCAGATCTGATATTCGTGCGGTTCGCGCACGTCGAGAATATAAAGATCATCGCCGCGGTCGAGACGCGACTTCAACTCGCGCGGAGTGATGTCAGGCACGCTGGTTTGCGGCGCCGGCGCCTCTTCACCACGAATGCCGCAGAACTCCGCATAGTCAATGAGATGGGTGACCGTGGGATGATCGCCGCAGACCGGGCATTCGGGATTCCTCCGCAGCTTCAGTTCGCGAAACTTCATGGCGAGGGCATCGAAAAGCAGCAGACGACCGATGAGAGGATCACCCTTGCCAAGGATCAGTTTGAGCGTCTCGGCGGTCTGAATAGTTCCCACGATGCCAGGGAGCACACCTAGGACCCCACCTTCCGCGCATGACGGCACCAGTCCAGGAGGGGGCGGTTCAGGATACAGGCAGCGGTAGCACGGCCCGCCAGGATAGCTGAAGATCGTGATCTGGCCCTCGAAGCGGAAAATAGAGCCGTAGACGTTGGGCTTTCCGAGCAGGACGCAGGCATCGTTGACGAGATAGCGCGTTGGAAAATTATCCGTGCCATCGACGATGATGTCGTAATCCTTGAAAAGATCGAGGGCATTGTCGCTGCTGAGCCGGGTTTCCAGAGAATCGATTTGGATAGCAGGATTCAGCGTTCGCAGACGCTCCGCGGCGGCTTCGATCTTCGGCCGGCCGACATCGCTTGAACCAAACAAGACCTGGCGCTGGAGGTTGGTAAAATCGACGGAGTCGAAGTCCACTAAGCCGATGCGGCCTACGCCCGCTGCGGCAAGATAGAGGCCGACGGGAGCCCCTAACCCGCCTGCGCCGATGCACAGTACCTTGGCCTGCTTGAGTTTGAGCTGACCCTCCATGCCCACTTCGGGCATGATGAGATGGCGGCTGTAGCGCAGAACTTCGTCGTTGGTAAGCGCGGCTGGCTGGTTGGCCCGCTGCGCCGCTAGAATTTCGGTTTTGGTTGCCATTGGAGCGTTTCTCCCGATTTGCTGAATCGTGCGATCCCGCTAAATTTTGTTACGCGTGCCGCCCGCAATCGACGGCACGATGCTGATGATGTCGCCCTCGCGGACACGCGTCTGGTCCTTCTGCAGGTAACGAATATCCTCATCATTCACGTAGACGTTTACAAAGCTGCGCAAGCGGCCATCATCGGCGAATAGGTGCTTCTTCAATTCGGCGAACTGACTCGTCAACGACGAGAGCGCTTCCTGCACGGTCGCCGCCTGCAATTCGACGCTTTCCTGCTTGCCTGCATAGGGGCGCAGGGCCGTGGGAATAATCACTTTCACTGGCATTCGCTTCTCTCCTTATGAATTGTGCGCCGCGCACCACGAGCCCGCGCGGGGTACCCCCAAAAGCCGGCTCCTAACAATGCGATGCCCCCAAGACGGCCTCGATCGCTTCGGGATCGTATCCCGAGCGATCGTCATACAGGCGCCAGGAAGTGGTATCGCGCGGCTCGCCCTTCTGAACGCTGACGATGATATAGCTGTACCAGGGCCACGCATGTTCCCGGTCAAATTCGCTTGGGCGCGCCGGAGCGTTGGGATGGGAATGGTACCACCCGATCAACTCGAGGCTCTGCTCGCGCGCGGTCTTTTCCGCAAGGCGGACGTCGCCGGGCGTGAGCTCGAAGCGATTGCGAGGCGAATCGCCGCGACGATTCGCAAGCGGCAACAAATCGAGCACTTCGCGCTCCCTATCGCCATCGTGGCCCAGAAGTGCGCCGCAGCATTCGTGCGGATAGGTCTGCACGCCGTGCGCGTGGATGCGCTGCAACAGCTCTTCGCGAATTTTTAGAACGGCCCCGCTCATTCTTCGCTCCAGAAGCGATCGGTGAGATATTTTTCGCCCGAGTCGGGAAAGACCGTCACGATCACGGCCTGCCCCCCCTGCGGCAATCTCCGGGCAACGTCGAGGCAGGCGCAGAGAGCCGCACCCGAACTGACGCCCACGAGGATTCCTTCTTCCCGCGCCAATCGCTTGGCCATCTTCTGCGCGTCCTCGGTATGGATGGCGATGTCTTCGTCGGCCAGTGAGGGATCGTAAATCGGCGGAACGATGGCGGTAGCCATGTATTTTAGGCCCTCAAGGCCATGGAAGCCGGAGTCGGGTTGGAAGCTGATACAGCGGACATGCGGGTTCAATTCCTTCAAGCGTCGCGAGACGCCCATGAAAGTGCCGCTTGTGCCCAGCCCAGCGACAAAATGAGTGACGCGCCCGCTGGTTTGTTCCCAAATCTCAATGGCGGTCCCGGAATAATGCGCTTCGGGATTGGCCGGGTTTCCATATTGGTCGGGATAAAAATATCGGCCAGGGTCGGCCTCATAAATTTCGCGCACACGGCGGATGGCGCCGTCGGTGCCTTCGTCACCCGGTGTGTAGACGATGTCTGCACCGTAGGCCTGGAGGATGCTCTTTCGTTCCGGTGAAGCACTGGAAGGAAGGCAAAGCTTTACGCGGTAGCCAAGCGCTGCGCCGATCATAGCGTAGGCAATTCCGGTATTGCCGCTGGTAGCGTCGAGGATGGTTTTTCCAGGTCGCAACTCGCCCCGGCGTTCGCCTTCGCGAATCATGGAATAGGCGGCGCGATCTTTCACAGAGCCGCCGGGATTGAACCATTCGGCCTTGGCGCAGAATTCTATGTTGGGGAATTCGGAACCGACGCCCTCAATTCTCAGTAGAGGTGTATTGCCGATGCGCTCAACGAGACGCTGGCCCAGACGGGTAGGAAAGCTTGGACGGACGGGCACTATAGCGGGTTTGTCTACAGCCACCACAATCGCCTTCTCTCATTCGAGTGCCCTTCACAGTCCAGCTTCAGACAACAAACCACCTACGGCAAGGTCGCTTGGAAATCTTTGGTTAAGCCGGTTCATTAGTTTATCAGATTTTCAACTTCGTTCCAATGGATGAGAAACCCGGCAAAAGCGCCACGGCCTGCGCCATGCTGGATCCTCCTCATGCTCATGATGGGTTTGATGCTCCGGCAGGGCGCTTCGAACCGGATTTTTTGGCGATGAAATGGCGGAAGATAAGGCTCGCAACGGGCACTCTGAGTCCAGTTTTCGGTTTTAATCGACTTCTCGGGAGTCCGCCACCTAGTCGAGTAGCCCTTCAATGGCAAGTTTCCGGCTATCGCCTGATCACACGGTAAAATATACGGAGATTAAGTATGCCGTTCCTAGGGGAATCGAGACTTACGGCCGGTGCATAGGACACGGGGGCATGCCTGTAGAACGAGGATTAGAGCCGGATATCGAAGAGTGCCCATTGCTGGCATGGGATAACAGGCGCTATGAAAATGGGGAGCCGATCGACGCGACGTTGGCTACAATGGTCGCGCAAATCTTTCTTTTGACGGGCCTTCCCTGCATATCGAGTATCGAGATCTGAATGGCGGCTTGCTGCTTACCGAAGGGTGGCGTGTGGACGTTCGTTCCGGCGTTCTGGAGGATCCACACTTGAAGAGGGTCCTCGAAGAACCGGAGTTACGCAGCCGCTTTTGAATTGGCAAGGGACCTTGTAGGCACCGATAATTGGTGCTATAAAAGAGAGTTTCATCGTAGTACGGTGGGGCTGCTGGCAGCAGCGCTCGACACATTCTTAATTTCGAGGAGAAGTTCAATGGCATACGTAATTGCCGAACCATGCATAGGAACGAAGGACACCGCCTGTGTGGACGTGTGTCCGGTAGACTGCATCCATCCGCGGAAGGATGAAGCGGATTTCGAAGCAGAAAAGCAGCTCTACATCAACCCCGACGAATGTATCGACTGCGGGGCATGCGTTCCGGTGTGTCCGGTGACGGCGATCTTCGCGCTCGAAGACCTTCCGGATAAGTGGACAAGCTTCACTCCGGTGAACGCCGACTGGTACAAGGCGAAGAAGTAGCAACGGGTTCTTCCCGCACCGAACAATCAGCCAGGCGGTTCTGTTCAATGAGTTCAAGGCGCGACAATGTACCTGTCGCGCCTTTTTATTGCGAGCGGAAGAACGCCGTATGCTCCCGGCGTGGGAGGCGCGCGCGTTCATTTCCTGGCAGCGCATGCTCGCGGGCTTGTGTTTGTGGCGCTCGCCGGAAAAGGTTATCCTGTACAATCTGCCGTGAGGCCCAGCGGTGCCGAAATTCCAGCTTGTTCTTTTGATTCACGCCCATCAGCCAATCGGAAATTTCGACGATGTATTCGAACGGTCCTACGCGCGTTCCTACCTGCCTTTCATTGAAGTGCTCTCGAAACATCCGTCCATACGCGCCGGGCTGCATTACTCAGGTTCGTTGCTCGAATGGATCGAGCGGTGGCATCCGGAATATTTCGAACTGCTCAGGACGCTCGTGCGAAGCGGTCAGGTGGAAATGGTCGGCGGGGGATTCTACGAACCGATATTGATCGCCATTCCGCCGCAGGACCGGTTCGAACAGATCACGCGGCTGGCGGATTATATCGAAGAGCACTTCCAGAAACGTCCGCGGGGCGCCTGGCTGACGGAGCGAGTCTGGGAGCCGCAGATTCCTTCCTTTTTGGCGCCTGCTGGCGTGGAATACACGCTGGTGGATGACAACCATTTCATCGGCGCGGGCTTCGAATTGGATCAACTCTACAGCTACTATCTGGCGGAAGATCTTCGCCACACGGTGAAAATCTTCCCCGGGTTGCAACGCCTGCGCTACCTGATCCCCTTCCGGGACGCGGGGGAGACAATTCAGTTTCTTCGCGAGGCCGCTGAAGCGCATCCAGGCGGATTGGCAGCCATGGGGGACGATCTCGAGAAATTCGGCGGGTGGCCCGGCACGCACGAACATTGCTATCGCCATGGCTGGCTGGAGCATTTTTTTTCGGAACTCGAAGAGT
>Ga0307374_10006009_pt1 | contig 19363 bp, 17 predicted proteins | sample OX3MG_FD_202532 | JGI IMG/M metagenome (GOLD analysis project Ga0307374, IMG submission 202532) | Soil microbial communities from Risofladan, Vaasa, Finland - OX-3 | ecosystem: Environmental > Terrestrial > Soil > Coastal area > Acid sulfate soil | place: Finland: Risofladan, Vaasa | collected...
ACGAGGGCCACATTCTTTTCCAGTACTCTATAGGCGACGAGAAATGACACTTTCAGGAACGGACGTTCTCTTGGTCGGGCAGAACCTCCATGGGGCCCAAACCTTGACGGAACGGCTGCACCGATGGGGATTCAAATGCCACCGCGCCGGCACTATCCGAACAGCCCTTGATCTGCTGGGTTCCCGCCCGTTTGATCTGGTGCTCAGCAATACGCATCTGCGCGATGGAACTGGATTTGGTTTCCTGGTGGCCTTGGCCGGCCTTCCGGTTACCGTGTTCCTTTGCTTGCCGGTCGAAACTACCTGCTTTTGGCTGCCTGCCATGGATGGTGGAAAGGAATGCTTGGGATTATTGCCGGCGCTCCGGCCTTCCGAGCTTGTCCGCACACTCGTAGAAATGGTCCGCCGTGTAACCGTCGTGCCGCAAGCCAACTAACTACTCCAGAGGCCAGGATCGCCTGCCCCCGTAGTCCAATCGAGAAAGGAAATAGCAATGACACACGATTCTTCACGTAAACCGTCACAATCCACTAGCACTGATTTGAATTCCGTATCGGCCCGCGAACTGTTCGAACACACGCAAGGCACGGTCGATAGGGTGGCTCGGCGGGCATTTGAGATTTTCGAAAGCCGCGGACACGTGCACGGACACGACCGGGAGGACTGGTTTCTCGCGCAATCCGAGCTGCTGGGACCGGTGAAATTCCGGGTTGTGGAATCCGACGACCATCTCATCGCGCACGCGGAGCTTCCCGGATTCCGTCCGCACGAGATCAAGGTCAGCATCGAGCCTCGGCAGCTGAAAATAGGAGGCAGGACAGAAACTCCCGAAAATCGTAAGGATGGAGAAACCGTTATGTATTCTTTGGAGTATTCCCTCCTGCCCGCGAAGCAGATTTTTCATGTGGCCGAGCTGCCCGTCGAGGTCGATCCTTCAAAAGCCAAGGCGACGTTCACGGAGGGCAGGCTCGAAATCAGGATGCCAAAAGTGGCTCCCGCAAAAAGCTCACGAGTGGAGACGAAGCCAACGTTGTCCGCAGAAGGCGATACTGCCGTGCAAGCCGGGATCGAACCAGCTGGCAGTCCGCCGGTTGTCACGGCGGCTAAACGGCCGATCGTCAAGGCGCAAGCAGGATCGTCGAAAAGATAGCGCCGACCAAGCGCGCGCCATCCAGCCAGTCGAAGGATGCCGCAGATGTACCCGAGTGTGTTTTCGGGGCAAAGTGCGCGGGGACCGACAAGCCAGTGCTGTCGAGGCTCAGGAGGAAAAGGTTGATGGACTGGACTGCTCCGGAACAATCAGTACCGGGCCATACACGGTGATGATCTATTCACAGGATCAATCAGGGGCCATCACACGGCGGATGTTGAATGCTACTTCAAGTTGTCGGATTGCGCTGAGGGAGGCCAAATGAAAAGAGCGATCCCGATCACAACGCTGTTTCTGGATGTCGGCGGCGTCTTGCTCACCAACGGATGGGACCATCACGCTCGCAGGCGGGCGGCGAAGAAGTTCAAGCTGGAATGGACCGAGATGGAAGATCGGCATCAATTGAACTTCGCCATCTACGAGGAGGGGAAGCTCACCCTGGAAGAATATTTAGGCCAGGTAGTCTTCCACCAAAAGCGACCGTTCACCCGGGCTCGGTTTCGAGGCTTCATGTTCGCGCAATCGAAACCTTATCCCGAGATGATCGAGTTGATCGCTCAGATCAAGGTCCGGCACGGATTGAAAGTCGTTGTGGTTAGCAACGAAGCTCGAGACTTGAATATATATCGGATTCGTAAGTTCAAGCTGGACGGGTTTGTGGATTTATTTATTTCCTCCTGTTTTGTTCACGTGCGCAAGCCCGATGCGGATATCTTTCGGCTTGCCATGGACATCGCTCAGACGCCAGCCCGGCAGGTAGTGTATATCGAAAACACCCCGATGTTCGTCCAGATCGCGCAAGGTGTGGGTATTCGCAGCATTCTTCATACGGATCACAAGTCTACGTGCGCGCAACTATCCGCACTTGGGCTGGAGGCGATCCGATGAGGTGAACTCAACAAGAAGGAAGGAGATAGCATGCCTAAACCAAATCATTCCGCACCAGGCGGGCCCGGAAGTCCAGCGCGCTGGACTTCCAGCGCGAAAACCGGCGTTGGCACGGCCCTCAGCAACAAGAGCCAGGTCTGGTTCACGCTGAGCCACGGCATTTTCAACGAGATCTATTATCCGCGCATTGACCAAGCCTGCATCCGCGACATGGGATTGATCGTCACGGACGGAGCGGATTTCTTTTCCGAAGAGAAACGCGACGCCGACTCCGCCGTTCACTGGCTGGCCGACGGTGCGCCTGCATTCCGGTTGGTCAATACCTGCCGTGATGGCCGCTACCGCATCGAAAAGCAGATTGTGAGCGATCCACATCGGAGCACGGTATTACAACATGTCCGGTTTATCGCGCAGCAAGGCGCACTGTCCAGTTAACACCTTCATGTCCTGCTCGCGCCGCACCTGGGAAACCAGGGCAGTGGCAATACCGCCTGGGTAGACGAATTTGAAGGCACGCCGCTGCTGTTTGCGCAGAGGGAAGGGATCGCATTGGCGCTGGCATGCTCGGCTGCGTGGGCGACGCGCTCTGTTGGCTACGTCGGTTCGTCCGATGGCTGGCAGGATTTGAAGGCGCACAAACAGATGACTTGGGAATACACGCGAGCTGAGAACGGGAATGTGGCCCTGACTGCCGAGATCGATTTGCTCAAGTCGCAGGGAGACTTCGTGGTAGCGCTCGGGTTTGGCAACAACCCGAAAGAAGCGGCCCGGAATGCCATTGCCAGCCTGCATGACGGTTTTAAAAAAGCAAAGCAGGACTATATCGCCGGCTGGCAGGAATGGACGAAGACGCGCGCGTCGCTGAAACCGGGAGAAGCTGCTCCGGGCGATCTTACCCAAAAGAGCCTCGTCGTCTTGCGCACGCATGAATCCAAGACCGCGCCCGGCGGGCTCATCGCCAGCCTCGCCATTCCGTGGGGATTCAGCAAGGGTGACAATGATTTGGGCGGTTACCATCTTGTCTGGTCGCGCGACATGGTGGAAGCGGCAGGTGGCTTGCTCGCGGCCGGCGCGCACGAGGATGTGCGCCGCGTGCTCGCTTATTTGCAGGCAACTCAGCGGCCGGACGGACACTGGTCGCAAAACATGTGGCTGGATGGCTCACCCTATTGGGACGGAATCCAAATGGACGAGACGGCGTTGCCGATTCTCCTTGTGGATTTGGCCCGTCGTGAAAAGGCATTGGCCGGAGGCGATGTGGCCCGGTTTTGGCCGATGGTGCGGAAAGCCGCGGGCTATTTGGTCCGCAACGGCCCGGTAAGCCCGCAGGATCGCTGGGAGGAAGATCCCGGCTATACCCCGTTCACGGTCGCGGCGGAAATCGCGGCGTTGCTGGCGGCGGGGGAACTGGCCGAATTGAATCACGAAGCCTCCATCGCAACCTACCTCCGCGAAATCGCCGATGTTTGGAACACATCCATCGATCGCTGGATGTACGTTAGCGGTACGGATTGGTGCCGGAAGTTCAACGTCGAAGGATATTACGTCCGAATCGCGTCGAAGGAGACTGGCGCCGGCGTGTCGCGCTTCCAGAACAATGTGCATGTCAAGAACGTTTCGGCCGCCGAGGACACGCGCCGAGCCAGTCATCTGATCAGTCCCGACGCTCTGGCGCTGGTGCGTTTTGGTTTGCGCTCGGCCGATGACCCGCGCATCCTCGACACGGCAAAAGTCATCGACGCGTTGCTCAAGGTAGAGACACCGTCTGGCACCGCCTGGCACCGCTACAACGACGATGGTTACGGGGAGCATGAGGATGGTTCGCCGTTTGACGGAACGGGAATCGGTCGTGGCTGGCCGCTGCTCACGGGCGAGCGAGCCCATTACGAACTGGCGGCAGGCCGGGCCGAAAGAGCCAAACGACTCCTGGCCGCACTGGAATCCTTTGCCAACGAGGGAGGCCTGATATCGGAACAAGTCTGGGACTCTCCGGACATACCGGAACGTGAACTGCATTTTGGCAGGCCGTCCGGCTCTGCCATGCCGCTGGTCTGGGCGCACGCCGAGTATCTGAAGCTGCGGCGCTCGCTGCGCGACAGCCGGCTCTTCGACCTGCCGCCGCAAACCGTGCAACGCTATCTGAAGGAAAAAACCGTTTCTCCGCGCCTGACCTGGCGGTTCAACCACAAGCTGCGCTCGCTGCCGCCCGGAAAAATCCTGCGCATCGAGTTGATGGCTCCGGCGGTCATTCACTGGACTGCCGATGATTGGAAAACGTGCCAAGACCTGAAGACTCACGATGCTGGGCTGGGAATCCACATGGCCGATCTTCCAACCCAGTCGCTGCCCGAAGGCAGTCAGATCAAATTCACGTTCTACTGGCCGGACGCCGGTCATTGGGAAGGCAAAGACTTCATGGTCCGCATCGCCGCCTGGCGCAGAGAAGGAACGGTCTCGGCGGAAAGCCGTGAGACAAATGGAAAACAAGGCTAAATCGGAGGTGAAACCTTTTGTTTATGTCGCGGTGGGGATCGCGGCCGTTGGCGGCCTGCTCTTTGGCTATGATACGGGCGTTATTTCCGGGGCCATACTGTTCATTAAACAACAGTTTTCCCTGTCGGCCACCATGGAGGAAATCGTCGTCAGTTCCGTTTTAGTGGGTGCCGTTGTTGGCGCGACTATCGGAGGCGCTCTGACTGGCCGCTTCGGCCGCCGCAAAATGATCATACTGGCCGGTATTATCTTTACGGTCAGCGCCATCGGCACGACTCTAGCACCAACGGTTAGCTGGTTGATTGCGGCCAGGGTAGTGAGCGGACTCGCCATCGGTATCGCTTCATTTATTTCTCCGATGTATATCGCCGAACTGGTGCCGGCAAACGTTCGCGGTTCTTTGGTGGCGGTCAACATGCTGGCGATTACCAGCGGCATCGTGGTTGCCTACTTGGTGGACTATGCCTTTTCGTTCAGCGGAGGATGGCGCTATATGTTTGGCCTGGCGGCAATCCCCTCCATCGTCTTGGCCATTGGCATGTGGCGGTTGCCGGACAGTCCGCGCTGGTTGATCAGCCGTTCCATGTTGGGGCAGGCCAAGCAGGTTCTACAGCGGGTCCGGACTGATGCCGACGTCAGTCCGGAAATCACGGACATCCAGAAAAGTATGGACCAACAGGGTGTCGGCGGGATGAAAGGACTGTTCCGGCCTTCACTCCGGATGCCCCTTATCGTCGGCTTGGGGCTGGCGGTATTTCAGCAGATAACCGGCATTAACACGGTCATCTATTACGCCCCGACCATTTTCAAGTTCGCCGGCATAGCCGCTGTGGGTCCCGCGATCCTGGCCGGAGCGGGGTTGACCATGGTCATGTGGCTTTTTCATGTGCTGGCCATCTTTTTGCTGGACCGCGTTGGCCGGAGGCCTTTGTTACTGGTCGGAGTGGCCGGCCAGGTTATTGGGTTGGCGATTTTGGGCGCGGCTTTCCATTTCCAGCAGTTGGCGAGTTTCAAAAGTTATGTCGCCATTGGCGGCCTGGTGATCTATGTCGCGTGTTTCGCCTTTGGACTCGGGCCGATCTTCTGGCTGCTGATTTCCGAGATCTATCCACTGAAGATCCGGGGCGCGGCCATGAGCGCCGTGACGGTTACCAACTGGGCCTTGAACCTGGTGGTGGCCGTAACCTTCCTGACCCTGGTAGGGGTTCTGGGGCACGCGGGAACTTTCTGGCTATACGGTGTCATCGCAATCGGCGCCTGGGTCTTCTTTTATCTGCTGGTGCCGGAAACCAAAGGGAAGACTCTGGAACAAATTGAAGAGCACTGGCGGTTAAGAAAGCCTGCACGGGCATTATGAAGGCATGGCAAAGCGGATATGATGCGCACCCTTTCTAAAACTGCAAAATGAAGAAGGATTCATCCATGAAACCGGCTAACCCACGTATCCTGACGATCAATGGCGGATCATCGAGTATCAAGTTCGCGGTCTTCGATGCCGGTGACTCGCTCCGACGGATTCTGGATGGCGGGATCGACAGGATTGGACTGCCGGAGGCCACCTTGCGCGTGAAAGGCGTGGATCAGGCGGACAACTTGTCGCGGTTAGTGACGGCGCCGGATCACACCTCGGCGGTGAGCGTTCTGGTGGATTGGATCGAGGAACGCAATGGGCGCGATGGATTGACCGCGGTTGGGCACCGCGTAGTGCATGGAGGGCCAAAGTATTACAAGCCGCAGCGAATCAATCGGGAAATGGTTGAGGAACTGCGCCGGCTCAGTCCATTCGATCCCGACCACATGCCCGAGGAAATCCTGTTGGCCGAGGCGTTTCATCGCCGATTTCCTGACCTGCCCCAAGTGGCGTGTTTTGACACGGCTTTTCACCACGACCTGCCGCGGGTCGCCCAGATGTTGCCGATCCCGCGCCGGTACGAGGCGCAGGGCGTGCGGCGGTACGGGTTCCACGGGTTGTCGTATGCATTTCTGATGGAAGAACTCGCGCGCCTCGGCGACCCGGGTGCAACGACTGGCCGCGTCATCCTCGGCCACCTTGGCAATGGCGCGAGTCTGGCGGCAGTGCGTGACGGCAAATCCGTGGACACAAGCATGAGTTTCACCCCGACTGCCGGAGTGCCGATGAGCACCCGCTCTGGCGATCTCGATCCCGGTCTGGTGTGGTATCTGGCGCGCACTGAAAAAATGAATGCGAAACAATTCAATGAGATGGTCAATTTCCAGTCCGGACTGCTCGGGATATCCGAGACCAGTTCCGACATGCATGACCTGCTGGAGAGTGAAACGCAGGACGCGCGAGCGGCTGAAGCGGTTGCATTGTTCTGCTACCAGGTGAAGAAATGGATCGGCGCATTCGCTGCGGCGCTCGGCGGACTGGACACGCTGGTGTTCGCCGGTGGCATCGGGGAGAACGCGCCCACAGCCCGCACCCGGATTTGCGAAGGGCTGGGATTTCTTGGAATTGAACTCGAAGAGAGGCGAAACGCGGTGAATGAGGGCCTGATTTCCGCCGCGGGCAGCCGGGTTGCGGTCCGCGTCATTCGCACGGACGAAGAACTGATGATTGCTAAGACGGTTTGCGGCGTTCTTGGCCTTGGCATGCCCGGTGAGAATGGCGCAACGGAAGGAGATTTGTGATGAATCAGGCACACGGATGGATGAATGGCGGGATGGGCGGAGGGATGTGGCTTTGGACGGTGATCGCCGTCCTGGTGGTGGTCGCGCTGCTCTTCATGATCGGCAGGCGGTCCAAGAAATAATCGTGAGTTCACGACCCGTCCGTGAAGTGACCTGTTATGCCTGAACGGACACGTGTGTTGGGAGAGGGGAATCAACATGCTTGATGGTGGGATGCTTCTGTGGTTCCTTCTGACCGCACTATCGCTGTTGTTTGTGGTGGTTGACGTTCGTACCACGCCGGAATCCCCGGGCCTCAAGTGGGGTTCATATTACTCACCGCGTACACGGGGCCGCTGGGAGCATTTCTGTATGTATTGGGTTCTCGTGAAGCACTCCCCGGGCTGCACGAACGCTACGTCGCGGCACGCTGGAGGCAGGTTCTGGGTTCGACCATGCATTGTGTAGCCGGCGATCGCGTGGGAATCCTGGCGGGGGAGGTCATCGCCAATGGAAAGGCCTTCTATTGTGCGGCGACTACTGTCGGCACGAGTTTCTGCCCGGTCCCGCCGGCGCCAAGCCGGAGACCGGGTCTGGAAGCCGCTGTGGATTACAACGCTGTGAATGTGGACGTGATTCCCGCGGGGCCATGCGTGTTGCGTTCCGCGTGATTCACACGGACGAGGGAAGCATGATCGCCAAGACGGGGTGCTGCGTTCTCGGCCTTGGCTGAAAAGGGAGAATTGAATGATGGACTCACAAACTCTTTCCCCGGAACTGCTGCATAAGATGGATGCCTACTGGCGCGCCGCCAACTATCTGTCGGTCGGCCAGATTTATCTCTACGACAATCCGCTGCTGAAGGAGCCGCTGAAACTATCGCACGTGAAGCCGCTGGTGGTCGGACACTGGGGCACCACGCCGGGCCAGAATTTCATCTACGTTCATCTGAACCGGGTCATCAAGAAGTACGACCTGGATATGTTCTACATCGCCGGTCCCGGCCACGGCGGGCCGGCGCTGGTGGGCAATACTTACCTCGAGGGCTCCTACAGCGAGATTTATCCGAAGATCAGCCAGGACGAGGCCGGGATGCAAAAGCTGTTCAAGCAATTCTCGTTTCCCGGCGGGATCTCCAGCCATGTTGCGCCGACAACGCCGGGTTCGATTCACGAAGGCGGCGAGCTCGGGTACTCGCTCAGCCACGCCTTCGGGGCCGCGTTCGACAATCCGGATCTGATCGTCGCCTGCATCATCGGCGATGGTGAAGCGGAAACAGCCTCTTTGGCGACCTCATGGCAGTCCAACAAGTTTCTCGACCCGATTACCGACGGAGCCGTGCTGCCGATCCTGCACCTCAATGGCTACAAAATCAGTAATCCGACGGTTCTGGCCCGCATCGAGCATGAGGAACTCGATCAATTTCTACGAGGCTGCGGCTGGACGCCCCATTTTGTCGAAGGTGATGAACCGGAACAGATGCACGAACGCATGGCCACCACCTTGGATAAGGCCATCGAGGACATCCGGCAAATCCAAAGCAATGCACGGAACAACAACGATGCCACTCGGCCGCGCTGGCCGATGATTGTCCTCAAGTCACCCAAGGGCTGGACGGGGCCGAAAGTCGTCGATGGGCTGCAAATCGAAGGCACTTTCCGAGCCCACCAGGTGCCGCTCCTGGTGGATGCCGGGCATCCCGATCATGTCAAGCAACTGGAAGGCTGGATGAAAAGCTACAAGGCCGAGGAGTTGTTTGATGAAAATGGGAGACTCATTGCCGATTTGGCCGAGCTGGCGCCGAAGGGCGACCGCCGGATGGGCGCCAATCCACACGCCAACGGCGGAATTCTGCTGCGCGACCTGCGCATGCCGGATTTCCGCGTCCACGCGGTGAATGTGCCTTCGCCCGGCGCCGTTGACGGCCAAGATACGCTCGTGTTGGGAAAGTTTCTGCGTGACGTGGCTCAGCTGAATCAGGACCAGCGCAATTTTCGCGTCTTCGGTCCCGATGAGACAGTTTCGAATCTCCTGAGCGCGGTGTTTGAAACCACCAACCGTCAGTGGGACGCCCGGCAAGTGACAAATGATGAATTCCTCGCGCCCGATGGACGCGTGCTGGACTCGATGCTCAGCGAGAACCAGTGCGAGGGCTGGCTCGAAGGATATCTTCTGACCGGGCGGCACGGGTTGTTCAACTGCTATGAGGCCTTTATTCGCATCGTCGACTCGATGTTCAGTCAACACGCCAAGTGGCTGAAGGTAACGTTGGAACTGCCCTGGCGCCGGAAGATCGCCTCGCTGAACTATCTGCTCGCCTCACACGTCTGGCAGCAGGATCACAACGGCTTCACGCACCAGGATCCCGGATTCCTCGACCACGTCATCAATAAGAAGGCGGATATCGTGCGCGTTTATCTTCCGCCCGACGCCAACTGCCTGTTGTCGGTTGTGGATCACTGCCTGCGCAGCCGGAATTACGTCAACGTGGTGGTTGCCGGCAAGCACGCTCTTCCCCAATGGCTGACCATGGAAGAGGCGGTCGTTCATTGCACCGAAGGAATTGGCATCTGGCAATGGGCCAGCAACGACCAAGGCGCCGAGCCGGACGTGGTGATGGGCTGCTGCGGTGACACGCCAACCCTGGAGATTTTGGCCGCGGTTTCCATCCTTCGCCAACATCTGCCCGACCTGAAAATCCGGGTGATCAATGTCGTTGATCTCATGAAGCTGCAATCGGCGAGTGAGCACCCGCACGGACTGAGCGAAGCGGATTACGATTCGCTTTTCACCAAAGATAAACACATCATCTTTGGCTTCCATGGATACCCGTGGCTGGTCCACCGGCTGACCTACCGCCGCACCAACCGCAACCTCCATGTCCGGGGCTACAAGGAAGAGGGCACGATCACGACGGTCTTTGACATGAGGGTGCAGAACGACCTGGACCGGTTCCACCTTGTGCAAGACGTGATCGATCGGCTGCCGCATTTGGGTTCCAAGGGCGCCTACCTGAAGCAGCAGATGCAGGACAAGCTCGTCGAGCACAAACATTACATTGATAAAAACGGCCAGGATTTGCCGGAGATCAGGGATTGGAAATGGGGCAATCTCAAATGAATACACAAGCACGTATCGAAATGATTCTGAAGCCGAACCTGGAGCTGCCGGGAGTGGCCTGCCCCGAGCAGGAAGTGGTGGACGAGGTAGCCGACGATGTTCGATTCAAGTCGCGACTGCCCCGGCGGTTTGCTCTTTCGCTTGCCCGCGTCATCCAGCAACCGGTCTTGGAAAGTTGGCAAGGCGAGGAGCCCCACATGTTGGCGGCACGGCATGCTTTCTATGGTCGAGCCGGGTGTAACCGGGCTACCCACCGTGGCGAATACAATGCCGCGATGGAGCGAGATGGTCGGGAGCGTGTGCCCCGAGGCGGATCATCCACGAAACGTGCTACGAGCAACCGATGAAACCGGACATGCGCCCACACTTCATCGTCGGTAACTGGAAGATGTACACGAACGCCGCCGAGGCCAGGCAGCTAACCAAGGCGATAGTGGATGGCGTATACACTATGAGCATGGGGGATAGAGCATCCGTCGCCGTCTGTCCGCCCTTCCCTTATCTGGCCCTTGTCGGAGAGATTCTCAAGGAAAGCCGAGTCGCACTCGGGGCGCAGAACCTCTATCCCGAAAAGGAAGGCGCGTTTACCGGCGAGGTCAGCCCCACGATGCTCCTCGATCTCGGCTGCAGGTACGTCATCCTCGGACACAGCGAGCGCCGGCATAAACTCGGCGAGTCCGATTCGTTCATCAACCAAAAGGTGCGGGTTGCTCTTGCCGCAGGTCTCGATGTGATCTTGTGCGTCGGCGAGACTCTGGGCCAACGCAAGGCCGACCAGACCACAGCAGTGCTCGACCGGCAACTCATCCAGGGATTGGCCGGCGTGTCGGCGGATACCTTGACCCACCTGAGCATCGCGTATGAACCGATCTGGGCAATCGGCAATCTCGGACACCAAGCCACCCCCGAGCAGGCTCAGGAGGCGCACAGCCTCATCCGGCGACGCTTCAGTCAGATATTCGACGAGAAATCAGCTCAGACGCTTGTCATACAGTACGGCGGCAGCGTCAAGCCGGAAAACGCCTCCGCACTGCTTAGTTGCCACGGCGTGGACGGCGCTCTCATCGGCGGCGCCAGCCTGAATGCCGGCGAGTTCCTGGCCATCGTCAGGGCTGGGATCATCGAGGCGCAAAAAAAAGGGAGATCAGCATGACAGCAATCGCACAACCCACCACATGCGCGGCGTGGAAGGCCCTCGAAGCCCATTACCAAAAGATCCGCGAGTTGCACCTCCGCCAACTCTTCGCGGACGACGCCACCCGGGGGGAACGGATGGCGGTCGAGGCCATCGGCATCTACTTCGACTACTCGAAGCACCGCATTACCGATGAGACTCTGAGGCTTTTGTTGCAATTGGCGGAAGAGTCCGGTCTACGGGCCCGCATGGATGCCATGTTTCGCGGGGACAAAATCAATGTCACGGAAAAGCGAGCCGTCCTGCACGTGGCCCTGCGCGCCCCCCAAGGGCAATCCATCGTTGTGAACGGGGAGGACGTGGTGCCGCAGGTGCATGCCGTCCTGAGCAGGATGGCTGACTTCGCCAACCGGGTGCGCGGCGGGGAGTGGAAGGGCCACACCGGCAAACCGATCCGCAACGTCATCAATGTCGGCATTGGCGGGTCCGATCTGGGGCCGGTGATGGCGTACGAGGCATTGCGGTATTACAGCCAGCGCAACCTGACCTTTCGTTTTGTTTCCAACGTCGACGGCACTGATTTCGCCGAGGCCACCCGCGACCTCCAAGCCGAGGAAACGCTCTTCGTCATCTCGTCGAAGACTTTTACGACGCTTGAGACGATGACCAACGCGCACACGGCCCGCGATTGGGCCCTTAAGTCTTTGAAAGATACTGCCGCTGTTGCCAAACATTTCGTCGCTGTCTCTACCAACGCCGAGCAGGTGGCGAAGTTCGGCATAGACCCCGCCAACATGTTCGAGTTTTGGGATTGGGTCGGTGGGCGTTACTCGATGGATTCGGCGATTGGTCTCTCCACAATGCTGGCCATCGGCCCCAGCCATTTCCGTGCCATGCTCGACGGCTTCCACCAGATGGACGAGCATTTTCGCACGGCTCCTTTCGAACGCAACTTGCCGGTGCTCATGGGCCTGTTAGGCCTCTGGTACAACAATTTCTTCGGTACTCAGACCGCGGCGGTTCTGCCGTATGAGCAGTACCTAAAACGCTTCCCGGCTTACCTCCAGCAGTTGACGATGGAAAGCAATGGCAAGCACGTCACCCTTGATGGGACTGAGGTTGTCTACCAAACCGGTCCAATCTACTGGGGAGAGCCGGGTACCAATGGCCAGCATTCCTTTTACCAACTGATTCATCAGGGGACCAAGCTCATCCCTTGTGACTTCATCGGGTTTGTCCAGCCGCTGAACCCCCTCGGCCGCCACCACGACTTGCTCCTGGCCAACGTGTTTGCCCAGGCGGAAGCGCTGGCCTTTGGCAAAACATCGCAGGAGGTCCGGGCTGAGGGCACACCCGAATGGCTGGTACCGCACAAAACCTTCGAGGGGAACCGTCCGTCCAGCACGATACTCCTGGAACGACTGACGCCCGCGGCGCTCGGAAAGCTCGTGGCGCTGTACGAACACAGCGTCTTCACGCAAGGCGCCATCTGGCGCGTCGACTCATTTGACCAGTGGGGCGTTGAATTGGGGAAGGCGCTTGCGGCGCGCATCATTCCCGAACTGGAGACTGAGACCAAGGACCAACTCAAGCACGACAGCTCAACGAATACCCTGATCCGGCGCTACAGGAAATCGAAGCAATTACGAGCATGACAATAAATATCGCAGAAGTCGCGACTCTTGCGGCACAGCGAGAGCGGGAGGAATACCCATTATGAAGCCCAATGGCGAACAGCCCAAGTCTCCCGAATCGAAGCCCAAAGGGCGCGAAACGGAATCGGGGTCCAAGCCCGATCCGAAGGATGATCTGAAATCCCTGCCCGTGCCGGAAGTGGAGAAAAAATTGGGGTCGTCGCCGGACGGCCTCAGCCAAGCCGAAGCGCAGAAACGACTGAAGCAATACGGCCCGAACGAGATCGCGGAAAAGAAGACGAATGGATTACTCAAGTTCCTCACCTATTTCTGGGGCCCCATCCCGTGGATGATCGAAGGCGCCGTGATTCTGTCGGGTGTGGTGCGGCACTGGCTGGATTTGTTCATCATCCTTTTCCTGCTTTGTTCCAACGCGGTGGTGGGGTTCTGGGAAGAACACCAGGCGGGCGACGCCATCGCCGCTCTGAGGGCCAAGCTGGCGGTCAAGGCCACGGTGAAACGGGATGGGAAGTGGGCCACGCCGGAGGCGCGTGAGCTGGTGCCGGGCGATGTAATCCGCGTTCGCCTGGGGGACATTGTGCCGGCCGATGCGCGCTTGCTGGCGGGCGACCCGGTGGAAGTGGATCAATCGGCGTTGACAGGCGAATCGTTGCCCGTCACCCGCAAGCCCGGCGAGACGCTGTTTTCGGGCTCCATCATTCGCCAGGGCGAAACCGACGCGATGGTCTACGCCACCGGCGCGAATACCTATTTCGGCAAGACCGCGCAACTGGTCGAGGAGGCTCATACCGTCAGCCACTTCCAGCGTTCCGTGCTGAAGATCGGCGACTACCTGATCATCCTGGCGGTGGCTCTGGTGGCGGTGATTGTTGCCGTTGCGCTCTTCCGGCACGATCCCGTCCTCGATACGTTGGAGTTTGCCCTGGTGCTTCTGGTCGCCGCGATCCCCGTGGCGATGCCGACGGTGCTGTCGGTGACCATGGCCGTCGGCGCGCGCCTGTTGGCGAAAAAAGAAGTGATTGTGACGCGGTTGTCAGCGATCGAGGAACTGGCAGGCGTGGACATCCTATGCTCGGACAAGACCGGGACCCTGACCCAGAACAAGCTAACGTTGGGCGATCCGTTCACCGTGAACAACATCCCTGGCGATCAGGTTATTTTCTGGGCCGCACTCGCTTCGCGCCCGGAAGACAAGGACACGATCGACCTGGCGGTGATCGGCGGCGTGAAGGACGATCAGGCATTGCAGGGCTATCAGGTGGTCCATTTCCAGCCGTTTGACCCGGTGCATAAGCGCACCGAAGCCACCGTCAAAGGCGGGGACGGAAAGCAGTTCTACGTGGCCAAGGGAGCACCGCAGGTCATTCTGGAGATGTCGACCAACGTCGGCGAAGTAAAGTCCTCCGTCGAGAAAGCCGTCAATGAATTTGCCGGGCGCGGCTTCCGTTCCCTGGGCGTGGCTCGGGCAGATCAGGAAAATCAGTGGCAGTTTGTTGGCGTGTTGCCATTGTTCGATCCGCCACGCGAGCAGGCCAAGGCAACCATCGCGAGCGCGCATGAGATGGGTGTGAAGGTAAAGATGGTTACGGGCGATCAATTGGCCATCGCCCGGGAAACGGCAAAACAACTGGGGATGGGCACGAACATCCTCGACGCCAGCTCTTTGGGCGACAAGAAGCAACAGGACACGGAGCAGTCGGCCGAGGCCATCGAAAAGGCCGATGGTTTCGCCCAGGTATTCCCCGCACACAAGTTCCACATTGTAAAGGTGCTGCAAAAGCTCGGGCACTTTGTCGGTATGACCGGCGACGGGGTGAACGACGCGCCGGCGCTGAAGCAAGCCGACTGCGGCATCGCCGTGTCGGGGGCGACCGACGCGGCGCGCGCGGCGGCGTCGATCGTGCTGTTGGCGCCCGGCCTGTCGGTCATCATCGACGCGATCAAGGAGAGCCGGAAAATTGTCCAGCGGATGAACAGCTATGCAATCTACCGCATCGCTGAAACGCTGCGCGTGCTGCTGTTCATGGTTCTGGCGATCCTGATCTTTAACTTCTACCCGGTGACCGCGGTGATGATCGTGATGCTGGCGGTGCTCAACGACGGAGCCATCCTCTCTATCGCCTATGACAACGTTCGTTACAAGGACAAGCCCGAGTCCTGGGACATGCGCCTGGTGCTCGGGATCGCCACGGTGCTGGGCCTGGTCGGCCCCGTGGCCGCGTTTGGTCTGTTTTACATTGGCGACCGTGTATTTCACCTCGGGCACCCGGAACTCCAAACGTTGATGTATCTGCTGTTGTCCGTGGCCGGACATTTGACGATTTTCCTTACGCGCACGCGCGGTCCGTTCTGGTCCATACGCCCCGCGCGGGTTCTGTGGATGGCGGTGCTCGGCACGCAGACGATCGCAACACTGATTGCGGTTTACGGGCTGTTTATGCCGCCCCTCGGCTGGAAGTTGGCAGCCCTCGTTTGGGTCTATGCTCTTGTCTGGGCCCTCCTGACGGACCGCGTGAAGCTGGTTGCCTATCGTGTTTTCGACCCTACCAAAGCCCCATTGTTGATGAAGAAGCCGCTCGATCTTACGCCGCAAATCGCCGCGCGGGCCTACGAACTCTACCAGCAGCGAGTCCGGGGCCTTAGCCAGGCAGATCAAGACTGGCATGAGGCTGAGCGTGAGATCCGGGAAAATGAAGCCAAAGCCCGGATGAAGCCTGAAGCCAAAGCCTGAGGCCAAGGCCGAACCACCGGCCGATTCGACGCCGCAGATCGTCAAGCGAGTTTATGAACTCTACGAGGAATTGGGACGCGAAGACGTGCGAGAAGTTGAGGAATGAGAGAAGGCCAAGCGGGAGAATCGGAAAGATGAGCCCGACAAATCAACAGATGAGAACAAGGCGGCTGACACGGTTGAAGGGGTGAAGATGGAAATCAATTCCAAGGATTTCCGTGTGCGCCCCGGAGAAAAGGTAAAATTCCATAAGTGGCCGACGCTGATAAAGCCCTTTTGCAAGTCGAAGAAGCGATATCAAGAACTCTTGGAAAAACACGTTGAGGAGTTGAGCTTTCTGCAATACCTTCACTACGTGTCCGACCACTGTGCATTGCTGCTGCTTTTTCAGGCGTTGGACGCTGCTGGCAAGGACGGCTCCGTCCGTCATGTCATGTCAGGGGTCAATCCGCAAGGCTGCGAGGTTTTCAGCTTCAAACAGCCGAGCGCCGAAGAACTGAAACATGACTTTCTGTGGCGCACGACGTGCCGACTTCCCGAACGCGGGAGGATCGGCACCTTCAATCGTTCCTATTACGAGGAGGTGCTGGTCGTGCGGGTGCATCCGGAGATTCTCCGCAACCAGGGGCTTCCGGACGAGTTGCGTGACGAGAAGACCATTTGGAAGGAGCGGTATCGCTCCATCGTGGACTTGGAGGATCACCTCTACCGTAACGGCACCCGGATCGTCAAAATCTTCCTCCACCTGTCGAAAAACGAGCAACGAAAGCGCTTCCTCGAACGTATTGATGAGCCGGACAAAAATTGGAAATTCAGCTTGGCGGACGTTCACGAGAGGAAATACTGGAAGCAATACGTGAAGGCCTACGAAGAGTGCCTGAGCGCCACAAACACCCATCACGCACCCTGGTACGTCGTTCCCGCCGACGATAAGGAGAACGCTCGGTTGATCGTTTCCCGAATTGTCATCGACGCTTTCAATCACCTGAAGATGGCCTACCCCAAGACCACCACGAAACGTCGGCGCGAATTGAAATTGATTGGCAAGTTGCTAGCCAAGTAATGTCAGAATGATGACTTCTTCTTTCGCAACTGCCGCGAAGGCTGCTGGGAAGCACCCGCACCGGGTAGATAATTCAATGCCGGAGCCGCATCACACACAGTTGCGAACGCGTCCGAGCGGTCAAGTCGTCGCGGTGTTGCTGCCGTCGGCGGCAGGGCGGGCGCGAGCCTGGTTCTTTAGCCTCGGCGGGCTCGGTCTGATTCCCCTCGGGATCCTAGACAGCTCCCCCATTCCCATTCCGGGTGCCCTTGATGTGGCGACGATTGTCTTGTCCGCGCGCCAGGAGCAGCTGTGGCTGTACTACGCCGTGATGGCGACGGCGGGTTCGGTGATGGGAGGTTTCGTCACGTACCGCCTGGCTCGCAAGGGAGGGAAAGAAGCGCTTGAACGCAGATTCTCGCGCCGGAAGGTAGATAAGGTGTGCAAGATCTTCGGGCGATGGGGATTCGGCTCTATTGTCATCCCCGCCCTGCTGCCGCCGCCAGCGCCCATGGTTCCCTTTGTGTTTGCCGCCGGCGCCATGCAATACCCGGCGGGGAAATTCCTGGCTGCATTCACGATCGGCCGGGTGCCCCGCTATATGATTCTGGCTTACTTGGCCGCGCGTTATGGACGGCAAATCATCGCCTTCATCGCAGAACACGGACACCCTGTCGTATTGACAATCATCATGGCGCTGATCGCCATTGCCGGCGTCGTGTTCTACTTCTGGGGGGCAAGGAAGCATAAGAGTCGAGAACGAAATAAAGGTGGAAAAGGCAAGTCCGTATGAAATCCCTCGTCGGGTTCGAGAGGCAATGCCTCGGCCTATGCTTATTGGGAACGCTGTCAGTCGGGAGTCTTGCTTACCTTCCTCGCGGATCCAGCGCCAAGCGAACGGTGGCTACAACGCCACTTCATTCGTCTTCCGGAGCGCAAGAGAGCACAGCCGACCTGTTTTCCAGGTTGACCGCGCGTCACCATTGGCAAGAATCTCATTTGGATCGGCTTTCTGTGGTGCGCACCTACAAAGTGGAGAACGACAAAGACAAGATACTCGCTGAAGAAGTAGTCGTCATGGAGTACAGGGCGCCAGGAACAGAAACATTTACAAGCATCTCTGAGAAAGGTTCAGGCTTCGTACGCCACCATGTATTCCAACGACTTATGAAGGATGAAGAGAAGAGGGTTCGAGTCAACAAAGACCCGGACAGTCTGATCACTCCGGCAAACTACACTCTAAAAGTGGTTGGAATGGATCGAATCGGCAGCTCTGACTGCTTTGTTGTTCACGCCATCCCTAAGCGCAAGGAAACAGATCTCTTCGAAGGAACAATCTGGATCGATAGCCAGGACTTTGCGATCGTGAAAATCACGGGCCAACTGGCCAAGAGCCCGTCGTTTTGGATTAAGCGGGTGGATTTTGTGCGGGACTATCAGAAGATCGACGGGTTCTGGTTTCTCTCGAGAGAAGAAGCGGTTTCAGCCGTCAGGATATTTGGCAAGGAGACACTGACCATCGATTACAGGAACTATATCGTCAATGGATTAGGAGCGCTCCACTCTCTTCTCATGAATGAGGCGCGCGGAGTGACCGCTGTGGCAACGAAGGCTGTCGATTCGCATCCGCTCAGGGGAAGATTACGACAACCTCGGAAAGCCTGGGACTTACTCTCGCCTACCTAAGAGCGGCGGGGAGCGCGGCAATCCGGCTGAATTGCGTTTACGTGGAGCTTTCGCGAAAGGATGACTCGCGAATCCGGGCCGATCTTACTACCACGACGACATCCGGCGCGCTGCCGACTTGAAACTGAAGGGCATCCACTACGTAGACGTTGGGACCAGCGGCGGCGTCTGGGGGTCCGAGCGAGGCTACTGCCTGACGCTCAGCGGCGATGAAACCGTAGTCCGGCGCATCGGCCCCGTTTCGCCGCTTTGGCTCCAGGTATCGAAGAGGCGCCACGCACGCCTGGTCGGGAAAAGCTAGGGCGGCACGGCCGAGCACAGCTACTTGCACTGCGGTCCGAGCGGCGGCGGTCCTTCGGTCCGCTCATGTGATGTAGACTCTCTCATTCGCCCTGGTACGGAAACTCGGGCAGTTCATTTCCGCGTCGCCCAAGGCAGACTCCTCCGCTAAGATTTCCATTTCCGCTATTGGCTCGGCCCGGTCCGGGAAGCCGACGTTTGGCCTGTGTCACAACTGTGCCAAAACCCGATGTTTTCAGACCCTTGGAGGTTAGCTTTGAGCGAAAAGCAGATTCCCCAAGTTGTTGAAAATAGTGAAAAGAGGGAACGGCAAATGGGGTTCTTGGAGGCGAGAGCCGCGCTTAGAAGGCAGACGCTCTGTCCACTGAGCTACGGGCGCGTGGAGCGCAACTACCTCAGTGTATGGCGCTTGTCAGCTCAGTCGCAAATGGCAAATAACAGATGGCAAACGCCAATTCGAGGTGTGGGAGCCTGGGCAAACGCCGCGCACGAACCCCTCCTACGAACCCCTCCTACGAACCCCTCCTACGAA
>Ga0307374_10006010_pt1 | contig 19360 bp, 22 predicted proteins | sample OX3MG_FD_202532 | JGI IMG/M metagenome (GOLD analysis project Ga0307374, IMG submission 202532) | Soil microbial communities from Risofladan, Vaasa, Finland - OX-3 | ecosystem: Environmental > Terrestrial > Soil > Coastal area > Acid sulfate soil | place: Finland: Risofladan, Vaasa | collected...
TCAAATATTCGGTCGCGCGCTGCTAGAAGAAGTTTAGCGCGCGACCAGTTCTCGGCGTCGATCACACGGTCGTCGACCGATTACTGCTCCTTCTTGAACAAATCCTGGAAGATGAGCTGGCCCCAGGTGCGGCCGCGTGCGTGCACCAGCGCGCCACCCTCGTTGAGCTTTCCCAGCTTGACGGGTGCGAACCCGAGTTGTTTGGCCAGGGCCGCCACGGGAGCGATCGCGTCCTCGTCGTCGCTCGACAGAAAGACGACCCGGCGCCCGCCCTCGACGATCGGATCGGCAGCCAGGGTGGCCGCAACCAGGTGATTGAAACCTTTCACGAGCTTGGCGCCGGTGAACGCCTTCGCGACGAAGGCCGAGGACGGGAGGCCGTCCAACTCTTCAGGGAGAACTCCAAACGCGTTCGTCGCGTCGATGACCGTCTTGCCTTCCCAACTCGGCAGGGCCTTCGCAATCTCGCGATGCTGCCCGAACGGGACCGCCAAGATGATCGTGTCGGCCTCAAGTGCATCCCGCAGAGACTTGGCGACGACCGTGGGTCCAATCGCCCGAGCCTGCGGCGCCAACGCCTCGGGCGGCCTGCGGCTCGCGACGGCCACCTTGATGTTCTTACGGGCGAAGGCGTGGGCGAGAGCCTGGCCTACCGCACCGAATCCTACAATCGCATGGCTCATAATACTTCTCCCATCGGTGTTGATATTGATTCCCCGGCCATTCAGATGGCCGAGAAGCCGCCATCGACAGACAACTCCACCCCATTCACGAAGCTCGAATCGTCCGAAGCAAGGAACAGAGCGGCCGCCGCAATTTCCTCGGGACGCCCCATTTTTCTCCGCGGGATCAGGGATTCGAACATCTGCTTCGCCTCCGGGGTGAGGACCTGGTCCTGCATCGGCGTGGCGATCAGACCGGGGTGCAGCACATTCACCCGGATATTCCTGCCCTTCAGTTCGTTGAGCCACCCGCGGGCGAACGCGTGCAGCGTCGCCTTGCTCGCCGCATAGACGCTGTAGCCCGGAAAGCCTTTGATCGAAGCCACCGACCCGGTCATGAAGATCGAGCCGCCGTCGTTGAGCAGCGGCAGCGCCTTCTGCACCGTGAACAGCGTACCGCGCGCATTCAGGCCGAAGGTCACATCGAAATGCTGCTCGGTGATCTCGCCCAGCGGGACGGCTTCGCCCGTGCCGGCGCTCGCGTAAAGGATGTCGATCTTGCCCTTCAGCCGCCTGACCGTATCGAACAGGCGGTCGAGGTCGCCGAGATTGGCCGCGTCGCCGTGCACGCCGGTCACGTTCCGGCCGATCAGCTTGACGGCCTCGTCGAGCGCCTCCTGTCTGCGGCCCGTGATGAAAACGTAGGCGCCTTCTTCGACGAACCGCCTGGCGCTCGCCAGCGCCATACCGCTCGATCCACCCGTGATGACTGCAACCTTACCGTCCAGCTTTCCCATGACTTTTCCTTTCGGGATGTCGGGACAGCATCTGCCCCGAGAACCTCGAAATGGATCCGCCGGCGTCAGTTGTTCAGTGCGGAGGCGCGCACATCGGTGGTGCGAAATCGATCCGGGTGGACGACTGACGCCAGCCGCGACGATCGGCGTCCGCCGTTCGGAATTGGGCCGCGCACTCGCCGACACAGGGTATGATGACCGGCTCGAACTGCGGTTCGATGTGTTGGATACGGGTTTGGCAGGCGCACCCCGCGGCGCGGAAACGCACCATGATCGACTGGGATGACGTTCGCTACTTTCTTGCCGTCGCGCGCGGAGGCTCAGTGCGGGCCGCCGCCGGGCGCCTCGGGGTGAACCACTCGACCGTGCTGCGACGCATCGCCGAGCTCGAGGAACGCCTCGGAACGCACATGTTCGAAAAGCTGCCTTCGGGCTACCGCCTGACGGCTGCGGGCGAGGAGGTCCTCGAACTCGCGAACCAGATGGAAGCGTCGTCGCACCAGCTGGAGACACGCGTCTTCGGGCGCGACCAGAGCGTACGCGGGCTTCTGCGGGTGACGCTGGCGCCGACCCTCGCGACACACCTGCTGATGCCGGACTTCGCCGATTTCGCGCGTCTGCATCCGGAGATCGAGATGGAAATCCTGTCGTCCGGCGAGCTGGCGAATCTGACCAACCGGGAGGCCGATGTCGCGATCCGCGTCGTCTACGACCGCAAAACCCTGCCGCTCAATCTTCACGGCCTGAAGGGACCGGAGCTGTTCGGCGGCGTCTACATATCTCGCGATCGGCTGGCCGCGTTGCGTGCGGGCGCGCCTGAGCCGATCCGGTGGATCGTCATAAGCATTCATGGAATTCCGGACTGGGCCAGCGAGGGCGAGGTTCGCACCGCGGGAGTTCCATTCAGGACCACCGACGCCGAGGCGCAGGTCGTCGCCGTACGGCAAGGGCTCGGGATCACCACACTGCCGTGCTTCATCGGCGATGCCGACCCCCTGCTGACGAGGGCGCCGGGCGCCGACCTGCACATGTACGGATCGGTTTGGCTTCTCACCCAGGGGGAGACACGCAAGACGAAGCGCGTCCGGCTCTTCACCGAGTTCGTCTCCCGCAGGCTCGCCGCGTACGCGCCGCTTCTCGCGGGACTGTCCGTATCGCGCGACTGACGCGCGGCAGGTCGCCAGGGTCGCCAGGCCGCGAGCCGGATTATTTCCAAGGCCCTGTCGATCCGGCCCGGGTTGGTCCGTCGAACTGTTTGACGGATAGTCAGGCGGCGAGGGCGTCGCCGCTCGTCGAAGGAGTTTCCGCCATGCGTTACATGTTCATCGTCAAATCCAGTCAGCCGGCCGAGCCGCCGCCTGCGCTGATCGACGCCATGCACAAGATGGCCCGGCGCGAGATCGAGGCGGGCCGCATGCTCGACGACGGCGGGCTGACGCCGCTCGCCATGGGCTGCCAAGTCTCGATCGGAAAGGGCGAGTTGAAGGTGATCGACGGGCCCTTCATCGAGGCGAAGGAGATGATCGGCGGCTATGCCATCTTCGATCTGCCCGGTCCGGCCGAGGCTCTCGCTTCAGCACGAGAGTTCATGCGCTTGCACACGGACTTCATGCCTGGATGGGAAGGGATCTGCGAGGTTCGCGCGATCGCCGGCTCGATGACGAAGGGCGCCTGAAGGGAGCTGTCCAGCGTGGCGCAGAGTGACGTCCATCGTGCGATTCTCGCCGCTTGGCGAATCGAGCAGCCCAGGCTGATCACCAGCCTAGCGCGGATGCTGCGCGACGTGCCCCTGGCCGAAGAGCTGACACAGGATGCCCTCGTCGCCGCGCTGGAGCGGTGGCCCCAAACCGGCGTGCCCGAACGGCCGGGCGCCTGGCTGATGGCCACCGCCAGGCGCCGCGCCTTGGATCACCTGCGGCGTGCGCCGATGCTTGCCCGCCAGCATGGGATGATCGCCGCGGCGCTGGAAGCCGAGCAGACTGCCATGCCCGACCTCGATTCAACCCTCGACGACGACATCGGCGACGAGATGCTGCGTCTGATCTTCACCGCCTGCCATCCGCGGCTGTCGCGCGAGTCGCGAGCGGCCCTGGCGCTGCGCATGGTCTGCGGCCTGACCAGCGAAGAGATCGCCCGCGCGTTTCTGCTGCCGGAGGCGACCATCGCTCAGCGTATCGTCCGCGCCAAGCGCCTGCTGTCGGAATCGGGCTTGTCCTACGAGACCCCGCAGGGCGAAGAGCGCAACCGGCGTCTGCCGACGGTGCTGGAGGTCGTCTACGCAATCTTCAACGAGGGCTATACCGCCGCGCGTGGCGACGACTGGCTGCGGCCCCAGCTTTGTGACGAAGCCCGCCGCTTGGGCCGGGTGCTGACGGCCCTCGCGCCGGATCAGGCTGAAGTGCATGGTCTGATGGCCCTGATGGAACTGAACGCGTCGCGCAACGCGGCGCGCACCGGCCCCGGCGGCGAGCCCATCCTCCTGATGGATCAGGACCGCCGCCTCTGGGACGCGCTGCAGATCCGCCGCGGTCTCGATGCGCTGAGTCGGGCGCGAACACTGGCCGCAGGGGCGGGGTTCTTTACCTTGCAGGGCGCCATCGCCGCCTGCCACGCTCGCGCGGCGGCCCCGGAGGACACCGACTGGCGGAGCATCGCCGGCCTTTACTCGCAGCTATCGGCCCTGACCAACTCGCCGGTCGTCGAACTCAACCGCGCCGTCGCCGTGGCGATGGTCGCGGGGCCTGCCGCTGGTCTCGAGATCGTGGATGCGCTGGCGGATTTTCCGGCGCTGAGGCGCTACCACCTGTTGCCGAGCGTGCGCGGCGATCTCCTGCAACGCCTGGGCCGTCTGGCCGAGGCCCGTGGAGCCTTCAGGGCCGCGGCCGCGCTCGCCGCCAACGCCCGCGAACGGGCGCTGCTCGAGCGCCGGGCGGCGGCTTGTGCGTCCTAGCCGCGCCCCTTGGCGACAAGGCCCTGTCACCGGCATGCTCGATCGCCGATGGCCACCGGCATATCGTGAGCCGAGCGGCGAGCGGACCTGCTTCGATCCTCGATCCCGGAAGAGGTGAAAGGAATATCGTCATGGCGAAGGTGCGCGTCGCAGGCTTTTCGATCTCGCTCGACGGCTTTGGCGCCGGGCCTGAGCAAAGCCTCGAGGATCCGCTCGGCAGGCGCGGGCAGGAGCTGCACCAGTGGTTCTTCGGCACGCGCACTTTCAGGGCGATGACCGGCCAAGCCGGCGGCTCGGACGGCGTCGACGAGGCCTATGCGCACCGCTCGATGGACGGGTTCGGCGCCTTCATCCTCGGCCGCAACATGTTCGGGCCGATCCGCGGTCCCTGGCCGGACGAGAGCTGGAAGGGCTGGTGGGGCGACAATCCGCCCTATCACGCGCCGACCTTCGTGCTGACGCACCATCCGCGCGACCCGATCCAGATGCAGGGCGCCACCAGCTTCATCTTCGTGACCGACGGGATCGGGGCGGCGCTGGAGCAGGCGAAGCTCGCCGCCAAGGGCCGCGACGTGAAGATCGGCGGCGGCGTCGAGACGGTGCGCCAGTATCTTCGCGCCGGCCTGATCGACGAATTGCATTTCGCCTTTTCCCCGGTCGTGCTCGGGCAAGGCGAAGCGGTGTTCGCCGGGATCGACCTGCCGGCGCTCGGCTTTCGCGTCAGCGAACACCAGGCGACCGAGCACGCCACCCACGTCGTCCTCGGCCGCTAGGAATCCGCCATGACCATCGCGTTCTACGAGCACCCGTTCTCCTCCTATGTGCAGAAGGCGAAGACGGCTCTCTACGAAAAGGGCATTCCGTTCGAGTCGAAGCTGATCGATGGCTCGGAGCCGGTCGCCGGCGAGTTCGCCGGGCTCTGGCCGATCCGGCGCTTCCCGGTGATGGTCGACGACGGCAAGTTCGTGTTCGAGGCGACGGGCATCATCGAATATCTCGAAGCGCGCTTTCCGAAGACGGCGCGGTTGATCCCGTCGGACCCGCCGCTCGCCGCCGAGGTGCGGATGTGGGACCGCTTCTTCGACAATTATGTCAGCTATCCGCAGGGGCGGCTGGTGTTCATGGCGATCGGGCGCGAGCCTGACGACGGGAAGGGCGGCGCGGCTTGGAAATCAATGCTCGAGACCTCCTACGCACTGCTCGACCGCCGCATGGCCGGTCGGACCTGGGCGGTCGGGGAGACCTTCAGCCTCGCCGACTGCGCGGCGGCGCCGGCGCTGCTCTATGCCGACTGGACTCACCCGATCCCCGAGCGCTTTGCCGCCGTCCAGGCCTATCGCCGGAGGCTTCTGGCTCGCCCGAGCTACGCCCGCGCGTTGGACGATGCGCGTCCCTACCGGAAGCTTTTTCCGCTCGGCGCACCCGTCGATCGGGACTGATCAGGAACGCGAAGACGTCCCTGCCGTGAAGGCGGACGGCCGGCGGCGGCGCACGCCCGGCTCAGAAATAGATGAAGCGACCGCGCGGCGAGAGTTGTTGAATCAGGTCGAACTCAACTCTGTTGGCGGTGAGGATAGGAAGACCCGCCTTCGCGGCGGTCAGGAAAATCAGTGCGTCGGCCAGGCATTCCTTGCGCTGATGCTTTTGATAATTCTGCGTCCGCGCCAGCGTTCCGGCGATCAGCCCGGCCTCGGCCCAGGTCTCCGGATCGGGCGTGAGCAATCTGGTTTGCGGGATGCTGGCGATCAGGCCGGCGTAGTGATCCCGAAGCCGTGTCCCGTTGGCGCGCGTCGGGTCGGCATTGGCGATGCCCGTCGTCAGTTCGGCGATGCAGACCGAGCAATGGAACAACAGCCCTCGGCCGACCAGATCCTCGGCCAGCGCCGGAAGCGTGCCAGCCGCCGACCGGATATAGACATTGGTGTCCAGCAGAATGGCGGCGCGGCCGGCGCCGACGTCCGCTGCGGCGATCAGAGCCGTGGTGGAGCGGGGCTCGAGCTGGGCGCGGCGCGCGTCGACCTTGATCCGGCGAAGGCTCGCCGCGAGATCAATAGTCAAGCTGGTGATCCGGCCCCAGCTTGCCGCGCGTCTCCTCGAGGAATCTCGCCGTCGGATCGGGCTGCGCCAGCATCGCCAGCGCGAGCAGGCCCAGTTCAGTCGGCTTGGTCACGCCGCTCTCGCGCCGGGCGGCCTCGATCAGCGCCTTGGGCGCACGGAAACTGACGTGCTCCGTCTTGTCCCCGTCCAGGAGACCGGCGCGGCGGGCTTCTTCCATGACGACGGAAACGCTGGTGGGCTGGATGGCGCCGGCCTTGCGCGCGAGCTTCGCCACGGCGGTTCTCGTGGTGCGATTGCCCTCATTCGTCGCGGCGGCGGTTTTTTCGGCCATGGTGGCTCCCTTGTGTGCAAAATACGCGCTCATGTCACACAACGCAAGGCCGCCGCGGCGTGGCGGCGACGCTGGTGGACAACAGCTGGGCGGGCGCGGATCTGCACCAGATCATCGAACGCATGCTCGCGCCGTACGACCAGGGCGGCGCCAGAATCCACGCCGATGGGCCGCCGCGCCCCACGCCCTCGATTCGGGAAGGCTGCATAACGACCTTGCCGCCTCCGGCCTCGACCGCTGCGACCGTGGCGTCCAGGTCATCGACGCCCATGGTCGCTTCGAAGCCTCGCATCCCGTCATCGGGCTCGAGTTCCCGGCGGCCTTGCAGCGCACCGATAAAGTCATTGCCGGCGTTTCCCTCGTGGCGAGGCGCATCGCGCCATCCGACGGGCAGGCGGCAACCCTCATCGGTTGGCCGGGAAGGGGTAGGGGAAAGTGCTTGGCGGTGTCGGGGAACGGCCCGGACATGGCGGAAAGCTGCGAGCGGCGCCCGAGGGTTGCTGACCACGCAGATATGTCCCATCTGAGGAACAGATGACAAGGGTCGTCCAGACCGCGACGTTCAAGGCGTGGCTCGACGGCTTGCGCGACGGCGTGGCCCAGACCCGCATCCTGGTGCGGATCGGGCGGTTGGAGCGTGGCAATTTTTGAGACGCGAAGTTCTTTGACGGGATTGGCGAACTGCGTATCCCTCACGGCCGCGGCTATCGGGTCTATTTCCTCCGCCGGGGCCAGCCAGGAGGTGGTCTTGCTCCTGTGCGGCGGAGACAAGTCGAGCCAGCGCCGCGACGTCGCCCAGGCGAAGCGGCTGGCCAGAGAGGTGAATGAAGGTGGCCGAAACGATCCTGCCGTTTGATGCGGCGGACTATCTGACGAGCGACGAGGCGGTGGCCGACTATCTGGCGGCGGCCTTCGAGACGGGCGACGCCACCGACGTGTCCCATGCGCTCGCCACCATCGCCCGCGCGCGCGGCGTCGGCAAGCTGGCGAGCGAGTCCGGCAAGGCGCGCGGCACGCTCTACAAGGCGATTGGCGATGGGGCCAATCCGACGCTGGAAACCCTGCTGCCGCTCCTGAGGGCCATGGGCATGACGCTCACGGTGCGGCGCCTGCACGCATAGGCGCTCAGCCGCCCTTCCTGAATTTCAGGATCGGCGCGCCGGCGCGAAGCGCATCGAGGTGGCTCCCCGGGCAGGACTCGAACCTGCGACCCGTCGGTTAACAGCCGACTGCTCTACCAACTGAGCTACCGAGGATCAGGCCATCGGCCGAAGGCGGGCCTCTTACGATGCGCCGTCCGGGCGCGCAAGGCGCCGGGGCGTGGCGCTGGAAGTCCCGGGCCGCGCCGAAAAAAACAGCCCGGCGCGGAGCCGGGCTGGGAAGTGGGTGATGGTGGGGTGTCTTCACGGGAAGACGAGCCGCAGGGTCGGCCTTCATGGTTAACCGGCCGCTAACGGCATGGCCGCGGCGTGGCCGAGATAGCTCTGGATCGCGCTCAGCACCAGCTCGGGGTGGGTGAAGTCCACCTTCGGATGGCGGAACGGCACCCACTGGAAACGCGCGTACCACAGGAGGCCCTCGTGCGGCGGGCGCCGATAGTCGTGCGAGGGCAGGGGCCGGAAGCATTCGTGGCGCACCGGCACATACATCAGGGTCACCTGCTCGGAGGCGTAGAGCCGCAGCGCCCGGCGCTTGCGCGCCTGTTCGGGCGGCGTCAGCGTCAGCACCGCCTCGTCGCCGTTGGGCTTGGGAAACCGTTGCAGGCGCGTGCGGCCGCCGAGGAAGTTGTACTCGGCGAACTCCAGCACCCGCAGGCCCTCGCCGGCCAGGCGCCGGCCGATGGCGTTGGCGCCGTCGTGGTCCGGATTGCCGCCTTCGTAGGCGGGCGCCCAGAGCTGGTCGATGCCGTGGCGCGCCACCGCGGCGCGCACCTCGGCCTCGGCGCTCGCCAGGTCGCGCCAGAGGTGGCGCGCGGCGCGGGTCGACCAGCCCACCTGGTCGATGCCCAAGAGCGCGGCGGCCGCTTCGGCCTCGGCCCGGCGGCGCGCGACGATGGCGTCGTGGCGCTCGCGCTGCCAGGGCCAGACGGTGTCCTGGTCGACGCAGCCGTGGGTGAGATAGAGCGCGTGCACCCGCGCGCCGGCGGCCTTGGCCCGGCCGATGGCGGCGCAGAAGCCGACCACCTCGTCGTCCGGATGCGGAACGAGAATCAGGATCGATCTGCCGAACATGGCGCGCTCCATGGTCGTTCAGGCGCTCAGGGCGTGCGCGGGCGTCTCGGCCGCCTGGCGCCAGACGGCATGAAAGTCCTCGGCGAGCACGTCGCCCCAGCTCGCCAGGCATCGGTCGGCGTAGTCGAGCGCCGCGGCGTGCATGCTCCGCCGGCGCGAGGGGTCGGCGGAGGCGCGCCGCAGGGCGAGCGTCCAGGCGTCGGCGCCGCCGCGCACCACCTGCATGGCCTGGGTGCCGTCGAAGAGCGGCGCGACGCCGCTTCGCTCGGAGACCAGCACCGGGGCGCCGCTGGCCATGGCCTCGACCGCCACCATGCTGCGGATCTCCACCTCCGAGGGCATGGCGACGAGGTCGACGCTGGCATAGAGGCGCGCCAGGGCGTCGGCCTCGACGAAGCCGCCGACGGTCACCGCGTCCCCGAGGGCGCGGCGGATGTCGTCGGCCGCCGGGCCGAGACCGGCGGTGACCAGGTGCAGCGACAGGCCCTCGCCGCGCAGGCGCCGGATGGCCTCGACCAGGGTGTGGACGTTCTTGCCGATGTCGAGGCGGCCGACGAAGAGCACCAGGATCCGGCCCGGCGGAACGCCGAACCGGGCCTCGACGCCGGCGCGGTCGGCGCGGTGCGGGCCGAAGACCTGCTTGTCGATGCCCAGGCGCAGGTGGCTGACCCGGCCGGGTCCGAGGATCGATTCGGCCAGGGCGTGGTCCTCCTGGCGCGTGGCCAGCACGTGGTCGCAGTGCCGGATGTGCGCCACCAGGCGCTCGTCCATGCGCCGGCCCTGGCGCTCGGGCAGCTTCCAGTCGCGGATCAGGGTGCGCGCCGGCCAGCCATGGCCGAAGCGCCGCACGATGGTCTGGCGGGTGAAGATGCGGGCGTAGGAGGGGGTGTCGGTGTGGAACGAGGTGACGAGGGGAATGCCGCGCCGGCGGCTGACGCTCTCGGCGGTGCGGGCGAAGGCGAAGAAGGCGTCGGTGGTGTGGATGACGTCGTAGTCCGCCAGCTCGTGGGCGAGGCGCGGGTGATAGGGCGCAAGGTCGGTGTGGTCGGGCACGTAGGGAAGGAACTTGAGCTGGGCGGTCGACAGCAGCGGCGGCAGCTCCTTCAGCCGCGCGCCCGGCCCGAGCGCTTCGACGCCGCGGCGACCGGAGAAGTAGACGGTGAGCTCGAGCGGCAGTTCGCAGTGCGCCGCGGACTGCGCCAGCCGCTCCCAGCACTTCACGTGCCCGCCCGACTGCGGCGAGCGCGGCAGGTCGACCAGGGCGGCGACGCGAATCGGTCGGTGTGGGCGCATCGGTTTCTGGGAGGTCTGGTGAAGCTTCAGTGCGAGTACCTAGTGGCTCGAGCGGATCGGACGAAGACCGCAAATCGCCGCGCCGTGGCATCGTGACAGGTCGTGTGATCTTTGCCACACTGACATGGCGAGGACACGCAACGGAAAGACATCAATCGATGAAACGATCCCGATTCGTCCTCGTTCTGCTGGCCGCGGCCGGTCTGGCGGCGCCCCCCGCGGCGGTTCTGGCCATGGGCTCCGGCGGCATGGGGGCCAGCAGCATGCCCAGCATGCCGCAGCAGTTCGACCAGCCGCAGTACGACCCCGTCGTCGAGTACCAGCGCGGCAGCGCCGCTCTGCAGGCCGGCCGCTACAAGGACGCCATCCGCGCCTTCGACCACGTGGTCGACGCCACCCCGCGCGCCGCCGACGCCTGGCTGATGCTGGGCATGTCCAAATCCGGCGCCGGCGACGTCAGAGGGGCCGAGAAGGCCTATCAGCGCTCGGTCAAGCTCGACGGCGGCTCCATCGATGCGCATCGCGAGCTGGCGCTCTCCGAGATCAGGCTGAAGCAGCCCGCCAAGGCCGGTGCGGAACTGGCCGCCTTGCAGGCCCGCGCCGCCACCTGTGCGGGCGCCTGTCCGGACGCGGCCGGCCTCGAGGCGGCGATCACGGCGATCAAGGCGGCGCTGGCGCCGCCGGCGCCGCAGGCCGCGAAGGCCGCGCCGGCACCCCTGTCGCTGGCCTCGCCGCAGCAGGGGGATGGCGACTACGTGCGCGCGGTGAGCCTGATCAACGAGCGGCGCTTCGGCGCGGCGATGAGCGCGCTCGACAAGGCCGAGCTGGCGATCGGCCCGCACCCGGACATCCTCACCTACAAGGGCTACGTCTGGCGCCGGCTGGGCGACTGGCCCAAGGCCGAGGACTATTATCGCCAGGCGCTGGCGATCGACCCGAACCATCGCGGCGCCACCGAATATTATGGCGAGCTGAAGGTGCTGGAGGGCGATACGGCCGGCGCCAGGGCGATGCTGGCCAGGCTCGACGGCGCCTGCTCGTTCGGCTGCGCCGAGGCCGAGGAGCTGCGGCGTTGGATCGACCACGGCGGCGACCCGGCGTCTTGATCGCCCGCCTCGGCGCCGGCGCGGCGCTCGCGCTTGTTTGCGGACTTGCGGCGGCGGCGGTCCTGACGGCGCCGCCGCTGCGGGCCATGCGCTGGCTGGCGCCGGGCGTCGACGCCGCCCGGGCGCTGACCCGGCGTCCCAGCGAGTGCCTCGGCGCCGCGCCGACCGCGGCCGGCGCCTACGAGATAGAACTCGGGCGGGCGGCGTTCCGCACCCCGCTGACCCTGGGCGGCCAGGCGGCGCGGGCCGGCCTCTCGTGCGAGACCTGCCATCGCAGCGGCCGCGACAATCCGTGCTTCGACTTCCGCGGCGTCTCGGGCGCGCCGGGCACGGCGGACGTGACGACGTCGGTGTTCTCCTCGCACCGAGGCGACGACGTCTTCGATCCAAGGCCGATCCCGAACCTCTCGGGGCCGAAGTCGCTGCTGAAGGTCGACCAGGACCCCGCGTCGGGAAAGCTCGATCGCTTCATCGACGGGATCGTCACCCAGGAGTTCGACGGCGCAGAGCCGCCGCCCGCGGTGCTGAAGGGGCTGGCGGCCTATGTGCGCGCGCTCGCGCCGGCGAACTGCCCGGCCGCGGCCAGCGCGCCGGTCAGCGCGGCCGCGGATCTGGCGGATGCGCGCCGCGCCGTCCGAGCCGCCCTGGCGGCGCTGGCGCACCGCGATCCGGACTCGGCGATCGCCATGGCCGAGGCGGCGCGCTCGCGGCTCGGCGATGTCGCCGAGCGCTACGCCGCCGCGACGCTCGCGCCGCAGCGGCGGCGCCTGGCGGTGGCGGCGATCGACCTGGCCGCCGCCGAATCGGCCATCCGCCGCGACCGCCGGGCCGGCGCGGACGCGCTCGTGCTGTGGCTGGCCCGCTCGCGGGCGTGGGGGCCGAAGGTCGCGGCGGCCCAGGGCGCCTCGCTCTATGATCGCGGCGTGCTCGAGGCCGCGGCCCGCCGCTACGAGGCCGGCGCGGCGACGGCGGCCGCGTCCGGCGGGCGGGTCGGCTGAGCCAGCCCCGCGAGGGCGCGGAACGGGGCCCCGGCGAGAGCCGTTGAAGCCTCGCGGGACGGCTCGCCATGCACGGGAGAAAGAGGCGCGATGGGGCGGCGAAGGCGAGCTGAGGGCGATGGCGGCGCGGCCATCACCGCCGTCCGCGCCCGCGCCTTCACCATTCCCACCGACGCGCCGGAGGCGGACGGGACGCTGCGGTGGGATGCGACCACCCTGGTGCTCGTCGAGGCGGACGCCGGCGGCCACACCGGGCTCGGGGCGACCTATGAATCGAGGGCCGCCTGCGAGATCGTCACGTCGAACCTGGCGCCGGCGGTGGTCGGGCTGGACGCGTTCGACATCGGCGGCGCCTTCGACGCCATGCTGACGCAGGTGCGCAACATCGGCTCGCGCGGCGTCGCCGCCTGCGCCATCGCCGCGGTGGACCAGGCGCTGTGGGACCTGAAGGCGCGGCTGCTGGGCGTGGCCCTGGCCAACCTGCTCGGGCGCCGGCGCGAGGCCGTCCCCTGCTACGGCAGCGGCGGCTTCACCTCCTATGACGAGCAGCGGTTGCGCGCCCAGCTCGGCGGCTGGGTGGAGGAGGGCGGCTGCCAGTGGGTGAAGATGAAGGTCGGGCGCGGCGACCTGACCGACCTCTCGCGGCTGGAGGCGGCGCGCGACGCCGCCGGGGAAGCCGGCCTCTTCATCGACGCCAACGGCGCCTACGCCCGGAACGAGGCGCGCGACTTCGCCAGGGCCGCGGCCGACTACGACGTGACCTGGTTCGAGGAGCCGGTCTCCAGCGACGATCTCGCGGGCCTGCGGCACCTGCGCGAGCGCGCCCCCGGGGCGATGCGGATCGCGGCCGGCGAATACGGCTACGAGCCGTTCTATTTCCGCCACATGCTGGAGGCGGGCGCCGTGGACGTGCTGCAGGCCGACCTCACCCGCTGCCTCGGGATCACCGGCTTCCTGCGCGCCGCCGACCTGGCCGACGCCTGGTCGACGCCGTTCTCCTGCCATTGCGCCCCGGCCTTCCATCTGGCGGCCGCCTGCGCCGCGCCCCGGCTGATCAATCAGGAGTGGTTCCACGACCACGTCCGCATCGAGGCCATGCTGTTCGAGGGCGCGCCGCGGCTGAAGCACGGCGCCATCGCGCCCGACCTGTCGCAGCCGGGCGCGGGCCTGACCCTGAAGGCGGCGGACGCCGAGCGCTATGCGGTCTGAGCTCGCCGGCCGGCCGGGCCGATCTGATCCGATCCGATCCGATCCGACGCAAAGGAGCCTTGAATGAAAGCGGTGACCGTGCGGCCGGGCGAGGCGGCCTCGATCAGCCTCGACGACTGGCCCGAGCCCGAAGCCGGCCCCGGCGACCTGCTGGTGCAGGCGCTCGCCCTCGGCGTCTGCGGCACCGACCGCGAGATCATCGCGGCCGAGTACGGCCAGGCGCCGCCGGGGGCGACGCGGCTGGTGCTCGGCCACGAATCGCTGGGGCGGGTGCTGAAGGCGCCGGCGAACTCGCAGTTCGCCGAGGGCGATCTGGTGGTGGGCATCGTGCGCCGGCCCGATCCGGTCCCGTGCGCGGCCTGCGCCGGCGGCGAATGGGACATGTGCCGCAACGGCCGCTACACCGAACGCGGCATCAAGGAGGCGCACGGCTACGGCGCCGAGCGCTTCGCCCTGGAGACGGGGTTCGCCGTCAAGCTCGACGCCTCGCTGGGGGCTCTGGGCGTGCTGCTCGAACCGGCCAGCATCCTCGCCAAGGCCTGGGACCACATCGAGCGCATCGGCCATCGCACCCGCACCTGGCGCGCCGGCAAGGTGCTGGTCACCGGCGCCGGGCCCGTCGGCCTGCTGGCGGCGCTGATGTCGCGCCAGCGCGGCTGCGAGGTGCACGTCTACGACCACAACCGCGCCGGGGCGAAGGCCGCGCTGGTGCGCGACCTCGGCGGCGCCTACCACGACGGCGAGCTCGCCGAACTCGATGACCTCGCTCCCGACGTCGTCATCGAATGCACCGGCGCGGCGCCGGTGATCGCCGCCCTGGCGACCCGCCTGGGCCACAACGGCATCCTGTGCCTGGCCGGCATTTCGGCGCCGGGAGCGGCGGTCGCCTTCGACATGGGCGGGTTCGACCGCACCACGGTGCTGCAGAACGACGTCATCTTCGGCGCGGTGAACGCCAACCGCGGCCATTACGAGGCGGCCGCCCGCTCCCTGGCTCAGGCCGACCGCGCCTGGCTGCAGCGCCTGATCACCCGGCGGGTGCCGCTGGCGAACTGGCGCGAGGCCTTCGAGGACCGCCCCGACGACGTGAAGGTGGTGCTGGAATTGCAGGCGCCGGCGCCATGACGCGCCGAAGGGTCAGCTCGCCGGGCGCCCTGCGGCGAGCACCTTGAACTGGCGCTCCGGGTCGTCCTGGACCACCTGGCGGCCGTCGCGCTGGGTCGCGACCGAGCCTTCCAGGCAATATTGCAGGATGTAGGCCTTGCGGACCGTGCCGGCCGCGAGGTTCGGGCCGGTGCGGTGCGGCGTCAGCGACGAGAACACGATGGCGTCGCCTGCCCTGGCCGGGACGGCGACGGCGCTGGGGGCCTCGTCGAGACACTTCAGCCCGATGGGCGTCACCCAATGGTCGAGGGTGCCGAGCCTGTGCAGGCCGGGCGCGACCCATGGGCAGCCGTTGTTCTCGTCCACGTCCACCAGCGGCAGCCACAGCGTCAGGTACTGCTGCGGCTCGACGAAGGTGTAGCCGTTGTCCTGATGCCACGGGAATTCCTGGAGCTTCTGGGTCTTCTTGTAGACCGATTGGTCCCAGTAGAGCCTGACGTCCTCCCCCATCAGGTCATGGCAGACGTCGAGGATGGCCGGATGGCGCGCGAAGGCGCCGAGCACGTTCGAGCGGCAGGCGAGGTGGGTGGTGAAGGTGATCGCGTCGGCGTCCGAGATGCTGATCCGCCCGCCCGCCGCGCGCAGGCGCGCCTCGGCGGCGCGCTCCAGCGGATCGATGGCCTGCGTGACCGCGGCGATCTCGGCGGGCGAGAACAGCGCCTCCAGCTTGACGAAGCCTTGGTCGTCGAACCCGGCTGACTGGTCGGCGTCGAGACGGCGGCGGCGCGCGACGGCGCGAGTCCGCCAGACGAAGCCGGTGTTGAGCGGGTGCGGCTTGGGAGCTGAAACGACGGCCACGGGCGCCTCGCAAGGATGCAGGGGCCGCACTCTAGAGCACGGCGCGGGCCGGTGGAATCGCCGGACGCCCGTCGCGATCAGGGCCGTTCGTAGGTGCCGACGAGAACCGCCTTGGCGGTGACGTGGCCGAGCATGGCCCTGACCAGCCGGGCGCGCGTCGGCGGCCGCGCGAAGTCGAGCTTCCGGTCGAGGGCGAAGATCTGGAACACATAGAGGTGCGGGCCGTGCCCCGGCGGCGGGTCCGGCGGAATCCAGGCCGCGTGCAGGTTGGAATTGCGGCCGAGGGTCTCGTCGAGGCCCGCATGGCCCGGGCTCGCCAGCTGGCCCTCGGGCAGTTCGCAGCGGTCGGCCGAGAGGTCCCAGACCAGCAGGTGCACCAGCGGCCGGGGGCTGGGCGAATCCGGGTCCTCGACGATCAGGGCCGCGGCGGGCGCCTCGGCGATCGGACCGCTCCATCTCAGCGGCGGCGAGACGCCTTCGCCGTCCGCCGTGTAGCGGATCGGGATCGAGCCGCCGTCCTCGAAGGCGGGGCTCTCCAGGGCGATGACGTCGGCGACCTGGGCGAATCCCTCCCGCTCGGCGACGATCTTCTCGTAGCCGGCGCGCACGCCCCGCAGGGCATGGCCGATGCCGGCAGGCAATTTCCCCAGCATGGATGTCCTCGTCGGGCTCGAGCCCTCAACGGACCAGGGGGCGCTCGGGTTCGCCGCCGGGCGTTCGTCGCATCGGAACGGGGTGCGCGGCCGTTAGGGCGGGTGCGGCCGCATCGGATGGCCAGGATGGTCAGCGAACTGCTCCACGACGCCTGTCCGATCATCGCCCTGTTCGCGCTCGTCGAGGGCCCGTTCATCGCCATGGCCGTGGGCGCAGCCGCCGCGTTCGGCTACCTCGATCCATTCTACGCCTACGCCATCCTGGTCGCAGGCGCCCTGATCCAGGACATGGCCTACTATTGGCTCGGGCGTGCGGCGGCGCGCCTGCGCCTGGTGCGCGCGCTGCTGGCGCGGACCCGGCTGATCGCCGAGAACATCCTGGCCCTCGAGGTCTCGTGGCGGCGCGGCGCGGCGCTGACGCTGCTGCTCGCCAAGCTGGCCTACGGCCTCTACGCCCCGCTGGTCATCGTCGCCGGGCTCTCGGGGCTCGGCTTCGCCAGGTTCGCGCGCGCCGCGGCCATGCTCTCGCCGGCGGTTATCGGGCTGTGGCTCGGCCTCGGCTACGGCCTGGGCCGCCTTTACGGCGCCGGCGGACGCTACGGCCCGGTCGTGGTCGGCGTGCTCGCGGCCGGCGCCTGCGTCGGCCTCGTTCTCTTGACCCGCCACGCGCGGCGGCGCATCGGCCCCTGAACGAGGCCAGGCCGGTGCAAGGAACGCCCGACCGGCTGGGGTATTCCAAAGGGTGCGCGCCTGCGGCGGCTCTCGCAGGCAGCCCCGAAAGCCGTCGCCGCAGGTCCCAGCGCCAGATGCTCCACGCCCTGCTTCACGACCCCTATCCGGTGATCGCCCTGGTGTCGCTGATCGAGGGCGCCGCGATCGCGATCGCCGCCGGCGTCGGCTTCGCGCTCGGCTACATCGACCCCTACTTCGCCTTCGCCATCATCCTGGCCGGCGTCTTCGTGCAGGACGTGGTCTACTACCACCTCGGCCGGTGGGCCGCCACGCAGCAGCGGGTCCGCGACTTCGCCACCCGCACGAAGCTGCTGCGCGAGAACGTGCTGACGCTCGAGGCGGCCTGGCGCAAGGAGATGTTCCTGGTGCTGCTGCTGGCCAAGTTCGCCTACGGAATCTACGTCCCCTTCGTGGTCTCCGCCGGCATGTCCGAGGCGCCGTTCTGGAAGTTCATCGGGCTCTCCATGGCGATCTCGGCGCCGACCATCGTCATGTGGATGGGCGTCGGTTATGGCATGACGCACCTCTATGGCTCGGGCGGCCACGACGGGGCCTATATCGCAGCCGGCGTGGGCGTCGCCGGCCTCGCGGCGCTCTTCTTCGTGATGCGCCAGGCGAGGCGGCATCTGAACAGGCGCCAGGCCGCCCAGAAGAGCCACGTGATCGACTCCGATGGACCCTCGCAGGCCAAAACCGCCCGGTGACGCCCGCCAATCAGCGCGGCTTGTCCCCTGCGGCGCGCGTCCGCAGGCGCTCGACCAGCCGGGCCAGCCAGCGAGGCCCGGTCAGCTTCGGCGGTTCGGGCGCTTCATGGAGGTAGATGACCCGCACGAGCACCATGCACACGACGGTGAGCGGCGCGGCGAAGGCGACGCCCAGGAGGCCGAAGAAGGCCCAGAACACCACCAGGGCGAAGAGGTTGAGCACCGGCGGCACCGAGGCCATGCCGCGTTGCAGGAACGGCTGCAGCAGGTTGCTCTCGAACTGGTGGATGGCGATGTAGAGCCCCAGCGTCCACAGCACCTCGTGCCAGCCGCGGGTCAGCGCCATCAGCAGGGCGGGAACGGCGGAGATCACCGGTCCCAGCACCGGGATGAACTCGCAAAGTCCGGCGAAGATGCCCAGGGCGGCCGGCGCCCGGGCGCCGAGGACCCACAGCCCGAGCGTGGTCAGCAGGCCGATGGTGATCATGGCGACGAGCTGCGCCCGCATCCACCCCGCCAGGAACACCTCGCATTCCGCGAAGACCCGGCTCGCCAGCTCGCGGCGACTCTGCGGAATCAGCCGCAGGAAGCCGCGCCGATAGAGGTCCGGCTGGGCCGCGAGGTAGATTCCCGCCGCCACGATCAGCAGGACGTCGACGAGGCCGATGCCCACCGAGGCCGCATAGCCGCGCAGGCGCAACAGCCACTGAACGTCGGGCTTGGCCGTCAACTGGTTGAGAGTGCCGTCGAGCGCGCGACCGGCGCTGGTGGTCCCGAGTTCGCGCTTGAACTGCGCCCAGGCGATCGGCAGGCTCCGCAGCAGGTCCGACATCTGGGCGTCGATGCGCAGGCCGAAGTAGCTCAGGGCGGCGATCAGCAGCGCCGCGAGGCCGACGGTGGCGATCGCCAGCGCCCACCCGTCCGGAATTGGCGACCGGCGGGTGATCTGTCGGGCGGTGGAGCGAAGGAAGACGGCGACCAGCAGGGCGCCGAAGAGCAGCAGTTCGGCCTCGCGCAACCGCCACGCCGCGACGAGGGCGATGGCCAGCGCGGCCACGACGATGAGTTTGCGCACGAAGCTGGCGATATCGGCGCGCTCGGGCATTGAGGGGCGCCCGGCGCTCAATGGCGGAGCGCCGCGGGCCGCCGGGGCGTCGGACGCCGGCAGGGGCGATTTCGTGGCCTTATCGGATCGCTCCGTTGCTGGACGACTTCGCCCGCGAGGCATCAACGCGGCTGGAGCGCTGCAGGCCGCTGCGCCCGTGATCACGCTCTCGTGGGCGCCGGTCAGGAACCGGTGCTGCCCGCGCCGAACCCGGCCTGGGTCAGCATGGCGACGAGATCGGTGAACACCGGCGCGGCCAGTTCGAGCTCGGCGAGATTGACCTCCGACAGGGCGCGCAGCACCGCGTGCCCGCGGGGGCTGATCGAGACCAGGATCTCGCGGCGATCGGTGGTCGAGGCCGAGCGGCTGACCAGATCGGCCCTGACCAGCCTCGCCACCAGCTCGACGGTGCTGTGGTTCCTGAGCTGAAGGCTCTGCGCCAGCTGCCCGACCGTGACGCAGGCCTGGCCGGGGAAGCCGCCCTTGAGGGCGAGCAGGGCCTGGTGCTGCTGCGGCGTCAGGCCGAGCTTCCTGGCGTTCTCGTCGGTGGCGCGCAGGAACTTGCGCAG
>Ga0307374_10006016_pt1 | contig 19340 bp, 17 predicted proteins | sample OX3MG_FD_202532 | JGI IMG/M metagenome (GOLD analysis project Ga0307374, IMG submission 202532) | Soil microbial communities from Risofladan, Vaasa, Finland - OX-3 | ecosystem: Environmental > Terrestrial > Soil > Coastal area > Acid sulfate soil | place: Finland: Risofladan, Vaasa | collected...
TGATTCATGGAGAAACTTCTCCCAAGCCGCCAAACATGGCTCGACTTCACCCGGTGGCGGTGGAATAAAATTGGCCGTCGCCAGCGTACTACCCGGTCTACCGATCCAGTTTTGTGTTGTGCGGAAGACGCCCGGAGCCGCGTTCTGTCCCCGCACGCCCTCCATCAGCTTTACGTGTAGCTCGCGAACCAGACGCACGCAAAGAGGAAGCTCTTTGAGCAGAGAAATGCCATGCTCCAGCGCTGACACATAGTTGCCAACCTCACGCAGGTCTTCGGGGCTACGCTCGACTGCCGCGCCGGCCTCTGCTGCCAGCAATTCACCGAGCGTGGCTTGTGTCCCCTCGATCTTGCTTGAGAGTACGGCCTCGCGCCTCACGAAAGGTCGCATGAGGACATGAGGATTCGGCAACCGTCCACCTTCACCCGCCAACCTGCCGATCAGCCGGTCTGCATCGGAGAGCACCCCGATGAGGCGTGGCGTCCACTCAAGCGCCGGTGGCAACGCGGCAGGCACGAATGCCGAATATGCGCCCAAAGAAATAATCCTGCCGGGGATGAGGGATGACTTGGTCATGACAGCTCAGTGGTGAAAATAAGAAGCATCGCTATTTTCGATACCCATGATAATCGAAAATAGTCGAAGGCGCCATTAGCGGGGCTGAAGTCGGGAGGAAGAAAAAGAATTCGGGCTGTTCCCCCACGGGTCAGCCCGATGCCGCTCGGTTAGAAATTTGGTAGAAAATTGGTAGCATTTAGCGCCGATTGGGCCGTTTTTCCCGACTCATCCTACTCATAAGTCCTTTACCGTAAACAAATCTTCCCTCTGGCCGTTCCCTGGCATGGAAGAGGTCATCGGTTCGATCTATGCCAAGTTGCCCCGGAGCTTCGCGATTCCAGCGCCGGTCGGCAACTACTCCCCGGATTGGGCGATTGCCTTCAAGCAGGGCACGGTGAAGCACATCTACTTCGTCGCCGAAACCAAGGGGGCCATGTCTTCGATGCAGTTGCGCGAGATCGAAAAATCGAAGACCAAGTGCGTCCATAAATTCTTCGCCAAGATCACTTCCGACCAAGTGAAGTACGCGGTCGTGAACAGCTACAGCAAGCTGATGGAATTGGTGCAATAAGCCCTTGCCCTACCAACAATAGAGCCTCACACAGATACACCGCATCCAGTCCATCGCTTCAATAAATATCAACCTCGCTCCCATGCAAAGTTGATATCGAGAACACAATCTGGCATGATTATGGCCGAAATCAACGGGGCAATATGCGAATCCCCTCCTCGCTTACAGTTCGCATCGCTGCCGGTTTGCTTATGGCCGCCTTCCTGGGTGCGGTTGGATATCAAGTTTTCCACCGGAGCAACCCAGATTCGCCCGAGGCGCTGCTGAAGCGAGCCGATAAGATGTCGTGGCTCAACAACTGGATCGGCGCGGCCCCGCTTTATCATCAGGCGGAGTTGCAGTTCCTCAATCGCCATCAGTCTTCAAAGGCGCTCTATGCGCGCGTCAGCCAAATGCTGGCGCATAGCGAGTCCTCAACGTCCATTCCCAGCCAGATCGCAGTCCTGCGACAGGACCTGACATTGCCTGCTGCACGTGATCCGGCAACCCGGCTCCGAATTCTGACGATTCTCGGAATGCTCGAAACGAACTACGATGCCAGCATGGCGCGAAAGACTTGGGCAGAAGTGGAAACACTCGCGGTTCAGCAACATCACTTTCTGTTGGCCTCGCGTGCCGTTGGTGAACAAGGCATTGCTGCGTTCCTGCTCGGTGATATGAAGACTGCAAAGAAAGATGTGCTCAGGGCGTGGATGGTAGCGAAGTTCACCGATCCTGCCGCACATGTTCGATATGCCAGTATTTACGGTGCTGGACTGGTACAACTTCACAAGTACAAGCAGGCTCTTGGCGCGTTGAATCAGGCTATTCATGTCGCGCACAATACTCCGGGCGTTGCATATCCGACGATTGCCATTACGGCAAAGATTGAGGCCCTGAGCGGTCTTGGTGAAAATCAGCAAGCTCTCACACTTGCCTCAGCCGAAATGCAGAAGTTCACGGCCTACCATCTCGCCGGACACCTTTACGAGCTGTACCAGACACGGGCGACAGTGTACGAACACATGGGGCGGTGGGGCGAGGCTGTATCTGACCTTCAGCAATCAGCGCAGTACGCAAAGCATCTCACCTATTGGCGTGGATTAACCCAGGTGGATGGTTTGCTTGCCCAGGCATACCTACATGAAGGCGCGCTGCGACCCGCCCTGGTCGCCATCGACGAAGCCATTGACGCCAACAAGAAAATTCCGGACGAGTTGTATTTCGTTCCCAGGAACCTCGGCATCAAAGCCGAAATTATGGCCCGCCTTGGCAATGTAAAAGCGTCAAATGCTCTGTATGAGAAGAGCGACGACCTGCTCGACGCGCTTTTCAGCAGGGTGCCAACTCCGAATGTCGAGCGTCAACTGCTGAACGACCTGAGCATGGTCTATTCGGGATACTTCGTCTCGCTGTGCAATCAGGGCAGGATTGCCGATGCATTCCGTGTGATTGAGCGCGCACGCGGCAGAATCGAGGCGCAGAAACTCTCTCATCGCGAGGTCCTCGAGCCTCACAACCCTAGCCAGGCCGAACTTCGCCTGACCAAGTTGAATCTTGAATTATTGAATACCGCGAATTCCGCCGCCAGAGTCCACATTCTCCACGCGATCTATGGCACGGAGCAACAACTTGGCGATGCCACGCCGCTATACGACACGCCTCCTGAGCCAGTCACTCTCAGTCAACTGCAACATGACCTGCTAAGTTCACAACTCTTGGTCGAGTACGTTCTGGCTAAGCCGCGATCCTACGCCCTTGCCGTAACGCGGGAGTCCGCCCATCGCTACGCCCTTCCTGCAAGGTCGGCTCTCGATCCGGAGGCAACGAAGTACCGGTCTGAACTGATCAAACAAAAGGCCGACCCGGCGCTCGCGCAGTGGCTCTTTCACAACCTTCTTGGCGCAATTCCTGGATACAAACAGCATCCCGACCTGATTATCGTGCCGGATGGGAAGCTCCAACTGTTGCCGTTCGCCGCCCTGATGAACAAAGGTCAATACATCCTCGCATCGCATGTCGTAACGGTAGCTCCCTCTGGGACGGTCTTCAATATGATTCTCCATCGCGCCGGCGAACACCTGCACGATGATTTACCCTACCTCGGCGTGGCGGCCTGGATTTCCAAAGCACCCTCCACGTCACTGCTGACCATGGTTCACCGGACGATCTCGGGTCCTCCGCACGCCAAGCTGGTTGCCCTTCCTGCAAGCCGGTATGAGGTGGAAACCATCGCGGATGATCTCCCCAAGCCCAGCACCATCCTTCTTGGCTCCCACGCGACCCTTCCGGATTTCGAGCAGCTTCCGCTGGGCCAATACAACGTCATCGATCTTGCTCTTCACGGGTATGTCGATCCGGAATTCTCCGATCGTTCTGCTCTTGTCTTCGCGCCTGCGCGGATGCCGTTCAATGATGGATATTTACAGGTAATCGCAATCAAGCGCCTGCATCTCAATGCCAGCCTGGTCACGCTTTCCGCCTGCAATACGGGCGTGGGGCCGGTCGGAGAAGACGGAGTGAACAATATCGTCAACGCATTTATCGACGCCGGGGCGCAGAGCGTGGTGTCTACGCTGTGGGCGGTGGAAGACCAGGCAACCGCGCACTTCATGGCCGTCTTCTATCATCATCTCGCCCTCAACGAGGACAAGGCCGGGGCGTTACGACAGGCGCAACTCAACATGCTGCACTCCGGTGCGCCGCCCTACTTCTGGGCTGGCTTCGAACTCGACGGTGAACCAGGCAACAGCCTGTTTCATAAGCCGGAGACCGATACGCTATCTAAAGGTGGTAATCGGCGGGAGGCCCTGCAATGAAGTCTGAGGCGACCATGCAACTCTCGCTGAAAGATCGCCATGCCATTCTTGAAAACGTCCTCGTCGCCCTGCACAAACGCTTCTACGCGCCCGAAAAACTCAACCCAGACTGGCAAGCGGCGGTGGAGCGCCACAGGCCAGTGATTGAAACTGCTGCCTCCGCAGATACATTCGAAGCGGCGATGAGCAATCTGCTCTCAGAACTCCACACTTCGCATCTCGGCTTCTTCCATAAAGGCGCACGCCGAGCGTCGAGCCGTGCCGCGCTCAGTGCTACTTATCTGGCCGACGACACCCCGTATGGAAAACGCTGGATCTTTCAGGATGTCCATGCAGGAGGAGCCGCCGCTCTTGCTGGCATCCAGTCTGGAAATATCCTGCTAACCGTCAATGGGCGTGACATCGTACCGCCGGACCATCCGGTTTTCCCCATGGGAGAGCAGGCCATCGTCGAAATTGTTCACAACGATGACAAACAACGCACCGTAGCGCTCAATGTGGCACGCCCAAAAGGAAAGAAGCTGCTCTACATCGAGCCGACGCTCGTTGAAGCACGGCATCTCGAAGACAGCCTGGGCTATCTGAAGATTGCGATGTTCCCCGGCATGGTGGGTGTCGAAGTTGCGAACCAAATCTCATCGGCCATCGAAAAGCTGGGCCCTGTTAATCGGCTAATCATCGATCTTCGCGGAAACACCGGAGGCGGAATCGGAGCGCTTCGAGTGATGAGCCTCCTCACACCGGACAGGATTCCCGTGGGCTTCGCGCTCGACAAGCGGCATATGCCAGTAGACCTGGAAGCAAAGAAACTTGCCTATCCCCGGTTTTCCCGGATTCCATCTTCTACTCGCAATCTATGGCGCTTGGCATTGCGTTTCGCGCCCGCGATGCTGGCGAAGAAGCCCATCGTGCTCCAGACCGAAGGCCTGGGCGCCAAGCCATTCCACGGAAACATCGTTCTTCTCGTCAACCGCCATACAGCCAGCGCCGCTGAAATGATCGTGGCATTCGCCCGTGAGAATAATCTCGCAACCATCCTTGGCGAAAAGACCGCTGGCCGCCTGCTTTCGGCAAACTCGGTCAAAGTCGGCCATGGATTCCGTCTCGCTCTGCCGACAGGAGCCTATTACACGTGGATGGGTTCTATTCTCGAAGGCGCTGCCATCGAGCCAGATCGAGAAGTTAATTTCGACTGGAGCCAGCGACGGCTCGAAATCGACGACCAGCTTGAGTCTGCAATCGAATCTCTTCGCGGTCAGCGGAATGCCACCGTCCCCTGAGCACATCTTCGCCGGTACCCGATCTGCCAAACACCCCATCTTCTTTACATAGAACAACAAATGGGAACCGGAGATCCGCCACTCTCATCGAAATACCGGGCAGCAAGAGTATGATTACGCTGGATTTATTTCAGGCGCGGAAAGGAGACCCTGCATGCAAATTGTGACGGCGCACCGTCTGAAGCAATGGGCGGAAACTTTGCCGCTCGATGCTCAAGCAGACCTGCCCGAGCTAGTAAGATCTCTTATTCGAGCTTCTTGTCCTGATCTGGAGTACTATCGGTTCCCTGGCGGCAACGCTTCGCAGACACATGGGTGGGATGGTGTTACTGAACTGAAAAAGGGCGTTCTCTTCGTTCCGGAAGGACGCACAATCTGGGAATTTGGCGCTGGGGCAGATTATAAGAATAAGGCCAATGGCGATTACACGAAACGAACTGAGGAATTGACCGTCAAGGAGCGCAACAGGTTCAGCTTCATTTTTGTGACCCCCCGTATCTGGGATACCGGCCTTGAGGAGTGGATACAGCAGCACTCCGGCGACGGTTGGCAGAGCGTACATATCTATGATGCGAATGCGCTCGAACATTGGCTGGCGGACCAGCCAGCGGTAGCGGTTCCGCTGGGCAAGAAGCTCGGGATCCTGCCGCTGGCTGGCTTTCAAACGGTCCAGGACTTTTGGGATGAACACAGCTTGAATACCCAGCACCCGCTTAAAGAGGAGTTGTTGTTAGCAGGCCGGGCAGACAGAGCGAAGCGGCTGTGCGAAGGGCTCAGTGCGGGTCTTGGGGGATTAAGCAAATGGCAGGCAGATTCTGCGACCGAAGCGGCCCTATTTATCGCTGCTGCGATGAGGAAGGCTGATGACGAACTCTCTCGCTTTCTTCTTTCAAAAACCCTGTTTGTCGAATCCTTCGAATGTGCAAGACAGATGCCCCCCAGCGGCGGATTTAACCTTATTCTCCTACCGGAAGTACATCGCCTCGGAGCCGCTCTTGCGAGGACAAATCAGGTTGTACTTGCTCTTGGTGCCGATGGTCGGGCCTCCGAAGTGGAGTCGCTCGATCAAATGACCACCCTAGATTTTGCGGCAGGCCTGCGAGCGATGGGCATCGACGAGCACGAAGCGTTTCGCCTAGCGGGCATTTGCTGCCGGAGCGTGGTTGTCTTATCGCGACTCGACGCACGCGGAACGGTCGCCGAACCGGCTTGGAGCAAGAGTGCAGAGCTGGTGCCTCTCATCCTGTGCGGAGGGTGGGACGCGTCGAACGAGAATGACCGCACCGTTGTTGCCGAGCTCTGCCAGAAAACCTATGACGAAATTGATCTCGACGCTCGTAGCTTTGCAGCCATACCGGATGCTCCATTGGATCTTGAGGGCTCGGTCTGGACCGTCAGATCACCCAAAGATGCATTTACGCTGATGGGATCAATGATCGGGGACGCCCATCAACAAAGACTCCGTGATGCTTCCTTGGCTGTGTTTTCCGAGGTCGACCAGACACTTGATGTGCCGGATGAAGAGCAGCCCATCATCCCAACAAGGGGTGCGGACTTCGGCCATTCGGAGTGGCTCAGGCGCGGCTTGAGTACGACGCTACTTCTTATCTCGGGACTGCATGAAGCAGCCAGATTCAGAACGATTGGCGGAACGCCTGAGCAGTTTGTAGAGGGCGTGGTGGGCGGGTTGCGCGACTTAGCTGTGGACATAAGGGTCCTTGCCAGCTTGAAATCGGAATTCCCGAAGCTGATAGAGGCCGCTCCGTTCCCTTTGGCATCCGCCATCGAGCGGGTGCTCGGGGGCGATAGCGAGAACTGGGTGCCTGTAATTTTTCGAGGTAAAGAGGGCTCGCCGCTCTTCGGCCAGACTAGCCCGCACACATACATCCTCTGGGCGTTGGAGACGCTCGCGTGGAATCCAGAGTACCTCTTTAAGGCGGCGTCGATTCTCTTGACGCTTGCTCAGTTTGACCCCGGGGGGACCACCCAGAACCGGCCAATCAATAGCCTCCGTACGATCTTTTTGGCCTGGCTGCCGCAGACATATGCCTCGGTCGCGGAGCGAATCGCCGTTGTACGTCGGATTTGTCTCGCACGGCCGGAGGTTGGCTTCAAGTTAGCTCTTGAACTCCTCCCATCCGTACACGACGTCAGTCATGGCACTTCAAGACCCAGATTGCGGGATTTCGGTGACGCTGCGAAGACCCCGACCACACGAGGAGACGCGGCTTCTGCTTTCAAAGCTTATGCTGATCTCGCCATTGAGCTCGCCGATCGCCATCCGCAACGCCTCGCCGCCTTCGTGGACCACCTTGCAGAGCTGACCCCACAATCCCGCGAGCGAGCTATCAGGTCAATAAGATCAGCGGGTGCCGCGGCGAGTGCCGAGGACAAATACGAGCTGTGGACAAAACTGCGGCTATTTACGCAACGGCACAGAGGATTTCGAAATGCCGCGTGGGCTCTGCCTGAAGATGACCTGCACCCGCTCGAAGCCCTATGCCAGGAGATAGCACCGGACGACCCGCTACTTCGCGATCTCTGGCAGTTCAATGATCTGGTTCCGAAGCTGGAGAGCCGAACCGATGGCGACTATGTCGAAGAAGCAAACAAATCGCGGAGGGATGTAATTCGCCGCATTCTCGACGATCGGGGTATTCCGGCCGTAGTAGCTCTAGCGAAAGCAGCGAAAGAGCCTCATCTCGTCGGCTACGCACTTGCCGAGGCCGCCCCGGCCCAAGAGACGCTTGAGGCAGCATTTGGTATAGAGTTCATCGCGAACTCGGGGGTTGACGAAGACTTCTTTGTGGCGGCGTCGGGAGCCGCGCACTTTCGCTTCGGTGCTGCGTGGGATCGATGGATCGCCGACCTTGCGACCCACTTGGATGCGCGGCGCGCTACAAACCTCTTTCTGAGATGGCCGGACACTAAGGACACGTGGGATTTTGTGCAGACGCTAGGCCCTTCGATTGAGGAAGAGTACTGGAAGAGAAAGTATGCGCTGAACCAATCTTCTGATGAAGACTTGCTGTTTGCAATTGAGAAATACGACTCGGTCGGCAGGTTCAGCGCGAGCGTTGAATTGGTCGCCTATCAAGAAAAACGAATCCCCACGGAAGTCTGCGTCGGAGTTTTGCGTGGGCTCGTTGGAGAAATAAACGCCACAAAACTGAATAGCCAACACACCTTGTACTCCGTCCTTCATCTACTGCAAGCTCTCCAAGGGCGTAAGGACATAAGTATTGAGGATCTCGCATCGATCGAATACCAGTACCTCCCCCTTCTTGAGCATCTGGGAGAACCTGTCGCGTTGGGCCAGCTTCTTAAGAGTTCTCCTAAATTCTTCATTGAGGTGATTTGTGACGTCTTCTTTCCCGCCTCCGAGAAGGAGCGGAAAGACATCTCTGTCGAACGACGGGTTAAGGCGCGATTCGGTTACCAAATGCTCCAGTCGATGAAGTCATTACCCGGGTTCACAGAAGATGGCCAAGACGTAAACTTCCTGAGGAATTGGATCGCTGAAGCTAGAGATTTAGCAAAGAAGGAGGACCGTGAGGTCATTACTGACCAGCAAATCGGCCAGATGCTAGCTTATGCACCGACCGATGCGAAGGACAGCACCTGGCCTGCGAGACCAGTGAGGGATGTAATCGAGGAATGTGCTTCCGACGAAATCGAAAGGGGCATCAGCATTTCAAGATTCAATATGCGAGGCGTATTCCGCAAGGCTATGTATGAGGGCGGGGGAGAGGAAAGAGCATTCGCAGCACAGTATAGAACTTGGGCCGGGGCCTCCGCCTCATGGCCCAGGACTTGCGGGATGCTCCGCCGAATTGCAGAAGACTGGGAGCGGCGTGCGGAGCAGGCCGACACTCGCGCCGAGCTCGATCAGCGTCGCGATTCGTGAGGAATATGATCTCCGGGGCACAGCGGCTTCGTTCAAGTCAGCCGGTGTGGAGAGATTTTCCTCACGGTGGAATGTCAACGGTTGAGTCACGTATCCAAGCCTCTACCCTCACCGTTTACCGGATTTGAAGCGGGTAGTAATACGCCGCCTGGTTCTGCTCATGGGTCGTCGCAAGGAAGTAGGCACCCGCTTTCGCTCCCGCCAAGTTTAGCTCGACAGAAACGACTTCTTTACCGCCCTTAAGGACCGAAGTAGCTGTTCCCTCCGCTACGACTCCAGTCCCGCTCTGATTGCGCGTCACGGCCACCAGATATTGCCCGGTCTGGCTGAATCGAGGCAGGATGATGGTCAGCCGCACTCTTGCGGCAGGCAGCAAAACAGACTGCAATGGGGCTGGCTGCTGGCCGCGAACAGTCCCCACGTCCCACAAATTGACCGTTTTGGAAATGACCGCTGTTGTGGCAATCGCTGGTTGGCTGTGCCGCATAAATCGTGGCACCACAATAAGCGAAGCAATGAGAATCAGACACGCAGCTCCAGCAAACGCAACCTGCATCTTCCGCTGCTGCGAATGGTATTCCGAGCGGAGAATGAGCAACCTGCTCATACACGCGGGACAGCTCGCAGCGTGATCGACACGCGGATCGGCTATGTCAATCGCTTTAGAGCGCCGAGCCAGCCCGCGCAGAAAGGCCTCATCAGGGCAAGGACCCGTGGGGTTCGATTCACCGGCAAGCACCCGTTCCTGATGCCGCTTCGCAATCCATGCTTCGAGATGATCCTCAGCACGCGAGGACCAGGGCCACAGTCTTCTCATTGGGGAGAATCTCCAGACCGGGAGAGGCTTAGCAGCAACGACTCCAACTCCCGAAAGTATGCACGACGTACCACGGTATGATCCAGATTTAGTTGCCGGGCAATCTCTCTCCAGGTGTATCCCAGCCACCGCCGGCGAACCACGGATTGCGCAAACGGCGACAGCCGCGCGAACATCTCGTTTGCCATCGCTTGCTGCTCGACCTCCGATTGCCCAACATAGAGGCCTTCAAGGTCTTGCAGCGAACCATACGACAACTCCCGGCCCTGCCTGACGGCAAGCTGCCTCGCGCGACGACGGAGAACGCTCTTGATGCGCGCGGTGAGCGTCTCCGAAAGAACTTCCCGGTGACGGGTAAAGTAGGCGGATGCATTCTGCATCGCATGGTCCATCAGGTCGTACGCCGCATCCTGATCATTCAGGAAGGTCCAGGCGCATAGAAGAGCGTAGGGCCAAGCTGCCTGCGCAGCGCTCTCCAATGCCTGATCAGAAGCCGGATCCCCGGTCGAGCAGGCCCAGCTCCATGTCAGATCTTTCCAGCTATGACCCTTTGGCGGCATTCGCGAGCATCTGCCCAACAAGGATTGAAATACCGATCAACCGCAGTATAGGCCGAGATACAACTTACTTTCTTGAAAAATATTCCTTCGTGGCGCCACAAATGGCGCACGGAAATGCCTTTAGATGTAGCCGGACGGGGTGCATAGATCTCCTTTCCATGCACCCGCGTCATTTATGACGCCTTGGGAAGTACCTCCCCGGCAATCTTCATCAGATCGAGTTTCCGCTCGGCATCGGTGACCTGTCCAGCGATCCAGGAGATAGCGTTCGACAAGCGCCAGTTCGTGTTGCCCGCCGGCAAGTTGTAGGTATCCTGCGATTCGAAGGCCTGCGCAGCCGCTTCCGATTCTCCCTTCTGCAACAGCTTGCGAAAGGTCTCTTTTGCCTGCTGTGGTTCGACAGCCTGATCGTTGGCGTGCCGGATAGCCTCCATGCGGCGCTTGAGCGCGTCTGCATCAAGCTGCCCGTCGATGACGTCTCGCAGCGCGCTCACCGTTGTCTTCGCATCGAGCTCGTAGGTGCGATTCGAGTAGAGCATGGAATCGTCCAGACGCTTGCCGAGGTGGACCTGCCGCATCTCCTCCTGGGTGATCGCCAGGTTGGAGCACCAGATGCGGAGCAGATAGGCGCGAACGGAAAGTGCGCCGTTGCCGAAGTCCGAGTTCTCGAGGCTCAGTCCGTAGGCGACCATCTCGCCCGGGATTGGCTCGTAGACTTCCGGCATAATTGCCTGGATCGCCACCTTCGTATCAGTGACATAACCGGCATAGGGCAAAGCACCTTTCCGCTGTACGGCGGTAGCGAACGCCTCGACGATCGGCCGCGAATCCAGCCTACGGTAACGGTCGGAGAGGAATCCGCGAAGTTCGCCGCCGAGCGACCGGAGAAGGTAGCGGCTCTTCGGCATACGGTTGTGGAACACAGTGTTCAGGTTGTGGGCCAGCAACTCGCGTCCCCAGGGCGCAGTGGTGTGCTGGAGAGCGTCCATAAACTTCAGTGGCAATTCCGAAGTCTGCGCCATCTGGGTCAACGCATTACGGTGGAGCTTCTGTTCCACCTTGCCTTCCAAAGCGCCCTTGTCGGGGTAGACGACCGTGATCGCCGGCGTCTCGGTATTGGTCTGGAACTCCAGATCGCTGGCGCGCGCCAGACGGTCACTGGGCTGGTTGTTCATCACGTGGTCGACGACATTGCCGGCCGTCGCACGGCCTGTTGCAATCAGGGCTTCAAGTTTATGGTGCGCTGCGGTTTTCGATTGCATAGTCAAAAGCATGGGCATTCTCCTTAGGGTTTGTATCGAGTAAAAAAAACTTCGCGTGCGCCCATGGATACTGGACACACGCGAAGGGGCATGACGGCGGCACAAGAGCAATGACGCGACTGCATCACCGCACCTGGCCGGAAGAGTGATTAGCTTGGCGGTCTACGAATGGTCAGTCCTCGTCTGGCAACATAAAGGTAAGACAGGGGGAGAGGTCATCGGAGGGGCCGCTGACACACTTCAATGATTTCTTTCGCGTCCGCCCGTCCGGATCTCTTACCTGGAGTGTCCAGCGGGCTTCTGTCGGTGAGACTTCCTGGCGTGTACGTCGAAACATGCACACCACGTCCCACCATCTTCCACGGATATCCTGGCAAGCGTGACCTCTGGCATCGGACACGGCGACAAATGCCTGAAACGCAGCAGCAGTCATCGCAATGGGCCAGCGAATGCCGGCTTCTCGCGACAATCGTCCAAACGGCTCCTGAGTCATATCGATCAGGACGCCATCCTCGATCGCCTGGCTGCGAGTGTAGGAGGAGATGAGTTCAGCGGTTGCGAAGATGGAGTCCATTTTCACCCCTTCGCCGCAAGGCTGAGCGTCAACAGCCAGACTCTCGCAAGCGTCCCGAGAAGGCTGATTGCGGGGACAATCAACCCGGCCATGTAGAACGGATTTGTCCGAGCTGCCTCATAAAGCACAGGGCCGGACGAAACCATGACTGCTGCATCAAAAAAGGTGATCAGAATCGCCAGTAAAAGGCGGACTTGAAAACGGTAAAGAGTTGTAGGAGTATCTGCGACACGCGGTGCAGCATAGAGTTGGGAGTTTTGCATGGAATCCTCCTTATAGGAATGAGCGGTTTACCGATAAACGGCACGAACGAAGAGCGCGCCCACGAAAGCACAGCCGTCAGCAAACAAAGACCGAACGGGGAAATCACCAGCAGCAGAGTGGTGGTTGTATTACCGAAGAAGCGGGTCAGCAATGCCTCTGCATAGATCAGCACCGCGCGAACAAAACAAACAGGACATCGAAGCACATGATTTCTCCAGGGCAAACAACGAGGCCCTCCTTACCTGCCAGGAGGGGCCGCTCTACAAACTGCACAAAAGAACAATGCGCGTCTGCTTTTGAAGCGCGCATCAGTATCACCACACACGTTCGTCGCAGCGATGAGCAGAAGATTGCGGAATACTTCGCCACGGAGTTTCAAGCAGACGATCTGCCGATCTTGCCCACGAATTTCAATGTGGCTTCCACCTTGGCGTGAACCGATGAAGTAGAGGCGGTGCGGTCTGGAAGTCGTCCCGATGACAGTTCGGCGTAGTCACGTGACCGGATCCGCCGTCCCATCGGCAGTACCCTACGAGATCATGCGGTTGAAGACCAAAACCACGAGTCCCAACGTCGCAAAGAAACCAGGCTCATACAGCAACCGCAGCCTGCACATAGGACGACGCGGCTAAGTGAACATGGAAGGATGTTTCCAGAGCTATCCCAGAGAGCCAGAATCCAAGCTCAATCCAAAACGACCAGCGCTTCAGCAGCAGCGCATCTTGATGGGATTTTCTCAACCACCACAATGGGTGACGTAAAGTTCCAGCACTGCACATACGCAGCCAGTACCGCCAGAATATGAGCATTTCGTCTCATGCGGCGAATATCTTCATCACCGCCGAGCATTTTCCATATCTCGTTTGGCTCAGAATCCAACGGCTTGGCCTGCGGATGAAGATGCTCCAAGGCCACGCGCTTCAATGGCTCGATCGATACAGATTTGAGCTTCGTCACAAGCACGCCCAATCTGCCGCGGCAGAATGCCTCGCACTACGCAGCGTCCACGCAATGCCGCAGGTTGCGGCCACTTCCAGGCAACGAGAACAACCATTCCAACCATTCAGTTCGAATCCGATCAGACGATCGCTTGGAAATGAGGCAAGCGAGCAGCCTTTCGATCAAACGTCAATGTATGAAAGCAACCTGTCCAGGCATTCAGCGCTCCGATCAAGGCATCTTCAAACTCTCCGGTGCCGCGCTTGAGAGCAAAAACAGCCTCGAAGACCTGTTGCTCGTTTTGAACTTCGAGGAAGTCTGCGGCGAGGAGATTTTCCACATGAGAGGCGATTTGGGAAGGGGTCTGCTTCAAAAGGCTGCGCAAGACCCAAACAACCTCGAGCACCGTAACCAGATTGATAACCCCCGGGTTTTGCTCGCTCAACTGTCGATCAACGATTTGGTTGACTTGGCGTGTCTGTTTTGGGTCGTCCTGGAGCAAATAGCGCAGGATGACGTTTGTGTCCAGACCGATCATCGGCGGCGGCGCTCCGTCGCGCCGGCTTCAATTGCGAGGTTCATTTCCTCAATGGAGATAGGCCGGTCGAGCTTAGGTACACTGCCCTTCAACCTCGATAGCGGGATCTTGGGAAGAATGACGACGGTCCCATCCGGCTGGAAGAAGAACTTGAATCGATCGCCTGGTTTCAGATTTAAATATTCCCGCACCGATTTAGGGATGGTAGCTTGATTTTTGCTGCTAAGGATGGCTTCCACGGCTAACGACTCCTCGCTTTACATTCTAGCAAATGTAAAGCGTTTGTGACGCGTCAGAGATGTTTAAGCCGGGAGTTCGCCGTCTTCACTCTATGCCTCGACCATTTCCCTCTGACTCGAAAAGATCAGCGGCCGCCCCTCACGAGCAGCCGCTGGTTCCCCCACAGTTGATGCATTTGTAGCAGCTTCCATTGCGCACCATGATGTCCCCACACGTCGAGCAGAGCGGCGCATCTCCTCCCTCATACGCATCATGGAGGAAGCGGGACACGCTGGCAGGGGTCTGGTTGAGTTCCCTGCCAGCGTTCTTCTGTGTACCCGCCGCGTCGAACAGGGGTAGTTGTCGTCCTGACAGAAAACGCAGCTCCATCCAGCGGAAGAGGTAATCCATGATGGATTTTGCGTAGCCAATCTCCTCGTTGCCGGTCCAGCCTGACGGCTCAAAACGGCTGTGGGAGAGCTTGTCACAGAGCACCTTGAGGGGCACTCCGTGCTGCAGGCTCACCGAGACGACCGTACCAAAGCACTCCATCATGCCGGCGATGGTTGATCCCGCCTTGGCCATGCGAACGAAGATCTCGCCCGGCTGGCCGTTGGGATATAGCCCAACCTTGAGATATCCCTCATGCCCAGCAATGGAGAAGTGGTGCGTAATGGCCGAACGCTCATCCTGCAGACGGTGCCGGTTGGCTGCCGGTGGACCTGACAGGTCGGCGGGAGCTTCATCGACCACAGGCTTGGCTTCAGGCTTGGCTTCCGCGTTGGCGCTGACAGGCTGCGAGGACTTGGAGCCGTCGCGGTAGATTGCAACTGCCTTAAGTCCGGACCGCCAGGCATCGAGATACGCTTCCTCGATCTCGTCGGCCGTCGCCTCGGACGGCAGGTTGACCGTCTTTGAGATCGCGCCTGAGAGAAACGGCTGCACTGCCGCCATCATCAGGACGTGGCCTTTCCAGTGGATGGAGCGTTTGCCGTTGCTGGGCCGGAACGCACAATCGAAGACGGGCAAATGCTCGTCCCGGAGACCCGGGGCTCCTTCAATGGTACTGTTGCGCTTGATGAAGGCCTCGATCACATTCATCTCATCATCTGAATAACCCAGACGAGTCAACGCATTGCGAACTGCCTGGTTGGGTAGCGTGAGATGACCGCCGCCGACCAGTTTCTTGAAGACAACGACGCCGAGCATTGGTTCTATCCCTGTCGTGTCGCAGTCCATCATGAAGCCGATGGTGCCGGTCGGGGCAAGCACGGTGACCTGCGCGTTGCGGAAACCAGTCTTTTGTCCGATCCGTTCTGCGTCGGTCCAGCTATGAACGGAAGCTTCGAGGAGCCGGTTGGGAATGCTTGGGAATCCCAACAAGACCTGTGCCGATGCGCGGTGTTTCGCGATCACGCGCAGGAACGCTTCACGGTTCCCGCTAAAACCGGGAAACGCGCCGCTGCGACCAGTGCCGAGCGCTGGATTTGCCCCCAGCAGGTCCGTTCGCGCCGCGGCGATCTCTGCCGAAGCTCGATAGGCCGTTCCTCCCATGAGAGCGGTGATGCCGGCCGCCATCGCTCGGCCTTCGTGGGAGTCATACGCAAGCCCCTGGCTCATCAGGAATGCGCCCAGGTTCGCGTAGCCCAACCCAAGCGGACGATAGTCGTGAGAGTTGTTCGCAATCGCCTCGGTTGGATAGCCGGCCATGTCGACCAGGATGTCCTGCGCTACGATCAGGATGCGTACCGCATGCTGGAAGAGCTCTACATCGAAGCCATCCGCGCTCGCGAAGCGCATCAGGTTTAGCGATGCGAGATTACACGCGGAGTCATCCAGGAACATGTACTCGGAGCATGGATTGGACGCATTGATCCGGCCGGACGACGGGCAGGTATGCCAGTCGTTGATGGTGGAGTCGAACTGCATCCCCGGATCGCCGCAGCGCCAGGTCTCTTCCGCAATTTGGTGGAAGAGATTCCGTGCTTTGACCATCTTGACCGATGATCCATCCACCCGGCCTCGGAGTTCCCAGTCTGCACCGTTCTCTACCGCCTGCATGAACTCGTTGCTGACGCGAACCGAATTGTTGGCATTCTGGTAGAAGATCGAAGCGTATGCCTCCGAGTCCGGCCCATTGCCATCGAAGCCCGCCGCGATCAGGGCCTGCGCCTTCTTCTCTTCCCTGCTCTTGCACGTAATGAAATCCTCGATGTCGGGATGATCTACATCGAGAATCGCCATCTTGGCGGCGCGGCGGGTCTTGCCGCCGGACTTGATGACGCCGGCGAAGGCGTCATAGCCGCGCATGAATGAGAGCGGCCCAGAGGCGGTTCCGCCGCCCGAGAGGCTTTCCATGGAACCGCGGATGGCCGAAAAGTTGGTGCCCGTTCCGGAGCCCCACTTGAAGAGCATCCCCTCGGTCTTCGCCAGGGTAAGAATCGACTCCATCGAGTCGTCGACAGAATTGATAAAGCAGGCGGAGCACTGCGGCTTCCGGTAGCCTTCCCTTCCCTGCACAACCTGATCGAACTCAGCCGACCAGTACCAGCTCTTGGCCTGATTTTCAGGCTCAAGGGTCTCGCAACCGACATTGAACCAGACCGGCGAATTGAAAGCAGCATACTGGTGGACCATCAGGGCCGTCAGTTCGGCCTCGAATACTTTGGCGTCTGCTGTCGACACAAAGTATCCCTGCGCCTGGCCGGAGTTGCTAAGGGTGAAGACGACGCGATGGATCAGCGCGTCCACTCCCTGTTCCCGCGACTCGGTTCCGATTTTGCCGTGGAGGTACTTCGAGGCAACGATGTTGGTGGCGATCTGCGACCAACTAGCCGGAACACGGACGCCTTTCTGTTCAAACACGGTGTTGCCCTTGCTGTCCTGAATCACTGCGTCCCGATGCTCCCAGGAGACTGCATCGAGTGGATCGATGCCCTCGGACGTTAAAACACGGTCGAAAGAGAGTCCTTCGAATGTGGTAGTTGAATGGGCCATCTGGGGCCTCCCTTTCATGGTGATTCGCGGATCCCATCCGCGATGGGTAGGTTGTAATGCAGGTCTGAAATTCGGCCAAATCGACCGGGAAATACATGATTTATCTCCCAAAGATGGAAATAAAACGAGCGGGACACTTCAGGGCCGTATTGGTCCATATCGCTACGCGAACAAGCTGGCATGAGTCGCCGCAGTCTCCGATTGAGGGGAACTCATTGCCAGTTCCTCGATTGTGTACTCCAGATTGCGGAGATCACCAAGCCGGTAAAACCCTCCGTCATCGCCGCAAAATACCAGCTTCTTACGGCCCCGGACCGTCCTTTCAAACACACGAAAGCGGGAGACCACACGCATTTCTTTTCGATCCTCGCTTGATACGGCGATGCTGATGGAGGCATGCGATCTCGGGTAGCTACCAGCTATGAATTGATCAATCTGCTGAGAGCATTGTCGGACATCCAGATCCACGTATCACGATATTGCTTGGATGGAATCAGCGATTCTATGTGTACTTCATATGGACCTCGTCAGCCACGAATGCCTTGGCGAGCAGGACGGATATCGCCAGGATAGCTGGTACGCTTCTCATCCAAATAAAGCGCCGAGCACGCACGACAGAAGGATCCGGTTCGCACAGCAGTTGAACTGCGAGACTAGGCGGCTGCCACCAGTCTGCGTCGGCGGCGTGCCTGTTTTTCCCAAACGTCGGGATCGATGGGCAAGGGCACGGAACGGCCGCTTTCCGCGTTATAAAACGCGCCATGATGATCGAGAACGCCATAGCGGAGCAATCGAGTCAGCATCGCGAGCGCACTGGTGGCCAGCACGTTGTTGATGAACGGTTCCTGACGTTCCAGTGCCTCGGCGGCGGAGCAACTCGGAAGCGGTCCTTCGCCCTGGGAGGTATCCATGATTAAGGGAAAGAGTTCGGTTACGGTGCGAAGCCGGGTCCGGCTTTTTCGATTGAGATCGTTCAGCGGCTGACCCAGCACGAACTGTCCGCTGCTGGCATCGTTGCCAAGATCGAGCCAATAACGGACATGCCGCCATGGACCAGATTTTGTACGAAATGCTTCATGCATTTCACGTCGGGCCGCGCGCGTATCGACACAGCTGATAACAAAATCGATGGTCTGGTCATACGTCGAGAGGGGAGTGTTTCGATTCTTTGAGAAATAGCTCTCCTCGGCCCTCCATGCCAGACCGTGGAACAGGTTGATGCGATGAACAAGGATGGTGGCCTTGTTCTGGCCAATATCGGCCGCGCCAAAGGGCTGGCGCACACAGTTGGTCGCCGAAACACTGTCGCCGTCCATGACGGTGACACTGAGTCCTTCGGTTTTTCCCCATGCTACCAACGCATGGTGGAGGTAGGGAAGGCCGAAGAGAACGGCGCTGCCATTGCCTCCGGAGCCGATCAGCAGAATTCTCAGATCGCGCCGGTAGTAACTGCCGTTTGAAAGCTGGTGAGTAATCTTCATGAGGAGCCTCCAGGCTGCCGTGCAAGCCAGCCATGGAGATTTCCGTCCACGGTCTAGCGTTGGATGAGCTGACCCAAGGTCTCCTTGGCATCGGCCAGATACTCCGCCGGAAACCGCCTTTTCCCCGCCAGCGACTTCCAGAGTCCGACGAAGCCGCCGGGATGTTCGGTGAGTTTGTGTGCCGCATTGGGGTGGGTGAACTCGCTCTCGAAAAACGCCTTCTCCCAAAGCGGCAGGGACTCCACGGTGACGTTCTTCGGAGTCCGGGCCGTGCCCAGGCACACGTCGCCTCTGTCATTCACATTCCAGTAGGGAGCGCGGTAGAGTGGCGTGTGAGGCTCGGGACGATCATGACAGGCGACCGCCCGAACATCGAGGCTGTTGCCCTGAAGGCGGAAGATCAGCCCCGGTTGCGGGTACCGTTTGCCGGAAAGCCCGGCAACTTCCCTACCCTTTTCCTTCGTGTAGAACATGGGCCGAATCGCGGACGGTGCCCACCAGACAATAGCTTCTTGCGTGCGCACGAGAACATGAGCACGCAGGAACTCCACCGGTAGCGCGCCACGCAATTGTTC
>Ga0307374_10006017_pt1 | contig 19338 bp, 14 predicted proteins | sample OX3MG_FD_202532 | JGI IMG/M metagenome (GOLD analysis project Ga0307374, IMG submission 202532) | Soil microbial communities from Risofladan, Vaasa, Finland - OX-3 | ecosystem: Environmental > Terrestrial > Soil > Coastal area > Acid sulfate soil | place: Finland: Risofladan, Vaasa | collected...
ATACGAAGGAATCGTTACAGCGATCCACGCGGTCATAACAATGGAGCCAAGGCTGACCAGAGCCCAGCCGTTCCACTGCAATCCCTCCCTAGATGTGTACCACGTCTCCAGCCGGCGAGGCCGTGCGGCCCCTCGAGATGCGAGCCCAAACCAGTCGAGTGCCAGTGTGAGCCCAAGGGCGACGAGCGCGACAGCAACTACCAGGCCCAACTGGGCACCTCCCCAAGCTTCATCGAATATGTGACGTTCGCTATCACGCCCGGCGTAGTGAGCCCGCTCTCGTAAGCGAAGTCTTTCTGTGCGAAGCCAGATGGCGGTCGACCCCAAGTCCCTCCAACCCCGCCTCCGAAGCCGCCGGCCACACAGGTTGACCAAGCGCTGATGAACGAATGGCGATCAGTCGCATTCTGATTTGGATAATCGATCGTGCCTCCGTACAAACTTGCTCCGGCGGCCACCGGGAGACCGGCAGCAGGTCCGGCTCCAAGATAGATACCGCCTTCCTTGCTGACAGTGCCTGTAAGCGTCACACCGAGAAATGGATCGTCGACCAGCAGGCCCAGAGGGATAGTCACAGACGCTGCCTTGTAGTCGACCGGCTTGTCGAAGTACAGACAGGGGCCGCTGCCCCAAATTGGCAGGTTCGCTGAACCAACTCGACATAGTCCGGACGGGTCCGTCGCGTTAACAGGGCTGTCTGTTGCATAAAGGAAAGGCTGCCGAGTGGCGGGCGTGGCTGGATCTCGGCGGGATGAACTGAGCCGAAGTTGGATCGTAATTCCGCGCCCTCAGGTAGAACAAACCGTAAGGTGGCGACCCTGTTATCTGCCAAAAGTGATCACAACCATGTAGCCAGCAGCCATGATCAAGAGGATTCCAAAAATACCGGCCGCAGCGCGGTCCACTACCGAGGGCTGTGTTCGTGTGAGAGTTCGCCACCAAAAACCGCCACCCAATATTCGATGGGAGGGCATCAAAGCCCCTAGCAGATTGAATGCACCTAACACGGCCAACAGGACGACACCGATGAGGACCGTCACCAGCCAGACGCCCAAGTCGCGATTGAGTGAGCAGCTTGAGCAGCGGATACAAGTGGATTATTAACCTCGGATGTAACCCAATTCGTCCTGTATACGTCCGTGTAGGTGTTATAGCTGATGAGGCCGGCGCCACCGCCAATTGATGGCGGCGCATACTTTCCGGCTGGGTAGCTCGCCTCCTCAACATCGACCGGGTTCCCATTGACCCCGGTGCCTGTGGAGCTCGACAGCGATGCCGAGTACGGTCCGACACCCGCGCCGGCGAAGTTTCTATGGAAGCCCTTACCGAGATCGGCAGCACACGTCGCAGACCCGCTGGCCTGCACCCCGAACCCTGCGGTGACGTAACCGCCCCAGATTCCGTTTCCATCCGCTGCCTTGTAGCCGCCGGTAGTCCTCGCGGCGTACAAGTCACCGTTGCCGCAGTAACCAACCGCCCATTCTGTCGACCCGCCTTCTGAGCCACCGAACCCGACGCCTCCCGCGGTCCAACCAGCGCACCAAAGACCGCTCGGATCACCTCCGTTGATCGGCGAGTCATGCACATATACGTAAGGTTGCCTGGTCACCACCGAGAGCGGATCTCGAGCCGCGAATCCACCTGTGGCGGGGTCGTAGAACCGTGCCCGTAGGTAGTTGAGCCCGGACTCGGAATCGAGGTACTGGCCCGCGAAGCCGAATGGATTCGCCGTCGTACCCGTGCTCGACGACAGGTTCCCGTAAGCGTCGTACGTCGTCGTGGCCGCGGTTGCGCCCGCCGAGTTGGTTAGCGCTCGCGTCGAGCCGAGCTGGTCCTGGTGGTAGTAAAGGACCGTGCTGCCAGAGATCTGCTCCAGCGGCAGCCCACCGAGCCCGGTCAAGTAGGCGGTCGACCCGTCTTTGATGATCAGCGGCAGCCCCTGGGCGGTGTCCCAGGTGAAGGTCTCTGAGCCGCCGTTGACCGTCTTGGAAGTCCGGAGCCCGTCGCCGTTGTAGGTGTAGGTGCCGGTGGTGGTTCCCGCCGAGTAGCTGAGCAGGTGGTTGGCCTGGTCCCAGCCGTAGCTGGCGAGGTTGCTGGAGGCGTCGGTCCGGCTCACCCGGTTGCCCCTGGCGTCGTAGGCGTAGGTGTACTTCTGGACCTGGGTGCCGCCGTTGGTGATGGTGTCGGTGGAGAGCTGGTCGGCGTTGTCGTAGGCCAGCGCCCCCTGGTTGCCGCCCGTGGTGTTGATCGCGGTCACCCGGTCGGCGGCGTCGTAGCCGTACCCCTGGCTGCCGCCCGAGGTCAGCCGGTTCTGGGTGTCGTACCCGAAGCTGCTGGTCCCATCCGAGGTCAATTGCCCGGCGGCGTCGCGGCCGTAGGTCTCGCTGAAGAAGGGCGAGCTCGACCCCTGCTGGTCACCGATCGAGGTCAGGTGGCCAGCACGGTCGTAGACCTCGGTCGCTGTGACCGTGTTCGGGTAGGCGATCGAGGTCAGCTCGCTGTTGGCGTCGTAGGAGTAGGTCGTCTGGTGGCTCAGCCAGTCGCTGACCGTCTTGAGACGCCCGGCCGCGTCGTAGGTCCTCAAGACCGTCCCCAAAGAGGCGGGGTAGGCGATCGAGGTCAAGAGGCTCGACTTGTCGTACACATAGCCCACGGTGGCGCCCGAGCCGTCGGTCGAGGAGGTCAGCCGGCCCAGGTTGTCGTACTGGTAGCCGGTGGTGCCGGTGCCGTCGGTCATCTGGGTGCGGCGGCCGTCCTTGTCGTACTGGTAGCCGGCCGTGCCCGGCTGGGCGGTCTGGTAGGCGGCCTGGATCAACTGGTTGCCGGCATCGTACGCGTAGGAAGTGACGGCGCCCGCGGCGTCGGTCATCGAGGTCAGGTCCCCGACCAGGTCGTAGCCGTAGCCGGTCACCCGGCCAAGAGCGTCGGTGACCGACGTCTTCCGGTCCAGGGCGTCGTAGGCGTAGGTCGTCGTGTGGTTGAGCCCGTCGGTCTGCTGGGTGACGTTGCCATCCCCGTCGTAGGTCGTGCCCTGGGTCGAGCTGTCCGGCCGGGTGAGGAGGGTCAGCTCGTTGTCGTAGTCGAACGCGGAGCTGGTGGTGTGATTGTTGGCGTCGGTGACCGAGGTCCGGTTCCGGTTCGGGTCGTAGGCGTAGGTGGTGACGTGGCTCAGCGGATCGGTGACCGTGAGAACGTCGCCGAATGCGTTGGCGGTGTAGCCGGTCGTGTACTGGCTCGGGTTGCCGCCGGTGACGTTGCCCAGCGGCGACACCGAGGAGGTCATCCGCCCAACCCCGTCGAAGGCGTAGGTCGTCTCGTCGCCGGCGTTGTCGGTCGAGCTGACCCGGTCGCCGTCGCTGTTGTAGGTGTAGGTCGTCACCCGGTTCTCGGGGTCGGTCGCGGTCAGGAGGTCGCCGGGCTGGCTGGTGTCGTAGGAGTAGGAGGTCACGGCGTTGCCGCCGCCGGTCAGCGGGGTCGACTTGCTGGTCAGGTGGCCGGTCGTGTTGTAGCTGTAGGTCGTCGTGACCCCGGCGGGGTCGATGACCGTCCCCGGCTCGTTGAGGCTGTTGTAGCCGCCATGGGTCGTGGTCCGGCCGAGCGGGTCGACCGCGGTGAGCAGGTTGCCCTGCGAGTCGTAGGTCAGGGTCGTCGTCCGTCCCAGCGGGTCGGTGATCGCGGTCTGCGCCAGCGTGACCGGGTCGTACTGGTAGGTCGTGGTCGCCTGCAGCGAGGTGCCCAGCGCGGCGGTCCGGCTGACCAGGAGCCCGTTGAGATACTCCTCCTGGGTCTGGTAGTTGCGGGGGTCGGTGATGGTGGTGGTCGAGCTGACCCCGTCCGAGCTGTAGCTGAACTTGGTGATCCGGCCGAGCGGATCCTGCTGCTGGGTGACCTGGCCGCCCGAGTAGGTGTTGGTCGTGCCCGGGCAGGAGCCGGCCGTGCACTTGGCGTCCTTGAAGTTGGTGAGCTCGTGCGACGTGTCATAGGAGTAGGAGGTGACGCCGCCGCCGAGGTCGGTGACCGAGGCCAGGTTCCCAGACCCGTCATAGCCATAGCTGACGCTTCGCCCGGCCGGGTCGGCGATCTTGGTGATGTGGGTGCCGGTGAAGTTGAGGGTCAGCGCCCGGCCGGCCGGGTCGGTGACCGTCGACAGCTGGCCCGATCCGTTGTAGGCCAGCGAGGTCGTAAAGCCGGCGGGGTCGACCTCGGCCGTGAGCCGGCCGCTGGAGTCGAACTTCATCTGGCTCTGGTCCTTCTGCGTCAGCGTGTAGCTGCCGTCCCCGTTCTTGACCAGGGTCGCGATCGTCCTCGGCGCCGCCGAGAAGGCGGACGTGGTCGAGTTCCAACTGAAGAGGGTCTTGGCGCCGGTCGACTGGCTGACGGTGGCGTTGCCGCTGCCGTCGAGGCTCAGGCTGAAGCCGTAGGAGTTCGACCAGCCGAAGCCGAGCGGACCGTCGACCGAGGCCCGGTTGCTGGAATAGGTGCGGTTGAAGTCGATGGCCAGCCCGCGACCGGGGATCGAGAGGTCGTCGGCCGTCTGCCAGAACTCGCCGGTGACGGTGTTGATGGGGTCGCCATAGAGCGGCGGGTGGGTGCACATCCAGCAGCTGCCGCTGGCGTCGAGCTCGTCGGCGGTCGGACCCTGGCCCAAGGAGTAGAAACGGTACTGGAGGTAGATCCCGGCCGGGTCGTAGCCGTTGGTGTCGGCAGTATCGATGTGGGCGGTGTTGCCGTTCGCCGAGTCCCAGAACATGCCCGGGTAGTCGCCGGTCGTCTGGTGCTGGTTGGCGTGGACGGTGAAGCTGCCGATCCTGGTGATCGGGTAGTCGTCGAAGTGGTAGAGCAGGACGGCGCCGGTCGTGCCCAGGGCCGAGGTCGGGGCGGTGAAGCTGGAGGTGTACTGAGCGACGTTGGAGATCCGGAGGTCGTCGATGGCCAGAGAGCGGATGGCCGAGTAGTCGTAAAGACCGCCCGGCCCGGCCGGGGCGCCCGCGCCGCTCACGGTCAGGTCCAGGTTCTGAGTGCCGTTGACGAAGGCGCGGACGTCGGAGCCGTCGTAGCTGACCGCGATGTGGTACCAGCAGGTCGAGCACCATGGATTGGATGGCAAGGTGATGTTCGAGCTGCCACCCGGGTAGTTGGCGGAGAAGGTGCCGCCGGCCGAGATCCCGATCCCGGCCGTCAGGGTTCCAGTCGATGGATCCAGGTACCCGATGCCAGCCGCGCTGCCGGTGGTCGCCCAGCTGCCGAAGCTCTTGAACCAACCCTCCACGGTCCAGTTGGAAGCAGCAGCGAGGCTGCTGCCGCTCACCATCTTGACCGTCCCCGCCGGCGCTGGGTCGTAGCCGGTGCTTCGAATGGTCAGGTAGTTGCCAAAGGGCGCGGTGGGCCCGCCGGCCGGCTCAGGGGGCGGGTTGACCGTGACCGCGGACGACGGGCTCGAGGCGGAGCCGTTGGCGGTTATGCCCAGGGCGGTGACCTTGAAGGTGTAGGACTGGAAGCCGGCCAGCGGACCCAGGTTGGCGCTGGTTGCCGAGGCTGGAACGGTGACTGACGAGGTGTAGCCGGCCGCCGAGGTGCCGTTGACGCTGTAGCCGGTGACGGCCCCGCTCGAGGGCGCCGTCCAGGAAACCGACGCGGAGCCGGCACCGGCAGTCGCGGTGACGCCGGTCGGAGCCGTGGGAACGGCGTCGCCGGCGGCGTTGAAGTGGGCGGAGACCTGGGTCGCGGTCAGCGCTGTGGGGTAGACGGCGACCTCATCGAGGCTGCCATTGAGCTTCTGGTTGCCGCTGGTGAGTCTGCCCAGCTCGAGGCCTTTCGAGTCGGCGCTCCCCGACCCGGTGCTGTAGGACGAGCTGCCGATCGACTGGCCATCGAGGTAGGCCTTGACCGTCGATCCGTCCCAGGTCGTGTCGAGCAGGTGCCAGTGGCCGTCGGCGATCGTCGAGCTCGCCGTGAAGCGCTGGCCGTTGTAGCCGCCGTTGCAGTCGTAGCTGGTGACGAACACGACCTGGTTGCCGCCGGCAAGGAGGAGGCCGCTCTCGTAGTTGTTGCAGTAGCTGGCAGGGGCGCCGCCATAAGCGAGGAGGGCCTGGTCGGTGGTGGAGGTGGTCTGGACCCAGGCCTCAAAGGTCCGCGCGGACGTTCCGGCCGGCATCCCCGATGCCTGGTTGTTCTGCAGGTAACCACTACCACCGGCCGACCAGGCCGGGTCGCCGGAGTCATTGCCGAGGGCACCTGAGGCGCCGGCGCTGCCGCCGGAATAGCTCGCGGTGTGGCCGTTACCGCTGGAGTCGGCGCCCATCGATCCCCCGTCATCGAGGCGGTAGTAGGAGGCCGGGTGGTCGCCCTGGACGGTCGAGGCGTAAGTGGTCGACGGCCCGGTCGGGGTAGCGCCGGCGGCGCCGCTCGCGGTGCCGATGCCGAACCGGTTGACGGCCGTGATTGTGAACGTGTAGCTGCTTCCACCCTTGAGCCCGTAGATGGTCGCCGACGTGGCTGTAGCGGCTGCCGAGATCGAGGAGGTGGCGGCGCCGCCGAGGCTGGCCGTGACGAGATAGGCGACGACGGGAGCCGAACTGGCAGCGCTGGCCGCCGTCCAGGAGACGGTCGCCCGGTTGGCGCCGGCGACGGCGGTGACAGCGCTCGGTGCGCCCGGGCGGGCGTTGGCGCTGGCATCGAAATGAGCGCCGATCTGGGTCGCGCTGAGTGCCGATGGATAGATGGCGACCTCGTCGATTCCGCCGTGGGTGGCGTAACCGTTGGTCGTCAGGCGCCCGACGACCAGCCCGTTGGAGTCGGCAGTGCCCAGGCTCCTGTTGAAGGCCTGGCTGCCGATCGACTGGCCGTCGAGGTAGGCGTTGACGGTGGTCCCGTCCCAGCTCACGGCGATGAGGTGCCAAGTGCCGTCCGAGATCGTTCGGGGGGCCGTGAAGGTCATGGGCGTGTAGCCGCCGTTGCAGTCGTAGCCGGTGATGAAGCTGACCTGGTCGCCCGCCACAAGACCCAATCCGCTCTCGAGGTAGCCGCAGTAGTACCCGTTGCCGTTGCCGCCGTAGGAGAGAACCACCTGGTCGGCCGTGGAGGTGGTGTTGACCCACGCCTCGAAAGTGCGGGCCGAGGTTCCGGTCGGCAGGCCGGTCCCGGCCGCGTATTGGACCATGCCGCCGGAGAAGGTCGCCGCCGTATCGCTGTCGCCGATCAACGCCCCGGCCGTGCCCAGGGTGACCGAGCCCGAGTAGGTGCCTGTCCGGTTGTTCCCCGAGGCGTCGGCCGCGGTTGAGCCGGAGGCCTCGCCGAGCCGGTAGTAGACCGCCGGCGAGTCGGCCTGGATCGTCGCGGAATAGCTGGTCGCTTGGGCTGTAATCGCCAGCCGCAAGGCGGGCAAGAGACCGACAGCGAGCAACGCGACGACGGCCGAAGCGATCTTCTTGAACAATCCCGGGCCCTCCTGGAGCTGTGGCGTTGAGTTCTTATGAGGAGCGGCTTCCGGACCGAGACCTCGGGTGGTGCAGGACGACACTCTCGGCCGGCCCGAAGACGTATCAGGGACAGGGGTTGAGAGATCCGCCGACATCGAGTTGGGAGGACTCCGACCTGTCACCCGGCCGTTGGCGGCATGACAACGATCTGACCCCGGTCGAGCCGTGGCGAGACTTATCTCGCTACCGCTAAAAGCGGTCAATCGTGCCCCAGTTGGTCACGGGTTGGGTCTAAGTTGGGTTGACTGATCGGCCGGCCGGACACCGTTCAAAATCAGGTGGTTCAGCTCGTCGGAGCCGATCCCGAGGAGGCTGATGGCGGCGATCTCTTCCTCTGTCACGCCGCGCGCCCGGAGGTGGTGCGCCTGGCGGTGATCGAGCTCGCGAACCAGCGCCACCCGGGCCGGCCTGCCGCCGCGTGCGCCCGATTCACTAGAGCTCGGATTCCGGCGAGCCGTTAAGAAGAAGCCGCCCGACTCCAGCCTTGCCCTGAGGTCAGCCAGCAGCTCTCGAGCCCGAGCGCGGAACCTACCGCGTTCCGCCCGCGCCCGGCGTCGGTAGGCGGCGGCGAGCGCCGCGCCCAGGCCGCCCGGACCGGTCGGCTGTCGACGCCAACAATTCGCCAACAGTTGGAGGCAGCTTGAGTTCAGCGTGCGGATAGCGTGCGCACAACGTGCGGTCGAGACCGTTCGCTTTCGCCTCCTCCAGGGGGATACGCAGTACATGAAGACTTTTCATCGAGCCAGCCTCGAGTCGCTCCTGGCGGCGGGCGGTGCGGCGGTCCTGCTCACGATCCTGCTCGCCGTCCCCGCCTACGCCACTAGCGACCTCAATACTGTCATCGACAGCGTCCGCAATTGGGTCGCCGGCCTGCTCGCAGCGCTGGCGTCCTTTTTCCTCACCATCGGCGCCGCGCGCTACCTCACCGCCAACGGCAATCCGCAGGCGGTTGAGGAGGGCGAGGCCGCGATCAAGTCGTCGCAGGCGCACCGCCCGCAACGTACTCGGCCAGTCAGCGTCGACCGTCGACCTGGCCGACGGGATCGACAAGAACAAGATCCTGCATGTCTCGCTGGCCAAAGGCCTGCTTGGCGAGGAGACGAGTCACCCCGTCGGTTCGTTCATGGTCGCCCGCGTCGGGCAGGCGGCGATGGAGCGGCCGGCCGTCCCGGGGTCTGGAGGCGGACTTCAACCTCTACCTGGACGAGTTCCAGAACTACCCGCACCTCCCCAAGAGCCTCGACGAGGTCCTGGTCGAGCCCCGCGGCTACCACCTCAGCCTGGTGCTGGCGAACCAGCATCTCGGCCAGCTGGCCAGCCCGACGCGCGAGGAGCTGGCCTCCAACACGCGTACGCGGGTCGTCTTTCAATCCGGTTTCAATCCGGCCAGGAGGATGCCGGCTATCTCGCCCGGGAGTTCGACCCATGGCTCGAGGAGCGGCATCTACGCAACCACGAGCCGTACCAAGTTGCGGTCCGGATGTTCTCGTCCGGACACAGGGGGCCGCCCGCTCATCGGTCGCACGCGGCCCGCGGCCGACGCCCTCGGCGCCGACCATTCAGAGCGGCTCATCGACAGCGCTCTGGAGCGACGCGGCCGGTCACGCGATGTGGTTGAAGTCGAGATCGCGGCCCGGCTGGGACGGTTCGGTTTCGACGACGGTAGTGCAGAGGCCGCACTGTGACGCGCTCTCGGGCGGCGTCAGGTGCGGCGTCAGGCACGGCGCCAGGTGCAGCGCTTCATATGGCGCCGGGCCTCGCAATTCAAGGCCGACCTCGACCTGCGCCAGGACTGTCCTATGAATCGACTCGTCCGCGACTCCTCCGACGACTCGATCCGGAAGCGGACGTACTCCCCGCTCCCGCCGACATCGTCGAGCTGATGGCGACGCTTACCGCTCGGGATGTCCCGATCCTCGCCTCGCTGCGTCAATACCGCTATATGAACGTCGACCAGCAGCACCAGCTCTTCTTCGACAGCCAGCGTCGCGCCCAGGCACGGACCCAGTGGCTCCGCGAGCACCACCTCATCCACCGCTGGGCTGCATCCGACATCCGCACGCTGCACCGGCTCCTGTCCGTGTTGTCCGTATGGCCGCGGGGGGCCGGCGTCCATGCCGCCTGCCTGGACCAGCCGTCCCGGCCTCACGTCGAGCGCGCCCGTCACTCCCGCGACCACTGCTTCGACATGGTCCACGACCTCGAGGCCAGCGGCTTCTTCGTGGACCTCGCCGCCGCCTGCGTTCCCCTTCGCGAGGTCGGTCTCTACCACTGGGTCGGCGAGGAAGACTGCCGGCACCGATATCGCGCTGAGCTCGCGCCCGACGGGTGGGGGCGTCTTCTCACGCCGGTCGGCGACGTCCTCTTCTTTCTCGAGTGGGACCGGGGGACCGAGCCGCCGGGCGGCGGCACCACACTGGTCGCCGCCCGAGGCCTCGGGTTCCACGCGATCGATATTGAGCGCGACCGCTCATACCTGCCGGCTTTGATCTGCAGGGTCCGCCAGCCGGTCCACCTTCAGCGTGAGAGGGTGGCATGATGGGCTCGTCTCAGGCTTCTCTGCAGCACTCGTCTCTGGAAGCGAACGCCACCTCGTATTCGAATCGGCCTGGCTGCGGCGGCAGACGGTCCCTCCCCATCGACAACCGACCGATCCTGCTTCGCGACCCAGATCCTGCCGCCGATCTACGACCCAAACAAAGCGAGCTGCCGCAACTACTGGCCGCACAGACCTCACGCGACGTGGCGATCCTCGCAGCGCTGGACGACCACCGATACCTCGACCAGGAGCAGGTGCGACAGCTCTTCTTCGACGGCCAGCGCCACACCCAGATCCGCACCAAGTGGCTTCGCGAGCAGCACCTCATCCAACGCTGGACCGCGCTCCATCCGCCTGGCTGGCACCGGCTCCACTCCGTCCTCCTGAACTCAGTGCGGGGGCCGGCGTCCTCGCTGCCACTCGTGGCCAGGACGTCCGTCCGTATACAACGCGAGCCCGCGAGGCGGCCGAACACTGCCTGCACTTGGTTCACGACCTCGGCGCCAACGGGTTCTTCACCTCGGTCGCGGCGGCCGCCCGCCACCTCGAGCAGCTCAAGACGAAGGTGAGCGGGTACGTCACCCACTACCGTGGCCGCGAGCGCGCGGAACTGAACTACGTGCTCTTCGTCGCGTCCGACGCCCGGCGCGAGGAAGCCATCCGCACCGCGATGGCCAAGCAGCGGGAGCGCCGGCCAGCCGGAGGGTCGGGATCGTGAAGCCGCGCCTTCGCGTGATCACCGGAGGGGGCCGGAGTCCGGCCCCCTCCCGGCGCCGCCGGCCGAGGCTGGTGGTGCTCCGCAGCGGCCCGCTGGCTGCCGAGACACACCACGTCCTGGTCGTGCTTCCAACCGATGAGCGGGAGGGTCGGATGCAGCGAGCCATCTGGCTGGAGCGGCCCCGTTACCAGCGCCAAGACTGCTGCACGTTCTGGACCACCAACGTCCACCGCCTTCGCCGCTGGGGAGCGGCGGATGCGATCTGGCTTGGCGTCAACCTCGGGGCCAACAAGCCACTTCGCGCAGAGGAGGCGACGCTTCGACTACGGACTCCGCTCAACCGGTTCAGAGCCATTCGGCGGTCGCCGGGAACAATCGAAGACCGCATTGGTAAGCCCTCCTGGTGGGTGCGCCGGCCGGGCGGAGGCGAGGCGGCGTGAGGACGAGGCGGGCCCGCATGGTCGAGTTGCCAGCCAAGGCCGAGGTCGGCGAGCTGCCGCCGGAAATCGTGGCGGTGGTGTCCCTGGTCGCCGAGATCCTGCTCGCTCAGCGAAGGAGACAGATCGACCTGGTCCGAGGCAAACTACCAAACCGGACTGTCGCCCGCGAGCAGCGCGATGATGGCCTGGCGGCCTGATGGCTACACATAGATCATTGTGTACAATCCACAAATGGCCGTGCGAAAGCAGATCGTAGTGCCCAGCGAGGTGGATAAGAGAATCCGGCGTCTGGCTCGGCAGAAGGGGATCTCCCAGAGTGCGTTGATCGTCGAGGCGGTCGAGGCGATGCCCGAGACCTCGAGCCAGCTAGATCATCTCCTCGCCTTCGCAGGCGTGGTGAAGGAGGCTCCACCTCAGCTCTCGGAGGAGGTGGACGAGGTGGTCTACCGCTGAAAGGTGCGAGCGACTCTCCTCGACACCGGTCCGATCGTCGGCCTGCTCTCCGAAGCCGACCAGCACCACAACTCGTCGGTGGCGGCGATCAGGGCCAGCGCGGGCAAGGGCAGGAAGCTCTGCACCGCATGGGAAGTGGTCGGCGAGGCCTACACCCTCTTTCGGATGCGACTCGCGCCTCACGATTCGGCGGAACCGGCGCTGGTCGTCCTGCGCTGGGCGCGAGAGAGCGGCATCGAGTTGCTGGCCACGGTCGAAGGCGACCATCAGCGAGCGGCGGCCCTCCTCGAGCGTTACGGCCAGCTCCGCCTCTCCTATGTCGACGCCCTGCTCCTGGCCCTGGCCGAGCGGCAACGGGTGGAAGAACTGATCACGGTCGACGCCCGCCACTTTGGCGGCGTCCGCCTTACCCATCGTCTGACCGTCACCATCGTCTGAGGAGGTCGCTGTGAGCCGCCAGGAGGAATGGACCAGGGAGAGCGAGGCCGAGGCCTTGGAGAGGCTGCGGGTGGCGCCCCAGCCCGGCGCTGGGACCCCGATCCTGCTCATTTACACCCGGCAGTCCGTAACCGACTTCGACGCCCAGGGACGGCCGCGCGGGCCCTCGCTCGACCAGCAGCTCGACGCGGTCACCCATCGGGGTGAGCTGCAGGAACTCCCCTTCGAGCACTTTCAGGATGCCGACCGGTCTGGTAAGGAGACCTCCCGGCGGCCCGGCTATCTGGCGCTGATGGAGAGGATCCGGAGTGTGTCGGCCGGAGCGATCGGCGCCGTCGCCTTCTACGACGCCGACCGACTTCACCGCAATGACCTTGAGTTCTTCCGCTTCATGGCCGAGATGACCGAGCGGCGGATCCTGGTCTTCGACGCCAGTGGCCTGATCAGCAACCTCGATCGGCTCTCCTGGAAGATCAAGGCCATCGTCGCCCAGGAGGAGCGCGAGAAGGTCGCCCGACGGGTTCGCGACAACCTCCATTACCTGCGCCGCAACGGCCATCTGCTGGGCACCATCCCCCAGGGCTACCTGCGCGTGGCTGGCGAGATCACTGAGGATCCCGTGGCTGGACCGGTGATCCGGGAGATCTTCGGGCTCTATGCCAGCGGCCGCTTCAGCTTCCGGACCCTGGCCGAGCACCTGAACCGGCAGGGCGTGAAGCCGCCGCGCGGCGAGGAGAAGGCCAACCACAACCGCCCCAAGGCGGTCATCTTCACGCGCGACGTCCTCAAGGACCTGATCGGCAACCCCTCCTACCTGGGCATGGTCCTGGTCGATGGCGAGCTCATCGAGGGCCGCCATCCGGCCCTGGTCGGGGAGGCGACCTGGCAGGCCTGCCTGGAGGTCAAGAGGCGCAACCTGAGGCGCACCAGCAAGGCCTGGACCAAGCACACCTACCCCCTGACCCCGATCCTGCTCTGCGCCCGCTGCGGAGGGCCGATGCACGGGGAGGCCGCCTCCCGACGGGGCCACCTTCTCCGCTACTACGGCTGCCATGCCTCTCGGCGCAACCGCTCGGCGGTCAACCCCTCGCTGCCCAGGTGCGAGGCCCGCCTGGTCAGGAGCGAGGTGCTTGAGGAGGCCCTTCACCAGGAGCTCTCCAGGCTCGTCCCAAGCGATCAGATGCACGCGGCCCTTCGCGAGCGCCTTCGCGCCGCCGACGGCCATTCCGGCAAACCGCGAAACCAGGCCGAGGCCGTGATCAAGCGACTGGCAGAACAGCTCGAGCGGGCGCGGCGGCTTTACGAGTTCGGCGAGTACGACTGGGACACCTTCTCTGCCCGGCGTGACGAGATCCAAGAGCAGCAGCGCCAGCTCGCGGAGGCCCGCCGGACCGATTCGATCGATGTGGATTGGTGCGAGGCGCAGCTCCTCGACCTGGTGGCGGCCTGGGAGGCCGCCGATCTTGGGCAGCGCTCGCGGCTGGTCGCCGGCATCTTCGACCAGCTGGAGGCGGAGGCCCTGCCCGAGGGCCGGATCCGGGTCGTTGCCGTTCCGCGGCCGGCCTGGCGCCACTACTTTGAATGTTTGGTAGTGGAGCGGGAGACGGGCTTCGAACCCGCTACCTCAACCTTGGCAAGGTTGCGCTCTACCGAGTGAGCTACTCCCGCATCCCCGGAGAGTTGATGGTACCCGAAGGTGCCGGACACTGGCCGTGGGCCCCGCCGCCCCGGGGACCGAGCTGGAGCGGGTGGCGGGAATCGAACCCGCGTAAATAGCTTGGAAGGCTACCGCACTACCATTGTGCTACACCCGCCTGTCGGTGTCTGAATAGTGGCCCGTGCGGGTTTCGAACCCGCGATCTCCGGCTTGAAAGGCCGGCGTCCTAGTCCACTAGACGAACGGGCCGGACTCGGGAGTATATTTCGCGCCCCGGTCCGCTCGAAAGCCGGCCGGTAGAATTGGTGCCTCGGCTTTCCGCGGGCGGCTAGCTCAGATGGGAGAGCGCTAGCTTGACATGCTAGAGGTCGGCGGTTCGATCCCGTCGCCGCCCACCATCCGGTTCGTATCCTTGTCTGGTGCCCCCTTCGATAGGTCAGCCCATGCGGCGAAGGGAGGACCCGCACCTCATTACCGGCCGGGGCCGGTACGCCGGTGACATTCACCTCCCCGACCAGGCGCACCTGGTTGTCGTCCGCTCCAGCCAGCCCCACGCCAGGATCAACGGGATCGACGTCGACGGCGCCAGGGCGAGGCCGGGCGTCCTGGCGGTCTGGACAGCCGGCGACCTGCCGGAGGAGGCCCGGGTCATCCGCGACTTCACCCCGCGCGGCCTGACGGCCCGCCCGCGGCCGGTGCTGGCCGAGGGCGAGGTGAACTACGTCGGCGACGCGCTGGCGATCGTCGTCGCCGAGACGCCCTACCAGGCGGCCGACGCTGCCGAGGCCGTCTTTGCCGACCTAGAGCCGCTGCCGGCGGCGGGCACTGTCGGCGCCGCGCTCGCGGCAGGCGCCCCGCTCGTTCACGCCGACCTTCCGGACAACTCCATGGGTGGTTACGAGCGTGCCTTCGGAGACGTCGACGCCGCCTTCGGCGATGGCGCCGTGGTCGTGCGCGAGAGCCTCCGGCTGGCCCGCATCGCGGGGGCGGCGATGGAGCCGCGCGCAGTCACCGCGCAGTCCGACGGAGGCCACCTGCGGGTCTGGACCTCGACCCAGCACACCTTCGGCGTCCGCGACCGCCTGAGCGAGCTCCTGAAGCTGGACAAGGCGCAGATCGAGGTCCTGGCGGAGGACGTCGGCGGCGGATTCGGACCCAAGGCCCAGGTGTACGCCGAGGAGATTCTCACCGCCTGGGCCGCGATGACGCTGAAACGTCCTGTGCGCTGGGTCGCCACCCGCAGTGAAGACACCTCGACCACCGTCCACGCACATGGCACAGTCTTCGAGGTCGAGATAGCGGGCGACCTCGACGGGCGCCTGCGGGGGTTGAGAGGACACCTCTGGCATGACGTCGGCGCCTATCCCGGTTCGGGCCCGAACCAACCCGGCCTGATGGTCGCGCACATGCTCAGCGCATACAGGGTGCCGGCCATGCATTTCCGGGTCAACCTGGTCCACACCAACACTGCCTCCACCGGCTTCGTCCGCGGTGGTGGCCGGCCGGCCGGGAACTTCGTGGTCGAGCGGATGATGGACCGCCTCGCCCGCCGGCTCGGCCTGGACCCGGCCGAGATCCGCCGGCGCAACCTGGTCCAGCCGGGCGAGATGCCCTTCGACACCGGCTTCCCGGCGGGCCGCCAGACGGTGATCTACGACTCCGGCGACTACCCCGCTCTGCTGGCGGCCGCGATGGAAGGCGTCGGCTACGCCGAGGTGAGGAGGGCGCAGGCGGAGCCAGCGGACGGCGCGCGCCTGCGCGGGGTCGGGGTCGCCTGCTGCGTCGAGTCGAGCGGCTTCGGCAGCGAGCAGGCCAGGGTGCGGGTCACCCGCGACGGGGTCGCAACTGCCTTCCTGGGCTCCACGCCGCAAGGTCAGGGCCACCTCACGGCCGCCGCGCAGGTGCTGGCCGAGCGGCTCGGCTGGCCGCTGGAGCGGGTTCACGCGGTCGCCGGCAACACGGGCGCGGTGGAGTGGGGCGAGATGACGGCCGGCAGCCGGACCGCGGTCCAGGTCGGCAACGCGGTCTCGATGGCCGCGGGCTCCACCCGGCGCTGGATCCTCGAACACGCCGCCGAGAAGCTGGAGGCGGACGCCGGCGACCTCGTGCTGGAGGACGGGGTGGTGAGCGTCAAGGGCTCCCCGGCAAGCTCGATTTCCGCCTCCGAGGTGGTTCCAGAAGATGGGCTCGAGGTCGTTGAGACATTCCAGCCAGCACTTCCCAACGCCTATTCGAGTGGCTGCCACGCCGCGGTGGTGGACGTCGACCCCGTCACCGGCTCGGTCGAGATCGTTCGCTACGCGATCGTCCACGACACTGGGAACCCGATCAACCCGCTGCTCGTCCAGGGCCAGCTCCAGGGCGGCTACGTCCATGGCCTCGGCTACGCCCTCTTCGAGGAGCTGATCTACCAGCCGGAGGGCGGCTTCCAGAGCGCTAGCTTCCTCGACTACACGATGGCCAGCGCGCCCGAGGTGGCCGTCGAGCCTCGGCTGATCCCGATGGGCACCCCGACACCGGCCAACCCCGAGGGCTTCAAGGGCGCCGGTGAGAGCGGCACCATCCCGGTGCCCGCCGCGATCGCGAACGCGATCGAGGACGCGCTCCGGCAGGTCTCGCCGGACGTCGTCATCAACGAGCTGCCGATAACCCCACAGCGAGTTTTCGAGGCACTCGGAGGGGCCACCTGAGCTCGGCGGCGCCCGCCGGCGACTGGCGGCGCAACCTCTGGATCCTCTTCTTCGCCCAGTTCACGGCGATCTTCGGCTTCTCCTTCTGTTTTCCCTTCCTACCCCTTTACCTGGCCCACGACCTGGGCGTTCGCGACCCGCACCAGTTGGCGCTCTGGACCGGCGTCACCGGCAGCGCTTCCGGTCTCACCTCGGCGGTGGTTAGCCCCTTCTGGGGCATCCTCGCCGACCGCTACGGCCGCAAGTCGATGTTGCTGCGGGCGATGATCGGGGGCGGCCTCTCGGTCGGCCTCTTCGCGCTGGCGCGGTCACCGCTCGACCTGCTCATCCTTCGCATCCTGCAGGGCGCCGCCTCGGGGACGGTGGCCGCCTCGACCACCCTGGTCGCCACCGGCACCCCGCGCGAGAACGTCGGCCGCGCGATGGGCGTCCTCAGCTCGGCGGTCGCGCTCGGCAGTGCGGTCGGCCCCTTGGCCGGCGGCCTGGCGGCCAACTACATCCCGCTGCGCTACGTCTTCCTCGGGGGCGGAGCGCTGCTGCTGATCGCTGTGGTACCCGTCTTCGTGGGCGTCCGCGAGGCGCCATTCGTGCGCCGGGTCAAGGAGGAAGGGACGGGGATGGTCGCGGTGCTCCGCCTGACCGGCCCCGGCGCCCTGCTGGCGATCGCCGTCCTGCTCGTCTCGCAGTCGCTGCTCCAGATCGCCTGGAGTGGCGGCCAGCCGCTGATCTCGCTCCGCCTGCTCCAGCTGGCACCCGGCTCGGCCGCCGCCGCCACCGGCCTCGCCTTCGCCGCGTCGGGAGTGGCGTCGGCAATCTCCGGCATCGGCTACTCCCGGGTGGCCCAGGGCTGGGGCTACCGCTGGCTGGCGGCGGTCGCCTCGCTCCTGGCTGCGGTCTCCCTGCTGGCGATGGGGCTAGCGCCGAGCGTGGTGCTTGTGGTGGCCGCCAGCTTCCTGGCGGGCCTCTGCGTTGGAGCGGCGCTGCCGGCGATCACGGCCATGCTCGGCCTGGAGACCCCGAGGGAGGTCCAGGGTCGCGTCTTCGGATTCAGCGCAAGCGCCTCCGCCCTCGGCTTCGGCCTCGGACCGCTTCTGGCTGGCACCATTGCCGGTGTGCTCTCGATCACCATCGGCCTCTACGTGATGGCGGCGGTGGCGTTGCTCCTGGCCGTGCTCGTCAGCACCACCGCCAGGGAACCTGCCCGATGAGGCGGCTCCTCGCGATGCTCCCGGCGGCGCTTCTCCTGTTCGCCTGCGGGTCCACCGACACCGGCTCCGGTGGCGCCTCGACCTCCAGCCCGCCCCCAGCCACGACGGCGCCGGCCGCCACAAGCTGCCAGAATCTCAACCGGAACTCCTTGGACCAGCTCAGCTCCCCGCCGGTGATGACGATCGACGTCAACCGGTCCTACACAGCCCGAATGACCACCAGCAAGGGTGCCTTCACGATCGCGCTGAACCCGAAGGTCGCCCCTGTCACCGTCAACAACTTCGTCTGCCTCGGCCAGGCCCACTATTACGACGGGCTGACCTTCCACCGGATCGTGCCCGGCTTCGTCGCCCAGGGCGGCGACCCACTCGGCACCGGCTATGGCGGGCCAAAGTACAAGCTCCCCAACGAGACCAACCCGACACCCTGGGGCGCCGGCTCGGTGGCGATGGCCTCGAGCCAGGCCGGGGTGAGCGGATCGCAGTTCTTCATTGTCCTGGCCGACGGCCCCGACGCCCAGTCGCTGGCGACGAGCGGCGTCTACAACCAGTTCGGCAAGGTCACCGACGGCTTCGACGTGGTGCTGAAGCTGCAGCAGGGCGACACCATCTCCTCGCTCGTCATCTCGGAGCAGTGACGGTGCGGCGTCCCCTCCTGCTGGCCGTGACCGTCTGCCTTCTGGTCGCCGCCTGCGGCTACCCCGACCCCGGGACGACCGCCTCCACCGGCGGCGTCGCCGGCACCGACCTCCCCACCCCCACCCCCTCGCCCAGTCCCAGCCCCAGCCCCGGCGGCGACGACTTCAACGCGGGCAAGGGCTTACCGGTGATCACCCTCCCCGACGGGCTCAAGTACATCGACCTGGTCGTCGGCACCGGCCCGAAGCCGAACACGGGCGACACCATCACGGTCCAGTACACCGGTTGGCTCGCCAACGGGACCAAGTTCGACTCCAGCCGCGATCGCGGCCAGCCGGCCAGCTTTCAGATCGGCACCGGCGCCGTGATCCCCGGCTGGGACGAGGCGGTGATCACCATGCGCGTCGGGGGCAAGCGGAAGCTGATCATCCCGCCCGAACTCGGCTACGGCAGCGCGGGGCAGCCACCCGCCATCCCGGCCAACGCGACCCTAGTCTTCGAGATCGAGCTGCTGAGCACGGCGCCGACGCCGAGCCCCTCACCGAGCGCTTCGCCCTAGTCCGAAGTTCCTGAGCTGATTCGAACTCAACCCGTATTTGAGAATGGGCTGCAGATGTAGCCATTAAGAGCATTGACAGGCTCGCCCTGATCGGCTACTATTCGTATGTGTCGAAGCAAGCCAGCGGAGCTATGCATGTAGCCGTTGTGCCGAGCAGGCAGCAGAGTGGCGAATACAGCTCGGTCCTGGTCCGCCAAAGCTATCGGGAAGGCGGCAAGGTCAAGCACCGGACCTTGGCCAATCTCTCCAAGCTCCCGCCCAACGTGGTCGAGACGGTCCGCGCCATCCTGCGTGGCGAGCAGGTCGGACCGCTTGCCGACTCCTTCGAGATCGTGCGTGCCCTGCCCCACGGTAACGTGCTGGCCGTCCTCGGCCAGATCCGCCAGCTGGGTTTGGACAAGCTGATTGCCGCCCGGCCCCGACGGGAGCGCGAGCTGGCAACGGCGATGATCGCCAGCCGGGTGTTGGAGCCGGCCTCCAAGCTGGCCACTGTGCGCAGTTTCGAGTCGAGCACCCTGG
>Ga0307374_10006019_pt1 | contig 19333 bp, 20 predicted proteins | sample OX3MG_FD_202532 | JGI IMG/M metagenome (GOLD analysis project Ga0307374, IMG submission 202532) | Soil microbial communities from Risofladan, Vaasa, Finland - OX-3 | ecosystem: Environmental > Terrestrial > Soil > Coastal area > Acid sulfate soil | place: Finland: Risofladan, Vaasa | collected...
GCCCGTCACAGGGGTGTCCCTCAGACTCCCGATATGACCAGCGCCCCTCCTGCCCAGCCACGCTTTCTGCTCCTTGTCGCGTCGCTCTTCACCGGCGCACTCATCATCTCGAACATCATCGCCGTTAAGATCGCCAACTTCAGCGGCGTGTCGGGGCCAATCCCGAACTACTTCCTCCCCGCGGCGGTGGTGGTGTTTCCGCTCTCGTACATCATTGGCGACATCCTCACCGAGGTGTACGGCTACGCGGCCGCGCGGCGCGTCATCTGGTCCGCGTTCGCGGCAAATGCCCTGGCGGTGGTCGCTATAATTGCGGCCCAACACGTGCCGGCCGCCCCCTTCTGGCAGGACCAGCACGCCTACGACGCGATCCTCGGCCAAACGTGGCGCATCGTGGCAGCGAGTTTTCTCGCGTTTCTGGTTGGCGAATTCGCCAATTCGTTTGTGCTCGCGAGGATGAAGGTGGCGACACGGGGACGCTTCCTCTGGACGAGGACCATCGGTTCGACGATCGTCGGCGAAGGACTCGACTCCATGATTTTCATCACCATCGCTTTCGCCGGCACTACGGGCATCGATGTCTGGGACCTGGCCTGGAAGCAGTGGCTCTTCAAATCACTGTTCGAAACGGTCGCAACGCCCGCCACCTATGCTGCGGTCATCGCACTCAAACGGCTTGAAGGCGTCGATGTATACGACCGCGATACCGACTTCAACCCGGTCGCGGTCTGGCAATAGCCGGGCGAGGCGCCGATTTGCGCGCGGGCGCGCTGCTGCCTCACGCTTGGACGATGGCAGAGAACACCTATCGCACCGACGGCACCATCGATAGCTTCGAGAATCGGTTCCCGGGACGCGACTACCAGATCGAGTTTGTCGCGACAGAGTTCACGAGCGTCTGCCCGATGACAGGCCAGCCTGACTTCGGGACAATCACGCTCACCTATACACCCGGCGGGCGTTGCATCGAACTGCGGAGCTTCAAGTATTACCTGCAGACGTTCCGCAACCGGGGGATATTCTACGAAGACGTAGTCAACACGATCCTCGACGATGTGGTCGTCGCCATCGGACCCCGATTGGCGACCGTCACCGGCGACTTCAACACGCGTGGGGGAATCTCGGCGCGTGTCACGGCTTCGTTCGCCGGGGCCCGCGAATGAGGCCGTGCCGCTTGTCGCGACTGGCGCGTAAACTTTCGTCCTGTCGGTCCATGGAGGTGGGTTGGATGCGCCACGCCGAGTCTTGTACTTCCGGTGCCTGGTCCGGGCTCGCATGTCAGTAAGAGTCGACCCTGGCGGGTTTCCGCAGCGCCGGGCCAGCGGCGCGTCAGCAGTGAGCGCGGCACAGATGCGCGAGATCCAGCGCATCGCCCAGGAAGAGTTCGGCTACGACATCCTCCAGCTCACCGAAAATGCCGGCCGTGGGCTGGCGCGGCTCGCCCTGGCCATGCTCGGTGGCCGCGGCAAGGGGCAGGTGGTCGTGATCCTTGCCGGCGGTGGCAACAAGGGGGCAGCCGGGCTTTGCGCTGCGCGCCACCTGGTCAATTGGGGGTTCACCGTCGAGCCGATCCTCGCTGACGTCGAATCGGAAACCTCGTTTGCCGCCCGCCGCCAGCTCGCTATCCTCCGCGAATCCGGCGTCGTCGAGCCGGGCGACATGGAGATCAACGAGATCGCCGTCGAAGACCAGCTCCTGCGCGCTGACCTCGTCGTGGATGCGCTGGTCGGCTACGGGTTGGAGGGGCCGCCGGTCGGTATCGCGGCGGCCGCGACCGAGCTGGCGGTGGCTTCGAAAAAGCCGATCCTTTCCCTCGACGTACCGACCGGCGTGAACGCAACCAGCGGCCATGTCAGCGAGCCCGCGATCCGCGCGTGTACTACCCTGGCGTTCGACCTGCCCAAGAAGGGCATCCTCGAAGCGGCGGCGAAGGCGAACGTCGGCGAGCTCTATCTCGCCGACCTCGGCATCCCCAGTTCTGTGCATGCGCGCATGGGGATATCTATCCCGGGTTTATTTTCGGAAGGGCCACTCGTGCGGCTGCGCCGCTAGCGTCCCGGCCGGTGCCATTCTCCATGAGCGGCTGCTGCAGGATCGGGGCGACGGGAGTAGCATGGGCGCGCCAGTCAGAGCATCGCCTGCTTGGACGCCTGCCGCCGGAGGGACACGCTCGTGCCATTGACGCGCTTCGTGAAGACAACGGAACAGCAGGAGGCGCTCCAGCGCGTATTCGCTGCACCGGCATTTCTCGACATCCGTTCGCTCGCAGTCACGTTTGAGTCGGACCCTGCCGTCATCGAGGAGATCCTCCCGCCGCCGCTGGAGGCTGCGTCGGCGCCGCGAGTCTCGGTTTCGATCAGTGAGATCCGGCGCTCGAACTGCGTCGGGCCGTTCTTCGGTTGTTCGTTCAATATCGCCTGCCATTATGCGGACGAAGATGGCTTTTATTGCCTCACGATGCCCATGAGCACGGATACGGCCGTCGTCTTCGGGCGAGAGCTCTATGCCGAGCCTAAGAAGCTGGCGGAGATCGCGCTCGATGTTCGCGAAGACGGGCGCGTGCATGGGACCGTCACTCGCCACGGCATTACGTACATTGACCTGCGCGGCACCTTCGAAGAGCCAATTCTTGCCTCAGGCCGCGAGACGACGAGCCACCACTATTATTTCAAATACCTGCCCGCGGCCGACGGATGCGGGTTCGCCCACGATCCCCAGCTTGTCCGTGTCACGCACCGCGCGGTGACTCATCAGCTTGCGCGAGGTAGCGGGATTGTGACGCTCCGTGAATCGCCACACGACCCGGTGATCGATGTCCCCGTCCTTTCCGTGACCAGCGCAACTCTGAGCGAAGGCGAAACGCACACGTCTGCGGAGGTCGTGGCGACCGTCCCCGCGGCACTATTCCGGCCATATGCGTTCGGAAAGATGGACGACCTGACCGTGTGGGCCGAAACGAAGAGCCTGGCGCACGCCTGAGCCGCGGGAGTGGCAGCCGCTGCCCGAGATCGGCTGTTAGTACCCCCGGCTGTCCCATAGGATATCGCCGCCGTGCGCCAGCTTTGCCTGCATGCGCGCGGCAACAAATAACAGGTCGCTGAGCCGGTTCAGATAGGGAACGACGAAGGCGCCCACGGCCTCCTGGCGTGCCAGCGTAACCGTGAGACGCTCCGCGCGCCGGCAGACGGTGCGCGCGACGTGCAGCTGGGCAGCTGCCAGATCGCCGCCGGGAAGGATGAAACTACGCAACGGTTCCAGCGTGTCGTTCCAACCATCCATCCAGGCTTCCAGTTCATCGATGTGGCGCTGCTCAATGCCGGGGACGGCGAAACGCTCTTTGTCCTCCTGCAGGATGCAGAGGTCTGACCCGAGGTTGAACAGCACCTGCTGAATAACGAAGAATTGGGGCCGCAACGACTCGTCAAGCCCGGCCGCGACGGCCACGCCGACCACGCTATTAAGTTCGTCCACGGTCCCGTAGGCTTCGATCCGCAGGCTGTCCTTGGCGATGCGCTGGCCGCCGCCCAGGGCGGTTGTGCCGTCGTCACCGGCGCGAGTGTAGACGCGATTGATGTGCACCATGGCGTAAAGCATCGCGTATCGGCGCGGAGGAAGCGAGCACCGGGATGGCCGTCGGGACGGATGGCTTTCGCCCGGAGCGCTGCCGCGCCACAATGAAGCGCTGCCGGCCGCCTGCCGGCGTATACACCACGGGAGAGACGATGGCTACCGAGACCTCCGCACGTTGCATCCGCTGCTATGCGGCCTATACAACGCCCCCGCACATCATGGCCGGACGCGCCTACTGTTGTGCAAGCTGCTCCGACGGCTCCGCCTGCGAGCACCAGGGTGTCCATCGCCCCGCGAACGTGCGGCGCTACGATTCCATGTTCGACCGCTTTCGCGCCGTCGTGCGCCATTCAGGCCCCTACGACACTGATCGCCCGGAGGACTGAGGCTGGCCGCTGAAGGCGACTCAGCCGCCGTACTTCACCCCGCACTCTTCGAGTGTGAGCATCGGCCCATCGGTGCGGACGTGGGCGTTGGTCACTTCGCCGACGACGCAGCTGTGGTCGCCAAGATCGAGCTCGCCGACGATTTTGCCTTCCACCCACGCTGCTGCTGCCGAGATGATCGGCGCCTTCGTTTCGTGCTGCTCGAAGTGGTGGCCGTTCATCATCTCGCCGTGGACATCGGTCGGTTTGAAAAACGCAAATGCCATGTCCTTTTGACCGCTTGCCAGGAACGAGAGTGCGAAGTTCCCGCTGCGCTTGAGGATGGCGTACAGGCTGCTGTCTTTCTTCACGCCCATGGCCAGCAGCGGAGGCGAAAACGACGTCTGCGTTACCCAGTTGATGGCGCCGGCCGCGAGCTCGTTGCCATCGGCGGCACCCAACACGTAAAGGCCGTATGGGATCAGGCGCAGTGCCGTCTTCTTTGAGGCTTCTTGTCGTTCGTTCATGGTGTCCTTCCTCGCTCGCGTGTGATGCGGCGAGTATACCGTCCCCCGCACGGCGAAGTCGGTCCAGTCGATTGACCGCCAGGACGACACACGGCACGATCATGCGATGGCACTCTACGAATATCTCTGTCCCGCGTGCGGTGCGCGCACCGAACGTCGCATGCCCATGACCGATGTCCTGCAGCGCATCCCTTGCCCGAAGTGCGGTAAACAGGCTCAGAAGGCGATAGGCGGCTTTGCGGTCGTTGGCCTCGCCTCGGCCTCCATTGGTGATGGCCCTGCCCCGTGGGATGATGGGGGAGATGGCGATGACGGCGGCTTCGGGGCGAGTGACGACTTCGGGGGCCATGGCCATTCCCACGGCCCCGGGGGCCACACGCACTGAGCCCGAACGTCGAGTCCAGCGGCCTCGATCCGCTCAATCCGCAGCGCGAATGATCTCCGGGAGCACCGCACTGTAGAGGCGAGTAAACGGTGGCGGCGATGATAAGGGCGGCGGTCCCCCCGGATACAGTGCCCGCAGCCCGTCCATGTCGTCTGGCGTGAGGACGCGCTTCTCCACGCCGTTCAGGAGTGACGCATACATGACGGCCGCCCGGTCGGTCGCCGTGCAAAACGATGAGCCGAGTATGCACGGGTGCGCCAGGCCAGCGGCGTGCCCCATTTCGTGGAGCACCGTCGAATAAAGGTCGTATTGTTGCGGCTGGATCACGGGCGCCACGCTCCAATCGGCGGTCCAATTCAGCTGCATGTCGAATTCGAACAGCGTGGTGCTGTTATCGCCGCCGCGCAGTGTGCACGTTTGCCCGAGCGTCCCCACCGGGAGGGTGGTCACATAGGCGATAGTGTTGATCCCGTCGGGGACGCCGTCACCATCACAGGCCCCCGTGCCCGCCGTGGTGGCACCTGCGTACACGAACCGGAACGTCGTTGGCGTGACCGAAGACCACTCATCGATGGCCGATTCGATGGGGCCCTGGATGCTTGGCCGGGGACCCTCCAGAGAACGGTTGTAGTGGACAGCGATTGGCATGGCAGAGGCGGGCCACTTCCACGCGTTCACGACATATTGGGCCGTGACAGCCCCATCGCTGGCAGAGGCACCGGCGATCCGGTCAGCGACGGCGGCGGGGTCGTGCGCCACTCGCGTGTCGATCAGGATCCGGTGCTCAACGATGTAGGAGCCAACGCGGACGTCGCGCACTTCTTCGACGATGCCCGGGCTGCTCCCTCCGGCCGCCGGCGGAGTGAGGGTGCCACGCGCCATCGCTCCGGAGGAGACGGCGGTGAGGGCGAGCAGCAGGACGGCGGCCACAAGGAGTCGTGGGGGACGAGCGAACACAGGCATCTCCGGCAGGTGCCCCGTCCTACAGTGCCTGCAGGTCAGGCAGCCGGTGGGCGTTTGCGAGGCAGGGCCGAAGCTATCTCACCATGCCGCCGCCGAAGCGGAAAGTGAACGGCACGTCCCGGCCGAGCTCAGGGTGCGCTCAAGCTGCCGAAGTTCAGCCCGGAGCTGGCGCAGTCCGGGTTGCTTGCCACCAGTGCGGAGAGGCGTGCCGCAGCGGCCGTGGGGAGCCTTGGCACCAGTTGGGTGCCGCTGCTAAAGAGCTGATCGAGCCCCTGTCCCTGCTTCACCTTGCTGGCTGCGTCGTTGAGCGCCTTCACCGTGTCGGTGTGCCACTGCTGAAGGTCGGGCGGCGGCGTAACAGCAGCGAAAGCCTTCGCGAACTGGTCGTAGGGGCCCTGCAGGGTCGCGACCAGGTTCTTGGGGTTGTTCAGCACTGCCGGATCCTTGAGCACCTGCGTGAGGCTATCGGAGAATTGCTTGCCGGCGCGGCAGAGGCCGTTGACGAACGCGGCATCGGTGGCCGACGGAGTGGCTGCCGCCGTTGCCGATGTCGACGGGCTTGGGCGTGTTGCTGTAGCCGAAGTCTGGGGCGACCCTCCGCATCCCGCAGCGGCGAGCACAGCGGCCGCCAGGCCCCCCACAACCGCGGCGCGAACTCCGGATTTCCCCATCATTGACTCCATCCAGGGCGGACCGGGACATCTACGCCACCGGATCCTGCTCACCCATCGTGGGGGTTGCCGGTGTGAGGGAACGTAAAGGACACAGTGAAGGGCGACCATTGGTCGCCCTTCACTGGTGTGCCTGGGCCGGACCCGGCTAGATTTCGAGCATCTGTGCGACGCGCTCACGATGATAGTCGCCGTCGCCCCAGAACAGCTCCGCACGCTTCTGGCGGCGGAAGAAGAGCTGGATGATGTAGTCCTTGGTGAAGCCGATGCCACCGTGGATCTGCTGGCCGTGAGCCACGACGCGGCGGCTCGCGTCGCTGCACCAGGCTTTCGCCATGGCGGTATCCATGTCTGCGGAGCTTTCGTTCTCGCTCGTCGCCCACGCAGCCTTGTACATGATGAAGCGCATGCCGTCGACGTCGGTGACCATGTCGGCTGCCTTGTGTTGGATCGCCTGGAACGACCCAATCGGGCGCCCGAACTGGACGCGCTCCTTGGCGTAGTTGACGGAGATTTCGAAGTCTCGCTGGGCAAGCCCGACGAGGTAGGCGCACTCCAGGCAGGTTGCCATGTTGCGGAGGCGGCCAGCCGTCGCGCCGTCCATATTGACGACGTCGGCGGCTGCAACCTTCACGTCCTTGAAGACCACTTCTGCCTGCTTGTCGCTGGCGATCGTCTTGAGCACGGTGATGGCGATGCCGGGCTGGTCGCGCGGGACGATGAACGAACTGAGGGCGCCGTCCGGCTTCGTGGCGAGCACGTGCAGGTAGTCCGCCACGTGGGCATCGGGCACGAACAGCTTCGTGCCGTTGAGCACGAAGTCGCTGCCGCTGGCGGTCGCCTTCATTTCGATGCCTTCGCGGTCCCAACGGCCACTCGGCTCGGTGATCGCATAGGTGTGGATGGCGGTCCCGTCGGCGATCTTCGGCAGGTACTTTGCCTTCTGTTCGGCAGTACCGGCGAGGACGAGAGATGCTGTGGCGGTTGCGTTCGGGATGAAGGGCCCGGGCACGAGTGCACGGCCGAACTCTTCGACGAGGACGCAGAGGTCGAGGAAGGAGAAGCCCGCCCCACCCTGCTCCTCGGGGATCATGAGGCCCTGCCAGCCGAGGTCGGCCATTTTCTTCCAGAGTGCCGGGCTATAGCCCTTTTCGTCCTCTTCCATGGCGCGGACGTGCTCTTCGGGGCACTCTTTTTCGAGGAACTCACGGGCGGAGTTCTTGAGCAGTTCTTGTTCTTCGCTAAGGCCGAGGTCCATGCGGCGTGTTCCCTTTCGACTATCGTGGTCACGTTGTCCTTCGGGGGGCGCGGGACGCCCTGGCCGGCAGACAACCCATGTATTGCGGGCGGGATTCTATCACGGTGCTTCGCCGCACGCGAACAAGCGCCGGCGGCGTGGACGCATCCAGGGTGAGGCAGCAGGCCCTTGCCGGCCGCCTCGTCCTGTACCCCGCGTCCTCGGGGACGGTGGCCACCAGGCGCGCCCGGGAACTTTCGAACCCTCGCCGGCGTCTTGAGTGTATGGACGTTGACCGGGGAATGAAATGGCGCGCATAGTGCTTGCAACGAAAAGGGGGCCGGGCGGACGCGCCCTCCGCCTGCCGACCGCGGATGCCACGGTCCGAGCTTCAGACCCGTGCTTGGACCACGTAAGCCAAGACCATCCAGAGAAGCAGAACTACCGCCGGACTCGAAAATAGCGTATTACGCAACGCAAGCTTTGAATCTGACTCGGCGACGCCCGCGACCACTCGGGCCATGCAGACAAATGCCCTCGATTTCGGCGACAGTGCTGGCACGGGCGTTGAACTGTACTTCAACGCGGGCCATTCAACGGCTACGCCAAGGTCACCCAGATCGGCATCTCCTGCTCAACGATCTGCGCGTAGCCGCTCGGGAACTTTTCGGCGCGGCTCGGCGTCTTGAGAGTTATCGAAGGCTCTTCCTGGGTCGGGAACGCCCACATCGAAGCCTGAATTTACTCGTCGAGGTGACCTTCGTTTGCATCTGCACCGTGACGCCCTTGCGTCTGTCGCCCTCCTGCTTGCCCTGCTGTTCGCGGCGGGCTGCGGTTCGAGCGGCGCCCCCGCGGCCGCTCCTTCGACGCCGTCTACAGCGCTCGCCTCGGTTAGTGCGACGCGGGCTCCCGGCTCCACTCCTTCTCCGGCGCCGTCCGCGGCCGCCTTGCCGGCCGACGTGCTGGCCATCGTCCATTTGCTCAGTACCGCGACCACTGGCGCAGAGTTGCTGGCACACGCCCGGCTCACGCCCACGGAGTGTCGCGAGAAGCTTACGCAAATGTCCTTCTTCACGAAGTGCCCTCCGGGCTCGCGGTCCGGCGACTTTGTCCCGCTCTTCCGCATGGCAAGCTGTGAGGCGGGCACTGAGCCCGACGTCAGCAACAAGGCGCTCGACGACTGGGCGGCCCACGCGCGGTCCCTCCACGCCGTCATCCGCGAAGACCGCTCCGCCGCGGACCTGTACAACTGGATCCCGCTCGGTGACTACGGCGTCATCTACCGCTTTGACGAAGGCTTCGGGATTCTCTTCACCGTGGCCGATGGACGCATCGTTGGCGCCACTACCGGCTGCGGTTCAACCCCCGAAGGCTTGCTTCGGACGGTGCCGCCCGGCCGGGTCCTGCTCGGTCCGCTCCCCGCGCAGTAGCTCACCGCACCCGCTGGACGAACCGGCCAATGCGTTCCAGGGCGCGTTCGATCTGCTCGTAGCCGCTCGCGTAGCAGGCTCGCACGTAGCCTTCGCCGCGGGCACCAAACGCGTTGCCGGGGACGACCGCGACGCGCTCTTCCGCGAGCAGCCGTTCGCTGAAGGTCACGCTGTCGAGCCCGGTGACGGAGATATCGGGGAAGGCGTAGAAGGCGCCGCGCGGTTCGAACGTCGGCAGCCCCACCGCCCGGAAACCGTCCACAATCAGTCGCCGCCGCCGGTTGTATTCGGCCACCATTTCGGCAATGAAGCTTTCGCCGTGGTCGATGGCCGCGATGCCGGCGTATTGTGCGGCTGTCGGCGCCGACATCATGACGTACTGGTGCACCTTCATGACGGCCTCGGCCAGCGGCGCCGGCGCGGCTACCCAGCCCAGCCGCCAGCCGGTCATCGCGTAGGCCTTGCTGAAGCCGCCGAGCAGCACGGTGCGGCCCTGCATGGCGGGCAGGGCCGCAAAGCAGGTGTGCGTGCCCTCATAGGTCATGCGGTCGTAGAGTTCGTCACTGATGACGGCGAGGTCGTGTTTGGCGGCAACTTCAGCGATGGCGAGGAGGTCCTCGCGGCCCATCGTGGCGCCGGTGGGGTTCGATGGATAGCCGAGCAGGATCGCCTTCGTACGGGGCGTGATCGCGCCTTCCACGTCGGCGGCGAGCAGGCGAAAGTCGTTTTCAGCATAGGTGGGCACCGGCACGAAGCAGCCGCCTGCCATGAGTGTGGCCGGTAGATACGCCACATAACATGGGTCGGCGCACAGCACTTCGTCGCCCGGGTCCAGCAAGGCGCGCAGGGCGATGTCGAACGCTTCGCTCGATCCGCTCGTGATGACGATCTCATCCTTGGGTCATAACGCACACCATAGAGCCGGCCGAGATGGTCGCTCAGCTTCTCGCGCAGCTCAGGGAGCCCGTAGTTGGACGTGTAGTGCGTGTCTCCCCGCTCGATGCTCTCAATGGCCGCGCGGCGGATCGGTGGTGGGGTCACGTAGTCGGGTTCGCCCACACCGAGTGAAATGACATCGTCGATGGTGCTGAGGAGGTCGAAAAACTTGCGGATGCCGCTCGGTGGTACGGCCTGCATCCGGCGCGAAACGAATCGGGAGGGGTCACCGCTGCTGGTCGGTGTCACTGGTTGCTCCTGTCCCCCGCCAGGCGCCGTTGCTGCTCATTTGGAATCCGCCGCGCGGAATCCGCAGAAAGGCCGCCTCGCGGGCGGCCTGTTGATTTCTCTCGACTATCGATGCGTCAGCCGCCAGCCTGCCCGCGCGCGTGCGCTGCGGTCGCCGCGGCAGGCGCGGCAGTGCAGTCGAAAGCGGCGGCGAGGGAGGCGGCATAAGTCATCGCATTGCCACTCTGTCGGTTCCTATTGCTAGCGTCAATAGAGCAAGCACCCGGTTGGCACTCGCGGGGCCCTGCGGGGGGCGTTAGGATGCGCGCACCGCAAAATCTCGCAATTCGCAAACGGAAGTTCGCCATGACCGGGCAGCCACAGGTCGAAAAACTTACATCACTCAGCATCGCCCAGGCCGCGAGCCGTCTCGCGGCCCGCGAAATCTCGGCAACGGAGCTCACAAGGGCCTACCTCGACCGGATCGAGCGCCTCAACCCTTCCATCAACGCATTCGTGACGGTGACGGCCGAACGGGCGCTGGACGACGCACGGCGCGCGGATTCCGAAATCGCCGCGGGCGAGTACCGGGGACCGCTGCATGGCATCCCGATTGGCCTCAAAGACCTCTACAAGACGGCTGGCATCCGCACGACGGCCGGCTCCCGGATCTTCGCAGACTATGTGCCGGAGAAGGACTCCACGGCGGCTCGGAAACTCCGCGAGGCCGGCGCGGTGCTGCTCGGTAAGACGAACACGCATGAGTTCGCCTGGGGCACAACCACCAACAACCCCCATTTTGGGGCGACCCACAACCCCTGGGACCTAAGCCGCATCCCCGGCGGGTCGAGCGGCGGTTCCGGTGCAGCGATCGCCGCCTCGCTGGCCGCAGGGACGCTCGGCACGGATACGGGCGGGAGCATCCGTATCCCCGCTGCGCTCTGTGGCTGCGTCGGCCTCAAGCCGACGTTTGGGCGTGTTAGCAAGGCCGGAGTCTTCCCGATGTCATGGGCGTTCGACCACCCAGGCCCAATTACGCAGACGGTCGAAGATGCGGCCATCATGCTCGGCGCCATCGCGGGCTATGACGCCGCGGACTTCGCGACCGTCCCCATGCCGGTGCCGGACTACCGCGCATCTCTGACGGGAGATGTCCGCGGGTTGCGCGTGGGTGTGCAGCGGGCGATGTTTTTCGAACTGCTCGACGATGAAGTACGAGCCGCGGTTGAAGCGGCGATCGCCACCTTCAGTGGCCTCGGCACCCATGTCCGCGAAGTCGAGTCGGGTGTGACGCGCGAGCTTGTGAGCACGGCCTGGCAACTGGTCAACGCGGAATCGCAAGCGTACCACCAGCAAGCGTTCGCGGAGCGTCCCGGTGATTTCGGCGCCGACCTCCAGGCGATCCTCAAGCTCCCGCTCCCCGACACGCTCGGCCTGAGCCGCAGCTATCGCGCCAGCTACGATGTCAAGGAAGCGTTTCAAGGCCTGTTCGAAGCGATCGACGTGCTGGTGGCACCGACGTGTATCGGCCCGGCCCTGCCGATCGGCCAGGAGACCGTCGAGGTCGGTGGCGTGACCCTCTCGACGGGTGCCGTCTTTGCTTCGCTAACGATGCCGTTCAACGTGGCCGGCTTGCCCGCGCTCTCGCTTCCTTGCGGATTCACCGCGAACGGGCTCCCCATTGGCCTCCAGATGGTGGGCCGCCCGTTCGACGAAGCGACGATCCTCCGCGTGGCCCACGCCTATGAGCGGGCCACGGACTGGCACACGCGGCGGCCGGTGGCGTGACGAGCGACATTCATTCCCGGCTCGCCAACCGCCGCCCAGCATGCATGCGGGGCGGCCATGCCGCGCATGGTGCAATCATTACCCATAAGGGTGCAGTGGCATGGATTCATCTGAGAGACGCTTCTTTGCTGTGATTGCGTTAGGGTCGTCTGCCGCCCTGAAAATGTTCGGATGGGGATTCTTGCAGGCCGGCACTGGTGTCGGCCTGCAAGTCGCTGGAGTAGTCGCACTGGGGGGCGTATTGCTTCTGGATCGTTCGAAGAGAACCATTCTCGGCGCGATGTTGGTCGTTATCATTGCGATACTCCCGGCGTTAGTCATCATCGTGACCGTTCGGTAGGAGGCAGCCGTGGGGATTCGGGAGCGTGAACCGATCAGAAGGGGGCTGCTGCCCGCCACCCGGCTCGCCCAGCCAGTGGCCTGCTCGAAGGCGTGGGCGCCCTGAAGGACGCGGCCTTCGTCGACGAAGTTCCCGATGATCTGCAGGCCGACACGGGGGCCTTCGCTCAGCGCGGCGGGCCGCTGGACGAGTGATCTCGCTCGGCCTTCTCAGCGTGCGGCGGTCGCCGCGTCGGCCCGGCGCTCATACTTCTTCACCGGTGTGAGGATGATAGGTGCCAGCTCAGGCGCATGGGACGAGGCGATCTGGCGGTCTTCCGGTGCGAGCCCATATAACGTCGTCCGCTGGACTGGCTTCCGGCCAATATCCGTGATGATCCGGTCCATCTCTTCTGGCGGCAGCTCCTGGCCGAAGGCCGCACCCGCCGCCTTGGAGATGCTCTCGTTCATCAGCGTCCCACCGAGGTCGTTTACTCCAGCCTGGAGGCACGCTTTGACGCCCGCTTCGCCCATTTTCACCCAGCTGACCTGGATGTTTGTGATCAGCGGGTGCAGCACGAGGCGTGCGATGGCGTGCATGAGGATGGCTTCGCGAAACGTGGGGCCTGAGCGCGCTTTGCCCTTGAGGTAGATGGGCGCTTCCATGTGCACAAACGGCAGGGGCACGAACTCCGTGATCCCGCCGGTCCGCTCCTGGAGCTCGCGCAGTCGAAGAAGGTGCCGAGCCCAGTTCCGGGGGCCGTCGATATGCCCATACATAATGGTCGAGGTGGTGCGGAACCCCGCGCGATGCGCGGATTCGACCACGTTGAGCCACTCATCCGTGGAGAGCTTATCCGGGCACAGCGTCACGCGGATCTCATCATCCAGCACCTCGGCAGCCGTGCCGGGGAGCGTGCCAAGACCCGCTTCCTTCAGCTTCGCCAGGAACTCCGGGACACTCACGCCAATCGTCTCTGCCCCCTGGGAAACTTCCAGCGGCGAAAAGGCGTGGACGTGCATCTGCGGCAGCGCGGCTTTGACCGCGCGCAGGATTTGCAGATAGGTCTCGCCCGTGTATTCGGGGTGGATGCCGCCCTGCATGCAGACTTCGGTCGCGCCGCGGTCCCACGCTTCGTGGACCCGCCGTACGATCTCGTCCAGTCCGAGGTCGTATGGGGTGCCGCGCAGGCTCTCGCTCATCTTGCCCTTGGCGAAGGCGCAGAACTGGCAGCGGAAATAGCAGATGTTCGTGTAGTTGATGTTGCGGTTGACCACATAGGTCACGGTCTCGCCGTTCATCTTCTGGCGGAGAGCGTCTGCGGCGGCGCAGATCGCATGGTAGTCGTCTCCCCGCGCCTGGAAGAGGCGGACGATCGCGGCTTCGTCTGCAGATTCGCCTGACTCCAGGCGGGCGAGGATGGCGCGCACTTCGTCCGTCCCGGTCTGTGAGGGCGCCAGGGGCGAGACCTTCGCGGGGATGAACTCGGCCGGTGGGGTGGCTTCTGCGTCCCCGGGCGACCACGCTTCGACGCGCGCAAATCCGTCGCTGTCTACGGCGCGGAGGACGGCAGTCGCAAGCGCCTCATCTTGCCAGCGGGCCGGGTCGAGCGCATAGGCGGGGTAGACGGCGAGCCGCTCGGTCAGGACCCGGCCACACGCGGCGGTGTTCTGGCGCAGCGCATCGAGGTGGGGCCACGGTGCTTCGGGATTGACGTGGTCAGGGGTGACCGGCGAAACCCCGCCCCAGTCGTTCAGGCCGGCCGCCAACAGCTTCGGATAGTCGTCATAACTCAAGTTCGGCGGTGCCTGGATGTTCATGTCGGCGCCGAACACGATGCGGCAGACGGCGATCGTCCAGAGCAGGTCATCAAGGTCCGGTTCCGGTGCGCCGGCCATTTTCGTGCCGTCCTTCGCCCGGAAATTCTGGACAATGACCTCCTGGATGTGTCCGAACTCGTCGTGCAGGCGGCGCAGTGCGAGGAACGACTCAATCCGCTCGCGCCGGGTCTCGCCGAGCCCGATCAGGATCCCCGAGGTGAAGGGGACGTGCTGTTCTCCGGCCCAGCGCATGGTCTGGAGTCGCACCGAGGGCCGCTTGTCGGGCGAACCGAAGTGGACGCCGCCCTTCTGGCAGAGGCGTTCGGAAACGCTTTCAAGCATGATCCCCTGCGAGACCGAGACCTTGCGCAGGGCAGCGATCTCCGCGGCGGTCATGACGCCGGGGTTGGCGTGCGGCAGCAGACCTGTCTCGCGGTGCACGAGGTCGCACATGGCAGTGAGGTAGGAAATAGTGGTCTCGTGTCCGAGCTCGGCGAGTTCGCGCTTCGCCACCTTGTAGCGGAGTTCCGGCTTGTCTCCGAGTGTAAAGAGGGCTTCCTTGCACCCGATCGCTGCGCCGGCGCGGGCGATCTCCAGCACCTCTGGCGGCGTGAGATAGGCACGCTGCCCGGGCCGGGGCGGCTGCGCGAACGTGCAGTAGTGGCAGACATCCCGGCAGAGCTGGGTGAGCGGGATGAAAACTTTGCGTGAATAGGACACGACGTTGCGATGCCCGCGGTCGCGGAGCGTCGAAGCGGTCGCGAGCAGGGCCGCGAGCTCAGCCTCGCCAGCCAGCTCCAGGGCGGTGGATTCGGAAGGGACGTGCCCGGCGAGGGCAGCGGCGAGGGTGGCGCGGGTGGATTCGAGCACGGCGGATCTCCAGGGCCTCGGGCAAGTAGCGGCGAGGGCGAGCTACCTGCGAGTCGGTTGAACGCCACTGCTTTGCGTTGCGGGCGTCCCTATGTATAATGGAGTGACTCCAGTTTGTGAAGACACCCGTGTGTGTCGGTAGCATACCGCAACCCTGCACAGGAGGCCAGCCCCTTGGCACGAAAGATCCGCTGCCCCGTCGCCAGTTCCCTGGACCTGGTTGGAGATCGTTGGACGTTACTCGTGGTGCGTGACCTGCTGCGCGGGCAGGCCCGCTTTTCGGAGTTGCAGCAGTCCGTGGAGGGGATCCCATCGAGTGTGCTTTCGGACCGGTTGAAGTCGTTGGAAGGAGCCGGCGTGGTCACGCGGCGCTTCTACAGCGACCATCCGCCCCGTGCGGACTATGTACTCACGGCGAAGGGGCACGGGCTTGGTGTGATCGTGGGCGCGCTCGCGAGCTGGGGCGAGCGGTATGGCGAACATGACCTTTCGCTCGTGGACAACGAATGTGGCCATGGTCTGGAGGTCCAGTATCACTGCCCGATTTGCCAGCGGGCCGCGCCGGGCTCTCGCGTGCGCATTGTCGGAGCCTGACGCGCGCATCCGCGTTTGCCGCCCCTCCGGGCGTGGCGATACACTAAACGTTCCGCATCACGCAGGAGTGGGCTGACTGTCAGTCTCACTGGGGGCCGGGACGGGCCCCGCTGCGCCGGTGCGCCATCGAGTGCCGCTGGCCGGAGTGTTCGTTTGCGCTGTATTGGACTGACCGGTGGGATTGCCAGCGGAAAATCGACCGTGGCACACTTCTTTCGCGATCGGAATGTGCCGGTCATCGATGCCGATCTGCTTGGACACCGGACCTATGAGCCCGGTTCAGAGACGTTCGTCGCCGTGGTGCGGACCTTCGGCGAAGACCTCGTCGCTGCTGACGGCACGATCGACCGCAAGCTGCTGGGCGGCAGAGTATTCGGCAAGCCGGACGAACTCAAAAAGCTCACCGATATCGTCTGGCCAGGCATCCGGAAGCTCGCGAGCGAAGAGCTGGGCGAGTTCGAAGTCGCGGGCAACGAGCTTGCCGTGCTCGAAGCGGCCGTGCTGTTCGAGGCCGGTTGGGAGGATCTCTGCGACGAGATCTGGGTCGTCGTCGTCGAACCGGATCTGGCGGTCGAGCGCCTGGCGGCACGCAACGGACTGGCCCCAGACGCGGCAAAGGCACGCATCGCTTCGCAACTGTCAAACGCGGAACGCATTGCCCGCGCTGATGTCGTTATCGAAAACAACCGTGACCTGGAGGCGCTCGAAGCGTCCATCCTTCAGGCATGGGTAGCACTTCAAGAGCGGCTGCAGGCAGCAGCCGGGAGGTAACTGGATTTGGTGGAAACAACGGCCCGGCCCGACCCGAATGTGTACGCGGTGGAAGAGTATGCGGTGCACGATGAGCCGTACTACCTTCCTATCGCCGATGAAGTGCAGCTCTTCGAAACTGCCTACGCGCAGCGCATCCCGGTGCTCCTCAAGGGACCAACCGGCGCCGGGAAGACACGCTTCGTCGAATACATGGCCTACAAGCTCGGGCGGCCGATCACGAAGCTTTCAACGCGGACCGGCGAACAGGCCGAACACCGCATGCCCCTCATCACAGTGGCCTGCCACGAGGACCTCACAGCCAGCGACCTCGTGGGCCGCTATCTCCTCGATACCGACGGCACCCGCTGGGTCGATGGTCCACTCACGCGCGCGGTGAAAGTCGGGGCGATCTGCTATCTCGACGAAGTCGTCGAAGCGCGCAAGGACACCACCGTCCTGATCCACCCCCTCACCGACTACCGCCGCCTGCTCCCTATCGAAAAGCTCGGACAGGTGGTGGAGGCGAATGAGGGCTTCTTGCTTGTTATCTCCTACAACCCGGGCTACCAGAGCGCGCTCAAGGATCTGAAACACTCCACTCGGCAGCGCTTCATCGCCATCGAATTCGGGTACCCCCCGCGTGACCAGGAGGCCGAGATCATCGCCCATGAATCTGGCTGTGCGCGCGACACTGCACTCGAGCTTGCCAAGCTCGGTGAAAAGGTCCGCAATCTGCGGGAACATGGACTCGGGGATGGAGTGAGCACGCGTCTCCTCGTCTACGCGGGCCGCCTCATCGCCAATGGTGTCCCTGCCCGCCGCGCCTGCCAGGTCTCGGTGACGTGGTCGCTCACGGATGATGCCGAAGTGCAGCGCAGCATCGAAGAAGTGGTGACGAGCATCTTTGAGTAGGCCCGAGGCCCGAGGCCCGAGGCCCGAGTCGGCCGGAAGCGTCAAATCGCAGGCGGGTCCTACGGCCTCGGCAAAGGCGCGGATAGTCGCGCCCGACTTCCCGTTGGACGTTGCCCATCTCAACGAACAGCGATTTGACACATTGCCCGTGCCGTCACTTGAACCGGTCCGGACCACTGGCGGCCCCACCCATTCAGCAAGTGACTGGTCAGGCGGCGGCTCGGCCCTCAGGCCCCGAAGCTCGGCGCCATGAGGCTGGGAATCGTCTCCGACGTTCATTGCAACATCGCCGGCCTGCGTAACGGCCTTGAGGCGATGGGCCAGATCGATGAGCTCTGGTGCGCGGGCGATAGCGTCTTCCAGTTTCGCTGGTCCAACGAAGTGGTCGGGTTGCTGCGCGACCTGGGCGCGCGCGTCGTCCTTGGCAACCACGAGGAGACGCTGCTCGGCATTGATGGTGAACGCGCACTTTCCAACCCAGCGATCGATCGCGGCCTCGTGGAATGGCTTCGCTCCCAGCCCTATCGCATCGAATCTGAAGTTGGTGGCAAGCGTGTGATGATGACTCACGGGTCGCCCTGGGAGCCGTGGAAGGAGTATCACTATCCTCACGAGCCGATCTGGGCGCGGGCTGCCATCCTACCCTGTAACACGCTCATCGTCGGACACACACACTTCAAGATGGCTCGACGTTTCGGTGATGTGCTGGTTATCAACCCGGGCTCAGCGGGCGACCCGCGCGACCACCGGAACGAGTTCCAGCTGTCCTGCGCGGTGTGGGACACGACAACGGACGAGGTCATCTTCTACGATTACAAAGATCCCACCCGTAACTTCGTCAGCCATTCGGGCAAGCTGTGAGCCGCCAGGCGCTTGCCCGGCAAATTGGACCACGCGGTCTGTCCGGCGGGCAGGAGTAGGCGCATGAGCATCATCGGCGAACTGATCGCCCGGCATCACGAACGGCTGTCGGGTTTCCCCGCACCCCTTGAACAGCATTTTGAGGCGGGTTTGCGGGCGCTTCAGCCCCGCCTCAGCCCTTCGCAACTCCAGATCTGGTCGGAGACCGGTGTCGAGCTGACCGCCCTCAGCCTCCGCTCCTGGGAAGCAGCTGTGGAGTATTTTCGCGCTGCCCCTCTCTACCCGGCGAATGCAACGTGGGACTCCATCGAGACGTTGGGCCGGGAAGCGCTGACGATGGCCGCGGAATCGGCCCCGCTCGCCGTTTCCTTCCTGCGATCGGCCCCGGCGGCGATGGCAGCGCTCGGCCCAAACCACGTCCGCCAGTGGGCGGACCTCGGCCGCCGCCTCTACAAGGGCAACTGGAAGAGCTCGTCGCTCGCCGCCCAGTTCTATGACCTTGGCCCGAAAGTGTTCGGGGTGCTCCGAATCGGTCAGGCGGCACGGCTGGTGCTCTTCATCGATGAGCTTTCCCGGCACAGCTACGAACTCGCGGCGGCTTGCCTCTCCACGGCACCGGAGGTGCTGCAGCGGCTGGATGACGACGACCGCCTCCCGTTCCTTGCCTTTGCCGTCGAACTCGCCCAATCAAGCTGGGCCGATTCCCGGCTCTACTTCGAACGCGGTGCGCCATTGCTTCACAAGGTCCATGCGCCGCTCCGGGAGCGCTTCTTGCTGCTCGCGGCGCAGGTTGCGCGAGGCCACAACCGCTCGGCCTTCCAGTATTTCGAGGACGCGGCGAACGCTCTCGCTGAACTCGCGCCCGACGACCACGGCAAGGTGATAGAGCTTGGCGAACAGCTCGCACCCTATTCGCCGTTCGCTGCGATGGACTTTGTGACGAGCGTTCCGCAGGTGCTCGGCCGTATCCGCGTCGATGAGTTGGAGCCCTGGCACCTCGCCGGTCTCAAGATCCTGCAGGGCAGCCACGATGGCGGCGAAGCCTACTTCCGGTTGCAGTCGACCCGCGGCGAAGACATCCTCGACACGCTCTCCGCGCGCGTG
>Ga0307374_10006020_pt1 | contig 19329 bp, 9 predicted proteins | sample OX3MG_FD_202532 | JGI IMG/M metagenome (GOLD analysis project Ga0307374, IMG submission 202532) | Soil microbial communities from Risofladan, Vaasa, Finland - OX-3 | ecosystem: Environmental > Terrestrial > Soil > Coastal area > Acid sulfate soil | place: Finland: Risofladan, Vaasa | collected...
CGCTGTGCAAGATCAAAGAGCGAATAACTCCTGAACGCCGGGTGGGCGCTTTTCTTCGGCGCGTAGGCCAGGGCGGGCAGACCTTCGTAGTTGATGAGAGCGCTGCCGTCGCGACGCAGGGGAACGCGCAGCTTTCCCGGAATCACAAACGCGCCACGCTCGATTTTTCCCGGCGCGCCGTAATAATGCTCCACAATCCGCTCAGCGAAGGTGCGCGTTGCCTGGCCGTCATGCTCAATCGGGGTGAAGGCGTCTACCACGCTGGATTGACCGAGATCGGCGTCTCCTAAATTGTCGTTGGGGTCCGGGAGCTTCGGAAGGACAGGAAGCGAATAGAAGATCTGGGCAGTCGGATTAACCCAATGGCGCTCATAATCGCGGACCTTGATCATTACCACGTTGCCGGCGTCGGTCAAGGCTTCGCCGAGTGCGGTGTCGCTGCCCTTGAACCACGTTTCGGCCGAAAGGGAGTGAGTCCAGTCCAGCGCGATGACACGGGCGCCGCTCGCGTGCAGAAGATGGATCACCTTCGCAAAATGCGGGCCCCAGGCCAGTATCGGTTCGGGCCATTGCGCCACACTCTTGTCGCCAAAGTTAACCAGAACGATATTGGGGTCGGGCGTCAGGGGCGGATGAAGCCGCTGCCGGGCCGTAAAGCGGGCGATCAGCCACTGCTGGTCCAGGCGATCGGCCGATGCGTTGTGACGGAGCGCAAAAGTGACGCAGATCGCGGCGCCAAGAAGCAGCGCTGCGGCCGTCTGCCGGCCCCGTTCCCAGTACGACGGCAGGCCTGTCTTCTTACTGGCGGTTGAAGCGCGCAATCAGTAACCTTCGAAGTGAAACAGACTGTGACCCGCGACGACGCAGGATCAGGGGATGGCCCTTTTTTCTGAGCAACCCAGCGCCCCCGGCCCCCAATCATAAGGGAGTTCCCGCCGGGCGGCGCGCCCCCTGTTTTGTGAACAACAGCCATTAGACAGATCGAGGCGCTGGTGGGTTCCGCCATCACCGATCCCCGTTTAGAGCGACGCTGGAGACGTCGGACCAGATTACGTTATCGGACCAGAGCGCATTGTCGCTCCAGAGCGCGTTATCGGACCATAGGGCGTTATCACTCCAGAGGATATTATCTGACCAGAGCGCGTTATCGCTCCACAACGCATTATCGCTCCAGAGCGCGTTATCACTCCAGAGCGCGTTGTCGCTCCAGAGCACGTTATCTGACCAGAGCGCGTTATCTGACCAGAGCGCGTTCCCCTCCCAGACTTGCGAAATATCCTGCAGCGAAACGGTGCCATCGTCGTTCAACCGGACCTGGGGGGATATGGCTGAGCCTCGCACGGTGTCGGAGCATTTCAGCGCCCCCGGCACATTTAAGAGGCCAGCGCCGCGGGAGAAGAGGTTGTAGGGCGGAAGCGCAAAGTTCCACTGCTTGACCGCCGATTCCATCAATCGGCCCTTGATCGTGTCAGGGGTGAGGGATGGGTCCCGCTCGATCAGGAGCGCCGCTGCCCCGCTCACTACTGCCGCCGCCATGCTGGCGCCGGAGAGCCGAAAATAGTGCGGCGAGTAGTTTGGATTCCGGGTGTACGAGTATTCGCTGAGGAGGACGCCGTTGGTGGCGCTGAACTGTGCGAGGTAAGTATTCTTCTTGCCCACCGAGATGAGCCGGTTTCCTGGCGCCACGAGGTCCGGCTTCAGGATATGGTCGATGCGCGTAGGACCGCGGCTGGAATAGGTGGCGACGCGGTCATCGCTGCGGTCCGGCGTCTCGTCCGGATCGGTAGCGCCCACAGTGAGGACAAAGGGATCGTTAGCCGGTGAATCTATGGTGAAGTACGCGGTGGGGCTGTTTGGGTCCGAGCTTACGGATCGACCCCGGTTTCCCGCCGCGCAGACGACCAGGAGGCCGCGCATCCAGGCCGCTTCCACCGCCTGGCAAAGTGGATCGGTTGCGCTGCTTTCGCCTTGCGGATGGCCGAAGGAAAGATTCAGGACTCGGATATTATCCCTCCGAGCGTTCCGGATACACCATTGGATAGCGCTAAGAGCGCCGCTCACGCTGCCCACGCCTTCGTCATTGAGGATCTTCACACTGAGCAGCGTGACTCCCGGCGCGACGCCCTTAAAGGTTCGGAAGAAGCGGGGTCCATCGCTCATAGCGCCATTGCCACCGATCAGCCCGGCGATAAATGTGCCATGCCCACAGCGATCCAGGCGGGCGCCGTCGCCACTGAAATTCGGACCCTGGACCACCCGGCTTCCACGATCGCCGGAGAGATCCGGGTCGGTTGAAATACCGGAGTCGATTACGGCTACTGTGACGCCGGCGCCATCGAGTCCCGTCTTCATATTCACGAGATCAGAACCGACGGCCGCGTCGGCGTAATCATCCAGCTTCTTCACGCGTGCGTCGGATGAAAGTCGGCTTATCCAGGGCATCGCGGCGATCTTAGCGAGAGAATTTGCGGGGATCACCGCGCTGAAGCCCCGGATCACGCTGAACTGCGTTTCAATGTGGCCGCCCAGGCGCCTGAATGCCTGCGCCTCAGCGGATGTAAGCCGGCCGCGGGTCTGCGCGATCAGGCGGATCGAACCGTGAACCGGGCGCGTCAGGGTTGGCCGCCGAATTTGCGCGGCCAGAGTCGAATCCATTTTGGAGACGGGGGCCGGCGCGGCTGCGGATGGTGAGATCGGCAGGGCCGCCAATGCGCAGATGGCGCTGGCGATCCAGGAGTAGGCGTAGGCGTGTCTACCGGGATTCCAACGGTTCCTGGGGCTGCTTATCATTTCAAAACACATAGTAAAACTCGTTCCCGCTCGCAAAGGCGAGCAAAACAGAACCCGGACGCTGGATTCAATGCTAATCCGGTCCGAGAGCGATCAAGCCGAAAGTCGGTCATAGTGCGTTAGCGCGTGCGGTCGATAGTGCTCCAACTTTTGTCGATACATCTTTAGATCGGCGGCGGATAGGAGCTCCTTCCAATCTTCGCCCTCAATGGGAAATGTAGCCGCGCCAACACTGGCGCTGATCTGGGTATCCGCGCTGTCCGACCAGACGTGCGTGAGAAACCCTGCGCGAATCCGCTCCATCACCTTACTCGTGGCGTCGGCGGCGCAGTGATGGCAGATGACCACGAACTCGTCACCGGCGTAGCGTCCCACAATGTCGTCGCCGCGGGTGGATCGCCGGAGGATCTCCGCTACCTCCTGCAGCACGCGGTCGCCTTCCATGTGCCCGCGTGTGTCGTTGACCTGCTTGAATCCGTTCAAGTCCAGGAAAAACAGTGAGAACGGCGCGGGATGAGAGCCTATGAGCTTTTCCAGATAATGGACGAGATAGCGCATGTTCGGAAGACCGGTGAGGCCGTCGGTGTTGGCGAGGACCTGGTTGGCCTCGAGTCGGTTGATCGTATCGAGGGCGCCTGCGGCGTGCTCGGCGAGGGTTGTCAACAGGCGCTCGTGATGGTCGACGTAGATGTTGTAACCGGTGTGATAGAGCGTGATGGCGCCAATTCGCCGGTCACCCGTTGCGAGCGGCGCTGAAAGCGCGCTGTTGAGTTCAAGGTACTGGCCCGGCTTGATCCGGCGAGAGAGGTCTCCGCCGGCTGGCTGGTTCTTAGCGGAGACGCCTTCGGCCGCCACCCAGCCCGAGATTCCTTCGCCCACTTTCATGGTGAGGCCCTGGACGAGATGAGTATAGAGTCCCTGGCACGCCTGCGCTTCAATCTCACCGGTTTCGGGATTCTTGAGGAACACGGCGGCCGTTGTCGCGGGCAGGAGCCGGATTGCCTTTTCGAGCAGCAGTTGCACGACCTCCTCCGACGTGTGCGACGCCTTGGATGTGGTCGCCATCTCGGCGAGAGCGATCGATTCTTCCGCGGCGCGCGCGATCTGCTCCAGGGTTTCCTCGACAACTTGGAGCCGTTGACCTGACAGCGCATCCTGCCGGAACTGCTGCCGATCGAGCTCTTCTATGATCGGCTTCACTCTGGGACGGGCCCGGATCAATGCTTCAACGACCCTGGGATCGTAGTGCGTACCGCTCTGAGACTGGATCAGATCCATTGCTTCTTCATCGGTCATCCGGGTTCGATACGGCCGGTCGGAGGTGAGAGCGTCGAAACAATCGGCGAGAGCCACAACTCTGCCTACCAGCGGAATCTCTTCCCCTTTTAGACCGTTCGGATAGCCGCCGCCATCCCACTGCTCATGGTGAGCAGCGACGGCGTCGGTCACCGGGAACGGGAAGCTCACCATCTCCAGAATCTTGACGCCTACCAGGACGTGACTCTTCATCCGCTCGAACTCTTCCGAAGTGAGCTTGCCAGGCTTGGCTAAGATCGCTTCTGGCACGGCAATCTTGCCGATGTCATGTACCATCGAACCGATGCGTATCGCTTCAAGATCCGGCCCGGTAATGCCCAGCTCCGCCGCTATCGCCAGGGCGTATTCGCGAACCCGTTCCACGTGCTTGTGGGTGTAGCGGTCCTTCGCCTCAATCGTCATCGCGAGCGTTCCAATGACCTGCACGTTGAGATCATTGAGTTCCCGGATATGCCGGGCGTCCCCCTGGATCTTATCGATATAGAGCCGGTAGGAGCAGAAAATGATGTAGACCGGAGGGAGGGCTAAGAAGGAGGCGAGGCCAATCTTCTGGTAGAGCAGGGCGGTAGCGGCTGCAGCGCTCATGGCGCAGAGATTGCCTGGGAATGACCAGAGGAAGTTCTCCTGCCAGACTTTGCCGAGGCTCAAGCGCTGAGAAAGGGAGACGGCGAGAGAAATGCCAACGGTATTGACGAAGAAATAGGCGGCCGCCGTCAGGAGCGCGGCTGCTAAAAACCGGGTGTTGATCAGCCCGATCGGACGCGTGCCCCAAACGATATGCCAGAGAGCGGTTCCGACGAGGGCGCTGAGAACCAGGTTCGAGGCGGAAAGGACGGGCTTATACCAGGTGGTTCGCCGCTTGATAAAAACGGTACCGGCGAGGCCGCTGATCGCCGCCACGATGGCGGGCGCCGCCCAGCCGCTGCAAAGGATGATAGCGAGATAGGCGACCGTGTTCCCGAGACTGATCCTGCCGTGCTTAACGAAGACCGCCACGCGAGGCAGGCTCAAGAGAATGGACGCGACAATCAGCAGCGCCAGCGTCATTCCCTGGCACTGTGAAATGGTTGAGAGCGACGCGCTGAGCAGCGCGGCGCCCAGGATGGAGCTCCCCGCGATGTAGAACTGTGCCGAAAGGGGCAGATCGCCGAAGGACATCGTTCGTTCGCCTCTGAAAAACCAATTCCGCCGCGCCATATCGGCGCCGGTAACACGCGACCGCTAACCAGCGCCTTCCGGTTGTTCGATTGTGGGATGGACCGGGGGCTTGAACAGCGTGGGGCTGGATGAGCGGCGGGAACCGTTCTTAGCCGGGATGGTATGATCGATAGCCGAGAAGGCCAAAGTTGGCGCTGACGCCGCATCATATTCACCGTTCGCCATCGCCGTGATATCGGCCATTGAAAACACGGTGGCGGATTCAAGCCGTGCGACGGTGTTATGGGAAACCCTGGCTTTCTGTTCTTCCAGCAGCCGGGTAGCGTCTTCGGCGGCCATTGGACGACCGAATAGATAGCCCTGCACTTCGTCACAGCCATGGGATCTGAGCAGCTCGAGCTGCTCATAGGTTTCCACCCCTTCGGCGATCACCTTTCGATGAAGGCTCTTCGCCAGCACAATCATCGACATGGCGATGGCGCTGGAGCTCGTATCGGTATCGATATTGCGAACAAAACTCTGGTCAATCTTCAGCTTGTCGAATGGAAACCGGTTGAGAGTGCTAAGTGACGAGTAGCCGGTCCCAAAATCGTCGATAGCGGTGACAATTCCCATGGCCTTCAGATCGTTCAGCATCGTGGAAGTGAAGTTGGCGTACTGAAGGGCGACGCCTTCGGTGATTTCCAGCTCCAGGAACTCTGGCGCGAGACCGGTTTCTTTGAGCACCGAGGCGATCGTGTTGACAAGGTTGTGATGTCGGAACTGACGAGCCGAAAGATTCACGGCAACGCGGAATGGCGGCAGTCCGGCGTCCTGCCAGGCTTTGTTCTGCGCGCAGGCGCTATTCAACACCCAGAGGCCAATTGGCACGATGAGTCCCGTCTCCTCGGCGAGCGGAATGAATTGTGAAGGGTAGACTAGACCGAGGTCGGGATGACGCCACCGTACCAGCGCCTCCATGCCGACAATCATCTCTGTGCGAGCATCGACCTGCGGCTGGTAGTAGACGACGAGCTGATCTCTCTCGAGCGCACGGCGAAGGCTGGCCTCCAGAGCCAGCCGTTCGAATGCCCTGGCGTTCATGCCGCGGGTATAGAACTGGTACTCGTCGCGGCCCTGCTCCTTGGAGCGGTACATCGCGGCTTCGGCGTTTCGAGTGAGCGTGCTGACGTCGCTGCCGTCGCTGGGATAGAGCGCGATACCGATTCCGCCGGTGACAAAGAGCTCGTGGCCGTGGATGGTCATTGGCTCCCGGATAGTGTCTAACAGTTTCTGAGCGATGTGCGCCGCATTCTCCACCCGGGCGAGATCGACGAAGAGGAGCGCAAATTCATCCCCGCCCCACCGACCGACGCAATCTCCGAACCGCACCGATTTCAGCAGCCGGTCGGCGACGGTGCGCATGACCTCGTCGCCCGCGGCATGGCCAAGGGTATCGTTGATCTGTTTGAAGCGGTCGATGTCGAGGAACATGGTGGCGAGCATTTTCCTGCCGCCATTTGATCCCTCGAGCGCTCGGGCGAAATTCTCTTCGAACCGGGCGCGATTGGGGAGGCCCGTCAGTTGGTCGTGATGCGAGATGAAATCAACCATCTCCTCGGCCTGCCGTCGCGCACGTCGATCCTTGAACTCGCGAACCTCGCGCTCCACCGCGGCGCCCAGGCGAACCAGGTTGTCTTTGAGCATGTAATCCGCGGCGCCGGTCCGCATAGCAGCGACAGCCATCTCCTCGCCAAGCATACCGGAGACGATGATGCAGGGGATGTCACACCCCTTGACCGCTAGCAGATGAAGGACTTGCTCAGAGCTAAACTGAGGCAAAACGTGATCGGTGAGAACAATATCCCACTCGGCCGTATCCAAAGCGAGGAGCATCTCTTCGGCGCGTTCAACCCGCTGCCACGTGACCTCGAACCCGCTGCGCTGCAGCTCCAGAAGCACCAGCTCGGCGTCGTCCTCCGAGTCTTCCACCAGCAAGACACGTATTGGGTTGTTAATCGGCGCTTCCATCCAGTTACATCTCCTTGGGACCATCCATTCGCGCGTGCGAGCGCCGCCATTCGGCGGACGGATCATGTCGTGAACCCGGATCGTGATTATCGACCTGTTATAACATCGGACAACTGGAGGTTTTCCTGGATAGGTACATCGACGGAACTGGACAGGGACCTATACGGAAGTAGAACTACTAACGGTGGGCGAGTGTGAGGATTCGGCGGCGGGATTGGTTTCCGGAGAACAGACCGGAGAAAAAGCCGGCACGCCGGATCACAGCATCGTAATGCCGCGCCGCAGCGCGTAGCGAAGCAGCTCAGCCTGGCTGTTGAGATTTAGCTTACGCATGAGATTGGCACGGTGGGATTCGGCGGTCCGGCGGCTGATGAAAAGGCGATTGGCAATCTGCGGACTGGTGCAGCCTTCCGTAATAAGATGCAGCACCTCGCGCTCCCGGTTCGTGAGGGTTTCGTATGGATCGGCGCCGCCGACGGTCGTTCGCTGAATAAACTGCTGTTTCGCGCGTGCCACCAGCGATGAACTGAGGAACGGACGTCCGGCAGCAACTTCCCGCACCGCCTGTACGAGCTCGTCGCCGCTGCAGTCCTTGAGCGCGTAGCCGATGGCGCCGGCATTCATCGCCTGGCGGACGTAAATCTCATCGTCGTGCATCGAGAGCATCAGGATATGGGTCGACGGTGACCGATGCGATACCTGTCGCGCGACGTCGGACCCGCCCAGACCGGGCATCATCAAATCGAGGACCAGCACGTCCGGACGCAATCGCTCGGTGACGGACACCGCGTCGAGGCCATTTCCGGCTTCTCCTACGAAACTGAATTGCGGCTCCGCGGCCAGCGTCGCCTTCAAGCCCTGACGAACCAACTGGTGGTCATCGGCGACAACGATGGTGATTGCCATTCGAGTCCTATATCTCCGACAAAGTCGCGACGCTTTCGCTTGCTAGATTTCCAACAAACTCTGACTACTTTCGCTCGCTGCCGTGGCTTCCGGAAAATCCATCGTTCGCAGGGGAAGCGCCGCCAGGATGTGGGTTCCAGCGCCCGGGCTCGATTCCACGACAAGGGCGCCACCGAGCAAATGGACACGTTCCAGGAGCCCCCCGAGTCCGCTGGAACTGGCGCGTTGAAGCGCCTCCGGAACAACGAAACCGCGGCCCTCGTCGTCCACCCTAACCTTCAGGAACGGATCGTCAATCCACAAATCGACGCCCACCCGGTCCACGTCCGCATAGCGTGCGGCGTTGGTGAGCGCCTCCTGGGCGACCCGGTAAGCCGCCGTCTCGAGCTCAATCGAGAATCGCTGCCGGTCGGGAAGGCGCATCTCGAGCGCCACGTGGATAGATGTTTGATGCGAGTATCGATCAATCAGGCCTTCGAGGGCCGGCCCCAGGCCCTGCTGATCTAGAATCGGCGGCCGAAGCTCGCGGGACAATGCGCGCACTCGAGCCATGACCTCATTCACCAGCGCATCCGCATCCTTAAGTCGCTGCAAGCGCTCGGGGATGGTCAGGGGGGATAGGGATCGCAGCATGAGTTTCAGGCCGGTGAGGAGTTGGCCCACCTCATCATGCAGTTCGGAAGCGATATGGCGGCGCTCCGCCTCCTGAACTTCGACGAGCCTGCGAGATAACGCCTGAAGCCGATGCTGCGCCGTCCGGACTTGCTGAAAAAGACGCTCCTTATGGTCGTTGGAACGAACTCTCTCGGTAATATCGCGGAAGTTGACGACGATCGCGTTTACGCCCGGGTCATCCAGCAGATTGGTACCGGCGCCTTCGAGCCAGATTACGCCGCCATCTTTGTGGAGCGCGCGCAGCTCGGCCGGCGCCGGCCGCCCCGGGATAGACAGAACCTTTTCAAACATGCGCCGCGATTCTTCGAAGTGATCAGGATGTACGAAGCAGCCGGCGTCCCGGCCGATCAGCTCCTCGGGCGTGTAGCCGAGGATATGGGTCGCTGCCGGACTGATATAAACAATAACCGCGTTTTCGTCCAGGAGCGCGATGGCGTCGGCGCTCTGCTCGATAAGCGCCCGAAATCGACGCTCGCTCTCTCGCAGCGCGCGATAGGCGCCGCGCTTCTCGGCGCGAAGCTGCGTCTGCTCCAGGGCGTGCTGTACCGCGGGCCCGAGGCGCGCGAGTCGATCTTTGAGAAGATAATCGGCGGCGCCGCGCTTCATACACTCTACGGCGATCTCCTCGCTGATAGCTCCGCTCACTACGATGAACGGAACGTCGAAATCGTGCTCACGGAGAAGGTCGAGGGCCGCGGGGGCGCTAAATGTAGGAAGGGAATAATCGCTCAGAATCACGTCGAGATCCGGCGAAAGCAGCCGGAGGTATTGCTCACGCGTCTCCACCTGTTCCCACAATGGCTCGAAGCCCGCGCGGCGCATCTCGTTCACCATCAGGAGAGCGTCGTCAGGGTAATCTTCTATTATCAGCATCCGAACAGGAACTTCGCTCATCATGGCAATCCAATTGTATCAATAGTGGCGCGCTCCGGATTGGCCCGGGGATTGGTCGGGGGGCGCTGGTTAGAGATTATGGCGACCTGAGGTTATCTCTGGATCGGGCATTCGTCGCGGTAAGCTGTAAATGGCGAACGCGGCGGCTCCGGATTTTGGCGATCTCCGGGAGTGGTAGATCGATCATCGGAACCGATCTGAATGCGAGTGGATCGAGAACAGCAGTGGCCGCAAACAATCCGGGTGGCGCGTTATGGCGATAGCGCTGGAAATGTGGCCTGGGCGGAGGCGGAGGCGGCCGGCATCCCGCTCATCGACCTTGAGATACGCGATGCTGACGCGCCCCTCTCTGAAAGAGGCGGGATTCAGTCGCGGGCGCCCCGGTTACGGCGGAGCCGGACACGCCTGTGGGACCGAAGTGAATTCGAGCGCCGGGCGCGGAAGAGACCGAGTACCACGATGACAGACCCGACATTGATCACCCGCGATCTTCTCCGTAGATGGCCTCTACCTGGAATCGACGTTGGTGGGAACAAGGAAAATCGCGGTCGGGCGCTCGTTGTGGGCGGATCGCCTGAAATGCCAGGCGCCGCGATCCTCGCCGGTACAGCCGCGCTGCGCGCCGGCGCCGGCAGACTGCGAGTTGCCGCCGGACAGAGCATCGCGCTTCTATTGGGCGCGGCGATCCCCGAGGGCCGCGTCTATGGCATGCCTGAGACTGCGGCTGGCGGGCTGGATCCCTCGTGTGCTGAAAGGATAATTGAGCTCGCGAACAGCGCGCAGGCAGTATTGATCGGTCCGGGAATGCCCGATGAACCCTCGCTCGCTCAACTTTTGAAGGCGATCATCCCGTCTCTGCGGCGCCCGTTGATTCTGGACGCCGCCGCGTTCAGCGTCATTCACGACGATGTCCGGGCGCTCCACGATTTGAGTTCGGGGGCGCTTATTACTCCGCACGCGGGAGAGATGGCGCACATTCGGGGATGCGTCCGGGATCAGGTGACCCGTGATTGCGCGGCCGCGGCGCAGGCGGGGGCGGATGAGCTTCGTGCCGTCGTGGTTTTGAAAGGTCACGAGACGGTCATCACGGCGCCCGGCGAGCGGATTTACGTAAACCGGGCCGGCAACCTGGGGTTGGCGACCGCCGGGTCGGGAGATTCACTGGCGGGCATTATCGCTGGATTGGCGGCTCGCGGCGCCGGGCTGCTGCAGGCGGCGATCTGGGGTGTCTATCTCCACGCGTGCGCGGGCGACCGGCTGGCGCAGAGGGTAGGGGGTATCGGTTTTCTCGCCCGTGAAATTGCTGGCGAAGTTCCGGCTCTTATAGCCGAGATTGAGGGGGGACGCTCCGCCCGTCACCCGGGGTCATAGCGCTACGGTCAGAGGCGCGGAGGCGTGCGCCACAAGGACGAAGGACGGAGGACGGAGGAAAACCCACCGCGGAGTCGCGGAGATCCGCAGAGGCAAGCTGAACAGATAAGAGCAGCGCGCTGAAGTTACAGGCCCCTCTTCCCGTTTCGGGGAGAGGCTGGGAGAGAGGTCCGCGGTGTGAGGCGCGGGGCGGAGGGCGGAGGATCGAGCTGCGACACAGGCGCGGAGACCCGCGCTTATAAGCCGCAACTCCAGTGGCGCGGGCGTCCCTGCCCGTGTGCCGCGCTAACCCACAGGCGCGACGCGCCGTACTCCCGCGCGAGGTCGGTGTCGATATTTTCGTTATCTTCACCGGTGGGGTATCCAAGGTCTTCTGATCCAAGCGCAGCGCGCAGCCGTTCCTCTTGTTCGAGTATTTCCTCAGGCGTCGATTCGGTACGCACGGGAGGCGCCACGCGGATGATCAATTCCGCGGCGATTTCCTCTGCGCGGCGCCCGCGTGACTTCGCAATCTGCTGGCAGGCGCGCTGCTCCAGCGGACAAAAAGGCCCGAGTGAGAAGCGGGCGGATTCTGCCGAATGAGCTCGGAAATCTTGTCGGAAAGCCACACGTCGGCGCCGCGCCCGTTCTGCTCCGCAGTCTTGCATAGAGCCTCGTAGATCTCGTCATCCAATATTAAGCTGAGGGATTTGCTCACGACACTCAACTCTGCTAAATACTTCCAAGTTATATACCGCAATCTTAGCAAGGATATCGGTTCCTGGCAAATCGCTGCCCAGTCGCGACATTTCCGGCACGGGGATATAAAATACCCGGCATTGGGGCCTGCGGCCGAGCGTCCTCACGGGCGCGAGCGGCTTATCGACCGGGCATGTAAAATACCCGGCATTGGGGCCCGCGGCCAGGCGTCCTCACGGACGCGAGTTCATGGCGGCTGTTTCGACCGGCGGTCGATAAGCCGAAGGTTCTGCTACCGGCGCATTTATATCACCGGCAGGATCCAGTGGCGCGGGCGTCTCGGACCGTGACGAGGCCGCAATCGATCACGGCGCTGCGGGATGTTGCGTGTGAAGAATGGTAATGAGACGATTCAGAAGTTCGAGGCTGGACTGAGCGGGGTGGCCGAGCCGGGCCTTTCGCGGCGAAAAATCGAAGACGACGCCGTCCCATCCGGCCCCGCCCGGTCCCGCCGGGGGCTGTCCTGAGAGTCTGGTCGAGAGAGGACCAGGATAGTCCAGCTCAGTCGCGCCGACCTGGTAGAATGTGATGCGCGAATCTTTTCGGGCGGCGCCGGCCGTAGCGACCAGACTTCCAGCCCCCATGTAGCTCCGCGCGGGCGGAGGACGCCTCGGGTCGTCCCACGACCCATATTGCGGCGTATACTCACCCGCCGAAACGATGATGGGCAGCCCCGCGAACGGGACAGGGGTGTTCGCCGCCGCCGTTTGCTGTGCGGTCGCGTAGAGTCGCTGAAGGAGACTGAACGCAGTGTCGGTGCGAAGTTTGTACCACGCGCTCATCAGAGTCTGAAAGCGCTTGAGGTCGGGGTGGAAGAAGGGAAGGGAGAGATTCATCTCGCCAAACGGGTCAGGTCCGATGTCAATGGGATCAACGTGCGCCTGCCGCAAAAAGCGGAGTCGGGCTTCCGTGGTATACCCGTAGTCCGGGTTACCGGGCCTGGGGAACGGGATAGGGTCATCGTAACGGACTGTTCCATCACCATAAATCGTCTCCGGTGGCGCATAACCGGGGACGGTCGTTTCTCGCCAGACAGTCCCGGATACTCCAGGCTGAATCACATCCTTCAGCAGCGATAGAAGCGACGCTCCTACGCGCGGAGCAAACGGGCTGACTATGTCCTGCCGAGGGTAGGGACCTGACGTCGAAGCAGGATGTGAGCGTTCGAAGTCCAGGTTCAATTGCCTCATGAACTGCGCCGACGTCTCGCCCGAAAGAGTGTAATCCAGGGCATCAGGGGGCGCCGCTTGCCCCCAGGAAAACAGCTCCAGCACTGGCAGCACACGAATTCTGGCAGGCCCCGCCTTCGCGAGCGCCTCCGTTACTAACGCGCGAGCATCGGGCGATGGGGGATCGCTCTTGCCGGAGGATGCAGGATCGCCGGGGTCGGGGACAACAAGCCAGAGCTCGTTCAAGTCAGCATCCGGCATCGCGGCGATGACGGAGTCAAGCTCCTGCAGCGTCCGCGGCCGGACCATCGCCGCGCGCCGCCGGTACCGATTGAGAACGTCCGAAAATGGAGGCGCCGCTGCCCCATTGGCGGACGGTGAATGCACGACCACTCCCGAATTCGACATAAAAAGGTTATTGACATTCAGGTCGTCACCCATATCAACGGCGCCGTTCAGGCCCGGTACCTGGAGTTGAAGGGAGGGCAGCGAAGAAAGAAGAATCTTGCCATCCAGCGACACCTGCGGTTCCTGGTTCGGGTGCTGCGCGAAGTTGGGATTCTTCTCATTTGCACGCTGCTCCGCCTGCAAACTATCGAACATACCCTGGGCAGCGCGCTGCTGTTCCGGAGTCAGCTCCTCAAAGTTCAGGTAAATCGTCACGCCGGTGTTCGTCATCCCGCGGACAGTAGAAGCCTTCTTCAACTCTGCCGGTGTTATAGTCAGCGAGTCGGAACTGAGCGGCAGATCGGCCAACGGATGGGCAAGGGCCAACGCAGTGTTCGGTCCAACTAATGCCCCGCGCTGATCGCTGACCGATTGCTTGAACTGTTCCAGAATCATTTCCCGCGTGGCGATGCCCGCCCGATCATCGGTCAGGACAAACGCGGGACCGACGTTCCGGAACGTTCCCGTGACGCAAAACGCCAGCGCCGGGAGGAGATCCGCGGGGGACGCGCGATCGGCGCCGACGAAGGTCAGGAACAGGCTTTCGAGACGAGCGTCCGCGTAAAGCTCGGTCCGCGTCTGATGGGAAATCCGGGCGACGAGATCGCCGACCGTCTTCAACCCTTTGAGCGAGATCGGCGCCCGAAAAAGAGCAGCGTTGTAATCCAGATCAGAGGGCTTCGGGGAATTGGGGACTTCAGCCCGGAAAGGAACGCCAGCAGAGACGCTCCCGGCGCCCGGGGGGCGGCTCGAGGGGGCGAGGTACTCCTTTGGCGCCCCGGCCGGCGGGGGAGTAGGCATACCAATGTGGCCGTCGTTACCCATTGTGGGCAGCATCATCTGGACCTGCTGCGAGAGCCGAAGCCGGGACTGCAAGAGCTGGCCGCCTGTCAGGGTCTGGGGCTTCTGTGGAATCTGTGGAAGCGGGATCGATTCCTCCGGGGGACGCGGAAATACCAGGAGCGAGCCGCCCGGAAATAAAGCTTTGAACATCGACTGCTGCTTCTCGTCCAGGTCCGCGATTCCCAGTCCCTGAGCGCCGGTCAGTTTCTGCCACTGCCCATCATTCAGGCTAAGCGCCAGCATCTTGAACACATCTGACGGCGGCATATCCTGGTAGATGTCCGGCGCTTCAGGATGAGTGTTAACGATGACCATTGTGGATGACGCGACTGCCTGAACCGTTCCAAACTGCCGGATCAGGCGGCCGTAGGCGTCCGCAATCGTTCCGATCGGCAGTCCGGGAGCGACGGGCGCAGCGCCGTTCGGGAGCGGAATCTCTTCCGCTCCCACCGCGATCGCCACGCCGGCATCGGGCGCCCGCGCCGTCGAGAGCGCCGCGGCCAGGCTTGGGCCGGGCGGAGCCGGCGCGGCATTGACGGAGGTCAAGATGCAGAATGCAAACCAGGCAAATACAACCGCAGCGTCTCGCACGGACATTGTTCTCTCCCGACTATGCTACCTCAATCCGGCCGGTACTGACGATGTGGACTGAGGAATCGCCAAGCATCAGCTCTACCGTGCCCGGCTGCAGCACGAAGTCTTTCTTGGCCTCATCCCAGTACCAGAGGGCTGGCGCATCGTAGGAGAGCGTCAGGTTCACCCGTTTTGTTTGGCCCGGGCGCAGAACGACCCGCTGGAAGTCGACGAGCTGCTTCATGGGGCGCTTCACCGGGGATTGTGGTGGCCGGACGTAAAGCTGGACCACCTGGGCCCCTTCCCGGTGGCCCGTGTTAGTGACGCTGGCGCTGACGCGTACGGACCCTCCTTTACGCAGCGGGCCGCCGCGCAGCGACACGTCATGGATTCCGAAGGTGGTGTAGCTCAGTCCATAACCGAACGGATAGAGCGGCTGCCCTTCGAAGTACATGTAGGTTCGCTTTGTAATGTCCATATCGTGCTGCGGGGGAATGTCGTCAATACTCCGGTACCAGGTTTCGGCGAGCTTGCCGCCCGGATTCGTATTGCCGAACAGCACGTCGGCGATGGCGGTTCCCTGCGCCTGCCCGGCGAAGATGGCCGACACGATGGCCGGCAAATTGTCCTGCTCCCACGTCACGGCGACGGGCGCGTTGCTGGAGATCACTAAAATGGTTTTCGGATTGGCTGCATAGACGGCCTGGATCAGCTCATGCTGGACCCCGGTGAGCTTGATATCGAGCCGGTCACGACCTTCGGAATCGACTTGCTCGTCGACGCCGGCCACCACGATAGCCAACTGGGCAGCCCGCGCCGCATCCACGGCTTCGTTGAACATCGTGTCGTCTTTGGCGCCGGTGACCGTGCAGCCTGGCTTAAAGACGAGGGTGGGCTTGCCGGCCGCCGAAGAGACCGGGGGCGGGGTCGGGTTGAGCTTGAACCACTCGACGTTGAGAAGGTCGCCGCCGCCGCCCGCGAACCGGAAGAAGACCTTATGCTTTCCAGTGACGCCATGCAGCGGCACGGTGAGGCTCCTCCAATTCTGCCAGGCGCCCGTCGGGGGGACGGTGACTTTGGCCGCCACCGGTCCATTCAGGCTATCCAGGTGGACCTCGATTGTGCCCCCTTGGGTGGCGCTGGCCACCCGGAACACCATCTCCGTCTTTCCGGTGAAGTCCTGCACGGGGAACTGCACCCACGAGCCGTTGGTGATGAAGCCGACATCGGTTCCACCCTCCGAGGAGCCTTCGGTTTGCGCCCCGCCGCCGAAGGCCTGGATTTCACTGGCCCAGACCTCCTGGTGATGGATGGTAATGCCCAGGGCGGTCGCGATGCCTTGCATGGGAGAGATGCGGACGAAGGGAGAGCCGCTGTAGCCGCCCAGGATGGCGGAGCCGGCGGTGGGTCCAATGACAGCGACGGATTGGATTTGAGCCGGGTTGAGCGGCAGGATGCCGTCGTTTTTGAGCAGCACGATCGATTGGCGCGCGGCCTCGAGAGCGAGCGCCCGGTGCTTCGGCGAGTCCACAACGCTGAACGGGATCTGGTTGTAGGGGCATTTGGCCGGCGGATCGAAATCGCCGAAGAGGAACCGGGCGGTCAGCAGTCGCTCCACAGAAAGCGTCAGATCCGCTTCGCTGACCAGTTTCTGATTCAGCGCCGCCATCAGGTTACGGGGGTAGGTTCCGCCGCAGTCCAGGTCGCAGCCTGCCCCGATGCCCATGGCCGCCGCTTCGACGTACGAAGTCGCGTAATGATGCGGCTCATAGATGTTGGCGATGGCGTCGCAATCGGAGGTGACATATCCCTTGAATCCCCACGTGTCGCGAAGGATAGTCGTGATAAGGTTTTTATCCGCGCAACAGGGGACGCCGTTGACGGCGTTATAAGCGCCCATCACCGAAAAGACCTTGCCTTCCACCACGCAGGCGCGGAAGGGTTGCGAGTAGTATTCCCAGAAGCTGCGTGGGTCGACCGTCTCGGAGACGGAGGTGCGATCATCTTCGGTTTCGTTGGCGATGTAGTGCTTGGCGCAGCAGACCGTTTTCAGATAATCCGGATGATTCCCCTGCATCCCCCGCACCGCCTGGACGGCCATGACGCTGATGAGATGCGGGTCCTCGCCGAGGGTCTCCTGGATCCGTCCCCAACGAGGGTCTTTGGCGGTATTGAGCGTCTGAGGTGAGTAGTACGCGAGGTCAGCGCCGGAGTGGTTGTGGTAAGCGCGCGCCTCGTCAGAAACCGCGGTATAGATTTGAAGCTGCAGATCCGGGTTCCAGCTATTGACGGTTGCCAGGGGAAGCGGAAACGCTGTGACCGGGCCGCCGCGCACCAGTCCATGCAGCGCCTCGCCGGAGTAATAATTGTAGCGGGGGAGCTTGAGCCGGGGGACGGCGGGAGCGTTGTTGCCGAGCTGGCTGACCTTTTCGGCCGCGGTCATGGCGTTGGCCATCACGTGCGCTCGCTGCTGCGCGCTTAAAAACGCGTCCCGGTTGATGCCGTAGATCTCACCGCTGCCGGCGGGGGCTGCGGCAGCCGCTCCGGTTTCGCCCGGAAAACCGCCGGCTGCGTAAAACGCAGCGGCGGCGCCTATGGCCAGAAAATCCCGACGCGTAATGGAATTCCGGTTTGACCCCTTGCTCATCTGTTCTCACCCTTTCTCATCGAACCTCTATACGTGCGCCGTGATAGCGCCACCGGGAAATCGCCGAAAGGATTCGGCCCCTACGACCTGACGCAGTCGGAGCCGCCCGCTCCATTCTCGATGCGGCGTCCGTCCGGCGCATTTGGTTGCTATACAACGCTTTCGGCACGATTGAAGCAGAGTCCTTGCATGATTTCTGCCGCGTGGCACGCAAAAGCACACGATATAAAAGCATCTGAAGCGCCGACGTCCCAGCCCATGCATCGCTTCCAGTGGCGCGGGCGTCCCAGCCCGTGTGCTGCTGACCCACAGGCGCGGAGGCCTGCGCCGCCCACAATCCCTGGGGCCCGGGCGGCCCCCCTATGAATTTAACGATCGATCACGGCGCCGGATGTTGGCTGTGAAGAATGGTAATGAGATGATGCAGAAGTTCGAGGCTGGATTGAGCCGGGCGGCCGTTCCGCGCCTCTACCCGCGAGAAATCAAATACGACACCATCCCAGCGAGCTCCAACCGATCCCGCCGCCGGCTGCCTGGCCAGCTCGTCGGAGAGTTGGCTCGGATCGTCCATATCCGGCGCGGCGACCTGGTAGAATGTGATGCGCGATCCCTTACGAGCGGCTGCAGCCATATCGGCAAGAGTCCCGCCTCTCGCAGAGGTCCTGCGGGGGGGGAATTGGCGTGGATTGTCCCAGGAGCCGTACTGCGACGTAAATTCGCCCGCCGAAACGATGATGGGTAGTCCCGCGAAGGGGACGCCGGCAGGGATGTTCGCCGCCGCGGTCTGCTGTGCTGTAGCGTAGAGGCGCTGAAGGAGATTGAGCGCAGTGTCAGTGCGAAGCTTTTGCCATGCGCTCAGCAGACTTTGCGTGCGCTCCGCATCGTTGTAGAAGGGAAGTGAGAGATCCATCGCAGTCATAGAACTCACACCCAACACATAATACGAGTCTGGCCCGAGATCGATAGGATCGACGTGCGCCTGGCGCAAGAAGCGGAGTCTCCCCTCGGTGGTGTACCCGAAGTCTGCCTTCTCAACGGAGGGGGCAGGTTCCCTGGCTGGCCGACCCGACGGCGCATAGCCTGGTATGGACGTCTCGCGCCAGACAATCCCCGATACTCCAGGCCGAATCACACTCTTCAAGAGCGATAGAAGTGGCGTCGCTACGACCGGAGCGAACGGGCTCACTACAGCCTGTCGAAGAACGGGATGAGTGGTCGGCGCCCGGTGTGAACGCTCCAATTCCAGCGCGAGCCGTTTCTGACGCTGCGCCGAGGTCTCGCCGAGAAGGGTATAATCCAGGGCGTCGGCGGGCGCGGCGTACCCCCAGGAAAACAGATCCAACACGGGCAGTACGCGAATTTTAGCAGGCTTAGTCTTTGTAAGCGCCTCTGCTACCAGCGCGCCGGCGCCGGGCGGAGGAGGCGCATTCTTATCGGCAGCGACGGATTCACCGAGACCGGGGACAACAAGCCAGAGCTCGTTCATATCTGCGGCGGGCATGGCAGCGATAACCGAGTCGAGATCCCGAAGCGTGCGGGGCCGAACCATCACCGCGCGACGCTCGTACCCTTTCAGAAGATCAAAAAGTGGTGGCGCCTGTGCCGGAGCGGCGGACCCGGGGCGTTGGCGCGGTAACGGAGGGGATGTGAAAAGATCGTCGACATTCGCGGCGTCACCGATATCCACCATGCCTTCCAATCCCGGGACCTGGAGTTGCAGTGAGGGTTCGGTATAGAGCGTAATGCTGCCGTCCAGCGAGACATGCCGCTCCAGATCGGAGTCCTGCACGG
>Ga0307374_10006021_pt1 | contig 19327 bp, 17 predicted proteins | sample OX3MG_FD_202532 | JGI IMG/M metagenome (GOLD analysis project Ga0307374, IMG submission 202532) | Soil microbial communities from Risofladan, Vaasa, Finland - OX-3 | ecosystem: Environmental > Terrestrial > Soil > Coastal area > Acid sulfate soil | place: Finland: Risofladan, Vaasa | collected...
CCGACGCCACCGAGGCTTCAGGGTCCAACGCCTCGGCCACTCGGGTCCTCACCTGGACCGACAACCTCTGGTTGACGACCACATCCAGAGCACTGACCGCCAGGACGTAGACGGCCGCGATCAGGACGGTGGCGATGACGGCCACGCGGGCCGAATGACGGACGTTTTGACCGGTCCGGGCGTTCATGACGGGACTATCCGATAGCCCACGCCTCTGACGGTCTCGATCCGAGTGCCGCCGCCGGACAGTTTCGAGCGAAGCCGGGCCAGATGGACGTCGATGGTGTTGGAGCCCACCGCCGCCGCCTCCTCGTCCCACACCTGTACCGCGATCGTCCGGCGCTCGACCACGGTCGGGGCCCGGCGCAACAGCAGTTCCAGGATGGCGAACTCGGTCGAGGTCAGAACAATTGGTTCGGATCCGATCCTCGCCTCGTGGGTGGCCGGGTCGAGACTCACGTCCCCACAGGTGAGCAGGGGGCTCCGATTCTCGCTCGGACGCCGGAGGAGAGCCCTCAACCTGGCCAGCAATTCCGAGAACTCGAACGGCTTGATCAGATAGTCGTCCGCACCGGCGTCGAGGCCGGACACCCGATCCGAAGTGGTGTCCCTGGCCGTGAGCATCAGGATAGGCGTCGTAAGCGCCCGGGCCCGGGCCTGCTGGACCACTTCGAGCCCCGATGCGCCCGGCATCCGCCAGTCGAGCACCACGGCGCCGTATTCATAGGTGCGCAGATAGGCGAGGGCCAGATTCCCGTCGGCCACCGCGTCCACCGCGTAGCCGTTCTCCCGGAGACCGCGCTCAAGGACCGAGCGCAGGCCGGCATCGTCTTCGGCTATCAGAATCCTCACGGCCCGATCCTGCTATCTGGTCGGGGGGACGTCGAACGTCCGAGCCGTCGGTGTCGGCCACGAGGTCACCCTAGGAGGCCGACCTTACGGGGCCATGAAGCCCCGACGTGACCTTCCGCGGATGTGACGCCGGGCGACTCCGGGAGCGGACTGACGAACGCGCTGGCTCAAGCGCCGGCTCGGGGGTCATCATCTCTATGTGCCATCGAGTGACGCCGACTTTCCGATCCTGGAGTTCGACCCCACCCGGACCGCCCTGATCGAGCCCCGGCGCCGCCGGGGCCGTGAGGCAGCCCCCGAAGCGGTGGTCCTCTGTTTCTTCCTGGAGGTGATCGAGTCCGTCTGTGGGGAGGGCCGGGCTGAGGAGGTGACCGCCTTCTCCTGGGAGCACGGCACCCACTCCCTCTACGCCCTGGAATCCGAGTGGGGCACCGTTGGCGTCTATCACCCGGGCGTCGGAGCCCCCATGGCTGCAGGCATGCTGGAGGAGGCCATAGCCGCCGGAGGCCGCCGCTTTGTGGCCTGCGGCGGAGCCGGGGCAGTCATTCCCGGCCTGGCGTTGGGTCACGTGGTCGTGCCCACCTCGGCGGTGCGGGACGAGGGGACCTCGTATCACTACCTGGCCCCCGGTCGTGAGATCGATCTGGAGCCCGGCGCCGTCGACACCCTGACCGGCGTTCTCACCAGCCATGACGTCCCGCACCTGACCGGCAAGACCTGGAGCACCGACGCTCCTTATCGGGAGACGGTTGAGCGCATAGCCCGGAGGCGGGCGGAGGGATGTCTCACCGTCGAGATGGAGACGGCCGCCCTGGCAGCGGTGGCGCGCTTCCGGGGCGTGGGCTTCGCCCAATACCTTTATGCCGGGGATGATGTCAGCGGGGAGGCCTGGGACCACCGGGGCTGGACCAGTTCGTCCATTCGCACCGATCTCTTCTGGTTGGCCGTCGAGGCCGCCGCCAAGCTGCAGGATCCCCCTTCGGCGGTCCAAGACCCGGATGCCTAAGGTCCTCCCACGGCTTCGCCCACCGGATCATCGCCGCCGCTCGGGAGCACGGCGTCTCCGCCTACGTGGCCGACGGGGCCAACCGTTGGCCGGGGCTCAACACCCGCGACGCCGGATCGCTGTATCGCCTGGCTCTGGAGAAGGCGCCGGCGGGAACGCGGCTGCACGGCGTGGAGGGTGAAGGAGTGTCGTTCCGGGAGATAGCCGAGGCGGTCGGTCGTCACCTTGATGTGCCGGTGAGGTCCATCACCGCCGAGGAGGCCGAGGCGCACTTTCCATTCCCCTTGTCCATGTTGGCGGTCATCGATAACCCGACCTCCAATGCCAGGACCCGCCAGGTTCTGGACTGGTCCCCGACCCACCCCTGCCTCCTGCAGGACCTGGAGCAGGGCCACTACTTCGCCCCTCCGGCGTCCTGAGGCCTGGCCTTTCCTTCCGGAGGCGGCGCCCATAGTCCGGGGGTCAGGCCTCCCGCACCGCCGCCCTGTTCACCCAGCGCTCGTACTCGTCCAAGACCTTCGCCAGCCGGGTCCGGTCGACCCTCTCCTCGATCTGCTGAGTGCCGACCAGAATGGTGAGTCCGATCCGTGCCAGGATGACTGCCTCGGACTTCTCGATGCCAGCGTCGGTGAAGGCGAGAACCAGCGCCGTCTCCCGCACCAGGTCGACCCGGCGTTGAAAATCGGCTGCCACCGGGTTCGTCCGGGCCCAGGCCCGGATGGCGCTCTCGGCCTCGTGGTCGAGGCTCAAAGCCAACCGTTTCAGGAGTTCTATGCGCGCCAACGGGTGGGTGACCGATGCCAGTTCCTGTTCCAGATCCGAGATCCTCCCGTCCTCCCAGCGCCGGAGGAGCGCCTGGTGGAAGTCGGCAATCCCGGCGAAGTGCGCGTAGAAGCTTCCGGTGGTGACCCCCAGCCGGCCGCAGAGGTTGGTGATGGTCAGGGCGTCGACCCCGCCTTCCGCCAGGAGATCCAGGGCCACCCGGCAGTAGTCATCTTTGCCTTGAGGCACCCGTGCCTTCCTGATTCAGCGCATCCGAGAGCGGAGCGCAAGGTCGGTGGGTCCTGGACGGTCCCGCCTCCACCGTTGGCTTCGAGGTCAAGCACTTCTGGGGTGCCATGACTGTCCTGGGCCGAATTGCCCGCCTGGCCGGCTCTGTCGAGGTGGCCGATGACGGAGCGGTGTCGGCGTCACTCTCCCTTGACTCCAACTCCGTCGATACAGGCCAAAAGCGTCGGGACCAGCATCTCCGCTCCGCCGACCTCTTCGATTCCGCCGCCCATCCCCGCATCGAGGTGAAGGCCGAGGTCACTCTGGCCAGCCCGACGCGGGCCAGCGCACAGGGCGTCTTGACCTTGGCCGGGCGGAGCCAAAACGTGGCCTTCGAAGCCTCCACGGACCTATCCAATGACCGTCAGCAGTTGACCGTCGAGACCAGTTTCGACGGTGACCGCACCGGATTCGGGATGACGTGGAGCCCCTTGGGCACCGCCGCCAAGTTGGCACAGGTGAACGCCCATCTGGTCTTCCGCCACGTCGACATCGGGTAGCGCCGTCTCAGCGCCCGGCCACCACCGATAGACCCAGAAGTCTTTGACCGCTGTTGACCGGGAGTCGCGAGCCGCACGAGGTCGAATTGTTACTGTGAGCGGCGCCGGAGCGTTTGCGACCAACGGACCGGTCCGAGCAGCGATCTGGGGGAGGGCGGGTGACAAAAGCTCGATTGGCGATAAGGATCCCGGCCCTGGTCGGGGTCTGGGTACTCGGGCTGCTTGGCCTCATCCGCTTGGTATTGCTGCTCGACCGTCATTCAGACCTCGCCGCTGTGGTCGCCGGGGGGCTGATCGTCGTCAGCTTTATTGCTGCTGGCGCCATAACCGCCTTCAGCCCCCGCGTGCCTCGTCGAACGATTCTCGAGCTCGACCTGACTCGAATCCCCCCGGAGAAGACCGGACAAGGAGTGGCAGCCATCACAGGCCGGGGCCAACTGAGCCTGGCCGAGACCGTCCAGGCCCTGGAGCGGGCCACCCGGGACAAGAGGGTTGTCGCTCTGCTGTTAAGGCCCCGTTTCGATGCCGGTCCGGCCGCGCCGGTCCAAGAGCTTCGCGACGCGATAGGTCGGTTCCGGGCCGAAGGCAAGTTGACCCTGGCCGCCGTGGACTCCTTCGGGGAAGGCGGCCCGAACAATGCCGCCTACTACCTGGCCGCCGCCTGCGAACGAATCGTGCTGCACCCCACGGGCCTGGTGGGCCTCGTTCCTCCCGCCGTCGAGCCCAACTTCTACCGTCGGCTCCTCGACCGCCTGGGCGTCCAGCTCGAAGTGGTCGCCCGCTACGAGTACAAATCGGCCGCCGCCCAGCTGGTGGAGACCTCCTTGACCGCCCCGGACCGGGAGCAGGTCCAGGCTTTGCTGGAAAGCACCTGGGCCCGGCTGGTAACGGACATCGCAGACTCCCGCAAACTCAGTCCCGCCGATGTGAAGAGCTTGGCCGACCGGGGGCCCTTCTTGGCCGAGGAGGCCCTCGAGGCGAGGTTGGTAGACCGGCTGGCCTACACCGACCAGGTCATGGACGAGCTCAAGTCCGAACTCGGGCCCAGGGCGCGGTTCTTGTTCCTGGGCACCTACAAGAAGCGAGCGGGACGGGGCCGACAAAAGGGCAAGGCGGTGTCCGTGGGCCTCATTCACGCCGCCGGGGAGATCCACCGGTCGGCGGCCTCGCCGGTGGGGATCACCGGGGGCGGGGTGGTGAGTGCCGATGGGCTCATACCCTTAATCAGGGCAGCGGCCAAGGACCGGCGCACCAAGGCAGTTGTTCTGAGGATCGACAGCCCGGGGGGATCAGCCGTGGCCAGCGACGCCATCTGGCGGGAGCTGGTCCGGCTGCAGGAGACGGGCAAGACGCTGGTGGCCTCCATGGGGGCAGTGGCGGCTTCGGGTGGGTACTACATCGCCGCCCCAGCCAAGCGGATAGTCGCCCAGCCCGGGACCATCACCGGGTCGATCGGCGTCGTGTCGTTGCATGTCATCCTGGCCGAGGCCAAGAAGAAGCTCGACCTTGATACGGACCTCGTCAATCTCGGATCCGACATCCCGGCCTTCTCCGTCAACAGCCCCTTCTCGCCGGCCCAGCGCCAGCGAGCAGAGTTAGGGGCGGACGCTGTCTACCGGTCATTCCTCGACCGGGTCGCCGCCGGACGAGGCCTGCCGGCCGACCAGGTCGGACAGATCGCCCGCGGCCGGGTTTGGACAGGCTCGGACGCCAAGGAGATCGGTCTCGTGGACGAACTCGGTGGGCTCGACAGGGCTTTCGAGCTCGCACTCGAGTTGAGTGGCGCCCCGGCCGGTTCCCGGGTTCGGATCCGTCCCTATCCCCGGGCCACCGGACTCAGAACTCTGTTGAGCCCGCGTCGACCCGAGAGCAGCGACGATAAGCAGGCGGCATCGCTTTTGGCTGACGTCCCCGCTCAACTGGCCAGTGCCGTGCGCGAGCTGAGTCATTTAGGGCCGGCAAGCGTGGTGCACATCGGCTTTGACCCCGGCCTGTTCTGGCTTCGCTGATAGATCCCAGCTGGGTCAGAGGAGCGGCGCCTGAGGTCTCTCCAGACGGAGCACCCGGACGGGGCCGTAGGTGACGAAAAGCGAAAAGGCCCTCCGACCAGGAGATTCTCCCTGGTAGGGGACCCATCCGGCCCCTGAGCGCCCTCGGTAGGATTCGAACCTACGCACCCGGCTCCGGAGGCCAGTGCTCTATCCCCTGAGCTACGAGGGCAGGGACGAACACCATAGGCGCTGGCGGCGCGGCTCGGGCCCGGTGGAGGGCCGATTCCGCCCTTAGGATGCCGGAATGCCCGACTCGACCATCCTGGTGGTGGACGACGATCCCGTCATCCAGAAGCTCCTGGAGGTCAACTTCTCCATCGAGGGATACCAGGTGGAGGTGGCGGGCGACGGCCTGGAGGCGCTGGAGAAGGCCAAGGCCGTCTCACCCGACCTCATCGTGCTGGACGTGATGATGCCGAGGATGAACGGTCTGGAGGCGGCCAAGGCCTTGAAGGCTGATCCCGAGACGGCCTCCATACCGATCATCATGCTCTCGGCCAAGGCCCAGGACATCGACCAGGACGCCGGCCGGGAGGCCGGGGTGGACCTGTATATGACCAAGCCCTTCGACCCGCTGGACCTGCTCGACCGGGCCGCCGAGTTGATCAAAGGCCAGTAGCTGCCTCCGGCATTACATCCGTCCCGGCGCCTCGATCCCGAGCAAGCCGAGGCCGGTGGAGAGGACCGAGGCCGTCAGCCGGCAGAGCACCAGCCGGCTGTCCCGGAGCTCCGGTTCCGCCCGTAGGACCGGGCAGGCCTCGTAGAACGAGGTGAAGGTGCTGGCCAGGTCGAACAGGTAGGTGCAGAGCCGGTGTGGTGCCATGCCTTCGGCCACCGATTCCACCGCCGCTTCGAATCCGAGGAGGGCGAGGGCCAGAGCCCGTTCCTGGGGCTCGGCCACCAGCACCGCCGGCGGAACGGCCGAGGCGGTGATCGCGGCGGCCGCATCCTCGGCGGCGGCAGACTCGGCCCGGCGCAGGATGGAGCGGATCCGGGCGTGGGCGTACTGGAGGTAGGGAGCGGTGTTGCCCTCCCGGGCCAGCATCCGGTCCCAGTCGAAGACGTAGTCCTTGATCCTGTCATTGGCCAAGTCGTGGTACTTGAGCCCGCCCACTCCGACCGCTTCGGCCACGGCCATCTGCTCATCCGGGCCGAGGGCGGGGCTCTTTTCCACCACCACCGCCCAGGCCCGCGCCACCGCTTCGTCCAACAGGTCGGCCAGCTTGACCGAGTCGCCCGAGCGGGTCCGGAAGGGCCGGCCGTCCTGGCCCACCACGTTTCCGAAGGGGGCGTGCTCGGCGGTGGACTCCGGACCCAGCCACCCCGCCTCCCGGCAGACGGCAAAGACCATGGCGAAGTGCTGGGCCTGCCTGGCGTCGGTGAAATAGACCAGCCGCTCTCCCTTGAGATCCTCGGTGGAGTAGCGCACCGCGGCCACATCGGTGGCGGCGTATAGGTAGGCGCCTTCTGAGTTGCGGAGGATGACGGGTAGGGGCTGGCCTTCCCGCCCGGTGAAGCCCTCCGGAAAGGCGCATAGGGCCCCCTGGTCCACACGGGCCAGGCCCTTCTCCTCCAGCTCCCGGGCCAGGGGCTCGAGCATGGGGTTGTAGAAGCTCTCGGCCCGGACATCGGCCGGACCGATGGTCAGGCCCAGCCTCCGGTACACGGCCTGGAAGTGGCGCTCGGACTCGTCCACCAGCGCCTGCCAGAGGGCCATGGTCTCGGGGTCGCCCGCCTGGAGTTGGACCACCCGCCGCCGGGCCCTCTCGGCAAAGGTCCCCCCGGCGTCGAACTTGGTCTGCGCCTCCTGATAGAGCACGTTGAGGTCCGAGATGGTCCGCTCGGAAGCGGAGTCGGCCTCCCAGCCCAGATCGACCAGGTGCTCGATGAGCATTCCGAACTGCCGCCCCCAGTCGCCCCAGTGGTCCTGGCGGATGACCACATGGCCGAGATATTCCAGGACCCGGGCCACCGCATCACCGATGACGGTGGAGCGCATGTGGTGGACCAGGAGCTCCTTGGCCACGTTGGCCCCGCCGTAGTCGAGTACGAAACGGGCCGGCTCGCCCACCTCGGACACTCCGAGGCGAGGGTCACCCGCCGCCGCCGAGGCCTGCCGGCCCAGGAACCCATCCTCCAGGGTCAAGTTGATGAAGCCGGGACCGGCCACCTCGGCCCGGGCCACCACTCCGTCAGCCCGCAGCCGGCTGACTACCGCCTCGGCCACCTCCCGGGGGGGCCGGCCGGTGGCCTTGGCCAGCGACATGGCCGCATTGGCCTGGTAGTCCCCGAACTTGTCCTGGGCCGACCGGCGGATGATCGGATCGGCGCCCCGGAACTCCTCGCCCAACGCCGCGGCCATGGCGTCCTGGAGGAGCGGGACCAGGGTCTGGGACGGATCGGGCATCAGCCATGTTCCCAGGCCGGCGGCCTGCCCTCAACACAGTTGGTACTCAGTGCCGGCATTAGCTTCCATCCCTTGCGGATCCCTCCCTACCTCCTGCCTGACACCGCCGCCGTGGATCCGGCCAGCGGCCACCTGTCGGTGGGCGGCGTCGACCTCCTCGATCTGGCGTCCCGTTTCGGCACGCCGCTGTTCGTCTACGACGAAGCCCATCTGAGGGAGCGCTGCCGCCAGGCGGTGGCGGCCTGGGGTGATGGCGTGGCCTATGGGTCGAAGGCCTTCCTGTGTGTGGCCATGGCCCGCCTGGCTCACGAGGAGGGGATGTGGATCGATGTGGCCACCGGCGGTGAACTGCATGTGGTTCTGGCTGCCGGCGTACCCGCCGGCCGGGTGGTCATGCACGGAAACAACAAGTCCTCCGAGGAGCTCCGGGCCGCGGTGGAGGCCGGGATCGGCCGCATCGTGGTGGACTCCTTCGATGAGATCGACCGGCTGGAGGCCCTGGCCGCCGCCCCAGGTTGGCGGCCGCCCCAGGTGCTGGTGAGGGTCACTCCCGGCATCGAGGCCCACACCCACGAGTACGTGATGACCGGCCAGGCCGACTCCAAGTTCGGCTTCGGCCTGGCCGGGGGGCGGGCGGCCGAGGCGGTCAGGCGACTGAGCCGCTCCGCCGCGGTCCAACTGGTCGGGATCCACGCCCACATCGGCAGCCAGATCTTCCTGACCGAGTCCTTCCGGCGGGAGGTCGAGGTCCTGGCCGGCTTCTTCCGCCCCCTGGATCTGCCCGAGCTCTGCGTCGGCGGTGGGCTCGGTGTCGCCTATGTGGCCGAGGAGTCGGCTCCGTCCCTGGGCCAGTGGGCCGAGGTGGTCAAGGCGGCCTGCGCCGAGTTCGGCATCCCGGCCTCGACCCGGGTGACGGCCGAGCCGGGCCGCTCCATAGTCGCCGCCGCCGGCATGACCCTGTACCGGGTGGGCACCATCAAGGACATCCCCGGGGTGCGGACCTACGTGGCCGTGGACGGAGGCATGAGCGATAACCCCCGGCCCGTCCTCTACGGGAGCGGGTACGAGACCTTCCTGGCCCGCTGCCCCGAGGACGAGCGGGCCCGCACCGTGACGGTGGTGGGCAAGCACTGCGAGTCGGGCGACTTCATCGTCCGCAATGCCCACGTTCCGGCCGACGTGGCCGTGGACGACATCCTGGTGACTCCGGTCACCGGTGCCTACGGCCACTCCATGGCCTCCAACTACAACAAGGTCACCCGTCCGGCGGTCGTCTTCGTGGCCGGGGGCACGGCCCGGCTGGTGGTGCGCCGGGAGACCCCCGATGACCTGCTGCGCCTGGAGGTCCTCGACCAATAGCTCCGGTACCTTGGTCCGGTGGGCGATGCGGTGCGGGTCGGATTGTTGGGCTGTGGGGCGGTGGGGGGCGCCCTGCTCAAACTGCTGCACTCCGACGCGGAGCTGATCACCGCCCGCTGCGGCCTGCGCTTCGAAGTGACCCGGGTGGCGGTCCGCAACCTGGCCAAGGACCGGGGGGTGGAGCTGGCCGAGGGAGTTCTCACCCACGACGCCGCCGCCGTGGCCACCGATCCGGACGTGGATGTGGTGGTGGAGCTGATCGGGGGGACCGAACCGGCCCGGGGCCTGGTCACCGCCGCTCTGTCGGCGGGCAAGCCGGTGGTCACGGGTAACAAGGAGCTGCTGGCCAACTTCGGCCGGGAGCTGTCCGACCTGGCCTCGGCTCAGGGTGTGGACCTCCTCTACGAGGCGGCAGTGGGCGGGGGCATCCCCCTGCTGCGTCCGCTGCGGGAGTCCCTGGCCGGGGAGCGCATCCACCGCGTCCTCGGCATCGTCAACGGCACCACCAACTACATCCTCACCCGCATGACCGAGGAGGGGGCGACCTACGCCGAGGCATTGACCGAAGCCCAGAGCCTCGGTTACGCCGAAGGTGACCCCACCGCCGACGTGGAGGGCTTCGACGCCGCCGCCAAGGCGGCCATCCTGGCCACCATCGCCTTCGGTTCGGAGGTGATGGCCGGTGACGTCTATCGCGAGGGCATCAGCGCCGTCACCGCCGATGACATCGAAGTGGCGGGTCGCCTCGGGTATGTGGTCAAGCTCCTGGCCGTGGCCGAGTCGGAGGGCGGCACGGCCGGCGCCGCCGTCGGGGTGCGGGTGCACCCGGCCATGGTCCCCAAATCCCATCCGCTGGCCTCGGTCCGGGGTTCGTTCAACGCCGTGTTCATCGAGGGCGAGGCGGTGGGGGAGCTGATGCTCTACGGGCGCGGCGCCGGAGGCATGCCCTCGGCCAGCGCCGTGCTGGGGGATCTGATCGACGCCGCCCACAACCTGCGGGCCGGCTCCACCTCGCCGACGCCGCACCGACCCCGGGCCAGCATCGTGCCCATCGACCAGCTGACCACCCAGTACTACCTCAACATCGACGTCCTGGACCGACCCGGGGTGCTGGCCGCCGTGGCTGAGGTCTTCGGTGACAACCGGGTGTCCATCCGCTCCATGGAACAGGCCGGCCTCGGGGACGACGCCCGGCTCATCTTCATCACCCACACCGCTCAGGAGAGCGACGTGCAGGCGACCGTCACCGGACTGCACCAGCTCGGCGCGGTCAAGCGGGTCGGCAGCCTACTGCGCGTGGTGGGAGGGGAGTAGTGGCCCGGCCCGGCTGGCGCGGCGTCATCGAGGAGTACCGGGAGATCCTGGATGTGGACGACTCCACCCCGGTGGTCAGCCTTCATGAGGGCGGAACCCCGCTGGTGCCGGCGCCCCGTCTCTCCGAGCGGGTGGGCGCCGAAGTGCACCTGAAGATCGAAGGGGCCAATCCGACCGGCTCGTTCAAGGACCGGGGTATGACCATGGCCATCTCCAAGGCTCTGGGCCGGGGGGCCAAGGCGGTGGTGTGCGGGTCCACCGGTAACACCTCGGCCTCGGCCGCCGCCTATGCCGCCCGGGCCGGCCTCACCTGCACCGTGCTGATCCCCGAGGGCCACATCGCCCTGGGCAAGCTCGCCCAGGCCCTCATCCACGGCGCCCGGGTCCTGCAGATCCGCGCCAACTTCGATGTCTGCCTCCAGATGGTGAGGGACCTGGAGAAGCTGGGCCAGGTCATAGCCGTCAACTCCTTCAACCCCGACCGCATCGAGGGCCAGAAGACGGGCGCCTTCGAGATAGTCGATGCCCTGGGCGATGCTCCTGAGTACCACTGCATCCCGGTCGGCAACGCCGGGAACATCACCGCCTATTGGAAGGGATACCTCCAGTACCGCCAGGCCGGTCGCTCCTCCCGGCTGCCGGCCATGCTCGGTTTCCAGGCGGCCGGGGCCGCTCCCATAGTCGAGGGCCATCCCATCGAATTCCCCGAGACGGTGGCCACCGCCATCCGCATCGGTAATCCGGCCTCCTGGTACGGAGCCACTGCCGCCGCCTCCGAGTCGGGCGGCGCCATCCGGGCCGTGACCGATGAGGAGATTCTGGAGGCCTACCGCTTCCTGGCCGGTCAGGAGTCCATATTCTGTGAACCGGCCTCGGCCGCCTCGGTGGCCGGCCTGATCCGTTACGGGGTGCCCGCCGGCGCACGGGTGGTGTGTGTGCTCACCGGTCACGGCCTCAAGGATCCCGACATCGCCATCGGCCAGATCCCCGTGCCCATGGCCGTGGACCCCGACTTCGACACCATCCGGGCCGAACTCGGCCTGTAGCTCCACCCGGGCCGGGTGGCCCGGTTTGTTGCCCGGCCCTGCGGGCGCCTAGCATGTCCGTCGCACCGCGTGTCGTCTAGGGGGCGGTGCCTAACGGCTCAGCCCCATTGCGACCGTTCCCTCCCTGCGTGAGTGTGGTTTGTCACGCCGGGCGCCGGATGGCGACGCCATCGGCAGGGGGAATGGCGGTCACCCGCCGCCTCCCGACCGGGTCGCGACGACAACCACGACCGCCACCGGTGGTTCTGCCCCCGGCGGCCCGAGAGAGGTGTACATGAGCGCAGAGCAGCAGCTCGAACGCTCGGTTCTGGAGCGCAAGGAGCGGGACGAGCTCCACGCCATCGCCGAGGCCATGGGCCTCAAGCCGGCCAGCCGTACCAAGAAGTCCGATCTGATCGACGGCATTCTCCGGGTCGTCACCGGAGGCGCCGAGGACCCAGGATCTTCCGCCGAGGAAACCGGGTCATCCGCCGGGGCCGCCGTCACCGCCGCCGAACCGGCTGAGCGGGTGCGCCGGCCCCGCGTCTCGCGGGCCGCCCGGGCCGCGGCCGAGTCGGTCCCCGATGACTCCGAAGCTCCCGACGAAGTGACCTCCGCCGACGCTCACGACCCCCGCCCCCTCGGGCCTGGTGCGTCCGCGGACGAGGACGAGGCGGCCTCGACCAACGGCTCGGCCGGGTCGTCCAGCTCCGAGGGCCCGGATGGACCCGACGGCGCCGATGCCGACAGTCCGGGTCGTCAGACCTTGGCCAATCAGGCTGGTTCCGAGGCCGGCTCCGGTGACGGTGGGGATCAGGCCCACCCGGAGGGGGAGCGCTTCGCCCGTCCCTTCGATCCCAACTCTGAACCCGGCAACCGGCGCAACCGCCGGCGGCGTGGAAGGGACCGGGATCGCCCGGGCGAGCGGAGCGAGGCGGCACCGGGCGCCGGTCCGGATCAGCCCTTCCAGGGCGAGCCGGTTCCGGTCAAGGGGCTGCTCGACCTGCGGGACGAGGGCTTCGGCTTCCTGCGGGCCAACGGCTATCTGCCCAGCCCCCGTGACGTCTACATCTCCATGAGCCAGGTCAGGCGCTTCGCCCTGCGCAAGGGCGACTACCTGGAGGGCGCCAGCCGTCCGGCCTCGAGCAACGAGAAGTACCCGGCCCTCCTCCGGGTGGACACCGTCAACGGCATGACCCCGGACGAGGCCCGCCAGCGGCCCCGCTTCGAGGATCTGACCCCACTGTTCCCCGATGACCGTCTGCTGCTGGAGATGCCGGGGGACCCGGCCAACATGACGGCGCGGATCGTGGATCTGCTCTCACCCATCGGTAAGGGCCAGCGGGGCCTCATCGTCAGCCCTCCCAAGGCCGGTAAGACCACGGTCATGAAGCAGATCGCCCACTCCATCGAGGCCAACAACCCCGACGTGCATCTGATGGTCCTCCTGGTCGATGAGCGTCCGGAGGAGGTCACCGACATGCGCCGCTCGGTCAAGGGCGAGGTGGTGGCCTCCACCTTCGACCGGCCCGCCGAGGAGCACACCCAGGTGGCCGAGCTGGCCATCGAGCGGGCCAAGCGCATGGTGGAGACAGGTCGGGACGTGGTCATCATCCTGGACGGCATCACCCGCCTGGCCCGGGCCTACAACCTCTCTGCTCCCGCCTCCGGGCGGGTCCTCTCCGGCGGGGTGGACTCGGGCGCTCTCTATCCGCCCAAGAAGTTCTTCGGATCGGCCCGCAACATCGAGGAAGGCGGCTCCCTCACCATCCTGGCCACGGCCCTGGTGGAGACTGGCTCCCGCATGGACGAGGTCATCTTCGAGGAGTTCAAGGGCACGGGCAACATGGAACTGCGCCTGGACCGCAAGCTGTCGGAGCGGCGCATCTACCCCTCCATCGACGTCAACGCCAGTTCCACCCGGCACGAGGAGCTCCTCTTCGACCGCTCCCAGCTCCAGCAGGTCTGGAAGCTGCGCCGGGTCCTCAACGCCCTGGGTAGCGAGGGCAGCGCCGCCGCCGGCCTGGAGCTGCTCATGGACAAGATCAAGTCGACCCGGAGCAACAACGAGTTCCTGGCCGAGATAGCCAAGGGACCCACCCCTCCGGTATGAGCCGGCGGCCAGGTAGAATTCAGGAGCCATGAAGACCGAAATCCACCCCACCTACGTCGAGGCGTCGGTCCGCTGTTCCTGCGGGAATCAGTTCACCACCCGCTCGACCAAGCCCGACCTCCACGTCGAGCTCTGCAACGAGTGCCATCCCTTCTATACCGGCAAGCAGAAGCTGGTCGACACCGGTGGCCGGGTGGAGCGTTTCGAGCGCCGTTACGGCCGTCGCAAGACCCGCTCGTAGCCTTCCTCCCGCCGGATAGCCACCGGGGCTCCGGCCCCGCCCGGCTTTACTAGAACCGTGTTCGACCGCCTGGATGACCTCGAGCAGGAGTACGAGGACGTCCTGGGGCAGCTCTCGGACTCAGAGGTCATCGCCGATCAGCGGCGGCTGACGGCCGTCTCCCGCCGTTACAAGGAGCTCGACGCCGTGGTGTCGCGCTATCGCGGCTACCGCCGGGCGGCCGCCGACGCCGAGGCGGCCCGGGAGCTCTACGGGGAGGCCACGGGTGAGGAGCGGGAGATGCTGCGGGCCGAGATCGAAACGGCCGAGTCCCGCATGGCCGTTCTGGAGGAGGAACTCAAGGTCGAGCTCCTGCCCAAGGACCCCAACGATGACAAGGGCGTCATCGTGGAGATCCGGGGGGCCGAGGGAGGCGAGGAGGCCAACCTCTTCGCCAAGGATCTCTACGACATGTACTCCCACTACGCCGAGCACATGGGCTGGAAGATGGAGGTCCTCGGGACCGACCCTTCCGACATGGGGGGCTTCAACGAGGTCACCTTCTCTCTCCACGGGGACGGGGTGTGGAGCCGGATGAAGCACGAGGGCGGACCCCACCGGGTCCAGCGGGTCCCCGTCACCGAATCCCAGGGCCGCATCCACACCTCCTCGGCCACCGTGACCGTGCTGCCCGAGGCGGAGGAGGTGGACGTGGAGATCGATCCGAATGACCTCAAGGTCGATGTCTACCGCTCGACCGGGCCCGGCGGTCAGTCGGTGAACACCACCGACTCGGCCGTGCGCATCACCCACCTGCCCACTGGGACGGTGGTGGCCATGCAGGACGAGAAGAGCCAGATCCAGAACCGGGCCAAGGCCATGCTGGTGCTGCGGGCCCGGCTCCTCAAGGCCGAGCAGGACAAGCAGGCGGCCGAGGCGTCCCAGCAGCGCCGCAGCCAGGTGGGCGGCGGCGGGCGGTCCGAGAAGATCCGGACCTACAACTACAAGGAGAACCGGGTCACTGACCACCGCATCGGCCTGACCATCCACCGCCTCGACCGCATCCTGCTGGGCGAGTTGGACGATGTGGTCGACGCCCTGGTCACCGATGAGCGGGCCCGCCAGCTCCGGGGCGAGGACTGAACACTCCGACCACCTGGTCCGACCTGCTGGCTTCGGCCACCGCCGTCGTGGGCTCGCGCCGCGATGCCCGCCGGCTGGTGGAGGCGGCGGCCGGCGCCGACAGCGCCGAAATGATGAAGATGCTGTCCGAGCGCGCCCCGGAGAGGGCCGTGGCCCGCTTGGAGTCCATGATCGAGCGCCGCCGTCGGGGCGAACCGCTCCAGTACGTGGCCGGCGCCTGGGGCTTCCGCCACCTGGACCTCATGGTTGACGACCGGGTTCTCATCCCCAGGCCCGAGACCGAGGTCGTGGTGGAGGTGGCTCTAGCCGAACTGGGCCGCCTGCGGGCCGAGCGGGGACACCGCCGGCCGCTGGTGGTGGTCGACCTGGGGACCGGGTCCGGGGCCATCGCCCTGTCCCTGGCCCTGGAGGCGCCGCCCCGGGCCGGTCCGGTGGAGGTGTGGGCGACCGATGCCTCGGCCGGCGCTCTGGAGGTGGCCTCGGCCAACCTGGCCGGCCTGGCCGGAGCGGCCGCCGCCCGGGTGCGCCTGGCCCGGGGGGACTGGTGGGACGCCCTGCCCCATGGGCTGGCCGGCCGGGTGGACCTGGTCGTCTCCAACCCGCCGTACGTGGCCGAAGCCGATGAGGTGGAGCCCGAGGTATCGGCGTGGGAGCCAGCTACCGCCCTGTGGTCGGGACCGACCGGGCTGGAGGACACCGGCCGCATCCTGGCCGGGGCCAGGGAATGGCTCTGCCCTCCGGCGGCCCTAGTGGTGGAGATCGCGTCCCAACGGGCGGCCGAGTCGGTCGCTCTGGCCCAAGCCCAGGGCCTGGAGGCTGAGATACACGCCGACCTGGCCGGCCGGGACCGGGTCCTGATCGCCCGCACCGGTCCGCCCCCGACCGGCCCCTGATGGAGCATGCTGGTCGACCCGAACTGGAGAGATGCGCACCTTGCCACTGGTAGAAGCTGCTGGGGACCCTCCTTCCGCCGACGCCGTGACCGCGGCCCGGGCGGCCCTGTCCGCCGGAGGAGTGGTGGGCCTTCCCACCGACACTGTGTACGGCCTGGCCGTTGACCCGGCTGTGACCGGGGCCACCGGGGCCCTCTTCGCCCTGAAGGGGCGCCCGGTCGGCACCGCCCTTCCCGTCCTGGTGGCCGGGGTCGAGCAGGCCGACCGGCTCGGTGACCTGAGCGACGGAGCCCATGCCCTGGCCCGCAGCCTCTGGCCCGGAGGTCTGACCCTGGTGGTGGGCCGCCGGTCCGGCGTGGACATGGAACTGGGCGGGCGGCCCGACCGCATCGGCCTGCGCTGCCCGGCCCACCCCGTTCCTCTGGCCCTGTGCCGACAGTCCGGCCCGCTGGCCGCCACCAGCGCCAACCGGCACGGGGAGCCCGATCTGGCCAGTGCCTCCGAGGTGGCCGAGACCTTCCCCGGCCTCCTGGTCCTCGACGGAGGGGAGTGCCGGGGTGTCTCCTCCACCGTGGTCGACGCCACCGAGGATGAGCCCCGCCTCCTGCGGGCCGGCGCCGTGGCCTGGGAGGAAGTGCTGGAAGCCTGGGGCTGAGACGCCCGTCGCCTGGCCGCCGCCGCTGGCACGCCGCCGGCCGGACTAGATCAGTTCGGCCTTGGCCTGGCCCAGCAGGCGGAGGGGGCGGCCGCACCCCTCGGTGCTGAGCATCGAGTCCAGGGCGGCCCGATCCTCCAGCTTGGCCAGGGCCCGGGTGCCGTCGTCCAGGATGGCCGTGACGATCCCGTAGCCGGGTTGACCGTCCCGCTCGTGCATGACCGTGTAGGTCTCGATGACCGTCTCGCCCTCGGCGTCGTTGGTGGCCCGGCGCGACGGCAGGGCGTGTACCGCCTCCTGCACGTTCTCGAACCGGAAGGCTCCGGCCGGCGGGGTGGTGGAGTACAGGCCCACGGCGTGTTTGGTGGCGTACCAGCCCAGGGCACTGACCAGGCCCAGCGAGCCCGGATCCCTCCTGAGCCGCTCGCACATCGAAGCGATCGAGTGCATCACGTAGTTGTTACCGGGTCCACCGAAGAACTGCAGCCCACCCGTCACCGTCAGCGGGCGGTCGGCTTCCTCCAGGCCCAGACCCAGGGCTTCGGCCCCGAACTGAACCGCACACGGGAAGCAGGAGTACAGATCCACGTGGGCGACATCATCGATGGACGAGCCGTCCAGCTCGAACGCCTTCTCCCCGCACAGGCGGATGGCCGGTGAACTGTGCAGGTTGTCCCGCTCGCTCACGAACCAGTGGTCGTGGGCCTCTCCCCCGGAACGGGGGAAGACCCACCGGTCCTCGGGCACTCCAGCCGCCCGGGCCGCCTCCACCGAACACATGACCACGGCGGCGGCCTGGTCCACCTGGATGTTGGAGTTCATGTGGATCGGATAGGGGAAACCGACCATCCGGTTGCCCGGCCCCGGGGTGCGGATCTCCTCGGCGCTGAGGGCCTCGGGCGACCAGGCGTAGGGGTTACCGGCGGCCACGTCGCTGAAGCGGGCGTACAGCTTGGAGATCTTGACCTGATGCTCCTCGATGCCCTCTCCGGCGGCGGCCCGCAGGGCGTTCTCGAACAGGGGATAGATCTGGATGGGCAGCACCATGCCGATGGCCAGCTCGGCCTCGGAGGTCCCGGCCCGGTCCGGGCCGACCCGGCGGGGCTCCGGCGTGTCCTCGCCCTGGGTGGTCCAGGCCAACTGCAGCTGGTGCTGGCGGGCCAGGCGCCGGGTGTACATGGCCTCCACCCCGGTCAGGAGGGCCACGTCCAGCTGGCCGGCCAGGATGTCGGCCGCCGTCTGGTCGACCAGGCCCTGGGGGCTGTTCCCCCCCGTACCGGTCAGGACCAGATCGGCCGGTGAAGCCCCCAGGCGCTCGGCCAGCATCAGGGCCGGGTTCCGGTAGGACCAGGACATCAGCGCCACCACCGCCACCCGGTCGGCCCGGGCCAGTAGGGCATCGCCTCCGCCGCTGTCCTGACCGGCCCGGCGCAGGGCCTCGGCCATCATGTCGACCGGTTCATCCGCCCCCAGCACCCATTCGGGGCTGGCCGGGTTCGGGGGCCGGCGGGTGAGCTGGCCGACGCCGACGATTACCGGGGTACGGGGGTCCAAAGGCACGGCCGCCGAGGGTACCCTGCGGGGAATGACCCTCCCTGACCCGTTGGCCCAGGATCCCGAGCTCGAGGCCATCATCCGGCGCGAGATCGAGCGCCAGAACACGACCCTCCAGCTGATCGCCTCGGAAAACTTCACGTCTCCGGCGGTCATGGCCGCCACCGGCTCGGTCCTCACCAACAAGTATTCCGAGGGCTACCCGGGCAAGCGCTACTACGGGGGCAACCAGGTCATCGACCAGGCCGAGGATCTGGCCCGGGACCGGGCCTGTGCCCTGTTCGGGGCGGATCACGCCAACGTCCAGCCCCACTCCGGGGCCAACGCCAACATGGCCGCCTACCTGGCCGTGATCAAGCCGGGCGACACCGTCCTCGGCATGCGCCTGGACCAGGGCGGCCACCTCACCCACGGCTCGCCCGCCAACTTCAGCGGTCAGCTCTACAACTTCGTGTCCTACGGCGTCACCCCCAGCGATGAGCGCCTGGACTACGGCCAGATAGCCGAGCTGGCCCGGGAGCACCGACCCAAGCTGATTGTGGCCGGGGCCACCGCCTACCCCCGGATCATCGACCCGGAGGCGTTCCGCCGCATCGCCGATGAGGTGGGGGCCCTCTTCCTGTTCGACGCCGCCCACATCGCCGGGCTGGTGGCCGGCGGGGTGCACCCCAACCCGGTGCCCCACGCCGACATCGTCACCTTGACCACCCACAAGACCCTCCGTGGCCCCCGGGGCGGCGCCATCCTCTGCAAGTCGGCGCTGGCCGCCGCCATCGATAAGGCCGTCTTCCCCGGGCTCCAGGGCGGCCCGCTCGAGCACGTCATCGCCGCCAAGGCGGTGGCCTTCCGGGAGGCGTCGACGCCCGAGTTCGCCGACTACGCCAGGCGGATCGTGGCCAACGCCTCCGCCCTGGCCGAGGGCCTGGCCAAAGAGGGCCTGCGCCTGGTTTCCGGGGGAACCGACAACCACCTGCTGCTGGTGGACCTCCGCCCCCTGGACGCCAAGCTGACCGGAAAGGTCGCTCAGGAGACCCTGGACCGGGCCGGCATCACCTGCAACAAGAACACCATCCCCGATGATCCCCGCTCGCCCTTCGTGACCAGCGGGCTGCGCCTGGGCAGCGCGGCGGTCACCACCTCCGGCATGGGCACCGCCGAAATGGGCGAGATCGCCTCGCTCATCGG
>Ga0307374_10006023_pt1 | contig 19325 bp, 21 predicted proteins | sample OX3MG_FD_202532 | JGI IMG/M metagenome (GOLD analysis project Ga0307374, IMG submission 202532) | Soil microbial communities from Risofladan, Vaasa, Finland - OX-3 | ecosystem: Environmental > Terrestrial > Soil > Coastal area > Acid sulfate soil | place: Finland: Risofladan, Vaasa | collected...
AACGGTCGATCATGCCCCCTCGCGCTTCCACCCCGGTAAGCTTTTTCGGCCATCAAAGACCGAAGCGCACGGTCTGTCCACCGCGTCGCGGCCGGCGCCGGCAGTGCGGGGATTTGCCTTGTCGAAGAACGGCCTAGATGGCGGTCACGCCGGCGCGCGTGGCGGCCGTGCAGGGCGCTTGCTATAAGGGCGGGCAGCGTCCCCGTAGCTCAGCTGGATAGAGCAACAGTTTCCTAAACTGTTTTCCGGCCTTCTCGCGCCGGAACATAGGTTCGCGAAAAGCTCGATTTTCGTTGGAATTGCGCCAGTTTTCCGCTACACAGGAGAACATAGCGAATCACCGCTACGCGCCCTTTGCGCGAGCCTATGGCGAGCCTAAGAATGCCCACCGCCCACCTCACCGACATCACCGTCAAGAGCCTGAAACCGCCCGAACGAGGTCAGCTCACCTACACCGACGACAACTTGCCGGGCTTCGGCCTTCGCGTCTCTCAGGGCGGGGTCAGATCGTTCGTCGTCGTGCACGGACGGAGCCGCACCCGCACCACGCTCGGCCGATACCCTATCGTCAGCCTGCAACGGGCGCGAAAGAAGGCGAGAGAGATTCTGGCTGAGCGCACGCTCGGCAAGCAGGATGCGCCGAACGTCAGTTTCGAGACCGCGCTGACCGATTTCTTCGACGCCCACGTCTCGGCCAAGCGCCCGGGCACGGCCAAGGAGATACGGCGGCTGCTCAACAAGCACTTCCTCCCGCCCTTGCGCCACGAGAAGCTTCACGAGATCGCCACCCATCGGCTCTCGAAGATCATCGACGGCCTTCTGTCCACTCCCTCGGAGGCCAAGCACTCGTTCGACGCAGCGAGGCTGTTCTTCCGGTGGGCCGTACGGCGACGGCTTCTGACCAAGAGCCCGCTCGACGGGGTTCAGTCCCCGACCCGGGCCACTCCACGCACCCGCGTCTTAACGGCCGACGAACTTGCCAAAGTCTTCCTGGCCGCCCGCGCCGAGCCGTCTGCGTTCAGTTCCATCGTCCAGTTGCTCATCCTCACCGGCCAGCGGTGCGGCGAGACCTCCAGGTTACGGTCGGAGATGGTCGATTTCGAGACGCGGACCATAACCCTGCCGGCGGCGCTCACCAAAAACCGGCGCGAGCATCGCTTCCCTTTCGGCAGGATGGCCGAGCGCGTTTTGAAATCGGGGGCCAAGGACGGGCTACTGTTCTCGGCCCGCGGCAAGACCGAGGAGGCGTTCTCCGGCTGGTCGAAGTGCAAGGCCGCCCTCGACAGGCGATCCGGGATCGAACCCTGGACCCTTCACGACCTGCGGCGCACGTTCGCCACGAACCTTGCGGCGCTGGGCACCCCCATCCACGTGACGGAGAAACTGCTCAATCATGTTTCCGGCACGACCGGCGGCATCGTTGCCGTGTATCAGCGCCACGCCTACGAGGATGAAATGCGGGCGGCCGTAACCCGCTGGGAGCGGCATTTCGTGCGGTTATTGAAACGGCCGCGCCAAGCTTGAAACGGCATTTTCCGAATATGTCTGAACGGATATGAGGCAAGCCTAGCAACAAAAAAGAAGCCCGGGATACTTCCTCGGGCCGATGAGTGTTCTGGACAACGGCTCGGTAGGATATAATGAATTTATGTCCGCGACCGCACTGCGATCAATCGACGAGCTTCACCGGTTAGCGAGCAGCAAGCTCGATCCGGATCGTCGAGTCGCGTTCGGCCAGTTCATGACGCCGTCGTCAATCGCGAATTTTATGGCGTCGCTATTCCAACGGTGGCCCGGGCATATCCAATTGCTCGATCCAGGCGCCGGAGTCGGGTCATTGACCGAAGCGTTCGCCACACGCTTCACGAGCCAGGCGCCGGCGGGTGCCCGACTCGACATCACGGCCTATGAAGTCGACCCGACGCTCGAGCGCTATCTACGCGAGAACTTGGAAGCGCTGAAGGCTCGGTTGCACGGAAGCGGCCGCATGGTCAGCGCCGCGGTCTTAAAGCGCGACTTCATCGACGATGTGACGTTCGAGCTGTCGTTCGCGCGGCGGCGCTACACCCACACAATTCTTAATCCGCCGTACAAGAAGATCGGCGCCTCGTCCGATTACCGAATGCGGCTTCGCTCGGTGGGTATCGAGACTGGCAATCTCTACTCCGCATTTCTCGCGCTTTCCGTGGCTCTCACGAAAGCGGGCGGTGAAATCGTCGCCATTGTTCCCCGGAGTTTCTGCAACGGGACATATTTCCGGCCGTTCCGATCGTGGCTCTTGGATCGGGTTGCGCTCAAGCACATCCACGTCTTTGAAAGCCGGAAAAAGGCGTTCCAGGACGACAATGTGTTGCAAGAGAACGTCATCATCCATCTTGAACGAGATTGCGCGCAGGGGCCGGTCACGGTCTCCGTGTCGCACGACCCGAGCTTCAGCGATTACACAGAACAGCGAATCCCATTCGAGCGGATCGTTAAGCCGTCCGATCCGGAAAAGTTCATTCACATTCCGACGATCGAAGTGGACGGCGCGGAAAGCCTGTTCGTGCATACGCTGAGGGAATTAGGACTGGATGTTGCCACAGGCCCAGTGGTGGACTTCCGGCTCCGCCATCACCTGTCAGCGGAGCCCACCAAAAAATCAGCGCCGCTTCTCTACGCGCACCATTTTGCCGGCGGCGAGTTTCGGTGGCCGCGCGAACATCGGAAGCCAAATGCGATCGCGATCAACGACGCTACGCGCAAGTGGCTCATGCCACGAGGCTGGTACACCGTTACCAAGAGGTTTTCCTCGAAGGAGGAGCGGCGCCGGCTGGTCGCCCATGTGGTGGATCCTCGCCGTCTGCCACAGCAGCTCTACGGCTTCGAAAACCATTTGAACGTCATCCACGCGGGCAAAAAGGGACTGACACCGCTGCTCGCCCACGGTCTAGCTCTATTTCTCAACTCGACGATTATCGACACGCATTTTCGCAGCTTCAGCGGTCACACTCAGGTCAATGCGACGGACCTGCGCGCAATGCGGTTTCCGAGCAAGGCCGTGCTCCTCAAGCTCGGCAGGTGGGCGCGGAAGCAGCGCAAGATCACACAAGAGCAAATCGATTCCTTCATCGAGACCTATGGCGGATAAGAAAGCCGAACACGTCGAAGAGGCGCTTCAGGTTCTCGCGGATCTCGGCATGCCTCCGGCACAGCGCAACGAGCGCTCCGCGCTGTGTCTTCTCGCGCTGCTCGATCTCTCGCCGCAGAAAAAATGGGCGCAAGCCTCTGCGCCGCTCATGGGCATTACGCCGATCATGGATTGGGCGCGGAAGCACTATCAGAAGAAATATGCGCCCAATACGCGGGAAACGGTCCGGCGCCAGACGATGCACCAATTCGTCGAGGCGGGGATCGCGCTCTACAATCCCGACGAACCGACGCGCGCGGTCAACAGTCCCAACGCGGTGTATCAAATCGAGCCATTGTGCCTCGAAGTGCTTCGGGCGTTCGGTACCGCCGATTACCGTGACCGCGTAAAGGCATTCATCGCCGAACGAGGAACCCTGACAGCCAAATACGCGCGAGAGCGCGCAATGAACATGGTCCCAGTCACGATAGCTCCGGGCCACAAAATCTCGCTCAGTGCCGGCCCGCACAGTGAGCTCATCCGTGCTGTGTGGGAGGAATTCGGCCCGCGATTCGTGCCCGGCGGACAACTCGTGTACGTGGGCGACACGGGTGAGAAATGGGGATATTTCGACAAGCAGCTCCTCGCCAAAGTCGGCGTGGCGATCGACAACCACGGCAAAATGCCGGACGCGATCATCTACTACCCAGAGAAGAACTGGCTCATCCTTGCGGAGGCAGTGACATCGCACGGGCCGGTGGACGCGAAACGGCACGCGGAGTTGGTTGCACTATTCAAGAATTCGAACGCCGGCTTGGTATTCGTAAGTGCTTTCCCTGATCGCCGGACTTTCACCCGATACGCCGAGGCGATCTCATGGGAGACTGAGGTTTGGGTCGCCGACAGTCCAACACATCTCATTCACTACAACGGCATTCGCTTTCTCGGGCCGCATCCTACCAGGTAGGCAATACGGTAGGCGCTTGGCGATAGCGTACAATTGCACGAAACGCGGGTGCCGGTTTCCTTGAACGCTTCCGGCGGCCGACGTATCCTTCCCTCGGCGCCAGTTCGCAACTGGGGCCGTCGCGATGGCTCCCTAACGGGAGTTACCGCGATGAAGCTGTTATCGAAGCGTCAGCTCAAGGAGTTGGTCCTCTACTCTCCGCAGCACATTCAGCGGCTCGAAGACGCTGGCCGGTTTCCCAAGCGCGTGCGCTTAGGAGACGACCTTCGTAGTCGGGTTGGCTGGATCGAAAGCGAGGTATTGGAGTGGCTTCAAGAGCGCATAGAACGCAGAGATAAAAGTCACGGATAACCTCCCTCACGGGAGGAGGGGCTCGGCGTCCAAACCGAGCCCCTTTTTCGTTGTTCGAGGAGATGGGGATACCGTGAGGATGCTGTATCCCCCAGCGTATCCCCCAACTGATCCAAGCCGTTGTGCCCCATTGCAGCACATAGCGATGAGGCTACTGGCCGCGACTCATTACCTTTTGATTTCCTGTTGGCTCTTCTGAAATCGCTCGTGTCCTTCGGACACTCACGATTTCTCACTACATCCTGAAATTCAAATTCGAACAGGGGGAGGGGGCGACAGACAGAAAGCACCAATGCCCGGGGTAGCCTCTTTTCTTTGTTAAGTCTCTCCCGCAATCCGCGGCTGCCCCGAGCCACCGACCCGTCCGCATTGACTCCGCAAGCCACACCTGTCCATTTTTATCAAAACGGGGGAGGGGGAAATGGCTCTTCTGTGGATTGTCTTCTTCGCCGGCGTTGGTTGGGTCGGCTGGTGTTTTGTCTCTTGTTATCGAACGCATCCGCCGGTTTTGGAACGCAAGGCTAAAGCGGAAGCTGCCTCACTTGAACGTCAGCTTGCCAGTCTCACAGACTTTCCAAGTCCTGAGACGCTGGTTGAGCACATTTCTAAAGAAATCATCGCTCAATATCCGAAACCGCAGCCCGCGATTCTCGAATGCATCGGCCGCCTGGTGCATTCGCTCTACCGTACCGAATTTGAGTTGACCAACAAGGCGCCAGAAACTTTTAACAGCGACGAGGGTGTTCAGTATCGCGAGTACCTTAATAAGCAGATCGCCAAACGAACAAATTTGACAGCATACCGCGCCTTCGAAGCAGCGCTGACGGAAAGCATTTTTGGTTACGTCAAGCACCTGCCATCGGTGACGAACGAACTTAAGAATGCCCAAGCCCTGTGCTTCGACATCCAAGTGAAGACCGTGATTGATGACGTGCGGCCGGTCATTGACGGTCTGGCGTCGCCATTCTTTTCTGAAGCATGCAAGGCCGCAGGGACAGCAGAAAGCCTGCGCCGGGCCTTCAGTAACAATTGGGACGCTGTCTCAAGACGGGTGCTCACCAAGAGTGCCATTGAGAACGGCGAGTTCGTCGATCCCGAGAAACATCCCGGCAATCCAGAAGAAGTACTACGCGATTATCTCCAAGGGACGCCGTTTCTTTCGCTCTTTGAGGGGGAATTTCGTTTCGAGTTTCCTGAGCCTCAACGGTTGGAGCACGCCGTGATTATCGCGGGGAGCGGTCATGGCAAGTCCCAATTCCTCGAACACTTAATCGTCAACGATTTGGTCAAAGATGATCCGCCGGGCATCGTCCTTATCGACAGCAAGGGCGATATCGTTGAGCGTCTCGCCAAGATTGAGGTCTTCCACCCTACCGAGGGTCGGTTGAAAGATCGCATTATCGTCCTCGATCCGCGAGATCGGCCTGCCCTCAATCTCTTCGATGTCAACTTCGATGAGATCGGCCGATATGACGAGGTGTATCGCGAACAGGTGACCAACGGCGTGGTCTCAACCTACGAGTACTTTTTCGGTAGCCTGCTCGGTGCTGAACTCACCAGCAAGATGAGTGTCATCTTCCGGCCGTTGGTTGAGCTGATGATCCGCATCCCGGGGGCGGACATTCATACCCTCATCGGGGCGATGGACGACATCACTCCCTATGCCGAGATCATCGAAACCTTGCCGAAAGGGATACGACTATTCCTTCAGAACGAGTTCCGGGACAAGTCCTACGCTGAAACCAAGACGCAGGTGAAGCGCCGGCTATATCAAATGGTCCAGTCTGAAACCTTCGATCGGATGTTCTCTGCGGCCAAAAATCAGATCGATTTCGCCGCCGCGCTCAATCAAGGAAAAATCATTCTTATCAACGCGGACAAGCCATACCTTCAAGACTATTCCGCCGTCTTCGGACGCTATTTCATCGCGCTCACAATCAACGCGGCCCACCGCCGGGCAGTGATTCCTGAGGCAAAACGCAAGATCGTTCATCTCTATATCGATGAAGCTGCTGCCTACTTCGATCAGAAGACCGACGAACTGTTGACGACACTGCGGTCGTACAAGCTCGGAGCAACTTTCGCCTTTCAGTATCTCGGCCAAGCTTCGGAGGCGCTCCGCGCCTCGATGAACGTCAATACCAGCATAAAGCTCATGGGCGGCGTGGAGGGTGACGCGAAGACGTTCGCCGAGCCGATGCGTACGACACCTCAGTTCATTCAGCAATTCAAGAAAGATGGGCGTGATCCACCGCGCTATAGCGAGTTTGCCTGCTACATACGAAACGCGATACCGCGTGCCATCGGCATCGGGATACGCTTCGGCGTACTTGATCAGTTTGGGAAAATGGATGACGCAACCTACGCCGAAATGCGACACGGTAACCGCCTCTATGTGAGCGGTCAGCTTTCGTCGGGCGGTCCCAGGCACGGAGCGGACCCAACTCGTCAGCCGGCATCGGATCACGCCTCATCAGGAGAGACGGCAGAACCATTGCTAAACCTCCACCACCCGGACCTTCCCTGGCAGCTTGAAGAAAACGACGTGCCGAGAAACGGCCAACAAGGAGAAAAAACGGAGAAAGGTAAGGAGGCCGTGGATACCAAGCCAGCTCGTCAGCCGGCGCCGGACCAAGCGTCGCGCGGGAAGCCGGCCGAACCCCTGCTAAACCTCCACCGGCCGGATCTTCCCTGGCAGCTTGAAAAAAATGGTGCGCCGAAAAGTTCCAACCGCAAAGCGGATAAAACGGATAAGAATGAGGAAGATGCGGACACCAAGCCGGCAGACTGGTGATCAAAAAATATTGTTGAGATCACATAGAATCGTATCACTTGGCATAGGCTCTCATTGCTGAACCTGGCGCACGTTTTCGGGCACGCCGGCAATCGTGTACAGCACTGGGATGGTTACGAGCGAAGAAGTTCAGCCTAACGGCGATGCACAGCGGCCACGGCGTTCCCGGATGCGTCCTGCGGCCTCCGGCAAGAGAATTGAGCTTACCGAGCGCGATCTCGCGATCTTCCGGCTGCTCAGCCGGTATCGTTATCTCCGCAGTACCCATCTCCATGCCTTCGTGGGCGGAAAATCATACAAGCGCTTCATCGAGCGCCTTGGCCATCTCTTTCACGAAGGAGGCTATCTCAACCGACCACAACAACAGTGGCAGGCGATCAACGCTCGGTACGCACCGGCGGTATACGAGCTTGGCGAACGGGGCTGGGACATTGTACGGGAGCAGGGCCTCGACCAAGCTCCTCTGAAAAGCCGAAAGAACGGCCAACGGGTTATCCGTCAGTACCAACATGAATTGATGATTTGTGACGTCGTATCGGCCATCGAATTCGGCATACGTGACAATCCGAACCTTAGGTTCATCGCTTGGCCAGAGATTCTTCAAAGCCCGAAGATGCCGGTAAGTAGCCGTGATTGCCCCAACCCACTTGCCATGCCGGTTTCGGTATCATACGCGTGCCCTCAGACGAAGAACTTCTATCGGTCGGACAAGCCGCTCATTCCCGATGCGGTGTTCGGCATCGAATACAATTCCATCGGCCACAAGCAGTACCGTTTTTTCGCACTCGAGGCCGATCGCAATACCGAACCAGTTACGCGCGGCAATCTTGAGCAAAGCAGCTATCTCCGCAAAATCCTCCAATACCGCGAGATCGCCGCGCGGTCTCTCTACAAGACCCAATGGGGGCTGCCGAACCTGCTCGTGCTCAGCGTGACCGTCAATGACCGGCACATGCAGAACCTCATGCAGCTTGTCGATGAGCTGACGGCCGGCAAGGGCAGCAGCTACCTGCTCTTCAAAACCATGCCGTCGCTCTCGTCGTTGGAAAAAGCGCCGGCGGCGGCCTCCGACATGCTAACCGGCGCTTGGCAGCGGGTGGGACTGGGGCCGTTCTGTATCGATCGGGTATAGAATCGGGAAGCTATTTGGCACTGCCACTTTTTGAAATTAGCGAACCGAATTCGGTAGGGCGCGCTGCCGAAGCCCGGGAACAATTGCTTCTAAGATACGGACTTCGCGGCCGACCATGCCCGCATAATCGGTAAATTCGCGCCGCCATCGCTCAATCGTGGAATCGATAATGGCATGGGTAGCCGCAAGCAGACCATTCTTTGCCGTCTGAGTGATCTTTTGCCATGTGGCATTCTCCAATGCGGTTCTTGCGCCCTCGTCGGAAAGCATAAAATGCTTGAGCTGGTTCATTGTTGTTGCCTCACATTAGCGTTTGGCGAGCGCGCCGATGCTCTCGACCACCTCCTTTGCGTATCGGTCAGCCAGGAGCTTCTTGTCGGAGAGGCTGGGCAAAGTGCCTGAGGCGGGCTGCAATCTGCCCACCAAGCGTCCGTCATGCCAGATGGAAGTCTCCGCCCGGTAATCTTTCGGACTGACCAAAAACAGCCCCGAAGCGGCGGGATTGCAGGCAAAGCCTCTCAAGACTCCGCCACCGGAATAGCAAACGCTAAACCGCAACTGGTCGCCGGCCTCACCGCTCCCGGCCAAGAGGCCAGCCTTCGCCAATTGATCGGTGACCGATTGGCGCACTTCCTCGGCGAATTCTTGAGCATCGGCCGATGGATCCGGCACCTGGCTTTTAAGGTCCTTCCCCATGATCACGGCCGGCCCGACCGAGAACTTGCCGGCGATGGTCCCATTTCCTTCCGGGGAAAAGGCGAGCGGCTTGACCCCTTGGCTCGTGCCGCAAGCGCCGAGAGCCAGAGCGGCGGCGAACAAGACAAGCGTCAGTGACAAAGACCGCATCGGAACCCCTTTTTTGAACCTGTTAAAGTAATGGCGGAGTCTAGATGCCCAGAGGCCCCCTGACGAGAAGCGACCGGCCGATGTGATTTTCTCACTTGGCCGGAGTTTCCTCATCGCCATACCTTCTTCAAGCAGCGCGAGAAGTGCCGATGGAGAGCTTCCTGAATTCATCGAACATACTCGCCCACGCCTTCGGGAAAAACCCGCAATCACTCTACCGATATAAGGTTGTAACTTTAGGGCCGCCGTCTTAGAAGGTCGTGCCAAGATTGTTACGACGGGAGAATGTGGTGCAAGGGAAAACCAAAAGGAAGATTGGAGCAAAACGCATGTGGATCCGGCGTTGGCGCAAGGCCGGCCGGATTTCGGCAACCGAGGCCAAGACATTCGAAAAGCACCTCGAGAAAACCGGCACGCTCTTGAAGCCTGCGACACCCCGTACGGCGAGGACGGTGCGGAAGATTTCCGACTCTCACACGCAACGATACTCGAAGCCGGTTATCGCTCCGGTATTCCCCACCGGACCGGTCGTGACCGTTCAATATGACCCGTCGAAATTTCGCATCGAATTCACCGCCATTCGACGCGAGCGGCGTGCGAAGGTGAAATCAGCGCAGGGCTGATTCGGCGGACGCCATTACCCGGCCCTCCGAACGCGACCGAGAGGCACCAAGGGTTATCCGATCAATCGCCCAATCTCGGTGGCGAGCGGCCGTTCGTCGCCTTGAAAGCTTGCCACCACGGCGGCCAGAAAGCGCTCCGGAGCCAAGCGATCGAGCTTAAGCGGGTGTCCGGCGTGATCGGCGAGAAGCGCCAGAAAGCTCGTTTGGGTGCGGCCGTTGCCTTCGCGAAACGGGTGTATCGCGTTCAAGGTCGCGAGAAAATGCGCCGCGGCTTCCGCAAAAGCGTCGAGCGGCAGTCCGGTCAAATACCGCCTCCGTTTGAGATCGGCAAAGAGCTTCTGCATCTCCCTCTTGACGTTCTCGGGATAGCAGAACGCGCTTCCTTCCTTGCCGATGCGCACGGTGCGGAACTTTCCGGCCCACGGATACACGTCCTGGAACAGGTGACGGTGGACGGATCGGTAGTGGCCGACGCCCAGCCGCCCGTTCGGCAGCGGTTCATCGGCGCGCTGGGCCGTGCTCACCGCTTCGAATTCGTCGAGCAGAGCCTGATCGCGAAGGTCCGGGATGTTCTTGAGGACGGTCGTATCGGGATAGCAGTACGGGTCTGCTATGGCGTCGTAGTCGCCGGAACTATCGGAGTTTCCCATACTTTCTGCCAATCGCTTTGCGGCGCTCGTCGGCGGAAAGGCCCTTCCGCTCGAACTCACGGAAGTCCTCTTCCATCGTGGCGGTGGTGCGGACGCCTTCGACGGCGCTGATCTTGGCAAAGCCGAAGCGGCCGATCGTGTAGCCCTTGGCGGGGCGTTTGCCGGATTTAGACGACGGATCGCTCATTCAGACATGATACCACAAAGTCAGGATTCTCGCATCGGCGGCTGACCTTCGATACCGCCTACGCAGCCACCTATTGCCGGACGGGCGGCAGCGTCACGGCGCTGAAGGGTTGGCTCGGCATGCCGTCGGTCATGAGCTTGAGACACCTTATCGATCGAGTGTAGAAGCAAAGAGCCCTTGTTAGATCGGTAGAAAAAACCTCCCCAGCGCGGGGAGGTGGTATTTTTTTCGCCGTCACCACTTGGTATAAGCAATGACGAAAGAAGCTATTGTCGGAAAGAGGCAGCACAACACCGCCATCGGAAGAGGCAGAAATCCTACCAATCCCAAGCACAAGATCGGAATGCATGACGCCGCACAGATATTAGCTGCCCAGGGTCTTGTAACGAATTGGACTTGGCGCGAGTTGCCCATTTCGGAAACTCCTTTGTTGCTTTGGCAACACCCAACCTGTTTGGGCGCTGCCTAAAACAACAAATAATGAGTTCCTGTTTATATTGTATTATAGGTATACAATACTGTCAAGTGTAAGTAATAAAGTAATTCTTTAGGGCGATTCCGCTCAATAAAAGCCATTGCGCGGTAAATTGCAAAATAGCGTTAGTTGGTTCTATGATTTGTGCCGATTTATTTGAAAGTCTCTTAAGGCCGCCGTGTCAAAGATTCTCCGCAGTCTCGATAAGATCGGCCATACGGTTTTCATATGGCCCTGGCTTATCGGGGTAACTGCCGTATTTATTTTGGTAATTATAGTGGCAGGGTCAATTGGCTGGTTTGGCCGAGGGGTCGTTGGCGGTAATCGAGCATCGCTCCCGACTCCGTACTCAGCTTCGACACCTGAGCAGCCAGCAGCTGCTTCCCAACGGCCGACTTTGCGATCACTCCAAGCTCTCTCGATGGACGCATATCTTGTTGCGTGTACACATAGCGCGCCCGTGAATATTGTTCACGAAGAGGTTGAGTTGCCTCCTGGCGGGAATCACGTTTTCAATATCGCGATGGCCAAGTATTTCCGCTGGGCCTTCGCTGGCGACGGTAACGGGCTCGTATGGCGTTTCGACGGCGAGGGTCAGTGGCAGAAAGCCAGCGTACCACTCGGCGACCGTTCTCAATTCTCGACCCTCGAAGTCTGGAATTTAAGTACGCGCACTTTGTGGACGGCGGTCTGTGGTTTTAGATTTGGATACCTTTCAAACTAATTTCTCTGTGGGGGTCTCTCATTGGCTACTAGTGTTGTGATTCCAGCACTGCATTTTCATCGTCATGCCGGCGAAAGCCGGCATCCAGATCGATTGGAGCCCGGATTCCGGCCCTCCGCTTCGCTCCGGCCGGAATGACGACGGGATAGAAGCGAATCAAATGTCGGAACCACAACACTAGGTGGCAGCGTCACGGCGCTGAAGGGTTGGCTCGGCATGCCGTCGATCATGAGCTTCAGGTAAATGTGGAAGTTGGGCAGCGAGAGCAAATCCTTCATTTCGAGGACCGGTGCGAACTCGCGGGCGAGATGAATCGCGTCCTCGGGTCCGACCCGGAAGGAAACGATCGTGCCGGCGTTCCCCAGGATCGCGTGCCGCACGTCGGGCTCGAGCTGATACAGGTATTGATGCGCCAGGACGAGCCCGACGCCGTACTTGCGTAGCTCGGAGGTCATGTTCGCCACCGAGAGCGTGGTGAAGCTCTGGAACTCGTCGAGGTAGACGAAAAAGGGTTTGCGCTTCGAGTGCTGGACCTCGGCGCGACTGAATGCCGCCAAGCCGATCGTCGATACCAGAAGGCTGCCCAGAAGATTGGCGCTGTCCTCCCCAAGCTTCCCTTTCGCCAGGTTCACGATGAGCGCGCCGCCGCCATCCATCATCTGACGAAGATGAAGGTCCTCCTGCGGTTCGGTCAGAATCCGGCGCAGGGTCGGGTCCGCCAGAAAGGCCCCCACCTTGTTCTGGATGGGGGCGATGCCGTCGGCGCGGTATCGGAAGGAGTACTTCGGGAATTCCTTCAGCCAGAAGGTTCGCACCGGGTCGTTTGAAAGATCGCCGGCCACTTGCTTGCGGTACGCGTCCTCTGAGAGCAGGCGGAGGATGTCCGAGAGCACGGCGTCCGGCGTCTCAAACAGCGCGTAGAGCGCGTTCCGCAGGATGTGCTCCATGCGCACGCCCCAGGCGTCGTCCCAAAGCTTTTTGAAGCTGTCGAGTACGCCCGAAACGGCGAGCGGTATTTTGTCAGCTCGGACATGTCTCAGCGGGTTGTACCCGTATGGCGACGAAGGATCGGTGACGTTCCAATAGACGGTGTCCGTGCGATCCGATCGCTGCGCATCCGCGGCAACCTGTTCGGCCAGATCGCCATGCGGGTCCACGAGACAAAACCCTCTTCGCGCAAAGAGGTCTTGTCGAGCCAGGGTATGCAGGAGCGTTGATTTTCCGGTGCCGGTCTTCCCGATCACGTAGACGTGGGACAGGCGGTCCGCCTGCTTGATCCCGAACGTCTCGTGCGGCTCCCGGCCAGAGGTGAGGGCAAAATATGAGATGAGTGGGTTACGATCCATTCGCCCCAGGATAGCTACCGAGGATGCGATGTCAGGTCGTGATGTTGCACTGACCTGACGCACTTTCACGTCTGGCGACGAGGTACGCACGCGCTACCGTGTCACCGTATGCGCATTACTGAGGAAGAGCTTCAAGAGTTCATCTGCATTTGCGAAGAAGAGTATGGCGTCCAATTACCGCCCGGCGAGGCGATGGTCTGCGCCAAACGTCTCTTACTGCTCTATGAGCTGATCTATCATCCGCTGCCGGGCGAATTTCGGTCTAAACGGTGACCAGATTCCCTGAGTGTCGCAAAATATGGAGGAGGGTGCTTCGGACTCGAATCTAATCGGACCAAAAATCCCAATTATTGTTGTGCTTGTCCCAGCTGAGGGACCACGTCTTCCATGACGTAATGAACGAATTGCCCTCCCAACTGAGTGAGCTCATATGGCTTTGTGTCCTCGAACGCAGATTCCATGACCCCGCTAGATGGAGAGCGGCGGGCACCTTGAGTGGGCCTCCTCACGAATTGACCCTGCGCGTTTGTTTCCCGCTCCTGGCGCATAACACCGCCAAGCGTCAAATCGCGAATCAGATATTTGAACAGATCGGCTTCAGCGGAATCTTCACGGGGACGCCTCGGATGAATCGCATCCCATATCTCACCACGAGTTACACCAGGATTGCGATAAACGTGACGGACCACCAGAAAATGCGCTTCGTGATACTGATCAATCCAGCTGACGAACAGTCGTACCAGGTCGTCAGGGCACAAGGTAATCGCGCCTGCATTGGTGATCAGCTTTTTGAGCATTTGTTTCTTTTCTTGCGTGTCAGCCTCATCCCACGACCGAAAGGTCCTGCGCACGAGCGCTAGATAGGCTGGCGATTCAATGCGATCACGTACTTCCTCTCCAAATCCATCGAGACGTGTGAGAATGTCCTGCAAGGTCTGCCCGAGCTCATGAATTTTCTCTTTGTGCTCCTGGAGCCAGAGCTTCTGAAGCTCGTTGATTTTCCCTTGTTCGTGCTCCCCACTCAAAGCCGCCGCAGCGCCAAGGACACCGCCGACCCAGGGAATACTTCCGAGGGCAGCAAGCACGAAGCGCACATATTTCCTACCGCTGCCGCCGGTTAATTTTTCAATCAGCGCGTTTTCTGCGGCACTGAGTTCAGTCCCTTTTGTCGGAGCAGGGACAATCTCGATGGGTTTATCATCTGCCATGGCTGGAAATTGTATTCCCGATTCCAAGTCGCAGCAAACGAGCCTGCGCGCCGCAGGGGTGCAAAAGTATGGCTATGGGGATAGCAGTGTGGATTCGATTTAGTCTCAGACGGGACAAAAGGCAGCCTTCAACTGCGGCAATTCGCTCTGTACCGGTCCGGAACCCAAACCAAGTCACCTTTGGTTATGAAAAAGTGGGCACCGCAGCTGCCCGTTTGCCAAACTGACGGGCGCAACGTCGGTCGCCGGAGCCAATCGAGTTTCAACGACCAGCCGTCGGAGCCGCCCAGCGGAAGTTGGATATGCTCACGACAACGTGGGCAACTTAAATGAACCCATTTCGGAAATCCGCCACGAACTTCGCGAAAGAGAACGCCAGATCGTAGATCGCTTTGATCGGGCGTTTCAGGCACATCCACCACCATAAGGGCCGGCTTCCGCAGAAGACCTAAACGTGCGGCGCGTTCGATTATTAAATTGCGGATGGGGATCACGGCGTGAGATTGAGAAAGGGTTCCACGTCGCCGCGGCCATCATACTTTCGCTCGTAGCACAAGTCGCACCCCGACTTTGAATCGCCGCCGGGTACGGTATCGGCGTCCTTAACCTCGTCGAGACGACGTATGTGCTCCGAACAATGTCCCACAGCGCCCCTGAACTCATTTAGCCGTTGAAACAGTTCGTTCACCGCCATTGCCGCGACCTCTGTGGTAAAGGTCACCACTACCGGGCTCGGATCAGGTGCGCCGCGGACATAACCGGCTTGGCGGCGCTGTCTGTACAGTACCGGGTCATTTCGGCGTAAACCTTCTGCTGTCATCTCCTCAGGATCAATGAGGCCACGGCAGATTTGGCACGGATAACCCGGCTGGATGACAGTCACTCGACCATCGAAGACATCGTATCCGTCACCGAGTTCCTTCGGTTCGATGAGAACGCCCAAATCTATGATTGGAACGAAATAAAAGTGCGCAAAATGGTTGAGGAGATTGCGGCCCAAGTGGTCGTCGGTGCAGCCAAACACTACATCGCACGAGCACAGCGCATCCCTGCAACGTTCGTCGCTTATAAAATACGGGTAGCGCACGATCGAGATCGGCAGGCCAATACTCGCAATCGCCTCTGCGATTACATCGACTTTTGGACGCGAGAGGTTCGCATCAGCTCGTGTCGAGAAATGCATTCGATTAAGTGTGGTCGAATCGACATGATCTGCATCGAATACAGCGAGGCGCCTGACACCAATTCGTGCCAACATCGCCGCGACTGCTGAGCCGGTGCCGCCGCATCCAACTATCCCCACTCGGAGTTGAGCAAGGTCTCTCGTCGACGCGGCGCCGAAAGCACGGACTTGCCGATCCAGCTCTTCAATCACTTCCCCGCGCCCCCGGCTCGGGTACCGAAACGCCCAGCGATCACCGACGATGCGAATCATCGAAACAGGCTGAGGCTTTAGATCAGGACCGTAAACGCGCGCGACCAAATCGCCTCTACCATCCATGATCAAAGAGAGGTGGGGGCGGTCGCTATCAAGCCGATTAAAGGCAATCGTGAAAAGGTCTTCATCGGCGATATCGTCGCGCGGAGAGAATTCAAGGGGACCATCGGGATGAGAATGGATCACTGCTACGGCCATCCCTTTGGCCTCGGCACGCTTTAAGGCGTTAAAGAACGGAGTAGTCGACCACATCATTGAAGTCCTGGTGCGCTCCAGAAAATGCTCTTCTTCCACTTCGATGACTTCGCGGACAAGGAAACGCTCTTCCACCTCATGTGACCATGGATCAAGGTGTCGCGAGCGACCGCACAGAAGCAACGCGCCATATTCTCGGTCGTCCCGAAAAAGGCTCCTCCGCAGTGTAGCCCGGTGCTCTTCAAGCAGCGATAAAGTGAGTCGGTTCATGCTTGGCGGAGTGCATCTCGGACGACGTACAGATACGTTACAAGATCACGGTCGCCCTTTTGCCATTCGTCGTCACTGAGGTGGCGAGACCAAAACTGCCAATCCGTATCAAACAGCTTTTGAGTGACATTGGCGCGGTCAGGAAATGCCCCATTCTGCCGTTTCAGATATGGCCGCGTATAGAAGCTATCCAATTTCGTCTTTGCGTATCCCGACGGGATCAAAATAAGAAGATCGCACTGAGCGCAGGCGACAAGGGCATTATCCTTTGTTTCGAACAGAGCCCCTTCAAAGGCGAAACCTGGGAACAATACACCTCGCCTAACAGTGCCGTCGGGTAGTTTTTCTTCTTTTTCCGTGTAAGGAATTCCCTTCGCGGCGAGTTCTTCGCGATCCTCTTCCGGAAGGAAGCTCATTTCCCAGGAGAGCTTGTCGGCTTGCGAGTGGTAAATTTCTTCTCGCCGTGCGGCGATGCCTTGGGATCAAGATCGACTCTTTGATCATCCTTGATCTCAGGGTCCGGGCCCGGCTGGGGCACTTTTTCGTTTACGATCCAGTCGGCGGGGCTGCCAGCGAGATTTTTAATCTGCGCACCAGTGATGAATTGTTCTGCCCATTCATATGGCTTCTTATTGATGATGAGATGAAACTTGCGATGTTCTTCCGCCATAATTTCCTCCGCTAGCTAATAAATTGCCGGTACACAATAAAGTATAAGTCATTCACGCTCCGTGACAAGCAATTGCCTGATTGCGTCCGCGCTGACTGGACGGTGATTCGTGCTCCAATGTGTGAAGCGATATACTGGAGCCGTAACCGCGCATTTCCTAGCCTTGTCTCCCCTATCACGTGGATGAGACGCTAGGCAGCGAGGCGAGGAGGCTTCTTGCCCTTCTCTCTCGGTTGATCCTTCGCCGCTAGATCTCTAAAGAGATTCACGGCCTTCAGGAATTTTAGATCCTGGTCATACCAAAGAGTTCGGATTGATTTCAGTATTGCCGATGCTTGCTTATCGTTCTCCGCATTCTCCCGGCTCGACCGTTTTGGCTTTTGTGGCAGAGGGGTTCTATTACAGTCCAAGGCACCGAGCAAAATGCTCAGTTTCGTGGCATTTCCCAACCTTGACAGAAGTGCAGGTGCAAAAAACGACTCAACAGAGTCGTTTTTTATATGAGCCGAAACTGCTCAAAGGGTTCGATCAAAATTTGGGCCGTCGAAAAATGGCTCCATTGAGCCGCATAGAAAAGTGGCGGAACGAAATTTCACGTCGATTGTCCACACACCTGGGGATATGGAAACAGCCATGTTGGCGCCAGGCCGTCATGACTGGGGTATGAGCTCGTGGTACGGTGAATCAAAGCTAGAGTCTTACCTATGAATCCGCCTGGCCCGCCGCTTGGTCTGTTCCCCCACGTCCTCGATTTTTGCCGCTCCATTTCTCCGGCAAGCGAACCCGTCGACTTGAGCCCTGACCCCGGTCCCGAGGACGTTTCACTCGATTGCTTCATGAATGTTCGTCGGCGTGTCGAATCTGAGGGAGGAAAAGAGGTTCTCGGCCGGAGAATTTGGGAGCACTACGGCCTCATGATCGAGGCTGAAGTGCACTCCGTCTGGCAGAGACTGGACGGCGTGCTTCGAGACGTGACGCCGTGTGAGGCATCCCCGAAGCGTATCCTTTTCCTGCCAGACGCCTCACTGCAATACGACGGTCGACAGATTAATAACGTGCGTCGTCCGCTGGTCAAAAATTCGAAGATCTTGGATTTCATCCGCCTGTGCGATGAGGAATTCGAGATTCTCAACAAGGGCGAGCGCGCATATCAGCACGGCAAAATTACGCTTTCCAAAGAGGAAGGGGCGCGGATGAGGAAATTGGAACTCCAAAAGGGGCTACTCATGCTGCAAATCGAAGAGACGCCGCCGGGGCGTAACGAGCTCTGCCGCTGTGGCAAGGGGAGGAAATTTAAGCACTGCTGCGGACGCAATAAGTGACGCTCGTTCTTTTTGGCGGGCGTGCGCTACGGGGTCTTCATATATCTCGTGCGATAGATCGTTATATCGTCATTTAAATATTTGAAAGATCGCTTCTCCCAGATTAGATCCCCACTGGTCTGCTTCGACGACTCCGGAAGTTTTCCGTAACAACCCTCGCTTATATAGACGCAATAGGGATAATTGCGGATTTCTGATAGTGTCGCCGACAGACTTGGCGCCCGGCCGATCCAAATAAGATCATTATTGTCTCTCACACCGGCACGTACAGCCCGTGCGACACCTGTATCGATGCCAACGCAATGCCTAACGCGAAGGTCATTCTTTCTTACAGACTTGAACGTCTCGGACGCTTTGGGATCTATGAGCTTCTCAACGACCCAATCGATCTCGCGAGCACAGCTCGTCGCATGGGTATTTTTAAAATCTCCATGGAAAACACCCATAACGCGGTCGCCATCGAAGCTCCTAATTTCTCCTTCGTATGCAAGAATGAGTCTCGTGCTGCACGCCAAGTACGCTCGAATGATTTTGGCTGTGGTTTCCCAAGGGCAAAGTTTCGAAAATCGTGACGAGCCGGCCAGATCGGCATATAGAAAAGTCGCGTCGAGCCGTACGGCACCATTCTTAAGTGCGACGTCTTCAGACTCTGGTATGACGTTGCCGTCGCGCTCATCCCAATCTGTCGAAAATATTTCATCTACCTGATCAGAGAGATCGTCTATCCAGCCCATGTTGAATCGTATGAATTTAGTAGGAGGGATGTCGCCACCAACCCGACCGATATACGCGATTTATTGGGCCCGACGACCACGAGCGTTGCTCCCACATGTTCTGTCCCTGCCATAACTTCGCATCGTCATGAAGCATGTCGTACACGTCTCCAGATATAAACGAGTGATGCGGTGCTTCGCGCAAAGCACTTAGCTTGGCGGCAACGTTAGGAGCCCGTCCAATCCAGATAAGGTCGTTATTATTGCGAATACCCGCCCGGACTGTAAGGACCTCACTCAGATCT